>Ga0116223_10000843_pt1 | contig 34510 bp, 28 predicted proteins | sample Sb_taG_3_FD_90092 | JGI IMG/M metagenome (GOLD analysis project Ga0116223, IMG submission 90092) | Peat soil microbial communities from Weissenstadt, Germany - Sb_50d_a_PC metaG | ecosystem: Environmental > Terrestrial > Soil > Wetlands > Peat | place: Germany: Weissenstadt | collected 2010-09-21 | reverse complement strand
GGTTCGGCACGCCGGGCCACTGACGGGCGAGGACCGCGGCGGCGTGCGGGTCGGCCTCGGCCACCCGGGCCGGCCGGGCGCCGAGGACGGCGGCGGCGATGTCCAGGCCTCCGTAGCCGGTGCACAGGCTGCCGGCCGTCAGCCCGGCCAGGTCGCTCGCGCCGGTCACGCGGCCTGGCCCCCGGCTCCCTCGGTCCCGGCCGGGGGGTTGCGGACGATGATCACGTCCTCGTGCACGATCAGGTGCCACGGCTCGCCGCGGCCCCGGGCCTCGCGGAGGTTGTGCAGCTGGAAGAACGACGGCCGGGCGATGAGCTGGCCGCCGCGCAGCCCGGCGAGCAGCGCGACGCACCGGGCGGCCGGGATCAGGCCCGCGCGGGCTGCGGCGGCCAGGACGGCGGCGGGCAGGTCGACCAGTTCGCCGTGCTCGCGCCAGGGCCGGGTGGTGATGACGGCCAGGCCGCCGGGGCGCAGCAGGGCCCGGCAGCCGGCCAGGATCTGGGTGAACCCGTCGAGGAGCTCGTCCAGGCCCCGGCTGGCGAGGTTGGCGGGGTCGTGGCCGTAGTGGTTGTCGTACTTGCGGACGCCGCCGCTGGTGCCGCGTCGCTGCTCGGCGGTGACCTGGCCGTGGACGGACGAGCCGTAGGGCGGTGAGGTGATGACCAGCGCGGCCCGCCCGGCGGTGCCGGGCGGGAGCAGGGCAGGCAGCTGGCGGGCGTCGCCGCGGATGACCTCGGCGGTGCCTGTCGCGCCGTTGCGGCGGGCGTGGCAGACGTTGGCCGCGGCGACGGCGGCCCAGCGGGGCTCGTACTCGATGCCGAGGCCGTCGCGGCCGGCGTGGACGGCCTCGACCAGGGTGGTGCCGATGCCGCACATCGGGTCGGCGACCAGGTCCCCGGGCCGGGTGTAGCGGGCGATCGCGGTGGCGGCGATCGCGGGCAGCATCTTGGCCGGGTGCGCGGTCGAGGCGGGCAGGTACCGGCCGCGCCGCTGGGCGCGGGCATCGCGCTGGGCGGTCGGCCACACGGACAGGTGCGGGCCCGCCTCCGGGCCGTACAGGCTGGCGGGCTCGGCGTGCGGGGCGGTCATGGGCGGGAGCCTCCGGGCTTGGTGAAGACCAGCAGGTCGGAGTGGACGCGGGTGCCGCCAGGCGGGCTGGCAGTGCCGGGCGCGGGGCTGGCGGGGTCGAGGCGGTCGCCGTCGATGGCGGCGTGGACCAGGACGATGTGCTGGGCGTAGGCGAGGCCGGCGGCGCGGGCGGCGGCGACCACGTGGCCGGCCAGGTCGCCGGGCGGGCCGTCGCCACCGGGGCCGGGGGTGATGACGGCCAGGACGCCGCCAGGACGCAGGACCCGCTCGCAGGCGGCGTACAGCAGCCCGCCGCCGTCGGGGTCCGGGCCGGGGCAGCCGGTGATGACCAGGGCGGCGGTCCCGGCGCCGGGGCCGCCGGCGGCGAGCAGCCGGGCGGGCCCGCCGGGGGCGAGGCCGAGGACGACCCGCCCGGCGGCGGCGGCAGCCGAGGCTGCCGCCGGGGAGCCGTCGATGGTGACGACCAGGTCGCCGGGCCGGGAGAACGACTCGGTGACCCGCGCGGCGGCTGCGGTGGTGACCGGACCGCCGCAGGGCTGTCCGGGCGGGGCGCAGTCCGGCGCGGGCAGCCCGGCCCAGACGCTCAGGGGAACGCCAGGGCCGGCCGGGCGGGCGGCGCGAGGACCCGGCGCGCGGACCGGGCGCTCCCCGGCGCTGCCGGAAAGGGAAGGTGGTGTCATGGCGGCTGGTCCCGCGTGCCGCATTTTCCGCTGACACTAAAGAAATCCGGTTTCCGGGGCCTTTTTTCACGCGCCATGGGAGGCGAATTCGCGGGCGGCGGAATTCACGACCAGAGGCCGTGAATCTTGTCACATCGGATTTCCCCCGCGGGGCGGCGGCCATTTACCACATGGCGTGTACCTGCCGTGTACCTGCCGTGTACCTGTCATTGACCCGGGATGTACCCGGGCGGCGGGGGCACAGGCCAGCGCCGGAATTTACCTGGCCCGGCCCGGTGCCCCGCCGCGGGGCCGGGCCGGGCGGCCGGCCGCGGGCCGGGCCAGGTACACGCGAGGTACACGCCAGGTCCATCCCAGGTAAACGGCAGGTCAGCGCCAGGTACATGGCGGGACGCGGCGGGTCCACGGGAGGTCCACGCGAGGTCCATGAAAGGTCCATGCGGCCTGGCTGGATGGTGCTCCGTTCCCGTCCGACCCTCGCCCACCTGGAGCGCTTCATGCCTCACCGCCCCGCCCCGCTGGATGCCCTGGACGTCCTGGACGCTGCCGACGCCGCGTTCCGGCTGCTGGCGGCCGGCCCCCGGCCGCTGGGCCTGCACGCCTCGCGGCTGGCCCCCGGGCTGCCGGACCGGCTGGTGCCCGTCACCGAGCTGCGGGTGCTGCTGCTGCACCCGGCGACCGGCCCGGCCGCCCGCAATGCCGTGTGGGCCGAGCTGGTCCGCCGTGCCCGCGCCGGCGACCCCGCCTGGACCGTGGCCCTGGCCGGGATCGCCATGCCCGGCCTGCGCCGCGCGGTCGCCTCCCTGGCCCCGGCCTACCGCGGCGACCCCGCGGACCTGCAGTCGGAGGTCCTGGCCGGGTTCCTGTCCGCGATGCGCGCCCTGGACCTGGACGGGCTGGAGGAGGTGCCGCTGGCGTCGCGGCTGTGCTGGGCCGCCCGCCGGGCCGGGGAGCAGCTCGCCTTCGCCGACGCCGCCTGGGCCGCCCGCCGCAGCGACCTCGATGACCAGGGCGACGCCCCTGACCTGCCCTGGGGGCACCCGGACCTGGTGCTGGCCCGCGCGGTCCGACGCGGCGTCCTCACCGCCGGGCAGGCCGAGCTGATCGGCCGCAACCGGCTCGAAGGCGTCCCGCTGTCGCGGATCGCCGCCGAGACCGGGACCAGCCATTCCGCCCTGTGCAACCGCCGCAAGCGGGCCGAGACGGCTATCGCCGCCGCCATTGCCGCCGGGGAGCTGACGGAATGAATTCCGGCGGCCGGCGTGAAAAAAGGGCCCGGAAACCGGATTTCTATAAGTGCGGGGGCTTTCCCGGCCCGGGGAATTCCGGGCCGGGCGGCCCGCACGGGTGCCGCTTAATTCCGCTGACGCCCGCCCCTTTTCCCGGCCTGGAAGGAGGTCAGTCCCGCGCCTGCCCGCGCGGGCCGGCCCCCGCGCCGGTCAAGCCCATCTCCCGATGGAGGCACCAGCCCATGAAGCTCTTCCCCCGGCCGCCGGCCTGGCGCCGGCAGCTGCGCCGCCCGCCCGCCGTCCCGGCCCTGCTCGCCCTGCCCGGGCTGGCCGGGTACCCGCTGGCGGCCGACTCGATCAGCCAGGTCATCAGCAACACCACGCTGTGGATCACCGGGCTGCTGGCCGGCCTGGCCACCTTGTTCCTGACCATCGGCGGCGTCCGCTACCTGGCCGCCGGCCAGGACCCCGGCGAGGTCGAGCGCGCCAAGGGCGCGCTGCGAGCCGCCGCGATCGGCTACGCGCTGGCCATCCTGGCCCCGGTCATCGTCACCGTCCTGAAGTCCCTGGTCGGCGGATGACGCCGGGCCGCGCCCCCGCCCGTCCCTGGCCCCGGCGGGCCCTGGCCCGCCGGGGCGCGGTCCTGGCGGCAGCCGCCATCCTCGCGGTCCTGGCCATCGCGGCCATCGCCGCGGCCGCGCCCCGGCCGGCCCCGGCCGCCAGCACGGCCCGCCCGGCGGTCACCGCCGCGGCTGCCACGGCAGTGACCGCCGCCAGGGCCGTCCCGGCCGCCCCGGCGGCGTCCCCCTCCCCGGCGCCTGCGCCGGCCACGACGGCCGCCGCGAGCAGCAGCTGCGGGTTCTTCGACGTCACCTGCCACATCACCAGCGCCATCACCGGGTGGTTCGCCGGGCTGATCACCTCCGCGATCAACCCGCTGGTCAGCTTCATCGGGTCGTCCGCGCTGTCGACCCCGCAGCCGTCCTCGATCCCGGCGGTGAGCTCGCTGTGGGCGGCCTCGCTCGCGATCGCCGATGCCTGCTACCTGCTGCTGGTCGTGATCGGCGGGGTCATCGTGATGAGCCACGAGACGCTGCAGAGCTCCTACTCGGCCAAGGAGATCGCCCCCCGCCTCGTGACGGGCTTCATCGCCGCGAACCTGTCGATGGTCGTAATGACCCGCGCGGTCAGCATCGCCAACGGCCTGTCCGCCGCGCTGGCCGGCGGCGGGGACGTCAATCAGCAGGCCGCCGCCCGGCAGCTGGTCACCACGCTGGCCAACTCCGCGCAGACCGATCACGGGGCCTTCCTGATCCTGCTGGAGCTGGCCGGGATCATCCTCGCCCTGGTCCTGGCGGCGGTCTACGTCATCCGGATGATGGCCGTGGTGCTGCTGGCCGCCGCCGCGCCGATCCTGCTCGCGCTGTGGGCGCTGCCGCAGACCGCCTGGGCCGCCCGCTGGTACTGCCGGGCGGGCGTGGCGGTCCTGGCCATCCAGGCCGCCCAGGGCCTGGTCCTGTCCGCCGCCGTCAAGGTGTTCTTCGCCCCCGGCTGGCTGCCCGGCTCCGGAGGCTACCTGGAGCAGGTGCTCATCACCTTGTGCCTGCTGTACATCATGATGCGCATCCCGTTCTGGATCGCCCGCCCCGTCCTGTCGCCCTTCGGGCCGTCGCCGGCCCGCCGGGCAGTGCGGTTCGCGTTCACCGCCGCCGTCCTGTCCCGCATCCGGCCAGTGCTCAGCGGCACCGCCGGGAGCGGGCGCGCGGCCGGGCGCGGCGGCACGGGAGGCCCCGGCCGGGCAAGCGGGCGGCCTCCCGGCCGTCCCGGCGGGGCGAGGGCCGCCACCGCGGGCACGGCGCCCGCCGCCGACAGCGGGACCGGCAGCACCCGCTGGGTCCAGCCGCCGCTGCCGGGCATGCCGTCGCCCCCGCGCAGGCCCCGGCACCAGCAGCTCGCCCTGTTCGACCCGCCCCCCTCATCGCGGCAGCCGCCGTCCCAGCCGCCCGCCCAGCCCCCGCCGCCGGCGGCCCGGGGCGGCGGGAACGGGTACCGGCAGCTGCCGCTGCCCGGCATGCCGGCCCGGCCGCAACGGCCGCGCCAGCTCACCCTCCCCCTCGACCCGCCGCCCCGGCGCGTCCCCCGCACCCGCACGCAACCTCCGGAAGGCAGCCGCTGATGGCCTACGACGTGACCGATCCCGTCCCCATCCCCGCTGACGTCGAGATGCCCGACCGGGTGCTGGCCGGGCTGACCGCCCGCCAGGTCGCCATTGCCGCGGCCGCCGCAGCGGTCCTGTGGCTCGGGTGGATGGCCGCCCGGCACGTGATGCCGCTGCCGGCGTTCGCCGCGCTCGCCGCCCCGGCCGGGCTGGCGGCTGTCGCGCTGGTGACCGTCGAGCGGGACGGCCTGCCCCTGGACCGGCTGCTGGCCGCCGCCTGGCAGCAGGCCCGCTCCCCCCGCCGCCTGGTCACCGCCCCCGAGGGCATCCCCGGCCCGCCCGCCTGGGCCCCGGCTCCCGGCCGGCAGGCCCCCTCGCCATCGCCGCTGCCGCCGCTGTGGCTGGACGTCTCGCCCGACGGGGTGATCAGCCTCGGCGCGCACGGCGCCGCCACGGTCGCCGCCGTCAGCACCGTGAACTTCGCGCTGCGCAGCCCGGCCGAGCAGGACGCCCTCGCCGCCGCCTACGGCCGGTGGCTCAACTCGCTGACCGGCCCGGCCCAGGTGCTGATCCGGGCCGGGCGCGCCGACCTGACCAGCGCGGTCGCCGAGCTGCGCGAGGCCGCCCCGGGCCTGCCGCACCCGGCCCTGGAGCAAGCCGCGCTGGAGCACGCGCAGTTCCTCGACGGGCTGGCCGCCGAGCGGGACGTGCTGACCCGGCAGGCGCTGCTGGTCACCCGCGAGCCCGGCCACGGCGGCACCCGCGCCGGGGCCGGCACCGCCGCCGCGCGGGCGGCGCAGCGCGCCGGGGAGGCCGCCCGGCTGCTGGCCGGCGCCGACCTGCAGGTGCAGGTGCTGGACGGCGGGCAGGTCACCGCGCTGCTGGCCGCCTGCGCCGACCCGTCCGCCCCGCCGCTGCCCGCCGGGCGGCTCGCCCTGCCCGGCGAGCCCGTCACCAGCCCGGGCAGGCCCGCATGACCCGCCGGGCACGCCGCCAGGCCGGCCCGGCCGCCCGGGACATGCCAGGGCCGGCCGCCGTCGAGGTCGCCGCGCGGCACGTCCGGGCCGGGGACGACTGGGCCGCGACCCTGGCCGTCACCGGCTACCCCGCCGAGGTCAGCCCGGGGTGGCTGGAGCCGCTGCTGAGCTACCCGGGCCGCCTCGACGTCACCTTGCACATCGAGCCGATCCCGACGGCGGTCGCGGCGGCGCGGCTGCGCCGCCAGCGCGCCCGCCTGGAGTCCGGCCGCCGCCACGGCGCCGACCGGGGACGGCTGGACGACCCGGACACCGAGTCCGCCGCCGCCGACGCCCGCGAGCTGGCCTACCGGCTGGCCCGGGGCGAGGGCAAGCTGTTCCGGCTCGGCCTGTACCTGACCATCCACGCCAGCTCGGAGGGCGAGCTTGCCGCCGAGGTCCAGGCGGTCCGCGCCCTGGCCGCGTCGCTGCTGCTGGTCACCGTGCCGGCCACCTTCCGATCGCTGCAAGGGTGGGCGACGACGCTGCCGGCCGGGACCGACCAGCTGATGCTGCGCCGCACCATGGACACCGCCGCGCTCGCCGCCTCGTTCCCGTTCACCAGCCCGGACCTGCCCCGCGACCCGGCCAGCCCGGACGCGCTGCCCGGGGTACTGTACGGGGTCAACACCGCCGGGCCGGGGCTGGTCGCCTGGGACCGGTGGGCGCAGCCGAACCACAACTCCGTCACCCTCGCCGCGTCCGGCGCCGGGAAGTCGTACCTCGCCAAGCTGGAGATCCTCCGGTCCCTCTACCAGGGCACCGAGTGCTGGGTGATCGACCCCGAGGACGAGTACGCCCGCCTCGCCCATGCTGTCGGGGGCGCGTACGTGCACCTGGGCGCGCCCGGCGTGCACCTGAACCCGTTCGACCTGCCCGCCGGGCGGGCGCGCCCGGACACCCTGACCCGCCGCGCCCTGTTCATCCACACCGTCATCGCGGTCCTGCTCGGCTCCCAGCCGCCGCCCGGCGAGCGGGCCGCTCTCGACCGGGCGATCATGACCGCCTACCAGCAGGCCGGGATGACCGCCGACCCCCGCACCTGGGCCAGGCCCGCGCCGCTGCTGCCCGCCCTGGCGCCCGCGCTGCGCGCCGCGAAGACCCAGGCCGCCACCGAGCTGGCCGACCGGCTGATCCCGTTCACCGAGGGCACCCACTCCGCGCTGTTCGCCGAGCCGACCACCACCCGCCCCGAGGGCCACCTCGTGGTCTTCTCGCTGCGGGACGTGCCCGACGAGCTGCGCCCGGCCGCGACCCTGCTCGCCCTGGACGCCACCTGGCGCAAGGTCTCCGACCCCGCCCAGCGCCGCCGCCGGCTCATCACCGTCGATGAGGCGTGGCTGCTGATGAAGGACCCCGAGGGCGCGAAATTCCTGTACCGGATGGCCAAGTCCGCCCGCAAGGCGTGGGCCGGGCTCGCCGCCGTCACCCAGGACGCAGACGACGTGCTGGCCACCGAGCTGGGCCGGGCCATCATCTCCAACGCGGCCACCCAGGTCCTGCTCCGCCAGGCACCCCAGGCCATCGAGCAGGTCACCGCCGAGTTCCGGCTGTCCGCCGGGGAACGGCAGCTGCTGCTGTCGGCCCGCCGCGGCGAGGGCCTCCTCGCCTCCGGACCGTCCTCGCGGGTGTCATTCCAGGCCCTGGCCTCACCCGCCGAGCACTACCTGGCCACCAGCGACCCGGCCGAGATCGCCCGCATCCAGGCCGGCCAGCCCGGCGAGGACGCCGGCCCCGCGCTGCCCGGCGACGGCCCCGACGGAGAGGACGACCTGCTGCCATGACGGCCCGCATCCTCGCGGGCGGTCCCAGCCGCCCGCCGTCGCCGCCGGGCGGCCCGGCCGGCCGCTACCTGGTCAACCCCGGCGGCTACGCCCGCCACCTCGCGCACCTGCTGCTCGCCGGCCTTGCCCACTACGGGCCGGCGGCCGGGCCGCTGCTCGCCGCCGCCGTGGCCATTGCCGCCGCCGGCCGGGCGTGGCTGCGACGCCGCCAGCACGCCGCCTTCGCCGACGGTGCCAGGCTGGTCACGGTCCTGGCCCCGCCGCAGGCCAGCCCGGACGGGGCGGTGGCGCTGTGGGGCCACCTGACCGGGCTGCTGCGCCCGCCCTGGGCCCGGCTGTGGCACGGCCAGCCGCACCTGGGCTGGGAGTACGCCTGGGCCGGCGGCGACGCCGCCGGGATGACGATCCGGCTGTGGGTGCCCGGCACCATCCCGCCCGGCCTGATCGAGCGCGCGGCCGAGGCCGCCTGGCCCGGCGCCCACACCGTCACCGCCCCCGCCGCCCCGCCGCTCCCGGCCGGCGCCCTGGTGGCCGGCGGGACGCTGCGGCTGGCCCGCCCGGAGATCCTCCCGCTGTCTGTCAGCCACGACCCGGACGCGCCGCTGCGGGCGCTGGCCGGCGCGGCGGCCGGGCTCGGCGACGGCGAGCACGCCATCGTCCAGGTCCTGGCCCGCCCGGTCACCGGGTCCCGGCTACGCCGCGCCCGCCGCGCCGCCCGCCGGCAGCGCGGCGGGCAGCCCGCCCGCCTTTCCGCCCGGCTGCTCGACGCGGCCACCCCCGGCCCGGCCGGGCCCCGGCCCGGGACGCGCCAGGACCCCGAGCTGGCCGCCGAGGTCCGCGCCGCGACGGAGAAGCTCGCCAGCCCGCAGTGGGAGACCCTCATCCGCTACGCCGTCGCCACCACCGTCGCCGTGATCCCGGCCGGGGCCGGGCGGTGGCAGGCCCGGCCCGCCACCGCCCAGGCCCAGGCAAGGCTGCGCGGCCTCGCCCACGCCCTGGCGTCGGCAATGGCACTGCTGACCGGGCGGAACTGGCTGGCCCGCCGCCGGCTCCACCGCCCCGCCGCCGCGATCACCAGCCGCCGGCTGGCCCGGGGCGACCTGCTGTCGGTCGCCGAGCTCGCGGCGGTCGCCCGGCTGTCCTCAGACCCGGCGCTGCCCGGCCTGGCCATCGCCGGGGCGCGGGCCGTCCCGCCGCCGCCCGCCATCCCGCTGCCCGGCCCCGCCGTCCGGCCGCTCGGCACCTCCGACGCGGGCGCGCCCCGCCCGGTCGGCCTGGCGGTCCCCGACGCCCGGCACCACATGCGGATCTGCGGGCCGACCGGCACCGGCAAGACCACCCTCATCGTGGGCCAGGTCCTCGCCGACGCCGCCGAAGGACGCGGCGTGGTGTTCATCGACCCCAAGGGCGACGCGGTCACCGACGTCCTCGCCCGCCTCCCCGAGAACGTCGCGGGCAAGGTCGTGCTGTTCGACCCGGGCGACCGGGCCGCGCCGCCGTGCCTGAACGTGCTGCAGGGCGACGGCACCGGCACCGACACCGACATGGTGGTCGACAACCTCACCGGCATCTTCAGGAGGATCTTCTCCGCCAACTGGGGGCCGCGGACCGACGACATCTTCCGGGCCGCGTGCCTGACCCTGCTCGGCTCAGTGCCGCCCGGGTCCGGGCTGGTCACCCTCGCCGACATCCCCCCGCTGCTCAGCGACGACGCCCGCCGGCGGCGGCTGACCGCCGGGGTCCGCGACCAGGTCCTGCGCGACTTCTGGACCTGGTACGAGGAGCTGTCCCCGGCCAGCCGCGCGCACATGATCGGCCCCCTGATGAACAAGCTCCGCGCGTTCCTGCTGCGCCGGTTCGCCCGCGCCGCGATCGCCGCCGGGCCGTCCACCTTCGACATGGCCGACGTCCTGGACAACGGCGGACTGTGCCTGGCCCGCCTCCCCAAGGGCATCCTCGGCGAGGAGACCGCCCAGCTCGTCGGCTCGTTCATCGTCGCCCGCACCTGGCAGGCCGCCTCCAAGCGCGCCCGGCTGCCCGAGCACGCCCGCCCCGACGCCGGCCTGTACGTGGACGAGGCGCAGAACTTCCTCAACCTGCCCTACCCGATGGAGGACATGCTCGCCGAGGCCCGCGCCTACCGCCTGTCCCTCGTCATGGCCCACCAGAACCTCGCCCAGCTCCCCCCGGACCTGCGGCAGGGCATCAGCGCGAACGCCCGCTCCCAGGTGATCTTCTCCGTGAGCCCGGAGGACGCCCGCGACCTGGAGCGGCACACCGCCCCGGTGCTGACCGCGCACGACCTGTCCCACCTGGGCGCCTACCAGGCCGCCGCCCGCCTGGTCGCCGGCAGCGCCGAGCAGCCCGCCTTCACGCTCCGGACCCGGCCGCTCCCGCCGCCGGTCCCCGGCCGGGCAAGGCTCATCCGCCGCGCCGCCCGCGCCGCGCACAGCGGCACCGCCGGCCCCGCTCCCCGGCCCGTCGCGGGCGGGGCCGATCCCCGGCTCCGCCCGCCCGCCTGACCCAGCCCGCCCCCGAGGAGGATCATGCTCACCTCTCCCGCCCTGCCCGGCCAGCCCCGCACTGGCGGGCGGCTGGCCCGCGGCCCGCAGCTGGCCGCCGCCCTCGCCGCCCGGCTCACCGCCCGCGACCGGTGGATCCTGCGGATGCTGCTGGAGCACCGCGTCCTGACCACCGGCCAGCTCACCGACCTCGCGTTCGGCACCACCCGCGCCTGCACCGCCCGGATGGGCGTCCTGTACCAGCTGCGGGCGGTCGACCGGTTCCGGCCGCTCGCCGTCGCCGGGTCGGCTCCGCTGCACTTCGTCCTGGACGAGGCAGGCGCGGCGGTGCTCGCCGCCGAGGACGGCACCACCGTCGCCGACCTGGGCTGGCGCCGCGACCGGGCGATGGCGATCGCGCTGTCGCCCAGGCTCGCCCATGACACCGGAGCCAGCGGGGTGTTCACCGCGCTGGCCGGAGCCGCCCGCGCCAGCGGCGGCCGGCAGGCACTGGAACTGTGGTGGTCCGAGCGGCGGTGCGCCGCCGCCTGGGACCGCGCACGGCCCGACGGCTACGGCCGCTGGCGCGACCAGTTCCCTGGCCGCCCGCCCGCTGTCGCCGACTTCTTCCTCGAGTACGACACCGGCACCGAGCCCCTGGGCCGGCTCATCGCCAAGCTCGCCGGGTACCGGGACCTCGCCGCCCGGACCGGCATCCCCACGCCCGTCCTGTTCTGGGTGCCGGCCATGCGGCGCGAGGCCGCGCTGCGCGCCCGGCTGGCCGGACCGCCCCCGCAAGGCATCCCCGGTGCTGCCTCGGCCGCGCAGGTCCCCGGCGTCCCCATCGCCACCGCCGTCGCCGGCATCAGCCCCGAAGGGCCCGCCGGAGCCGCCTGGCTGCCCGCCGACGGCCCCGGGCCGCGGCTGCGGCTCGCCCAGCTCGCCCGGCCCGGCGCAACCGCCCCGCCCGCCGAGGCTGGCGACCTGCCCGCAGCCCCGGCCGGCGGCCTGCCCTGGCATCCCCCGGGCCCGGTCCCGCCCGCCTGGCATGCCCTCCCCGGCAGCTACCAGGCGGCAGGCGATGAGTAGCCGGCGCGCCCGGGCCGCTGTACTGCTGGCCGCCGCCGGGTCCTTGTGCGCAGGCTGCTCCCTGCTCTCGCACCCAGCCGGCCACGCGGCGGCCAGCCCGCCTGCCTCCAGCCGGGCCGCGAGCCCCGCCGCCCCGGCCAGCTCCCGGCCGGCGGCGGTGCCCACGGCGGCCCCGGTGCTGCCGTTCTCCCTGGCCCGGCTGCAGGCCGCCGTCGCCCTCGCGGCCCGGTTCACCGCCGCGTGGGACTCCTGGTCGTGGCGGCAGCCCCCGGCCGCCTGGCTCGCCACGCTCAAGCCGATGGCCGCCGCCTCCCTGTACCCGGCCCTCGCCCAGGCCGCGGGCACGCCTGGCGTCCTCGCCCAGCGCGCCGCCGCCCGGCAGGTCGCCACCGCGACCGTCACCTCGGCGGCCATCCGGGACCTGACCCCCGGATCGGTCACCGTGACCGCCGGCGTGCGGCAGCTCATCACCTCCGCCAGCGGCACAAGCAAGACCACCGCCAGCCTCGCTGTCACCGTCGTCCCCGCCGCCGGCAGCTGGTCCGTATGGGACATCGAGCCCGCCAGCGCGGGCAACAGCTGAGGGCGGGGGCGACCCGTCATGGCGCACCCGGCCGCCGAGCACGGCTCGGCCACCATCGCCCTCACCGCCGCCGCAGCGCTCCTGCTCCTGATCACCGTGCTCATCGGCGCAGTCGCCGGGGTCACCAGCCAGCAAGGCCCCGCCTGCTCCGCCCAGCCCGCGCCGACCGCCGAGGCCACGGCCGCCATCCCCGCCAGCTACCTGGCCTTGTTCGAGAAGGCCGGCGCCGCCTACGGCATCCCCTGGCCCGTCCTGGCCGCGATCGGCTTCGAGGAATCCGGCTTCGGCGCCGACGACGGGCCCTCCAGCGCCGGCGCGCTCGGCCCGATGCAGTTCGAGCCCTCGACCTGGGCCGAGTTCGGCGACGGCGGGAACATCATGGACCCGGCCGACGCCATCCCGGCCGCCGCCCGCATGCTCGCCGCCAACGGCGCCCCCGGCAACCTCAGCCAGGCCATCTTCGCCTACAACCACGCCGGCTGGTACGTCGATGAGGTCCTGGCCCAGGCTGCCCGGTACGCTGCGGGCGGAGCCCAGGCCATCACCGCGCCTGCCAGCGCCCTGTGCCAGGAGCAGGCGCTCGGCCCGCTGCCCGCCGGCGCGGCCGGGAAGGTCATCGCCTTCGCCGCGAGCCAGACCGGCAGGCCGTACCAGTTCGGCGCCACGGGGCCGGACGCCTATGACTGCTCGGGCCTGGCCATGATGGCCTACCGCGCCGCCGGAATCGCCATCCCCCGCACCAGCCAGGCCCAGTGGGCCTACGGCAAGCGCGTCCCCGCCAGCCAGGTCCAGCCCGGCGACCTGGTCTTCTTCGCCGGCGCCGACGGCACGCCCGCCGCCCCCGGGCACGTCGGCATCGTGATCGATCCCGCCCGGCACCTGATGATCGACGCCTACGCCACCGGATTCCCCGTCGGCTACGACACGTACGGGCTCCCCAGCTCACGCGGGGGCCTGTCGCCTGTAGTCGGCTTCACCCACCCTGTAGGTTCTCAATAAAGATGCGGACGGTCCGCCGGCCGGTCGGCGGACCGGAGTCGGACCCGCCAGCGGTGTCGCGGGCAGGGGCGAGGCTTCCTTAACTCAGCGTCACTGTGTGGATTGCTACGGCATGAGCGCAGAGGCGCAAGACGACCATGTAGCCGACTTGTCCAGCTCTAGTTGGCTTGTCCTGTGCTTTTACGCTGAGGCTTGATCATCCTGGGGGAAGTCGGCTATGCCACCGTTCAACGCGCCGAGAACCTATCCGCCAAGCTGGATAGAACAGCTGCGTTCTGCAGTCCTGTCCCCGGACGTTCGCTGGACGCCGCCCGAGGTAGTCAGCGTCCTGGTTGCAACCCGTGCTTTGCGAGGCTGGCTTGCCGACCAACGTGCTTACGACGGGCAGCACAGACAGGGCTGGAAGTCGGCGATCGCCGACTTCCAGCGCAGTGTCAGCCACCTGGGGCCGGACCTTCGAACCGTACTCGGTACGGACCTCGCAGCGGCGGTTTCGGCGGTTGGTCAACTCGATGCAGATGTCACTAGCAATCCGGCCCGCACGACAGCTCTGCTTCAAGCCCGCCGCACTTCCGATCAGCAGCTTCTTGACCAACTAAGCGCAAGGTGGGCCCAGCCCCAAACTCGAGTAGGTGCCTGGAGCGACCTCAGGGAGGCGTGCCACGACCCGGCGGTGACCTGGGAGGCGCTCAGTCTTCGGCGGGAGCTTTTCTGGCAGTTGGTGCGGGAGGGCGACCACGACGCTGAGCAGATGAGCCGCCACCTTGTCGGCGTCCTCGCGAACGAAGCGTTCCAGGTCTCCTTGGCGAGGCTCTGGCTCGGTGACATCAGTGAGGGCCAGGTTCCGCGCCCACTACCAGCGACCGACGCGGCGCTGACTGAAATGCAGCAGCTTGAGCTGTGTGAGCGGCTTCTTACGAAGCCCGCAACACAGGGTCATTACGTCGTCTGGATTGCCTTCGACCTTGCAGGAAATGGCAGGTACACGCAGGACGTCGGTCCAGTCTCGTTCTATAAGGCCCAGTGGCTACAGCTCGCCCTTAGTCAAAGGGGCCGCCCGGGCGCCATGCCCGTTCCGAGCGAGCTCCAGTCCACTGAAGGCTTCGTCAGGCCAAGTGACCTGCCGGACGGCGCGGGTGAGGTCCTCGCGCGCGTAGATCTCGGTACGGGTGCCTGGACTGACCCGGTCCGTGTCGCAACCGAGCAGGCAGAGGCAGTCGTAGCCCTAGCTGGTTTCAACATCGGTGAAACCCGCTGGCGCCGCATGATGGGGTACCTCGTCACGGTCGATGACCGTGTCGAGGTTCTTGGGGGCTTTGAGGCTGTTCGCGCCGATGTGCACCGGGCAAACGACTTCTACCAAGATGCCATGGATACAGAGCTGGCCGATTTGGCGACAAAGCTGCGCGCACACCTACCAATCACTGATCCAGAGTTCTCGGAGGTCGTCAAGGCAGTTCACTGGTGGGAACAGGCTCGGAAACTGCCGCCACTAGCTGCGGTCTTGTTGCATGTCCGAGTACTCGAGCTTTTGTCGCAGCGTGCGGGCGTTACGCCGTGGCAGCAGTACGTCGACGAGTTTCAGCAAGCACGGTGGGTCAGGCATCTCATGATGCAGCGGCTGCACGGCGTGATCGACGCATGCCTATCGAGGGCGCAGCTAATTGCCAACCAGGCAGATAGGGACTACCTCCAGGAGCTTAGTCGGAGGATTACGACGTACCAGCCGGGCGGGTACGCGCTGGACCTTAGGGAAGGCTTCAACGCGCTTTCCAATCTGGTTCGCATCTTCGATGCTCACGACAACATTGGGCGGCGCGTGCAGGACGCTGTCAGCAGATTTACCTTGTCGGCGCTCCCTGCATGGCTTGCTGACCTGGAAAGCGAGTGGGAACTAACGCTCGGGCGCCTCCGGCGGGTGCGGAATGCGCTGGCTCATGGCGGGCCGGTTGACGACGAGTCGGCGGAGACTGTTCGGGTGTTCGTGGAGCAACTCGCTCGGTTGTCTCTGGCGGTGGCCCTGCAAGGGTTGCTCGAAGCGAAGACCGTAGCGGTGGCTAATCAGGAGCGGAAACAGTGGATCGACCGATGGAAGGCCGCCCTCCCGGCTGCAGCAAACGTGCCCGATGCCCTCTTCGGTCCTACGCCCTAGCGACATCCGTCCAGCCTTGGGCTCGCGGAGCGACATCAGCGCTGAGCGGAGCCGGCCTTGTGTCCCGCACCACTGGCACTCACTAGGGCCGTCGCGCAGGCACAGGCCGTCGTGGCCGGGGTCGCCGAGCGGGCAGCCGTCCTGGCATCCGGCGAGCAGGCCGGTGGCGGCCTGGAAGCAGCCGTCGCACAGCAGCAGCTCCGCCGCGCCGGGCGGGGCCGGGTACAGGCCGGCCACCCACCGCTCGCCCGCCCCGTTCGGCCCGCCCTCGCCGGCGACGTACACGGCGACGGCAGCCGTGCCGGACAGGGAGCTGACGCGCAGCCGCCCGGCGGCGGCCTGCGGGTTGAACCGCCGACCTGGACGGCCAGTTCCCGGCCGACGACGGTGACCGTGACCGGCACCCCGGCGACCGTCACGGTCTTCTTCTCATTCACCGTGATCCTCCGTCCCGGGCTCGGGTGCCGGCCCGCTGCCCGGGGCCCTGCCGGGCAGCGGGAGCGGGTGGGTGCCGTGCTCGTCGGCGCGGACCTCGTTCAGGCCGTCGCGGACGAGGGTCCAGCCGGCGCTTGCGACGGCGAGCGGGACTTCGCCGACGACCACGACGTCCCCCTTCGACAGTTCCCCGGAAGGTTCAGCCGTGTTGCGGACCAAACCGCGCCGCGCTGGACTTCGATGCATGTTGTGGTGTCTTGTCACTGTCATCCCTTCTGGATGGGCTGGGGTGATATGTGACCACCGATGGATGCTCGACTCCGCCACAGGTGTCAAGCCAGACGCATCCGGGGTCGGCTAGGGAGTAGAACTGGCACGCTTTGCGGCGACCGAGGACGGAGACGGCACCGACCTCGGGCGGACAGCAATGACGGGGCACTGGCCTGGAAATGTTCCATGGTTCGCGGGGCGGTCCAGGGTCTGAGAGCTGGACGGCAGCGGCTCGTCGCTGAAGAACTGCGCCTCCGGATGCAGGCTGGTGCGCCGGTGTAATTAGGAGAGCGGTCTTGGCCCCATGAGCTGGGCCGCTCGGTTTGCCTTGCGGCGCAGTTCGTCGTTCTCGATGGTCAGCACGTTGAGGGCGCGGGCGAGCGCGTCGGCTGCCTGCTTGTACTCGTCCCGTTCGGCGCGCATGTCGTCGAGCTTGCGGCGCAGTTCTGCGTTCTGCTCGCGGAGCGCGGTCTCGCTGGCCGGGATGGAGTCCTGGGCCTTGACCCGGGCGTAGAAGCGGTCCTTCAGGTCGGTGTGCTTGTGGGTGAGGGCGCCGGCGGGTGGCGACCGCGTTGCGGCAGGCCAGGCAGTCCAGGAACGAGGCGGTGCACGACTGGCCCGGCGGGCTGAACGGGCTGTGAGTGTAATCCAGGCACGCCCCTGTCGCGGTATCCAGCGTGCCGGCGGCCAGCGCCTGGGCCTGCTGCGGGCTGCCGGCGTAGTCGGTGAGCTGGTCGGCCCCGGCATCCAGCAGCATCCGCATCTGCATGACCTCCCGCGCGTGGCCGACGGCGTCGGTGAGCCCTTGCGCGGTGACCTGCTCGGCTTCGGGCCGGGTGGCGGGGTCGCGGAGCACGTAGACCTGCTCGTGGGTCCGGGCCGTGTTCTGGGCTGGTTCCCGGCGGATGAGTACCTGCACGGTGCGGCGCAGCCGGCGCAGGCTGACCTGCCCCGGCCCGCCGTCATCGGCCAGCCCGGAGCTGGCCGCCCACCGGCGCAGGCTGTCGCCGGGCGGCGCGCCGAGGCAGAACATGGTCTTCCCGGCCGGGGTGGCGCGGCGGCTGACCAGCAGCCGCGATGTCGGCTCGCCGAGCGCCGCCAGGGTGATGCGGGCCGGCTCGGTGGCCTCGATCGCCTGGCGGATCAGCCGCCCGGATGTATCCGGCCCGGCGTCGACCAGGTTCACTGACGCGTGCCGGGTGCGGGGCGGGCGGCGGCGCTTGATAACCAGCACCCGGTAGATGTCCAGGCCGTCCTCGCCCGCGCCGGGCATGTCGTCGGGGACGGTCATCGCATCCAGGACCGACCGGTTCCAGCCCTGATCGCAGACCAGCAGCACCGTCAGCGCCGCCGCTTCCGGCATGGTCAGGAACAGCCTGCCCCACGTGTGGAGCGGGCCGACGCCGCCCAGTGCCTTGGCGTGCCGGGCGACGACCCCGCGATCCCCACCCTCGTTGAGGGACGTCACCGGTGCGCAGCAGCGTGTCCAGGGCCTCACCTGTCAGGTAATCAGCGGTCGCGGGGCGGGTCTGCCGGTACTGCTCGCGCAGCCCGGGCCGCGGGAACTCGCCGTCGTGCCAGCGGCGCAGATGCTCGCGGCTGGCCCTGATCCGCGCCAGCGCGGTCCGGAACGTCCGGGCCGCGGCGGCCCTGATCTGCTCGAACTCCTCCCGCGTGTAGGCCGCCTCGGCAGGGGCCGGACCAGCCGGGATGCGCCGCGCCGCCGCCACGGCAGTGGCGGCCGATATGCCCGGCACCTTCGGAAGCCACTGGCGGGTAATCAGCAAGCAGGTGCGCCCGTACACGGTGGCGGGGCGGGACAGCCGCCACCCGGCCCAGACCGCCGGGGTGATGTCTTCCGGGGCCGCGGGCGGCGGGTCGAGTGCGGCGGCGTGCCGCAGGAACTCGCGGATCGCCTTATAGCCGCTGGTGCAGGTCGCGGCGGCCCGCCACGGCTGGTCCGGCCCGGCCAGCCGCGCGAACCCCGCGGCGCACGCCGCCAGCAGCGGGCGCGGGCCGGGCAGGACGCTGAAGTCGAAGACGGCCTCTGTCCCGCCGGACTCGCCGGGTACGATGACGGTCAGGCCAGCCGGGTCGAGCTGGCGTTCCCGGGTGTACCCGGCGGAAGGCAACGCGGCCCGCTGGGCGTGCCTGCTGCCGGTCATGGCGGGTCCCCCCTGCGGGATCGGCCTCAATGACCAGGCGGCTGGAGGCGGCTACCCGGGACAACAGCGCCTCCAGGTCCTCATCGTGATCGAGCATCGACCTGACCTGCAGCCCGCTCAAAGGCTCCAGGTACACAAATCGCGTGGTCTGCTCGCTCCTGTGCCCGAGCAGGTCACGGGCCAGCACCCACGGATCGCCGTACACCTGCCGGAAATGCCTGCGCTCCTCCGGCGTCAGCCCGAACCGGCGGTCCAGCGCGTGATGCAGCGCCACCAGCATGTACAGGGCAAACGAATGACGCATCATATGCGGAGAGCAGGCAATCGCCGTCCGCCGCCTGCGATCCTGACGGGTGGCCGCGGCGAAGACCGCCGCCACCCGGGCGTTGGCGGCATCGAACACCTTCTCCCACGACTCATACGCCATCGGCGTGCCGCCCTCGGTCAGCCACAGCCACAACGGCTCCAGGCCGTACTCGGTCTCGGTGAACAGCCGCATCCGCTCGGCCGGGCCGATCGCCCCGACCGGCGCCTCACCGGCCCGGCCCTGATCATCGCGCCAGCACAGCTTGCGGCGGGCACCGTGGCTGACCTTGGTGACGATCAGCTTCCCCGGCATCTGGTCGTAGCGACGATGCCGCCGGGCGCGGCGGATCGCCTCGGCCCTGGTGGTGGCGACGTACCCGGCGACGCGACGCAAGGCGGCGGCCGAGGCGTAGAACATGCGCTCACGCCGCTTGGCGACCGCGCCCGCGACACTGCCCTCGTAATAGCTGTGCCCGGCGACCGCGTCGGGGACCTCCAGGGTGAGCAGGCAGCCGCCTTCCCGCAGCCGCAGCCCGCTGCTGAACAAAAGATCGGTGAACGCCGCGTTCCGGCCGTCATTGCGGCCCCGCCACGATGGGTCCGGCTGCCCGGAGATGTCGTAGCCGAGCAAGCCAGTGTCACGCCAGAGCCGGTAGGTCCGCGGCGTCACCCACTTCACATCCGAACAGCGCACGTCCCTCGGCGCCTGGTCGGCGGCCATCACCGTGCCGCCATCGCGCAGCCGCACATGGTGCACCAGGACCGGGCTGCGGACAATGTGCTGCTCCTTTTCGGCCCACTCATACAGCAGCCGCAGCGCCGCCAACTCGCGCTGCCACTTGCTGCCGCTGATCCGCCGTCCCGGTTCCTGGCCGCGCCGCCGCCAGGACTCCCAGTCCAGCAGGTCGTCCGGGTCCGCCTCATGCCAGTACTTGCCTCGCAGCCACAAGAACGAGAAGAACAGCCGGTAGTCCTTCGCGTACGCCTCCCGCGTGCCTTCGGCCAGCCACGCGAATCGCGACCGGGCAAGGAACCGGGCCAGCACAGGGTCGACACAGTGCTCTGGATCAATCAGGATCGGGTGGCGCGGCTCGATATCCGCCGCAGCTTCCCGCTGGTCCAGGTCAGCCCATCCGGCAAGTACCGGCATCAGGCGGCACGGCACCGGCCGCCCACGCAAAGTCCAGTACAGCCGCCACTGCCCGCCCTCCTCCGGCACTCCAGCAACATACCGGGACGAGCAGTTACTGTCTGTGAAGACACGCTTGTCAATCAGACGTCCCCGATCTGCCAGGGAACACGGGCCGGGCACTGCCACGGACAATGCGAAACGCCTACGATCGACACAGGGGTTTAGCAAGGCCGTTGATAACTGCCGGATTTGCAGCGAGGGCAACTGGCGAGGCAGACAGCCGGGCCTTGGCGTCGGTCGGCGGCCCACGTTAAGGGCCGCCGACGTTAGGGGCCAGTATCGGCCTGCCGGCGCGCGCTCAGCCCAAAGTCGTCGCGCCATCCCGCCGCCCTGCGCCCTCGCCGGCCGTCAGGTTGGCCCGGCCGGGCGGAGTTAGGGCACTGGGGTCAGCCTGCCGCTAGTCCGCGGAGCCAGCGGTCTCGCTTTGCGGGTCCTGACGAGGTTGCTCATCGAGTTCTGAGCGCCACCGCTGCCGGTGCACGTCGTAGTGAAGCGGCCCGCGCCGGACGGTACTCAGGTCGAAGCTCAGCAGTTGCCGGTAGCTCTCGGCCGGAAGGTCCGGTTCCAGTACGACCTGAACGCCGGTGATCGTGTCCTGCAGCACCAGGACGGGTCTCGGCTGGTCGCCCGCTCCCGCCGACGGCCTGCGCAAGACCCGGTTAACGAACATTTTGAGGCGCTCGTAAACATCGTCCGCGAAGTCATCAGCCAGCTGACTGAAGAACGGCTGCAATGGCAGCGCGGCCAGGAAGAGCCATCCAATGTCGCCGAGGGACCGCCGCGGCGCGACGACCCGCAAATCGGCCGTTACGCCGACCTCTGTAAACTCTCCGGCGACACGCGCTGCCTCGTCCGCCAGGATCTCCCGAGCCACGAGGACCTCGATGTTCATGGTCACGATGGCTCCCCAGTCATGTGGCCCACATACGGGCTGTATTGTCGCTGCTGCCCGTGGCCAGGCTGGTCCCGTCCGGGCTGAACGCCATCGCTTGGACCCAGCTGCGGTGCGGCAAGCGGGCGATTTCGCGGCCAGAGGCCGTGTCCCAGAGCCAAGCGCCGTAAACGTCACGGGCGTAATCACCACCGTGGGTCGCCAGGCGAGTACCGTCCGGGCTGAACGCCACCCCGACTACCGTACCGCCGTGACGCATCCGGGCGACTTCACGGCCAGAGGCAGTGTCCCAGAGCCGGGCGGTCCCATCATTGCTGGTGGTCGCCAGGCGGGTGCCGTCCGGGCTGAACGCGACCTGCCATACGACGTCGCCGTGTCGCATCCGGGCGACTTCACGGCCAGAGGTCGTATCCCAGAGCCCGGCAGTGTGATCGTTGCTGGCAGTGGCCAGGCGGGTGCCGTCCGCGCTGATAGCCACCGCTTGGACCCAGTCGTCGTGCGGCATTCGGGCGACTTCACGGCCGGTGGCCGTGTCCCAGAGCCGGGCAGTGTCGCCGCCTGCGGTGGCCAGGCGAGTGCCGTCCGGGCTGAGCACCACCGCCTTGTCCGAGCCTTCGTGCAGTACCTGAACGACCTCGCGGCCGGTTTCCAGGTCCCAGATGCGTGTGATGTAGTCCTCGCTGGCAGTGGCCAGGCGGGTGCCGTCCAGGCTGAACGCCAGGGTTCTGACAGCGCGGCGATGCGGCATACGGGCAATTTTCCGGCCAGTGGCCGGGTTCCAAATCCAGGCGGCGTTGTCGCCGCCGGTCATACCACCGCCGGTGGCCAGGCGGCTGCCGTCCGGGCTGAACGCCACCGCGAATACCACCAAGGCGCCGGCGCCGTGAGGCATCCGGGTGACTTCGTGGCTAGTGACCGTGTCCCAGAGCCGGGCGGTCCCGTCACTGCAGCCGGTGGCCAGGCTGGAGCCCTCTGGGCTGAACGCCACCGCCCAAACCGTTTGGCCATGTGGCATTTGTGAGAGCAGAGAGCCCGCAGGCTCGCGCGGGCCGAGTGCTGAGTTGCGCGAGGCGGAAGCAGATCGGAGCCGCTGAACCGGGCGAGCCGGGTCGGCTTCGGGCCGGTTCCCCGCTTGGGGCTCCGGCTGTGGGGGAATGGCCGTGGCGGTCGGCGCTGCGGTGAGATCGAACAGGCTGGCCTCCGGGGAACGCAGGTAGAGCACCGGAGTGGCCCATTCCAGGGTGTTGCGGCGGGTCAGCTTGATCGATCGCCGGGCACGGGTCACGGCCCGGTCCACTGGAAGCCGGTTCGCCACCGCACCGTACAGGCCGCGGGCGAACGCGATCGCTGCCTCGTCGGAGATGTCATATTGCATCGCCACCACGGCCGGTATGCCCCGGCGCGTCAGGACCGAGGCCGTGCTGGAGAACACATCACTGGTGCTGGCCCGCGCGCCCTCGCAGGAGTTCAGCACTGCCAGCCGCAGCGACCGGTGCTCACCGAGCAGAAGGCCCAGGTCACTTGCTGCGATCCGGTGCGCGCCGCCATCCTCGCCGGCTAGCGCCAGGATGCCCTCCTGACTTTCTGAGTCGAAGCCGCCGTGGCCGATGAAGTGGAAGATGTTCCAGCGACCCTCGTCAAGCGCATCCTGCAGGTCATGCCAGGTCTGGCCGTGCGTCCAGGTCAGCTCCACCAGTCCGGCGTCCTCCAGTCCGGCCAGCGCCTCATGAAGCCGCCGTTTCTCGTGACCGACATTGATCGCGCCAAGATCGCCAGGGCGAGCGATCATTGCCAGGACTCGCAATGGCGCGGTCACCGCTAGCGGCCGCAGCGGCTCAAGCACCTCCAGATACCTGACCAACGAGCTGTGCAGGGACAGGTACTCATCACGGCCGGGATCGTATAGGAACTCCCACGGCAGTGCAGCTAGCTCCGGCGGCCTAATCCGCAGCCGCACCTGGAGCGGCGCATCGTCTCTCGCGGCCTGGCTGCGAACCGCGGTCAAATGATCCCGCACAGCATCAGGAAACAGGAAGCTAAACAACTGCCTACCGAGCTCTTGCACAGGCTTCTCGTCCTTGGACGGGACACGCCGTGTCGACGCCGTTGAGTGCACCAGGGCAAATTCCACGTCCCGCAAGTGCCGTGCTAGCTCCCGCTCATCGAACGGGAACTGTGTTGGGGTCTCCTTGGTATCGCCGGAATCCGAGCGAGCAGAAACCGTGTAGCCCCGGTCCGTGCCGGAGCTGATCACAAGCTCAAGAATCCGCATGATGCCCATCGACTATGGCCCCTGTCGCCATCGGACCAGTATGGCCGGAGACCGGCATAGCATACTTCCGCGCCGAGACCGCAATCGTGCTTGGCACCCGAATGTAGCGGGCGGCACCGGCTGCGGGGCTGAGACGGACCCAGGACGTAACCGGCAGTCAGTTATCACCGTGATGGCCGTCCATTTCAACCTAGCCCTGGGCACGGAAACGTTGGGCGAGGAGCGGCATCGTGAGGGGACTGGGCATGGCGAACCTCTGCTGGTCTGGGTGACGCAGGCTTGGTAAGCCACACTCTGCTTTACCTGTCGCAACACAACCAGCCGCAACTCGCCTACTTTCCGGGGAAGGACAGCGACCGCAGCTCGCGTGCGTAATAACGGCGCGACAGGTCCCCGCCGCCGGCGTCGCGGGGTGGCCGTTGCGGATCGCGAACATCTCTTCGGCGATCACCTCCGGGGACCGCCCGGCCGGGTCGGCTGAGTAGGCGAAGACGCGGATCACGTGTCGGGATCGCCGGGCCGGTGTCGTGTCCACACTTCGATGTCCACACAGGTCTCACGCCTGTCGAGGTCCGCCCAGTCGGCAAGTATCGGCACCAGGCCGCACGGGACCTGTCGGCCGCGCGTCGTCCAGTACAGCGACCATTCCCGGCTTGTCCCCGCCCCCGAGCCCACCACCGATCCAACCTAACCTCGCTACCAGGGGTTCCACCGAAGGGACACGCACGTGTCGCTCGGCATCTCTGGCAGCCTGGAGCGGACCTGCCGCCTCAGCGGCATACGGACCTGGCAGAACCGGGAGACAATGCCTCAGCTGTTACCGGCCGCCGTAGGCCGAAGGTGTTCGAACCCAACCGTGCGTGGCCGGACGCGAGCTTACCTATGCTCTGACGAATCTTCCGTGACTCCATCGAGACTTCCCCGAAAGGAATGGGTGCCAAGGGACATCAGGGCTTCCCAGTGTGGGAACGGACACCCGATCTCCCTTGCGGGCGCATGAGCGAACGGAGTGCCCCGCGTCGCCGTGACCTCGGATCCACTGGTCCGGACGTCAGCGACGCTATCTGCGCAGCACGCGTAATCAGCACGAAGGGGGTTGCGCATGTTCTCCACCTTGTTAGCCTGCTGGGCCGATGAGTACATTTCGTCAGCTACTCGCGGTCCCGTACACCACGCCCGCCTGCGGTGGTGAGTTCCGTTTGCTCAGGATGACGTCGAGGTCATGTCGGGCCTGGGCGTCGTTGGGGCTGAGGCGGATGGCTTCTCTGCAGGCCGCCTCTGCCTCTGGGTAGCGATGCATGGCAAGCAGGATGACGCCGAGCGTGTCATGGAAGGCGGCGCCCGCGGGTTCGAGTTGGATGGCCTTCCGGCAGGCCGCTTCCGCCTCGGCGTATCGCTGCAGGGCATGCAGGAGGAGGGCGAGGCTGCCGTGCGCTGCGACGTCAGTGGGGTCGAGTCGGATCGCTTCCCGGTACGCGGCTTCCGCCTCCGGCAACCGCTTCAGATTCAGCAGAACCTGCCCGAGGCGGAGGTGCGCGTCGGGGCTGTCGGGGTCGAGTCGGATCGCTTCCCGGTAGGCGGCTTCCGCCTCCGGCAACCGCTCCAGATTCAGCAGAACGACACCGTGCATGACGTGCACTGCGCTATCCGTGGGGTCGAGACGGGTGAGCTCCCGGAAAGTGGCCTCAGCCGCCGCGTACCGCTCCAGATTCAGCAGAGCGACACCGAGACCGCGTTGAGCTGCGGCGTCCGTGGGATCGAGGCGAACCGACTCCCGGAAGGCGATCTCCGCCTCCGCGTACTGCTTCCGGTTCTGCAGAATGAGGCCGAGACCGTTTCGGGCAGCGCGGTCCGTGGGGTCGAGGCGTATGGCTTCCCGGTAGGCGGCCTCCGCCTCCGCGTACCGCTGCAAACGACGCAGGACATGACCGAGGCAGCAGTGGGCCCAGGCAAACGTGGGATCGAGGCGAACCGACTCCCGGTAGCCGGCCTCCGCCTCCGCGTACCGCTGCAGATTCTGCAGCATGAAGCCGTGCAAGGCATGCATTACGCTATTGGTCGGGTCGAGACGGACGACCTCCCGGAAGGCGACTTCGGCCTCCGCGTACCGCTTCAGATCTTGCAGTACAAGGCCAAGGTTGCTCTGGACCGTGACATTGGTGGGGTCCAAGCGGACCGCCTCCCGGAAAGCATCCACGGCCTCCGCATACCGCTGCAGATCCTTCAGAACAGAGCCGTGCAGGGCGTGCGCTGCGGCGTCCGCCGGGTCAAGGCGGACCGATTCCCGGTAGGCGGCTTCCGCCTCGGCGTCCCGTTGGAGACGGTGCAGAACATCACCGAGATCGCTATGCGCCCAGGCAACCATGGGATCGAGACGGATCGCCTCCCGGTAAGCGGCCTCCGCCTCCGCGTACCGCTCCAGATTCTTCAGGGCGAGGCCGAGACGGCGTTGAGCTGCAGCGTCTGTGGGATCGAGACGGATCGCCTCCCGGCAAGGGGCCTCCGCCTCCGCGTACCGCTCCAGACGGAGCAGAGCCTCACCGAGGCTGCCGTGTGCCCAGGCAAGCGCGGGGTCGAGACGGATCGCCTCCCGGTAAGCGGCCTCCGCCTCCGCGTATCGCTCCAGACGACGCAGAACATCACCGAGATCGCTATGCGTCCAGGCAAGCGCGGGGTCGAGACGGATCGCCTCCCGGTAAGCGGCCTCCGCCTCGGCGTACCGCTCCAGACGACGCAGAACATCACCGAGGTTGCCATGTGCCCAGGCAACCATGGGATCGAGACGGATCGCCTCCCGGTAGGCGGTCTCCGCTTCCGCGTACCGCTTCAGATTTTGCAAGGCGAAGCCGAGACCGCATTGAGCTGCAGCGTACGTGGGATCGAGACGGATCGCTTCGCGGTAAGCGGCCTCCGCCTCCGCGTACCGCTCCAGACTGCGCAGAACATCACCGAGATCGCTATGCGCCCAGGCAACCATGGGACTGAGACGGATCGCCTCCCGGTAGGCGGTCTCCGCTTCCTGGTATCTCCCCAGGTCTGTCAGCAGTCCGCCGAGGTTACTACGTGCCGGGGCAAATGCGGGGTCGAGACGGATCGCCTCCCGGTAGGCCGCCTCCGCCTCGGCGTGCCGTTTCCCGTCCTGCAGTATCAGGCCGAGGTAACGGTACGCGCGGGCGCTGGCAGGGAGCAGGCGGATTGCCTCCCGGCATGCGGATTCGGCCTCCGGGTACCGTTCCAGAGCAGACAACACGACACCGAGGATGCCGTGCGCGAGTCCATACGCGGGGTCGAGACGGATTGCTTCCCGGCACGTCGATTCCGCCTCCTGGAGGCGGCCTGATAGGCGCAGGGCGTTGCCGAGGGTGGCGTGCGCCGGGGCGGAAGCGGGGTCGAGGCGGATTGCCTCCCGGCACGCCGCCTCGGCCTCCTGGATACGGTCCAATTGGTACGCGCATTCACCGATGCCTGCATGAGCGCGCGCCAGGCCGGAGTCGAGAGTGAGGGCGCTCCGGTAGGCAGCTTCGGCCTCGGCATACAGGTGGCGGTCTTGGAGGCGGTCTCCCTCGTCGACGTACCCGGCGGCCGTCTTGAGAGCGGCTGGGGCGACGCTGGCTGGCCGCGCCGGTTCCCGCGGGCTGACGTCGAACAGGTGGGCGTCGTCCGCGCGCAAGTGCAGGACGGGGGTCGCCCATTCGAGTGGGCTGACCGCGTACATCGCCTTACGAGCCTCAGCAACAGCCGCATCAACTGGGCGTCCGGCGGCCAAGGCGCCATACAGAGCAGGCGCGAATTCGATTGCCGCGTGATCGCTGACTTCGAACTGCATCGCTATGACGGCAGGGATGCCCCTGCGGACCAATGTGTCCGCCACTCCGCCGAAGGGATCAGTGGGATCAGTGCGCCCGGCTTCGCAAGCGTTGAGCACGGCCAGCCGCAGGCTCGTGTGGTCGCGGAGCATCACGCCCAAGTGCTCGCCAGTGACCGCCACACTCCGGCCTTGCTGGTCGGTGAACAGCAAGGTGCCGCCGTCTTGCTGACTGAAACTTCCGTGGCCCATGTAATGCAGCACGTGGAAGGTGTCACGCAGCAATGCCCGGCGCAATTCACTGAGGGTAGGTGCAGCCAGCTCGGTGAACGCGAGCGACCCGGCCTCGCTGAGATCGCCGAGCGCGGCGGCGACCTGTGCCCATTCGCCCGCCAGGTCAAGCTCCGGGCAGTCGACCGGTTCTGACCTTATGACCAAAACCCGCAGCGGCAGCGTGACGTGCACTGCGCGTGGCTGAATTGGCAACTGCACGTAACGAACCACCGGTGTGCTGTCGGACAGCGCGATGAACCAGTCGTCCTCGCTGTCGTAGAGGAACTCCCACGGCAGGTCAGCAAGTTCCGGGCAATCAGAGATGCGCAGCCGTATCCGCAGTGTTGCATTCTCGTTCCGGGCGTGGTCCACGCTGCGGCGCAGGCACTCACCCACCGGCCCGGCGAAGACGGCATCAAACAGCCGACCGCCCAACTGCTTTGCCGCAATGACCGGGGCAGCTTCGATCCGCCTCGTCCGTACCCTGGACCTGCCCATCTTGAGCACAAAGTTCTCCAGCTCAAGATCGGAGAACGGCCGCGCGAACGTCACAACCTGGCCTTCGCCAGCGGGCGAACGCAGCACCCTCGCCTGGTAGCCCGTCCCGGATACCCCGAGCAGAAGATCAAAGTCAACGTGCGTCGATCCAGCCATGCCACGGCACCCCCAGAGTCTCATTACCCAATTAGCGTGATACCCCAGCCGATGTATCACAATGGGAGCCGACCGGATAAGTTGCAGATGCCAAATACCGTAGCTTTAGCCTGTCATGCTTGCCTCGATGATTCAGGGGCAGGGCGAGGCTGGTTACTGATTGTGTTGTGCCGGTTTTTCCGGCCGTGGTGTCTGGCTAGCGGCTTTCCGGCGGCGGTGGTGCTCCCCGATGTGCTCGGAGGCGGCACCGGCTCCGACCGCGCCGGGGCGGGCTCCTTCCGGTCGCAGGGACGGGATGGCTGGTCAGGCAGGCTCTGGCAGGGCGCACAGCCGTTGCCAGCAGGCTAGGAAGGCGTCCTTCCAGGGCCAGGTGCGGCTGAGCTTGAGGACGTGGGCTCGGGCGTGGCGGACCAGCCGGGCGGGCAGGCTCAGCAACCGGTAGCGCAGCGTGTCCGGCTCGGCGTCTTTGAGGTCCGCGCAGTCGTACAGGCCGAGCAGCCGGCACCAGGCGGCCAGGTCCGCGGCGAGGTTGGCGGCCAGCACCCAGCCGCAGTTCACCAGCCAGGTCTTCGACGTTCTCTGAACTGAGTTATTTGTGGTCGATTGTCCGGTTTGGCGTCAGTGGCCTGGTGTCTGGGTGCGGCCGGCGATGCCCGGGAATGCGGGCATGCCGAGCTGGACCGCGGTGGCCTGGTGCCGGAGGGCTGCGTCGACCTGGGCGAGCTTGTCGTCGGTGCCGGCGAGGCTGATGTTGAGTCCTTCGGCTTCGCCGAGCCAGCCTTCGCGTTCAGCTTCGGCGATGCGGGCGCGGAGGTTGCCGCGGATCTCCTCCAGCCGCTGTCGTTGCGCTGGGTCTGGCCGCAGGAGCGGGCACCGGACAAGCGTGCTCATGGATGCATGGCGTTCCGTAAGCGCGTGCGCAGGTCCCGACGGACACTTTCCGTTTCTCGAAGTGGGCGAGGAATTCGTCCCATTCGTCATCGGTGGGCGTGCGGTATTCCTCGCTGGGGCGGGCTGCCCGGCGTCGTGCGATGAAGGCGCGGTGCGCGTCGATGGCTTCGGCGGGATAAACGGCCTAAATCGCCGTGGCGAGGCGTGCGCGTGGCCGGCCTGGTCCTGGCGAACCGCTCGGGATAGCCGAACTCCAGCAGGTGAGTGATGTAGCTGTGCCTCAGGCAGTGTAGGTCCAGCTCGCCCGGCAGCCCGGCCGCGGCGCGGGCCCGGCCGAACGCCACGTCAGCGCCCCGCAGCCCGATCCGCGCCCGCCGCTCGGTGACGAACAACGCCGGGTGCGCGCCGGGCACCAGCAGCGGGCGGATCTCATCCTGCCACTGGGCCAGGACCTCGATGACCCAGTCCATCTCCGGGACCAGCAGCACGGTGCGCCGCTTGGGCGGGCTCCCGGCCGAGGACTTGCCCCACCGCACGAACAACGCCCCGTACCGGCCGAACGCCGGAGCCTTCGGGTTACGCCGCAGGTCGGCCAGGTCCAGGCCGCACGCCTCCCGCCGGCGCAGCCCGAACGCATACACGCACTTCAGCAGCGCCGCGTCCCGCCGGGCGGTCAGCTCGCCCTTGCGGCCCCGCTCCCGGATCTGGCCGACCAGCCCGTCGGCGGCGTCCAGCAGCGCCTGGACCTCGTCATAGGTCAGCGGCCGCCGCCCCGGCCGTCCCTCGTAGTCCAGCCGGTGCGCCACCGTGTTCCACGCATCCAGCACCTGGGACGGCGCGGCGCCGAACCGCTGCTCGCACACCGCGGCCCACCCGTAGCGGGCATCGGTGAGGTAGTCCAGGAACAGCCGCAGCGTCACCTGATAGCCCCGCGCCGTCGACGCCGCCGCCGGGCGGCCGCCGCAGCGGAGAGAACCGAAGAACGCCTCAATCTCGGCGGCGTTCCACTGCCACGGATACTGGCCGGAGAACTCCGCTAGCCGCCGCACCAACCGGGCCCGCGCGGCGATCGTGCGGTCCTGCAGGAACCGGGCGCGCTGCTGGCGCCCCCAGCCCTCCAGCATCGCCGCCAGCACCGCAGGCTCGGGATCCAGCGGCACCACGTTGCCCGCCAGCACCAGGCCAGCCGCACCGGGCACCCCAGGGACCGCATCCATGACGTTGTATCTAACACAACATTGATGCACTGGCGCAACCGCGCCACCCCAGCCTTCATGACGGCGCAGGCAGGCGGGCCGAATCCGCTAGTCTCAGCCTGCTGACCGGCCCGGACCAGTGTCACCTGCAGACACCGAATGTTGCATCAGATGCAATAGATCCCGTTTAGGTCGCGACGGTGATGTCGAACAGCCAGGGCCGCAGCACGAACCACTGCTGCGGCTTGCCCGGGGCGGGGGGCCGGGGCGGCGTGCTGCCGCCCCGGCCGTCGGCGGGGGTCGTCACGCGGCACCCGCCATGTGCGTGCCGTCGCCCGCGCGGTCGCCGTCGCCCGGGTCGTCGGTGACGGCGTCGTCGGTGGCGGCGTCGGTGGCGGCGTCCGGCGCGCTGCCGGCGAGGCGGAACCGGCGGGGCTTCTCGCAGGACAGCTGGGCCTCACCCCGCTTGACGAGGGTGTCCAGGGCGTTGGCGATCGCTCCGGAGGAGTTGCCGAGCACGTTGTGGATCTGGTGCGGGGTGAACTCCGCGCCGGGGTTGGCCTGCAGGTGGGCGAGGACGTTGTCGCGCAGCCCGCCGGGCCGGGCGGCCGGGGTCTTCCGGCCGCCGATCGCGGCCTTCAGCGACCGCCGCGCCTCGGCGGCCTGGTCGTAGATCTCGTCCAGGCCCGCCAGCACGGTCTTCAGGTCCCCCTGCGCGGTCAGGACCAGCTCGGCCGCGTCGGCGGCGGCCCTGATCTGGTCGAGTCGCTCGATCAGGCCCGTGATGAGGGCCGGGTCCGGGGCGTCGCTGGCCTCGCTGTCGCTGGCGTCCGGCGCGGCGTCCTCGCGCAGGGCGTCGCCGGGATCGCGCGGGTCGCCGTCGGGCACGGCCTCGCCGTCGCGGGGGCCGGGCGTTCCCGTCTCGAGGTCAGGCTCGGCGCTGGTGCCGTCCCCGGCTTCTGCCTCGGTGCCGGCATCGGCGTCCTGATCGGCCTCGCCGGCCGTCACATCGTCGCCGGGACCGTCCGTGCTGCTGGCGGTGGCGTCGCCGGGCTGGACGTCCTGCTCGTCTCCCGGGCCGGCGTCGGCCGGGCCGGCGTCGGCCTGCGCGGGGTCGTCCTGCGCGGGGTCGGCGAGGGTCCAGGTGTCGGGGGTGCCGGGCTTGCCGCCCTTGAGCCGGGTGGCGGTGCCGTCCTTCTCCATCGCGAGCAGCGCGTCGCGGGCTGCGGGCTTGCCGGTCCCGGCGGCGCCGGCGATGGCGGCGACGGTGCTTCCGGGGTTGGCCGCCAGCGCCGCGTGGACGGCCGCTGCCGGGCTGTCGGCGGCGGGTGCGGCACCGGGTGCCGGGGCGGGGTCCGGCGCGGCGTGCGCGGGGCTGGGGGCGGTGGCGGGGGCGGTGTTCGTGCGTGCCATTTCCGTGGCTCCATTTCATTTCCGGCGGCATTTCGATTGCCTGCGTCCGGTTATTTCTGGACGACAATCACTCTGCACCGGATATGAAGTCAAGCTGCTACGCAGATATTTTCCGCTCCGCCGGAAACCGGGATATCCCGGTTCGCGCGAGCACGGCGAGCAGACGCCGGCATCTCGGCTGAAACCTTCATTAACCTGGCAGTTTCCTGCGCTGAATCGACTCGCCTAGCCAGTTTCGCATGGAAGGTCGCGCTGGCAGAACTGCCTACTGCGCGAGTTTATCTTTCACGCCGACCTTTTATCAACGCGTGCTTTCCGGCTCCCGGTTTCCCCTTTTCGCCGGGCCTCGTAATTGAGGGCCGGCCTTGGTTCTAGCGGGTGTGCTCGCGGGCGGCCCGCTCGACTTCTGTCCAGAAGCTGCCGGTGAAGGCGTAGGCGGACATGGCGCGGGGCAGGGCGGGGTCGCCGGGTTCCAGGCCGAGGTCGCGGGCGAGGTCGTCCTGGTCGTACCCGGCGGCCGGGCCGATCGCGGACGGCTCGATCGCGTCGAGAACGGCGGGGTCACCCTCGTCGATGCCGCGGGCAACAGCACGTGCCGGTAGGTCTCGTCGGGGGTGTTGCCGTCGAAGGACCAGGTCGCGGCTGACCGGCCCGCGTCGCGGCCGAGTTCTGCGGCCCTGGCGGCGAGCGGGCCTTCCGGCCCGATGCCGTCGTCGCTGCCGACGGGGGTGAGGAGGCGGACCTGGTCGCCGTCGCCGGGCAGCATGGTCAGGGTGCTGCCGGAGTCCCACCTGATGTGGAGCTGGCCTTGGGCGGGGTCCCACCGGGTGACGGTGCCCTGGTCGCCGGGGCGCAGGCGGGTGTCGGGGTCGTCGGTGGCGACGAGGGCGATGCGGTCGCCGGGCTGGTAGGGGGCGGGGCTGGTCATGACCGGGGGTCGTCCTCTTCGTTCGCGGCGCGCCAGGCGAGCCATCCGTTGATCGGGGCCATGGCCGGGTTGCCGTCCTTGAGGTCCAGGTTCTCCTCCAGCCCGGTCAGCACCGCGTCCTTCGCGGACAGGCCGGAGGCGGCGGCCAGGGACTGGCCGGGGCCCGGGTCGGCGAGCTCGGCCTCGGCTTCCATCTGGTAGGCCAGGGCGGCGTCGGTGAGCAGCGCGAACAGCTGCGCGGCGGTGTCCCCGTCCATGATCCCGGGATAGACGGCAGCGGCGTGCTGGGCGGCGATCTGGGCCATGTGGTCGTGGATGACCTGGCGCAGGTTCTTCTGGTTCATCGGGAGGGGTGTCCTTTCTCTTATCTTGCCGGAGGCCGCTACTGGGCGGCCGGGGTGGTGGTGAGCTGGTGCAGCTCCGCTTCGGTCAGGAGGGCGGCGGCGGTTGCCCGGTGGAGATCGCGGGCGGTGCTGGCGCGGTCGAGGTCGGTGGCGGCGTGCTGGATGCGGGTGCTGTCGGCGTGCAGGCGGATGGCGTCGAGGTATGCCTCGGCGTCATCGAGGGCGGCGCGCAGGGCGGCGATCTTCTCGCGCATAGTCCGCTCGGCGGTGTTGATGCCGTGCAGGGCGGCGCTCAGGGCCTTCCGGGAGGGGTCGTCGGGGCGGGCGGCCACGAGGGCGGCCATCTGGGTGTACTCGATGCGGTCGGCGGTGCCGGTCATGACTGGCGTTCTCCTTTTGCCGTTGGCTCGGTTGGAGGGTCGGGGGCCCGGCGGGCGGGCGGTGGCCGCCCGCCCGCCGGGGGCGGCTAGGGGTTGAGAGCGCGGGTGGCGGTACGCGCGATGGCGTCGACAGTGTCGGCGCGGTATTCCTGGAGGTCCACGTCTATCGGCTGCCAGCCGTCATCGGTCAGCTGCTCGGCCATCGCGACGAACGCTGACCAGTCCCCGCCGTTGCGGCGCTGGTACTTCGCATGGCCGTTGGCACGCGCGAGCCGCTGCTTAACCGGCCCGAGCGTCCGGAATGTGTCCGTCCGCTTGCGGCTCTTGCTGCCGTGCGGGACGCGGGAGTCGTTCTGGAACGGCCATGAATCGTAGTACTGCACGACGCGGTACAGGCGGTCGCTGCCGCGCGGGGACCCGGGTGCCTCGCGGGTGATGCCGGTGTCGGCTTGCTGTGCGTCGTGGCCGAGCTGCGCCCGGACCTCGTCCCAGGCGCGCTGCATCGTGGGGCCGCCGCCGCGGTAGGCGGCGTGCTCGCCGCGCGGCCCGTGCCTGTCGAGGGTGAGGCTGCACCCGGCCGGGGCGGGTGCCCAGGTGATGGTGTAGCCGTCGGCCAGCAGGTGCCATGAGATGCTGCCCACCTGGGCGGGGTACCTGCTCACGTGGTGCTCCGCGTAGCGGGCCGGCACCTCGCTCTCGTCGTCCTGCTGTCGTGCCGCGCGCTCGACGAGGGCGATGGCCTCGTTACCGTCCAGGCCCGCCTCGGCTAGTGCCGCGAGCGCGGCGTCGCGGGCGCGGTCGCAGGCGGCTGCCAGGTCTTCGGGCGAGGGGCTGTGCGCCGCCTCGTTGATGGCGCGCCACTCCTGGTCCGCCGCGCGGTAGGCGGTCCGCAGGTACTCGTCGCGCTGGTGCTCGCCCATGTCGCTTCTCCCTGGTTGCTGGTCGTGGCTGATGCAGGTGGCGGCGGTGCTGGTCATGTCGGTCAGCTCCTTTCGCGGGGGCTGGGGCGGGCCGGGCGGCCCGCCCCCGGGGCGGGTGTCAGGCGGCGAGGGCGCGGGTGGCGGCGCGGGCGATGGCGTCGATGGCGTCGGCGGGGCTGGCGGCCTCGGTGACCTGGCAGTCGGTGTACTTGCAGATGGCGGCGTAGCCCTTGGGGGTGAGAATGATGACGCCGCAGCCGGCGCGGTGCAGGCGGGTGATGCGCTGCTGGACCCCGGCCGGCTCGCCGGGGGCTACGAACATGGCGTCGGAGACGATGACCAGCAGGCGGGCGGTGCCGGGGCTGGCGAGGCCGAGGGCGCCGTCGAGGGCGTCGATCGCGCGGCAGGCGCTCTCGGTGCTGGCAGTGGCGCGGAAGTCGGTGACCTGGGCGGGCTTCTCGCCGGGGCGGGTGAGGGCGTAGACGCCCTTGCCGAACAGCACGCTCGCGGTGAGGGCCGAGGGCAGGTGCCCGGCGGCGCGGGCGAGGATCCAGGCGGCGGAGGCGACCGGGTCGGCGAAGGCGCTCATGGAGCCGGAGATGTCGCAGGCGATGCCGACCCGTAGCGGCGGGGCGGGGACCCTGCGGCTGCGGGTGCGGGTGAAGGGCTCGGCGGTCGGGATCGCCCCGGCGGCGCGCTGGGCCTTGCCGGCGAGTGCCTTGCCCATGCGGAGGCGGCCGGGCGGGACCTTGGAGGTGACGGTGACGGTGGCGCGTTCCCCGGCGGTGGCCTCGCGCAGCGCGCGGGTGAGGCGGCGGGCGGCGGCGGTCTCCTCTTCGCGGGGGTCGCGGGTGCCGGTGACCGCCCGGGGCCGGGTCTTGCGGCCGAAGATCT
>Ga0116223_10000837_pt1 | contig 34676 bp, 19 predicted proteins | sample Sb_taG_3_FD_90092 | JGI IMG/M metagenome (GOLD analysis project Ga0116223, IMG submission 90092) | Peat soil microbial communities from Weissenstadt, Germany - Sb_50d_a_PC metaG | ecosystem: Environmental > Terrestrial > Soil > Wetlands > Peat | place: Germany: Weissenstadt | collected 2010-09-21 | reverse complement strand
GGCCGCTCGCAGCCAATCGCGGCGCGTGGGTAGAACGCTCATGGGAACACCTCACTGACAACGAAGTCCTGGATTCCACATTGTCTCATCCGCGAAGGAACCGTGGGCTCAACGCCGCGCTGTTCCGCCTTCCGTTCGCTTCAAAACGTGACTCGCAGCGACGCCTGGCCGACTCTCGAGCCGCGCGCCGATGTCAACGTTCCGAACGCGGCGTTCACCTGCTGGCCCGTTGCGGGATTGAATTGCGCGGTCGTGTTCATGCCGGAAAACTGAGTGTGGTTGAAGGCATTGTAGGCTTCGAAGCGCAACTGGAACCTGACCTTCTCGCGAATCGGGAAATTCTTGAAAATGGTCATGTCGATGTTGTTGGTGCCGGGACCGCGCACCACGTCGCGCGGCGCATCGCCGGCCGTCCCGATCGCCGGCATGGCGAACACGCCGGTATTGAAATATTGGAGCAGGCTGCGCTGGCTCTTGGGGAGAATCGGATTGGAGAGCACCAGGACCCGCGAGCCGTCGCCGCCGCCCGGAATGTCCAGGCCGTTCGTCGTGCTCAAGGTGATGCCGGATGGCGCTCCGCTGATGAACGATGCTACGCCGGAAAGCTGCCAGTGATCGCCGATTGCGCCCACGGCCTTGTTCTTCACCAGCCTGGTGGTCCCGGGAATGTCCCAGAGCCAGTTTATCTGCACGATGTGCGTGCGGTCGAAGTCCGACTTGCCATAGTTCCAGATCTTGATCGGCACGATATCCGCCACCGCGGCAAAGTCGTTGCTGACGTAATCCATCGATTTCGACCACGTCCATGCGCCGCCAATCTGCAACCCCTTCGCAAAGCGGCGATTCACCTGCACCTGCATCGAGTGGTAGCTCGAATTACTGGCGAATTCGTCCTCCTGGATGCTCGAGTAGCCGAAGTACGGCTCGAGGAAGGTATCCGGCAAGGGCTTCCCGGGGTTGGTTGTATCCTGGTTGGCGGTCAGGAAGTGCGCGCCGTACGGCAGCGTGTTGAGGTTGCGCTCCTGGAGCAAATGGCGGCCCAGCGCGCCCACATAAGCGACGTCCAGCACGGTCTTGAACCCCAGTTCCCTCTGTACGCCCAGGCTGAAGTTGTATACCGAGGGAACTTTGCCGGATAGCGACAGGCCGGCGGTGGAGGAAGGCGCGAGATTCCCGGCGCTGCCCACGAGGCTGCTGAAAGAGCTGTAGTAGACAATCGGCGTGTATTGAATCGGCGGCGTCTGTGCGATGTCCAGCAGCATCACGCGCTCGCGTTCGTTGTGCACCAGGCCGAAGCCGCCGCGCACCGCGGTCTTTCCGTTGCCGAAGACGTCCCAGGCAAAGCCTGCTCGCGGGGCGAACAGGATGCCCTGATGGTCCATCATGCCGCTTGGATATCCCGGAGTGCCCTCCTGCACCATGCCGTTGGCGGTGTTGCCGCTGCCCGGGACGAAAGCGCCGATCAGCAGCGCCGGCACGGTGTTGCCGGTCGCGAGGTCGATACCGATACGCTTTCCGTTTACCAGGGTGGGGTAGTAGAGCCGCGGGGCCTGCGCGCGATTGTATACGTTTGGCTCGAAACTCGAGTCCTGGTTGTGCTTGTCGGAGTACGGCGTGTACCACGAGAACCGCATGCCCAGGTCGAGAGTGAGCCGCCGCGAAACTTTCCAGCTGTCCTGCGCGAACCAATCGAGCGTATTGCCGCGGCCGTTAGTCTCCACACGCGTGTTGCTTTCCTGGTAGGACCGGAACACGCCCACGAGAGCGTTCGAATAGGCGTAGCCGGTGTCGAGCGGGTTGCTGGTGTCGCTCGAGAAATCGAACTGGCCCCAGTTGGTGCCGCGCGCCCCGCTGTAATAACGCACACGTTCGTAGTAAACTCCCGCCTTCAAAGTGTGGACGCCTGCGGTCTTGGTAAGGTTGTTCGTAAAGTCGAAGATGGTGTCGTCGCTCTTGGTCGGAAAGCGCGAATCCCAGGTGAAGCTTGCCGCGCCTGTGATGCCGCCGAACGTAGCCCAGGGAATCAGGTTGAGCGGATTCAACTGTGGGTAGAACTGGGGCAGCGTCATTCCCAGCGCGGTCTTGCTGACCTTGTCGATGGATGCCTGGTCGTAGGGGACGATCAACTGCTGGCTGTGGTGCACGCCGAAGGAAAACTCGTTCACCATGCTCGCGTTGAAAGTGTGCGTGAGGTTGATCACGCCTCCGTCGTCGGAGAAGACGTTGTCGGTCTTCAGTTCGCCCCAGGGTGCGCCGCTGCCGCCGCCGCCGATGTTGTAGCCCGATTGATTTAATCGGAAATCCAGGCCCCGCACGTACATCCTGGTCTTATCCGTGAGGTTGTAATCCACGCGGTAGACTTCGTTGTTCCGCGTGGCCGGAATTACTTCCTGGAACGTGTAGTTGTACGCGCCCTTGGTGATGGCCGTGTTGAGGGCGTTCGGCAGCGGGAAAACGGAGAGCAGCTTCTGGCCGTTGGCGTCGATGCGGTTCCCCGGCACGATGTTTCCGGGGAACGGGTTGCCGGTGGTTGGGTCTTTGATGGTGGTGGAGACTGCCGAGTAGTCGCCATTCCGCTGGGCCTGCGTTGGTACGGTCACGTTCACGATGCTCTGCGGCGTGCTGGTGGGCAGGTATTCCTGGGAATAGAAGAAGAAGAGCTTGTCCTTGCGCTGGATCAGATGAGGAATGTATGCGGGCCCGCCGATATTCGCGCCCCAGGTGTTGAACCGGTAGCGGGGAATCGGCGTGCCGGCGCGATTCGAGAAAAAGTTGTTGGCGTTGAATTCCTCGTTGCGCTTGTAGTAGTAGCCGTTGCCGTGATACTCGCTGGTGCCCGCGCGAGTGACCGCCTGCACCAACACGCCGGCCGTGCGGCCGTACTCCGCCTGGTAGTTGTTCATCAACACTTTGACCTCGCCCACCGCATCCATGTTGATGGGAGTGGGCGTGGTCTGAGAACTCCCCAAATCGTTGTTCGTAACGCCGTCGATCTGCACCGAGGGATAGCTGATGCGCATGCCCTGCGCATTGGGATATGCGGTCCGCGTGCCGATGGCATCGGAGTCGCTCGAGGGAACCACGCCGGGCATTATGCGCAGCAGTGACAGGAAGTCGCGGCCTCGGGCCATCAGCTCGTCCATCTGGGCGCTGGTCAGCAAGCCGGAGCGGTCTTCGCTGTTCACTTGCACGGGCGTGCCCGATGCGTCCACCGTCACCGATTCGCTGACGTCGCCGATCTGCATCGCGAATTCACCGGCGGACAAACGCTCGGCCGCCGTGACGTGCAGTTCTGTCTTTTCCGCTTTCTTGAATCCCGTCATCTCTACCATCACCGAATACCGGCCCGGCAGAACGGCGGTAAACGTGAATTCACCGCTGGCGCCGGTCTTCTCCACCGCCTTGACGCCGGTGTCGCTGTTGGTAAGGGTCACGGTAGCGCCGGCTATCGGCAGCGAACTCGGATCGACGGCCGTTCCGGTAATCGTGCCACTGACGGTTTGCGCCAAGGCCAAAGTCGAACAGGCAAGCAGGCTCCCGAGTGCCAGTGCGGCCATTCGTGACCGCGAAGTCATTAGGCGAGACATACGAAGTCCTCCCTATTTCCGATGGGTTAATCTTATCCTGGCGTGAGCGAATCGTGGCCCGCCAAAAACTGTTATAGTTTCAAATTCCGCCCTACGGAATGCTATGTGCCGTAGAACTGGGGATATTTGCGCCCCCGGTAGCCACCCTCTGCCCTGTTCCATTCCGCATTGCGGAAACAAAATGGAGCCGGTTTTTTGGGCCCCCGCAGCGCCCGGGACTGCAATAGAATCGATCCGATGCACTGTCTCTTGCCAAGGACCGGGCGGCCAATCGTCATCATCGGCGCGGGCGGGGTTGTGCGCGACGCGCACCTGCCGGCTTATCGCATCGCGGGCTTCCACGTTCACGGCATCTGCGACCTCGATCCATCGCGAGCCGGGGCTCTCGCCGCCCGGTACGGTATCCGGCAGGTTTACCGCAACTCCGCGGATGCCTTTCGCCATGCTCCCGAAGACGCCGTGTTCGATGTGGCGACTCCGCCGGATGCGATCCTCCCGGTTTTGGAAGAAGCGCCCGGCGGCGCCGTGGTGCTGATCCAGAAGCCCATGGGCCGGAACCTCGAAGAAGCCCGTGCCATCCGCGATCTTTGCCGGCGCAAACGGTTGACTGCCGCGATCAACTTCCAGCTCCGCTTCGCTCCCGCCATGGTGGAGGCGCGCAGGCTGATCGGGCAGGGCGCCATCGGCGACGTTCACGATATGGAAGTTCGCGTCAACGTCTTCATGCCCTGGCACCTCTGGCCGTTTCTCGAAAGCCTCGAGCGCATGGAAATTCCGCTGCATTCGATCCACTACCTCGACCTGATCCGCGCGTTCCTGGGCGAGCCTGGCGCGGTTTGGGCGCGCACCACCAGGCATCCCGGCGTGCCGCGCCTGGCCTCGGCGCGATCGCACATCATTCTCGACTACGGCGAAATGCTCCGGGCGGCGGTCATGACGAACCACGGGCACGTCTTCGGTCCGCGCCACCAGGAGTCGTACGTGAAGTGGGAAGGCACACGCGGCGCCATCAAGGCGCGGCTCGGATTGCTCATGGATTATCCTGAGGGCGTCCCCGACGAGTTCGAGTACTGCACGCTCGAGGACGGCCGGCCGCCCGAATGGAAGGCCGTCGAGATCGCGGGGTCGTGGTATCCGCACGCCTTTATCGGCAGCATGTCGAGCCTGATGCGTTTTGCCGAAGGCTCGGAGGCCGGCCTGCCCACGGGCATCGAAGACGCCTACCGTACCATGGAGCTTGTGGAAGCAGCCTACCGTTCGAACGACACCGGAGGAACGCCGATTGTCCACGACTAAGGAACCACACCCTGCGCGTTCTCCTAAGTGTGGGGCAGCCAATCCTGGCTGCCGCCGCCTTTCAGGCGGCGCTCGCGCTAGACCAACAGAACTCCTCAGGCTGCAATACCAGGCCGGCCTTTACCGGATTCCGCTCGATGTACTGTCGGATCCGGTCGAACTCCCCCTCCTTCACCAAATGGTCGTAACTCTCATCCTGCCAAAACGGCTGGCCGGTCGTTCCCAGAATCCGATTGGCTTCATGCGCGGTGAAGCCCTTCAGCGGCCCCAGCCATCGGGGCGTAAAGACCTGCGGAGTAACCAGCAAGTGAACGTGATTGGGCATCACAACGTAGGCATGGAGCTGATAGCGATGAAAACGCGCCTCGCCATCCTTCAGAGCGGCAACCACGAGCCCGGCGATTTCCGGTCGAAGCAGGGAAAGCGGGCCACTCCTGGTGCGGTCGAGGAGGCGATCCATGGCGACGAACGCTTTTCCATTGGCGGTCAAGCGATCCGGGGGAAAAATGCGGTTTTCGGGAAGGCTGCCGTGAAGCCGGAATGTTACAAACAGCGGCTGCCCGGCGACCGAAAAATGGGGCAGCCGCCGTTCGTAATATCGCATCCTGCGATGATTGTGCCTGGCGGGGAGAGCCATTCTCACAAAAAGAGACGCCGCCTGCCCCACTTCACCAAGGCGGTGCAACCCTCATGAGGCCGCTCGAAGGACTCCTGGTCCTCGATTTCAGCCAGTTCCTCGCCGGACCATCCGCCGCCCTGCGGCTGGCCGACTTAGGCGCGCGCGTCATCAAGATCGAACGGCCCGACGGCGGGGACCTTTGCCGCCGGCTCTATATCTCCAACCTCGAACTGGAAGGCGACAGCACGCTCTTTCACTCCATCAACCGCAACAAAGAAAGCTTCGCCGCGGACCTGAAGAACGGCGAACACGGCGGCAGTGTCCTCGCGCTGGCAGCTCGGGCCGACGTGCTGATTCAGAACTTCCGCCCCGGAGTGATGGAGCGCCTCGGCCTCGATTACCCCTCGCTCGCCGCGCGCTTCCCCCGCCTGGTTTATGCCGAAGTCACCGGCTACGGCGCCGCCGGGCCCTGGCGCGACAAGCCGGGCCAGGACCTCCTGGTGCAGGCCCTCTCGGGTCTCGCGTGGCTCAACGGCGATGCCGGTGGACCGCCGGTGCCCTTCGGACTCGCGGTCGCCGACTTGTTCGCGGGCGCGCACCTGGTGCAGGGAATCCTGGCCGCCCTGGTGCGGCGCGGCGTCACCGGACGGGGCGCGCATGTCGAGGTCAGCCTGCTCGAGTCCGTTCTGGATTTTCAGTTCGAGGTCCTCACCACGCATCTCAACGATGGCGGCAAGGCTCCCGAACGCAGCAGCGTCAACAACGCCCACGCCTATCTCGGCGCGCCCTATGGCATCTACCGCACGGCCGACGGCTTTATCGCGCTCGCCATGGGCTCGGTAACCTGGCTCGGCAAGCTGCTCGAATGCCCGGCTCTCGAAGCTTACCGCGAGCCGCAATCGTGGTTCACCGCCCGCGACGAAATCAAGCGCACGCTGGCCTCCCACCTGGCCGCGCGCTCCACCGCGCACTGGCTTTCGATCCTGGAACCGGCGGGCTACTGGTCCTCCGATGTCCTCACTTGGCCCCAGTTGATGAGCCACGAATCGTTTCAGGCTCTCGACATGGTGCAGGAAGTGGCTTGCCGCGGAGGGTCCGTGCTGCGCACCACGCGCTGCCCGATTCGCATCGATGGCGAGATCTTCAAGAGCGCGAAACCAGCCCCGGCCGTCGGCGAACATACCGCGCGCATCCTCGAGGAGTTCCAGCCGTGAGCGCATTCCGCGTCGCCGTCCGCGCCTTCCCGCCGTTCGAATCGGCGATTCGCAAGCAGTGGGAGTCGTTCGAATCGCGAGCCCGCACCGGCCTGCGGCTCGAGGCCGTCCCCCTCGACCTCGATCCCTTGCACGCGGCGCTGTTTTCTCCGTCCGCCGAAACATGGGACGCGGCATTTGTTGTTACCGATTGGATCGCCGAAGCCGCCGCGTCGAACGCCCTGCTCGACCTCGCGCCGTATCTCGCTCGCGGCGCGCCGGAGGGTTACCCGGACGCATGGACGCCATCGCTGCTCCGCTTCCAGCAGGTGGGCAGCCGCGTCCTCGGCCTGCCCTGCCACGACGGCCCCGAGTGCCTGATCTACCGCAAAGACCTGTTCGGCGATGCAGGCTTGACCCCGCCCGAAACCTGGGAGGAATTCCACCGGATCGCGCGCCGGCTCAACTGCCCGCCGGAAAATCGCTACGGAACCGTCTTCGCCGCATACCCGGACGGCCACAACACCGTATACGATTTCTGTTTGCAGCTCTGGAGCCGCGGCGGCGAGTTGTTCGATCCCGCCGGACATCCTCGGCTCGACACCGAAGCCGCGCGCGAGGCCCTGCGCTTCTACCGCCGGATCCTGCGCGATCGGTCCGCCGTCCATCCCCGCTCGGCCGAATTCGACTCCGTGAAATCCGGATACGCTTTTGCCGCGGGCGAAGTCGCCCTGATGGTGAACTGGTTCGGATTCGCCGCCATGTGCGAGACCTCACCCGATTCGAAAGTCCGCGGCAAAGTAGCCGTGGCCGGCCTTCCCGCCGGCGTTTCGCTCAACGTGTACTGGATTCTTTCCATCCCGGCACGCTGCGCCCGGCCGGATGTATCGTGGCGGTTTCTGCGCCACTGCGCGTCTCCGGAGATGGACAAGTTGCTGACGCTCGAGGGCGGCATCGGCTGCCGCAAGTCCACCTGGATGGACGCCCAAGTCAATCGCGCCATCCCGTTCTATCGCGAAATGGAGCGGCTTCACGCCGGTGCTCGCGAGCTGCCTCGCATGGCGGAATGGTCGCGCATCGCCTCGGTGATTGACGCTTTGGTCCTGGAAGCCATCGGCGGCGATCGCCCGGAAGCCGAACTGCTTGCCGAGGCGCAGGAACGGATCGGGAACACGTTATGATCGAGTCCCTTTACTTCGAAGACTACGTCCCGGGCTCCGTGCGCCAAACGCTCGGCCGCACCATCACGGAAGCCGATATTGTGATTCACGCGGGCCAGACAGGCGACTTCTATCCCCACCATATGGACGCCGAATGGTGCCGCGCGCAGCCGTTCGGCCAGCGCGTCGCTCACGGGACGCTCATCTTCAGCGTGGCCGTCGGCATGACCGCCGGCAATGTCAACCCCGAGGCCTTTTCCTACGGTTACGACCGCCTCCGTTTCATCCGCCCCGTCTTCATCGGCGACACCATTCACGTCACCGTCACCATCAAGGAAAAGAAGGACAGTCCGAAATCGCCGGACCACGGAATTGTCGTGGAGCTTTGCCAGGTGGCCAATCAGCGCGGTGAAGCGGTCCTTGCCTGCGAACACCTGCTGATGGTGAAGCGCCGCGAATCGAAACCCGGGTGAAACTCGGTTGATTCTGCATCGTGGAACCAACATACTGGATCTGCGCGGTCTTGCCCGGGAATGACGCCATCCGGCGTGGCTCCGAAAACCGCCATGCGGAATATGAAGACCAGTCGATCCTCCACTGTCCAAGCGGTCGTCCGCGCGTGCGAGATTGTCAAAGCCTTCCGGCATGACGGCGAAGAACTGCTTCTTTCCGATGTGATGGAGCGCACGTCGCTCCGCCGCACCACGGCCTTCCGGCTTCTCCAGAGCCTGGTAAGCGGCGGCATGCTGGAGCGGACCGGTCGCGGCGTGTACCGCTGTCCGTATCCTCCCGCGCCCGGAGGCCGCTTCCGGCTCGGCTTTGCGGCACAGACCGACTCCGAGTTTTCCCGCGGCGTCAATGAGAGCTTGCAGCGAGCCGCCGCGCGCGAGCGCGTCAACCTCGTGATGGTCAACAACCGCTACAGCATTAAGGAAGCCCTGCGAAATGCCGACCTGCTGATCCAAAAACGGGTGGACCTGGTGCTGGAATTCCAAACCTACGAGCGCGTGGCGGCGATCATCTCCTCCAAGTTCCTGGAAGCCCGTATCCCCGTCATCGCCATCGAAGTCCCGCACCCCGGCGCCGTCTATTTCGGCGCGAACAATTATCAGGCCGGCCTCATCGGAGGGCGCGCCCTCGGCCGCTGGGCCAAAGAGCATTGGGATGGGAGCGCGGAGCAGGTGCTGTTGATCGGCCTGCCCATCGCCGGACCCCTGCCCGCGTTACGCATCACCGGAATCCAGGATGGACTGCGCGCCGAGTTACCCCGCATCGGCCAGGCGCCCGCCGCTCATCTCGATGGCAAAGGCGATTTCCACCAGATTCTCGGCGTCGTCCGCCGCTGGCTGCGTCGCAACTCGCCCCGGCGCACGCTCGTCGGAACCGTGAACGATATGTGCGCGCTTGCCACTCTGCGCGCCTTCGAAGAAGCGGGGGCGGGGCGTCTCTGCGCCGTGATCGGCCAAAACGCAATTCGCGAGGCGCGCAACGAGCTCCGCCGCCCGGACACACGCCTGATCGGCACGGTTGCCTATTTTCCCGAGCGGTACGGAGACGAGTTGATCCCCCTGGCGCTCAGTATCCTGGAGCACAAGGCGGTGCCGCCCGCCACCTTTGTCAAGCATCAACTCCTCACTTCCAAGAACGTCGACCTGGTCTACCCGCTGGATCTCCAGGGCGATATCACCGCGCTCGAGTCTTAACGGATTCTCCGCCACTCTCCCGCTCGGCATCGGTTTTCACGCGGCCGGCACGTTCCCGGCGGCCAATTGCTGTGCGCCGCGGAAGTATGTGAAAGGCTGGGCTTGCGAGATCTTTTTGGATGACGCAGGCGGCCTGGTGATTGGAAGCGGAAGGCAACGATCCGGAAGCTTGACTTTGACCAGGGCAGAGTAGCCCTCCTGCCCGGGAACGCGCTCGGCGCGCCGCCTCGCTCGATCGGTTGTGTGCGGAGGCCCAGCACTTGACAACGGCCGTGATTTTGAATTAATCCGTACGGTGGGCCTTTTGGGCAACAAGGAGAACGGTATGCAGCCCAAACGATGGCAGTTTTTATGCATTCTGATCTTCAGCCTGCCTCTGGCAGTCGCGGCCCAGACGCTCCGCATCAGCGTCTATACTCCGGCCGGCACCGTGAATCGGTATCTCTCCACGCCAGCGGACCGGGCCAAGGCGGCCGGCGTTATCGAACGGTTCAAGGTCTCCAAAATCTGGATCGAGGGGCGTAGAGGAGATCAGTACGTCACACCCGAGGTGTTGACTGCGGCGCGGGACGATTTCCGCGCCCGCGGATTCCTGGTTTCCGGCGGTTTCACCACCATTCCCGGAAAGACCTTCGGCGTCCCAGGCAACCCCGGCCGCACATGGCTCAATTTTCAGGCCGAGCAGACCCAGCGGGACATGATCAAGTTCTTCAACGAGAATGCCGCCATTTTCGATGAGATCATGGTGGACGATTTCTATTGCACGGAGGACACCTCGGCGGAATCGGAAAAGGCGAAGGGCAATCTCTCCTGGTCCGAGTACCGCAGGAAGTTGCTCGTGTCGCTGATCGATTCGGCGATGCTCCAGCCGGCGCATGCCGTCCGGCCTTCGACCCAAGTGATCATCAAGTTCCCGCAATGGTATGAGAATTTCCACATCCGGGGCTACGACCCGCCGGGTATGGCCGCCGCCGCCGGCCACATCTGGGTGGGTACCGAGACCCGCAACTCGCATACTCCGGCCTACGATTTTATTGTTCCGACGGAAGGCTACCTCAACTTCCGGTGGCTCGCTTCGATTGCCGGCGACAAGACGGGCGGTGCCTGGTTCGATCACCTCGACTGCACCGCGCAGAACTTCGTTGACCAGGCCTATCAGAGCGTCCTGGCGGGCGCGCGCGAGCTGACCCTGTTCAACCTTGGCGACCTCATGCGAGGCCATCCGGGGCACGAGCCGTTCCTCGCGGCCCTGCCCGAACTGTTCGATCTCGCCGCGAAGGTGCGAGGCCGGGCCGTGGACGGCGTCTACTACTACAAGCCGCCGGCCAGCGATGGCATGGAAAACTCTTACCTGATGGATTACCTCGCGATGATCGGGCTGCCTGTGGTTCCACAGGCGAGCTATCCCACGGGCGCGCGAGTACTCTTCCTTGGACGGCAGGCCGGCGCCGACCCGCAACTGCTTTCGCAAATCCAGCGGCATCTGAGCCGTGGGGCGACCCTGGTAGTGACGCCGGCCTTGGTGCGACTGATGGGCAAGCCGCTGGCCGGCCTGGCCGGCGTGAAGGTTTCCGAAAAGCTGCAATCCGGCGCGGCCGATGCCGTCGGCGTTGGCGGGCAAAAGCTGAGCCTCACGAAACCCCTGGAGATCGATGCGGGTCTCGAAGCGCCCCGTGGCATCGTCAAGCTCTCGGCTTTCGCGAACGGCTCTCCGGTGCCGCTGCTCACCTCGCGCAAATCCGGCCGCGGGCGAATCCTGGTGGCGAACTTCATCACGTTCGTCACCGGCTTCTCGTTCGCAGCTCCTAAGGAATTGGGCCTGCCCGAAATTCCCCAGGCATTGGCCGACGTTTTGCGCGCGGAAGTGATGGCGGGCTTGGGGGTGCAGCTGGAGTCCCCTGCCCAGGTAGGCTTTTACCTGTTCGGCGATGCCCGCGCACTCTATAACTTCCGCGATGAAGCGGTGGAAGTGAAGCTGGACCGCCAGGCGATCAAGCTCGGGGCGAACCGGCTGTTATGGCTGCCCGCCGGGCATAACTAAGCGTAAGCCCGCGTTCGGACATCTTTATGTTTATGCGGCCCTATTACGGCTATGGGAGCATTACTCCCATCTCTGATCGGAACGTCGAACTACAACGCGCTGCAAGACCCAGCATCTCGATTTCGGCCTGATTCAGCCAACTCCCGTGCGCGGGCGTGTAGTGGACCGTGAAGCGACGAAAGCCAGATGGAAAGCCACCTGGGCGAACTCGTATGCGGAACGATCCGGCGTGGGAAAGGTGAAGTGGCGGCTTTAGGCCACCCCGCCGAAGACACTCGCCGTTCCGCGGCGCTCGTATTCATTATCGCGGCGCGCCTCCCGGCCCGGCCGGCAGGACGGGTCGGACGTCGGCGTGTAAGGTGATCGGTTTCTCGTCCAGGGAGACGTGCGATAGGGACATCCGCGCCGGAACCATTGCGGCCTGCCAGCCGTGCGGAATCCGCGTCGCACCGGCGGAACCAAAGCGCATGCGGCGCTCGCGGACAGGCGGCCGGCGGGCCGAAAAAAGTTGTCAGTCTGGTTAATGCCACCTTGACAAAGTGGCAATCGGAGCCCAAAATATCTTTGGGGCGCGGAGCCAGAGTTGCCGTCTGGCAAGCCTCCCGTTCCTGCCACGCGTGCCGCCACGTGACACCGATCTCCGGCTAACTCCACCTGGGGTGCTGACCGTCCGGGTGTGACGGTCGAATTTAAAGTCCTGCTAACTGCAGGGTGAGGGGGGTCCGATGAGACCAAAGTTCTTGGGCATATCAAGTATCGACAGTGCGCGCGTTCGCCCACTCTGCTTAGCGATTGCGATCTTTGTCCAGTTCTCGGTATTTTTGGTTCTGGGAGGGCGGCCTGCCTTCCCGCAGGTCAGCACCGGCACGCTCAGTGGGACCGTGCGCGACCAAACCGGCGCCGTGGTTGTCGCTGCTCCGGTCGTGTTGACCAACACGGCCACCAATACCGTGGTGCGGATGGCGACCAACGAGGCCGGGATCTACCTGTTTCCTGGGCTGGTGCCAGACGTCTATCGCCTGGATGTCGACGCCGCCGGAATGAAGAAGTACGAGGCTACGGTGACCATTGTGGTGCAGCAGAGCGTCGTCGTCGATGTTACCCTCGAGGTCGGCGCGGCCACGGCGAATGTTTCCGTCACCGACATAACGCCAATGGTGACGGTGAACAGCTCGACGTTGGCCGAAGAGCTGGACCGGGATCGTATCTTACAGTTGCCACTCAACGGGCGCACACTCTCGACCCTGCTGAGTGTCGTCCCCGGTGCTGACGGCTTGCGGTCATACGGACAGCGAAACATGGCGCAGGACATGGTGGTCGACGGCGTGTCGACGACGAACAATTACTGGGGCGTATTGATGACCCGGCAACCCGGCCTGGACACCGTCCAGGAGGTCCAGATAGTGAACAACAATTCTTCGTCCGAGTTTAGCCGGCCGATGACCATGGTGGTTGCCACAAAGAGTGGGACAAACAAACTCCACGGAAGCGCTTTTGAGGTGAACCGAAACAGCGGCTGGGGCGTTGCCCGCCAGCGCCAGAGTACTTTTACCAAGCCGCCGTATCTGAACCGCAACGAGTTTGGCGTTTCGGCGGGAGGGCCGGTCTACATCCCCAAGATATATAACGGGAAGAACCGGACTTTTTGGTTCTTTGGCTACGAGGGAAGCCGCCTCATCGATCCTCAGTTCGCGGGCGCCTCAGTTCCAACGCAGGCAATGCGGAACGGGGACTTCAGCGGCTTGGTCGACGCCCAGGGGAGGCTGTATACCATATACAACCCTAATACAACGGGGGCCAATTGGTCGCGGCAGCCGTTCAGCTACGGCGGCAAGTTGAACGTGATTGACCCATCGCTGGAGAGCCCACTAGCGAAGTACCTGTTGTCGGTTACGCCGCTGCCAACAACCAATGATAACCCGTTGGTCACTTCCAACTGGTTTGGAAACTGGCCGTACTGGACCCGATCATGGACCGCAACGGCCCGCATCGACCATCAGTTCAGTGACCGCGACCGGTTTTACGCGGTCTATCAAAACCGCCCGTATACCACTTTCAGCCATCAGTGGAGTTTTCCTACTCCTGGCAACCCGGATATTGGCGCCTATCCCAATCCGGCTCCGACCCAGAGCATAGCGCTCAACTATTTGCACATATTCTCGCCGAGCTTGAGCAATAACTTGAGCTTCACCATTGGCCGTGAGGAATGGTGGAAAGGCAGTGGTTGTGAGAAGGATTACGGAGACCAACTGGGGTTGCCCAACCCCATGCACCAACCGTGTTGGTTTGGCGTTACAACAACCGAGCTGCCCGGTGACGCGTACATCAGCGATGGTTCCTATGGGCAATGGATGGTTCACGGGATACTGGAAGACAATGCCGTGAAGATGATCGGTAAACACGAACTCAAGTTCGGTGCCCATGGTCGCTATGACCAACTCAATACTTACGCAGGCCTCCAAAACCTGTCTCCATATGTGAATCCCAGCACACTGGCCACGTCTCTTTACGACCCGTCAAGCGGCTCCACCAGCCCGCTGGCTCTTCCGTACACCGGCAGCGCTCTTGCCAACGAGTACCTGGGGGTAATGAATTACGAGAACATTTTGGAGCAACTATGGTTTTACGATCGGAGCCATGACTACGCGCTGTACCTTCAGGACAATTTCAGGGCCACCCGGCGGTTGACACTGAACTTGGGCTTACGCTGGGAGTATTACACCCCTTTAACTGAGAAAGCCAACGACTTCAATGGGTTTGACGTGAAGAACAACGCGGTGATACTCGGGGCGCCGCTCTCACAGCAAGAGGCGTTGGGGAATACGAATCCCGCGATTGTCGCGGCCTTGCAGGCTCTCGGGGTGAAGTTCGAAACTGCTCAGCAGGCGGGCTGGCCGAATGGCCTGATGACGGCCACGAAAGACCAATTCGGACCCCGCCTCGGTTTTGCCTACCGCGGAGGCGACGGAGCTCGTTCGTTCGTCTTTCGCGGTGGTTACAGCATGTCCTATTTCCCCATGAACACCCGGACCTGGAACCAGGGAGTTGCACAGAATGCGCCTACGTCCGCCGTTTTTGAATCGAGCGTTACGGACCCGACAGTGTCGCCCGATGGCATATCGAACTATGGTCTCAGGTCGGTTCCCACTATCATCGCGGGATTGAACAGCGCCAATGCAATCTCGCTGGCGAATCCCGTCGGCATTACCGCCGGTTCCACTGCGACGTCAGCTACATTTCCAGGGCAGCCGAACCAGTTGAACGGACGCGTCCAGGCAGGGAACATGACGCTGGAAAAAGAGATCGCCAAGGAAACGATGGTGCGTGTGACCTATCAGTTCAGCCATACGAGCCACATTATTCAAAACCACTCGCTCAACCCCACCACACCGAGCAATGTCTGGTACTACTCGACCGGCTTGCCGCTGCCGACCGGACCGCTTGCCAACGTTGCTACGCGTCCCTTTAACAATACGACCTACGGGTCCCTTTCGCCGTATTACCCCACCGGGCGCATGAACGAAGACGGCATGCAGTTTCAATTTGAACGGCGTTACCATAACGGCTATGCCTTCGAGATCTTTTACACGGTGAGCAACGCGGTCGGAGACGTCGGCGCCCAGGGCACGGGCCAATATGTAGGCGGCGATAATACCATCCCGGCCGCCAATCAGTACCTGCCGGGCGCGGTGCCGACGAACGATATGGCGCGAGACCAATTACTCGAGTACCAGCGCGATACGAGTATTCCGAAACACGAGATACGGTGGAACTGGCTGATCGATGTCCCGGTTGGCAAGGGCAAGAAACTGTGGGGAAATGCCCCACGGGTGGTCAATGGAATCATCGGCGGCTGGCGACTGGCCGGAATAGGAACCATGACCAGCAGGTATGTTACTTTGCCGACCACCTGGTATCCGAACGGCAACAAAATCCAGGTTTACGGGAAGAAGTACGAGATTCAGGACTGCACCAGTGGCATCTGTTATCCGGCCTATTTGTATTTTAACGGATACCTCCCATCGGACCTGATCAACAGCCATAACGCGGCCGGGCAGCCTAATGGGTACGAGGGGGTGCCGGCCAATTATCAGTCGGCGTGGAGCCCCCTGATTCCGTGGGGCCAGACCGCATTACCGGCGAATGCCCCCGCCGGTACGAATGTCTCATCGTACTGGGACACCAATACGACTTGGGTGGTGCTGAAAAATGGCACCGTGCAACGGACAACTTCTCCGGTATTGAATCCGTTGATCAATCAGTATATTTTAGCTCCCTGGCTTTGGAACCAGGATATGTCCCTAGTCAAGACGTTCCGCATGAAGGAACGCTTCGGTCTCCGCGTCCAGGTCGACGCCTTTAATGCGCTGAATCATCCTGGTAACACTAACACCGTTGCCAGCACCGGCCTTCTGAGTCTGCGCAACTCCGCTAATAGTGCGCGCGTGATGCAACTTCAGATGCACCTTAGCTGGTAGTCTCCGAACTGGCGGCCCGTCCCGCATAGGATGTCACAATCCTTGCGGGGCGGGTCCGCCGGCAAGACTGGCTGCCCTCTCGTGTGCAGAAAGGCAGGAGCCAGCCTGCGACCACTTCAAGCTACTGTTTCGGCTTGCCGCGTGAGATTGCCAAGGTCGTCGCGCGCTGGGATGGCGCTTGGCAAAGTCTTCGAACTCGCAGGGCAGGCTTTGGAGGAGCATCGGAAGTGAAACGGAGAAGCTTTTGCTCTTTGCTGACGGGCATAACATCGGCTGTCCCGGCCCTCGCGGCGGCTGAGTCGGTAGTCAGGTACGGGCCGCTGAGCCTCACGTTCGACCAGGCGTCCGGGACGCTGTTACAAATCGCCTGCCGGGACGAGATCATCGCCGAGAATCCCTCCGGCTCCGCGCTGGTGAGCTTCGCCGTTGGGCCGGCACCCGACCTGGTCCACTGGCTTGAGGAGATGGATCTCCGGCGGAAGCTTGTCAGCTTCAACCGGCCGGGGCCGGATCGGGTCGAAGTAACCGTGCAACTCGGCGATTTCGAACTCGTCGAGCGGTACAAACTGCACGAAGCCGTGCCGCGACTGGACCGCTCGGCGGCTCTGATTTATCGCGGCAACGAGGCCGTCAAGCTGCGCGGGCTTACCATCCGGACAGCGGGCGTGCGGGCTCCGGGTGACGGCTTCTATCGTTTTCCCCAGACCTGGCCGCCCAGGTTGTATCCGTTTTCGGAAATGACTCCGGGTCGCCGGCGGCCTGGCCGCGGCGATACCATCGCGCCGCTCGCGGCACAAATCGGGCCGAAGCGAAGCCTCTTATGGCTCAGTTGCACTGATGACGACCCGTCCGTGAGCGTGCTGGAAAAGGACAGTCAGTTCGACGTAATCCAGACCATCCAGGCACAGGGCTATCTCAAGACCGGTGTGCCGCAGGAGGTCGGCTTCACCTCGATGATACTGGTTGACGGCGATTACTGGGCGGCTCTCCCGGTCGCGCAGCAATGGTTGAACAGCACCGGAACGAAGGTCCCCGGCGATGTGCCGGCTTGGGTCCGGGGTGCCACGCTTTACAACTTCCACCCGGGCGGAACGATCGGGAGCAATTGGCGCGATCTCGGAGGGTTCAAGGCGGCTACCGAGCGGCTCATGCCCTCCGTCGAACGGTTGGGCGTCTCCTCGATCTGGATTTTGCCGGTTGAATTCCGGAGCCCCTACTGGCCGCTCGACTATTACCGGTTCATGGATGGGCTCGGCACAGGCGACGAATTCCGCGAGTTGGTTGCCCGCGCTCACAAAATGGGCCTGTACGTCCTCCAGGACCTCGTGCCGCACGGAGGGGCGCCTTCCGCCGTGCACAACCAGCAGCACCCCGAGTTCATGCTGCGGCGCGAAGACGGAACCACACTGACGTACTGGCTGAACGACTTTGCCCGTCCCGACTGGCAGGACTTCATCGCCAAAGTTACGGCGCACTACATGCAGAATTACGGGGTGGACGGATACCGCGTGGACGCTATTATCGGTAGCCATGAATCGAATTGGGATCCGAACATTCCCTATCCCCGCGCGAGCATGGCCCGGCTGTGGGGAGGGCTCAGGATGCTGGAGCGGATCCGCTCCACCGTGAAGTCCATCAAACCGCGTGAGGGGGCGGTCCTCGCGGAGGTGCAGAGTGCGCGCCACTGGCCGTTCAGCGATCTGATGTTCGATTTCTCGTTCGCCAGCCAGGTCTGCCAGGGCTGGCGTCGCGAGCCACCGGCGGAATACGTGGCCCACATGCAGGACTATCTCGCCGAACAGAATGCGATCCAGCCGCGTGGCGCCAACTGGCTGCGCCATCTGGAGAGCGGCGATTCATTGCGCTCGCAGCTCTGGTGGGGCGTCGAGGGGATGCACGCCATGTACGCCCTGAGCGCCTGGATTGACGGCATACCGGTGATCTACCAGGGCATGGAAAGCGGGCATGCATTTGAGCTGAAGCGCATCAACGATATCCGCAGATCCAGGCCCGAGTTGATGGCGGGAGAGGTGAACTACCGTGCGGTCCGTTGCGATAAACCGGGCGTGTTCACTTGTCTACGGCGGCAAGGCTCCCGGCAAAGCGTGGTGGCCATCAACTTCAACTATGACCCGGTCGAGGCGCGGCTCACCTGGCCGGGAGGTCAAGGCACGGTCAAGCTCGAGCCGCTCGGGTACACGCTTCTGCCCGAGCCGCCCGCTGCCCGGCCCCCCGCTGCGCGAAACTCTTCGGCTGCGGCGGGCCAGGCCCGGCAGATCGCGGGGGGAATGGCGTTCGACGACGCCACGGAGTGGCTGGTCGACACCGCCGAGGGCAGGCTCCACGACCGTTTTATTCCGCTGCGGCCCATCGCGACTTCCACGGATGCACGCGGAGACACGGGGATCTACTGGCGCCCGCAGAACACGCCAACGATCTGGCAGAACGACCTGCCGCCCTTGCACCCGGTTCATGGGTGCATCGGCGTAAAGCACGGCGATCAAGGCTGGACGATCATCCGTTTTAAGGGGCCGGCCCCGAAGAATCTCCGTTTCGTCGAGTCCTTCGAGGGGAAGACCGGGCTTCATCTCGTCGGGTTAGAGGGACCGGACCCGATGGTTACTCAGACCGCTGTGCCTCCGGCCGCCCCGGATTTCACGAAAGGGGTCGATGTGGGGCCCTTGAGTTTCCGGGCTGTCGGGCCGGACTATTTGATCGCCAACCGCCATTTCACGGTTATACTGCGCCGGCAAGGAGGCGTCATGCGGGAATTACGCGCCGGCGACGTCACGCTCATTCGGGATCATGATCTTTTCGGCGACCGCACGCTGCGCTCTCGAAACAATGAGGTAATCCGGGCTCTCCACGATGTCGAGTGCGGGCTTACGTTTGTCGAAGCGGCCGGCGGGATGCACCTCTTCTTCGAAGGTCAACTCCGCGGCATGGACCGCTTCGCCAGAAAGAGCCCGCCGATCTGGTATCGAAACGAATACCTCTTTACTGATGCGGCACGGTTCGCCCAGAAATGGGCATTCCGGGCCGAGAGGCCCTTGCAGAACCAGGCTGCGCTGCTGGCGTGGTCGGTCACGCTGCCGGAATCGGCCCGTCCCCCAATCGGCCAGGAGCGGCTTCCGGTTCCCGAGCGTCTCGCTCTGGGCCGCGTTGGGAACACCCGAGTGGCGCTCGAACGCATTGAGGTTCCGGCCGGCAGCGGACACTCGCTGTCCGGCGATCAGTTGATCATCAGCCTGCTCGATTCGCAGCAAGCTTCTCTCGAGGAGGGGAAATGGCACGAATCCCGCGTCGACTGGGTGTTGCAACCGTGAGGTACGGCATTTGGGAAGCCTAAACGGGGGTTCGACGGCCCTGCCGCCGAATGCTCCCGCAAACACCAACGTCTCAACCTACCGGGACACCAACCATCCCGGCAACCCCGGCAGCGGTCGCGAGCACCGGCGTCCTGAGTACGCGCTCTTCGGGGTCGAGTGCGCGCCAGTTGCAGCTCTCGGCCCGGCTGACCTGGTAACCGATTCATGGAGAAAAATCGCATGAGGCAGCGTCCGTTCCTAATTGGTTTTGCCCTGTTGTTTGCCGTGCCTCTCGTCGCAGGGGCGGTCGAAGTTTCCCGGGGCTCGATTGGGCTCACCTTCGATGACGGCACCGGCAGATTGGTGCGCATCACCTACAAAGGCGATGTTATCGCGGAGCCCGCACAAGATATGAACCCGGCGAGTTTTGCTATAGGACCGGCTGATCAGGTGCACTGGGCGGAAGATTTGAAGCTTCCCCGCAAGCTCGTGAAGATCGAGCAACCGGCCAGCGGCACAGTCGAGATCACCGTACGGCTGGGCGATTACGAACTGGTCGAGCGCTACAAGCTCGACGCGGAGGAAGCGCGCCTGGACCGATCCGCCAGCCTGGTCAATCGGAGTCGTGACACTGTCAAGCTGCGGAATTTTTCATTCCGCACCGCCGGCATCCGGGCGAAAGGCGACGGGTTCTACCGGTTGCCGGAAACCTGGCCACCGAAGTCACGCCGGTTTGCTGAAATGGCGCCGGGACAGCGGCGGCAACGCGGGGGTTCCGTGGCGCCGGCGGCGGCGCAGATCTCACCCACGCGGACGCTCCTCTGGCTGACCGCGAGCGACGATAGCCCCGACACCGAAATCCTCGAAGGCGCGGGTCAGTTCGATGTGCGGCAGAACATCCATGCGGCGGGTTACCTGCGGCCGGGCGAGCCTCAGGAGATCGGTTTCGCGACCCTGCTCATCGTGGACCGGAGCTATTGGGCGGCGCTGCCCGCGGTCCAGGAATGGCTGGAGAGGATCGGCGCCGGTGTCCCTCGCGACCGGCCCGCGTGGGTCTCCGACGCCGTGTTCTATTCGTTTCATCCCGGCGGCACCATCGGTAGCGGGTTCGGGGACCTCGGCGGATTCCAGCCTGCGACGGCTCGCCTTGTACCCACACTCGAGCGGCTCGGGGTGAATGCCACCTGGATTTTGCCAATCGAATTCCGCAGCCCATACTGGCCGCTGGATTACTACCGTTTCATGGACGGGCTCGGCACAGGCGGCGAATACCGCGAGTTGGTCGCTGCGCTGCACAAGAACGGCCTGCGTGTCCTGCAGGACTTGGTGCCGCACGGTGGGGCTCCCATCGCGGTCCACAATCAGCAGCACCCGGAGTTCATGTTGCGCCGTGAAGACGGATCGACATTGACTTACTGGCTGAACGATTTCGCGCGGCCCGACTGGCAGGACTTCATCGCCAACGTGGTGACCCACTACATGCGGGAATACAACGTGGACGGCTACCGCGTCGATGCTGCCTCCGGCAGCCGGGAGGCCAACTGGGATCCGAAGATCCCTTACGCCCGAGCCAGCATGGCGCAGTTGTGGGGCGGGCTGAAGATGCTCGAGCGTATTCGCAAGACCGGCCGCGAGATCAATCCGCAGTACGGTGCAGTGCTGGCCGAAGTCCAGAGCACGCGGCACCTGGCCTTCTGCGACATGGAATTCGACTTTCTCTTCACTCGTCAACTCTGCCAGGCGTGGAGGCAACAGCCGGCCAAGGAATTCGCAGCCAATCTCCAGGAGTACTTCGCAGAGCAGAACCTGGTGGAATCGCGCGGGGCGATCTGGCTGCGTCACACCGAGAGCCACGACACGCTCCGCTCCGAGCTGTGGTTCGGCGTCGAAGGTATGCGCGCCATGTACGCTCTCAGTGCTTGGATCGACGGTGTCCCCATGATTTATCAGGATATGGATCGCGGGCATGCGTTCGAGCTGCGCCGCATCAATGATATCCGCCGGTCTCGTCCCGAGCTCAGCCGCGGAGAAGCGGATTACCGCGCCGTTCGCTGCGACGCTCCGGGAGTGTTCACGTGCCTGCGCAAGTTGGGTGAACGGCAGAGTGTGGTGGCGATCAATTTCACTCGGGAACCGGTCCGCGCCAAACTCGTCTGGCCGGGCGGAACTGCCGAGGTGCGGCTCAAACCGCTGGGGTACACAGTGGTGCCCGAGCCGGCGCCAGCCGCGCCGGCGCAAACCCGAACCACCGTACCGGCCTCCGAGCCATCCCAGCCGGCACGCGCCGGAGACGGAATCGCGTTTGACCAGGCGACCGAGTGGTTCGTGGATACGGCCGAGGGCCGGCTCCACGACCTGTTTCTTCCGGTCCGGAGAGAGATTCCGAAAACGGCGTCTCTAGGGAGCGAGGTTAGAATCTACTGGCGGCCGCTGGACACAGAAACCATCTGGCGCAACGGCGTGCCTCCGCTCAACCCCGCCCGCGGACGGGTGGGCGTCAGGTGCGGCGATCGCGGGTGGACACTTGTGGAATTCGATGGGCCGGCGCCCGCCACACTGCGTCTCCTCGAACGGCATGAGGGGAAAACCGGCCTTTTCCTGACGGGCTTGGGTGACGCGCGGTTCAAGCTATCAACCAGTGTGGCCATGCCGGCTGAGCCTGATGTTACGCGCGATTCCCAGGTGGGGCCGGTGCGCTTCCGGGTGGTGGGTTCCGATTACATCGTTAGTAACCGGCATTACACCGTGGTTCTCCGGAAGCAAGGAGGGGTGGTCCGGGAACTCGAGGTGCGCGGCCGGACCCTCGTTCAGAACCACGATCTGCTGGCCACTCAAGCGTACTTCACAAGGACTCAAGCCGGGGAGATGCGGGCATCTCACGACGTTGAGTGCGGGGCATCTTTGTCCTGGGATCACACGGCCCTCCATATCACCTTCGAGGGACAGGTCCGCGGCATGGACCGGTTTGGCACCAAGAAGCCGCCACTGTGGTATCGCAACGAGTACGTCTTCACAGATGCTCCGCGGTTTGCGAACCGGTGGGCTTTCCGTACCGAGACCTCGTTCGTGGACCAGCCGGCATCTCTGGTCACAGTGCTGCCGGTTGCCTCGGCAGATCATTACCGCTTCCTGCGCAAAGGGGAGCGAGTGGCCGAAGGGCCGATTCCCGGTCCCGATGCCACGCTGAGCCCCGCCGCGAGCGGGCCCGTTGATGCCGTGGTTTTCCTGCGCCAAGGCGAGCGCGAGTTTAGCCTGGAAAACCTCCAAGCGCCTCCTGATACTGGTCTCCCCGGTTTTGCCGGAAATCGCCTTTCGATCCCGTTTCTCGACAGCCCGAAAGCCGCGATGCAGGAGGGGCGGTGGTATGAGTTTCAAGCCGACTGGAACGTCGTGAGCGCGCGCCAGTGAGTATCGCGCCGATCTCTTGGCCACAGTGGAACGGGTAAAGATAATGCGAAACTCAGCTTCGGTGTTCCTCGCATCGGCGCTGCTCCTCGCAGCCGCGCCGGCTGCCGAACTCCGCTTCGCCGGGGAGAAACTGGACCTGCGGTTCAATTCCGAGGGCCGGTGGACAGGCGTCTACGACACAGCCGCCAGCCAGGCTCTTATGGACAGCGGCGACCTTCTGGCGCCGGTCGTGATCACCTTCGACGGCCGGACCATGGTGTCTACCGGCAGGAACCACCTCTGGTCCATTGAAGATTCCGAGACTGCCGGCCCGCGTCTCGCGCTTGCCGGTGCTGCGGAGCGCAGCGCCGGCCGCTTCGCTTTCGAAGCCGCGGAAGGAGAATGGCGCGTGCGTCAGGAGTTCGCCTTCCGGCCGGACGGTACGCTGGAACGGCGCGCGCGCGTCACCTGGACGGGAGAGCGCGAGACACTGTTACGTTGGGTTGACCTGCGTACACCGCTCCTCTCCGATCTTCAGGGCGGCACGCTGGAAGCGCCGGGATACGCGGGCATCCTGCACCAGCCGTTGTCGCGGCTTCCAATGGGGCGCTGGAACAAGCTCGACTATGCCCCCGACGCCGACGCGCCCGGCTGGCGTCCGGGCCTCATCGCGTTCCGCCGCGGCGCCGTGAACCTGCTGGTCTGGCCGTTCAGCCGCGACATTCCAACCTTCACTTCTATCGAGCGCGGCGAGCGCGGCATCTGGCTCACTCACCGTTTCATGGTCCCGTGCCGGCTGCGCAAAGGGCAGAGCGTGGAGATCGGGAGCCAGTTTCTGCGCTTGGAGCGCGGCAGTTTCGACGAGGCCCTTCGCCGCTTCCAGTCTTTTTGGGACGAAGCCGGCGTGCGGCTCGAAGGCGACACTCCGGCCTGGGCGCGGGACGCGCGCATCTATGAGGTCCACTTGGGGCGCAAGAGCTTCAATGCGGGAGGGGTTTACGAGCCCTACCCGGCGATCGGCAAACTCACGGATGACCTGCCCCGGATCGCTTCCCTCGGTTTCAACATTGTCGAGCTCATGCCGCGCTTCCCGTTCCCCAATTATTCCGTCCACGACTACCTGGACATCGACACGCAATACGCGCCGCGAGCGGAACTGGCCCGCATGATTCGCCGGGCGCACGAATTGGATCTCAAAGTGTTTCTGGACGTGACCATGCACGGCGTGGCCGACAAGACGACAAACCGCGGAGCCATTTTCGACAAGCACCCGTGGCTTACCGCGCATCCCGATTGGTTCGACTACACCGAGGACGGACGCCTGGCGCGGACGTACACTTGGTCGTTCGATCATGCGAGCCCGGGTTTTCGCGATTTCATCGCGCAGGTATTCTCCAGCTACGTGCGGGATCTGGATGCGGACGGGTTCCGGGTGGACGCCGTCACCTGGAACTTCTTCCCCAATTGGGCCCAGGACCTGCCGCGGCCCGGCTATCGCAGCATCTACGGCAGCGTGGAGATGTTCGAGCAGGTGCGCCGGGAGACGAGGAAGATCAAACCCGACGTCGTGTTCTATACCGAGTCCACTGGGCCGCTGTTTCGCACGGCGTTCGACCTTTCCTACAACTACGACGAGCGGAGCCTGTGGGCAGCGCTGATCCCGGTGATCTCCAAGCGCGGGTACGCCGGGGGGGCCGAGGCGCCGATGAGCGCGCGCGACCTGGCGGAGTGGCTGGACATGCGCCGGACGGTGCTGCCGCGCGGCCTCATCAGGGTGCACCACGCTGATTCCCACGACTCCCATGAATGGGGCGGCCTGGGCCAGTTTCGCCGGGAAGCCTTCGGGGTGGATGGCGCCCGCCTGCTATTCGCATTCTCCTCGTTCATGGATGGCGGCGTGATGAATTACGTCGGCGCCGAGGAGGGCTCGGAAGACTTCTACCGCAAGGTATTGTCGCTGCGCGAATCCCTGCCGCCGCTGCAGCACGGCGACTGCGACTACCTGGCCCTTCGCCCCGCGAATGACCGCGTGTTTGCGCCGCTGCGGCGCGACGGGGATATGCAGGCCATTCCGGTCCTTTCTTTTTCCACTGACCCTATCCGGACGGAGCTGCCGCTGGACGCGCTGCGCCTCGAGCCCGGAGCATCGTACGAAGTACGGGAAGAGTTCTCCGGCGTGTCGCGGACGGCGAAAGGCAGCGACTTAACCCGGCTGCCGCTCGATCTGCCGGCATACGGGGTTCAGTTGTGGACAGTCCGGCGAGCCAGGTGAAGACCCCGGCATCCGGTGCCCGACCCGGGACACACCCGTCAAAACTCCCTGTCACCGCGTCATCCGAAGCGACCCCCGGAGTACAATGAGAGTCGCAAGAGCAATCCGCCGCTTCGCCGCGGGGAACTTCGGCGATGCGGAGCGCGTACGACTGAAGGAGTGCTTTCCTAACGCTTATGACCCCTACAACCAACCCACACCTGAGCCAGATCCATGCGCTTCTGGCCGAAAAGGGTTACGAAGTCGCCGAACCGGCGCCCGATACGCTGAACATCCGCGAGGTGGCCAGCGGGATCTCGCTCCACGCCGTCCTCCAGGGCGACATCCTGTTCCTGTCCCTGGTCTGCACCGTGACGGAGTGGGCCAATATCACGCCCGACCTCATGGCGAGGATGCTGGCCGCCGACAACGGGATCTCCACTTCCGGCTTCCAGCTCTACAACGCCGGACCGGGCAAGGTCGCCGTCACCTTGAACAATTTCTGCAAGCTTCAGGACCTGGGCGCGGATGACGAGGACGATATCCTCTCCTGCGTGCATTTCCTGATGGTGGATGTATGGACTGCCCGCCGCCTGCTGGGCGGCCTCGAATCGTAACGGAGAATTCACATGCCATTTCTATCCGACATTTTTGGACGCATGGGCCGCGTAGCGCGCGGCACCGCCAACCAGGGCGTCGATGCCCTCGAAGACGCGACTTTCGAAACCACGGTCAAGCAGACGGTCGCGGACATGCGAACGGAGTTGAACAAGGTGGTGCAGTCCTCGGCCGTGGCGCTGAGCAACTACAACCGCCTGGACGCCGAGTACCAGAAGTATGTCCGGCAGGCGCAGGAGTGGAAGGACCGCGCCAGCCAGGCGCTGGATGCCGGCCGCGAAGACCTGGCCCGCGCCGCCCTCGGCAAGAAGGCCGAATGCGACAAGCAGGTCGCCTCCATGCAGTCCGCCGTGCAGTCGGCCCAGGCGACCAGCGAGAAGCTCAAGCAGCAGGTGGTCGAGCTGAAGGGCAAGATCGATGAGGGCGAGCGCACCGCCACCACCTTGGTGGCCCGCAAGAACGCCGCCATGGCGCAGCGCAAAGTCGCCGAAGCCATGTCCGGCGTGGGCAATGCCGATAACGCCTTCTCCGCGCTGAACCGCTTCGAGGAGACCGTCTCCAAGGAAGAGGCCACCGCCAAGGCTTTCGACGAGCTGGCTTCCGCCGGCAAGGACGACAACCTCGAGGCACAGTTTGCGCAGCTCGGCGGCCACAGCGTCGATTCGGAGCTCGAAGCGCTCAAGCGGGAGCGCCAGCAGGCGTCCCAGCCGCCCGCGCCGTATGTGCCCAAGAGCCTGCCCTCGCCCGGCGGGTCCGTGACGGCGGCGGATAAGGCCAGCGAAAAGGCCGGCGCGTGACCGCCCCCTGGCGGTCCGTCGCCGGGGACCTGAGGCGAAACCATGATCACCGGAATAGTAGAAGTTCTGCTCGTCGTTGGGCTGGTGGTAGTCCTCATGAACCTGTTTAAGAAAAAAACCGCACCCCCGGCGCCCGCGGGCCCGGACCTTGGCAATCTCAAACCCACCGACGCCCGTGCCGGAGACGTGATCTCCGTCACCGGCGCCGGCGACGATTTCACCGATCTCGACTTCACCACCGACCGCTGTCTCTGGTACCAGGCCGGCTCGCGGCGCTGGTTCGAGATCAGCGGCCCCTACCGGGAGCGTCGCGTCGCGCTGCGCGTCTCGACCGATAGCGACGATGAGACCGAGGTGGCCGTCCACAACGATCCGCGAAAGCTGTCGGTCGAAAACTTCGGCATGTCGGAATCCGACCTGGCCGATATGGACGAGCGGCAGAACACCGGCGACTGGTTCGAATTCGAAAACCGCAACTGGCAATACGTCTTGAGCCGCGAGGCGCAGGCCACCGGCGGCGCATCGGGACCGGCCGCCTTCTACTACTGGGAATTCCACGAGAAAGACGGCAAGGGGCTGCTCACCTTCCGCAAAGCCGAGGGCGAGCCGTTCGTCGCCACGCTCTACACCAGTGTCCCGGCCGGCAACGTCACCATCTATCGCGGCGCACGGACTTAAGACATGAAACCCGGACTCAAGTTAGCGGCGGTGCTGTTGGGCGCGGCCATCGTGATCGTGCCCTTCCTCGGGCTCGACGCTCTGCCCCGCGACCTGCGCAAGCAGATCGATGCGGACCGCGCGGCCGTGGTGTCGGCGCAGAAACAGTTGGCGTCCACCCAGGATGAAGTCCTCGGCGATCTCACCTCCGATCCCGCCCTCTTCGGCGCGGTTGCGGCCAGCGGGCAGTGGCCCGAACAGCTCTCCAAAGCCCTGGGCGATCTCCAGTTCGCGTCGCGCGACATGGAGCAGCTCTCCGCGCTCGAAAAGCAGAACCGGGGCAGCGACCGGTCCCAGGCCGAGTCCCTGCTGGCGCAGGAGCGCGGGCTGCGCACCGGCGCGATGAACCAGGCCGCCGCCATTCAGAAGGAGGCGGTGCGCTGGGTCGATTTCAAGCGCCACCTTCCCGATGAGCTGCAAGCCATGGAGCGGGAGTACAACGCCGTCCACGGTTTCGATCTCGCTCCCGTCACCAACACGGTTCAAAAGGCCGAAGCCGACTGGCCGGAGAAACAGGCCGATCTCGAATCGCGCCTGGCCGGCCTGCGCGGCTTCGTAACGCGCGGCGATGCGGCTTGGAATTCCAGCGCCGAAGCCCGCCGCGTGGCTGCCGCGGGCGACCTCGCCAAAGTGGATCTCACCGCCCTGGTCTCCGCGGCCGGCTCGCTCAAAGAGTCCGCCGACTCGCTGCCCAAGCAATCCGACGAGCTGCAATCGCTCGGCGCCCAGCTCTACGGCGCGTGGGACAAAGTGCTGATCGACATGGAGGTTCGCAGCGGAGGCGGCGAATACGACCAGAAGATCCGCACCGTCAACACGCATCTTGCCGACGCCAACGCCAAGACCGGCGAGATCACCTCCGACGAGAAATGGGTCCCGGTCTCGCACACGGTCTACGAATCCCAGAAGAACGACCTGGGGATGGCCATCGAGCACAAGCCCGGCGGCAAGTACGATTTCGAAGCGGAGCGCGTGGCGCAGCCCGCCGGGTTCGCCTACGTGGCGCCGCCCTCCCAGGGCTCCAACCAGTACGGCTACTGGGAGCATCGCGGCGGCGGCGACTTCTGGGTCTTCTACGGCCAGTACGCCCTGCTGCGGGACCTGCTCTTCAATCGCCAGTACCAGCCGCTGCCGCGCGGCGATTGGGAAGAGTACCGCACCTACCACAGCCGCGGCGAGACATACTACGGCCGCGACACCGCCGCGGGCCAGAACGTCCCGCGGTACGGCACCCAGGGCACCACCACTCAGGACCGTTACTCCGGGAGCACGTTTGCCAAAGGCGGCGGTTTCAAGGACTCGAAATACGCCAGCAAGAGCGGTTCGTTCAGCAGCTCGAAGTACGCTTCACCAGAAGGCGACCGCACGCCCAAGCGCTACGGAAGCGGCAGCCGCCCCGAGGAACCGCACGCCGCGCCGCCGCCGCGCACCTACCGGCCGCAGCCGCGCCCGTCGTTCCGGCCCAGTGCGCCGCGAAGATTCGGGAAACACTAAGCGGTGTAGATGCGCTTCCTCCTCTTCGTACCGGCCGTCCTGTGGGCGCAGAGCAATCTCGATTTCCGGCAGGGCGCGCCCGGCGAGACGCCGCCCGGCTGGATGGTTCCGTCCGTGATCCAGGCCGCCGGTTACTCCGCGGAACTGCGGCGCGAGGGCTGCCGGAGCGGCTCCGGTTGCGCCGTGCTGCGGGCCCCCGCCGAGCCACCGGCTGGAACATACGGCAACCTGATGCAGGCCGTCGCCGCCGCGCCGTACCTGGGAAAAACCGTGCGGCTGCGAGCCTCCATCAAGGTGGAAGCGCTGGCTCCCGGCGCCAGCGCCCGGATGTGGCTGCGGGTGGATCTGCCGGCCGGCCAGCAGGGATTCCTGGACAACATGGGTGACCGCCCCATCACCTCGTCCGAGTGGAACACTTACGAGATCGTGGGCGAGGTCGCGCCGGACGCCGTGTTCGTCAATTTCGGGGTCATCTCGTCCGGCAAGGCGCGAGTGTGGATCGACGGCGTCTCGTTCGAGAGCGTTCCGGAAGCACCGTCGGAGGCGGACGCCGCCGCCCTCAAGAACCTGTATGCGCGGATGGACGCCGCCTACCAGCAGGGCGATATCGACGCGATCGCCGCTTTAGCCCTTCCCGACGCCTGGATCCGCATGGGCGAGGTGAGGATCGGGCTCTCCGAAACCCTGGCGCGGATCACGGACGACGTCCGCCAGGGGTCGCGGTACACGTCGCGGTCGAAGATCACCGGCATACGATTCTCGCGGGACACCGCGGTCGTTTCGGTGAACGGCGAATCCGCCCGCACCTCCCCGGCGGGCAGGCAGTCGGTAGCCACGATCAGCCGCGACACGTGGACCAGGACGGCGGCCGGCTGGAAGCTGCAAGAGTCGGTCCTGATCTCCAACCGCCCGGTGGTTCCGCTGACCGGCGCCGCAGCCGCCGAGGCGGTGGTGGCGGAACTGAAACAGCGCTCGGTGGCGCTCGCCACGGTCGAGCCGGGAACGCCCGCCGCCGATCTGGCCGCATTCGGCGCGGCCGCCGGTGAGGCGCGCATCGTGGCACTCGGCGAAGCCACCCACGGCACGCATGAGTTCTTCCGCATGAAGCACCGGCTGCTCGAATACCTGGTGAAAGAGAAGGGATTCACCGTCTTCGCCCTGGAAGCCAACTGGCCGGAATCGCTGGCGGTGGACCGCTATATCAAGGAGGGCGAAGGCAGCGCTCGGGACGCGCTGGCCGGAATGCACGCCTGGATGTGGCAGACCGGGGAAATGCTGGACCTGATCGAATGGATGCGGAGTTTCAACAGCGCACCCGGGCAACACGCGGTCCTGTCCTTCACATCGTTCGATATGCAGACGGCCGGCGGGGCCGCGGAGATGGCGCTCGATTATCTGAAGCAGTACGCATCCGATGACGCGGGCCCCGCTGCCGCGGCTTACAACGAGGCGCAGGACCTGGAAGCGCGCCGCACCGCGGTCTTCGACGCGCACGCCAAATCGGCCGCCGACCGCGCCGCGGAAGTGCTGAAGATCTTCGATTCGAAGCGTGCCGAGCTTGCCAAGGCATCGGGGCCCGAACGGTGGCGCGACGCCCGGCAGGCGGCGGCCATCGTTGTCCAGGCCTGCACTTTGCGGATTCCGGGCAAGGGGCCCGCGTACCGTGACGAGGCCATGGCCGGCAACGTGGCGTGGCTGTCCGGCCAGGCCTACCCCAGCGAGAAAATCGTCCTCTGGGCCCACAACAGCCACGTGAGCTGTTCCGCGGGCGCCGACAACCTCAAGCCCATGGGCGCGTGGCTGCGAGACCGCTACGGCAAACAGATGTACGTGGCGGGCTTCGCCTTCCGCGGCGGCCAACTGCGCGCCATGGGCACGCGCGACGGCAACTTTACTCCGGTGGACGTGCACACGGCGCCGGCATCGCCCGAAGGCTCGGGCGATGCCGTCCTGAGCGCCGCCGGGCTGCCGCTGTTCTTTCTCGACATGGCCCGCCTGGCGCCCGGCGCCTTGTCCCGCTGGCTGGCGGAGCCCCACTTGTTCCACGATGTCGGCTCGAGTTGGGCGCTGGACGATCCCGATGTCAACCTCCGGCCCTCCACGCTTTCGAAACTCTACGACGGCCTGATTTTCGTGGAAGAGGGCCACGCGGCCCGGGGTCTGGGAGCGCGCTAGAGTGGCGCCCGCTCGGGCCGGAGGTGGCTGTGCCGCGACAGGAAATGAACGAGCAAAGCCAATTTTGAAATGGCAAGTTGTCAAAGAACGATCGCGCTGGACGGAGCTTACCGTGACAGACGCGGGTCTGGATACACGTATCCCTTACCGTATGAGAATTTCGTTGCGGCGGCCGGGGCTTGCCCAGACATCGGACCGGACGGACCCAGAGGGTTCCGCGCCGTGCGTGGTCCGGCCGCCAGTGATTTGAGCCGCATCTTCAAAGGGATCAGCACGCTCGAGGGCGTCTTACCTTCGATTCGACGACTGACTCTCAGGTGACCCGATGCTTCCCATCGCATCGAGTGATATGGAACCGCGGTCCCAGAGTCTCCCCGCCGAACCTGCAGAGGTTCGGGCTTTCTTAAGGCCCTTACGGGGAGTCCAGTACCACCAAATAAGCAACGCTTCCTGGCCAGGAAGAGGAACGTGGTTTACGACCCCGGGTTGCCCCGAGTTGCAAACCGATTCTCGATTAAACTCTAGCATCGAGGCAAGGGGGATCTGGGGATGGGTGCGGGAAAGTGATTTAGAATCAGCGCGAAATATTCTTAAACTTTTGTGACTGGGAATCGGCCAAAGTTGGAGAGCCGGGTCCCTGGCAGGCGATCTGGTTTCTTTTCAGGCGGTTGGGTGACGTTGAGGACCGGCGGGAACCGCGGTGCTTTACGCGGGCCGCAGCCTGAGGCGACCGGCAACTAAACAACCGCCGGTTAAAATCCGGCAGGTTGAGCCTGCGACTGAAAGTCGCCTGAAGTGCGCGGCGGCAGAAGGGGTTCCTAAATGCTGGGCGACTTTCGGGGATCTATCCGGCAAAGCGCGTTCTGGCTGGTGCTAGATTGGCGGCTAGCGACAGAGCTTTCCAATCGACGTTGGTAAACTAAACACTGCAGCGCTGCCACTCCGGCCGGTACAACCGGCGATCCTGCACGATAGTGGCCGCGGTGGCGTTGTCGACGTAGGAGCATCAATTTGCCTGACTACAGATGGAAACCGATCGAGCCGCTTGCCGAACGCGATAGAGGAATTGATCTGGCCGAAATCCGGCCGGTTTACGAGGCGTGGCGGGCCTCGAAGGAGCGCCTACAGCAATCAAGTCAAGCCAGCTTAAGAGAGTTCAACGAGCGCTTGATCCGTAGGCTGAGCGTCGAGACTGGCATCCTGGAGCGACTGTACGACCTGGATCGGGGTGCGACGGAAGCGCTGGTAACCCATGGTTTCCTTGAAGACCTGGTGTCTCGCTCGGATACTAATATTGAGCCATCTCGCCTGATTGACATCCTGAGGGATCAGGAGGCCGCTGTTCAGCTAACGATCGACTGCGTCGCCAAACGCCGTGAACTCACGAAGAGCGTCATCAACGAGCTCCATGCCATCCTGACACGGCATCAGGACACCACTACGGCGATCGACCAGTTCGGGAATAGGCGTGAGATCCCGTTGCTCAAGGGAAAGTTCAAGGAGCAGCCCAATAATCCTAAGCGCCCAGAAGGGACCCTGCATGAGTACTGTCCGCCGATCCACGTCGACGCTGAGATGGACAATCTCCTCGGCTGGCTCTCTGGTTATTCTCAGGAAGACCCAATCATCCTCGCCGCCTGGCTCCATCACCGCTTCACACAAATTCACCCTTACCAGGATGGAAACGGCCGGGTGGCCCGTGCACTGACGACGCTGGTGTTGCTGCGCGCTGAGTTGCTGCCGCTCGTGATAGATCGCGACCTCCGTGTAGAGTATATAAAGACCCTTGAGGCGGCCGATGCAGGCGACCTTTCCCCGCTCGCTTCGCTCTTTGCCCGTCTGGAACGTGCTCCCATCCTGCAGGCCCTGAGCGTCGACGCTGACGCGGAAATCTCACATCAGAGAACGCTGACTTCCGCAGTGATCGAGAGCCTTGCCGAGAAGTTCGGTAAACGACGCCAGGCGAAATTCGCCGAGCTTAGAACGGTTAACGCTGTTGCCCTGGCTCTTCGAGCACACGCCCACGGACTGATTCAGCGTGCCTTTGACGAGCTTAGAGCGCCGGTTTCTGAGGTTGCGGAGCCTGTGATTCGTCTCACCGACGGAGGTACCGATCACGGAAATGCCCACTGGTACAAGTTCGAGGTTGTCCAATCAGCGAACAAGTCGGGGAAGTTTGCAAACTTCACAGAGGACCACTACTTCGTGAAGGCATCAATCCGCGTAGAGCGGGAGCGTCTCATCTTCGTAACATCCTTCCATCATGTCGGCCGTGAGCTTTCCGGCATCATGGAGGTCACGGCCTTCTCGCAGCTAGAATCGTTCGAGGGCTCCGAGGACCGTGAGTCGGTTTCGCAGGCGTTCTTCCTTTGTTCGCTCGAACCATTCGTTTTTACTTACAAGACCAAGGCCGAGGACATTGCGGATTCGTTTTCCCGATGGCTAGATGCGGCGCTCGCAGTTGCGGTTAAGGAGTACGGCGACCGGCTCTAAGTATTGAAAGATGGAACCGACAAGAAGTGCGCGTCGCGGGATCGCTGGTTTCGGTCCAGGGTTAAGTCCTCCCTACACGCCGTTGTTGACGGACAAAGCTTGGCAGGGCCAGCCCGGTGGGGCTTTTTCCACGAGGTTCGACGCCCGACGGAATCACGGATCTCGCGGGCAATGTCTGGGAGTGGGTTGCCGACTGGTACGACGACTCCAAGCAAGCCCGCGTCCTTCGGGGCGGTTCGTGGAGCTACAGTTCGACGTACCTCCGGGCCTCGGTCCGCTACAGGGGCCGACCTGGCCTCAGGTACGTCGGCATCGGGTTCCGTTGTGCTCGGGAAGTGTTCCCTTGATTCTTTTTTCCCTTTTCCCTTTAGCGGCGGAGCCGTTCGAATTTTTTTTGGCCCCCCGCTACCCACCCCGGCCCAGCTTCGCTTTCGCTACCACAGGGCCGGGGGACGCTTTTGTGTTCGACGCCGCGTGCATGACCGCCGCGTCCGGAGCGCGACCCGGAACAGGTCAGTTCCCATTTGCGCCAACCGGAGGCGGCAGGAACGGGCGGCTGCAAATAGTGAAACAAAGAGGCGGGAATCTGGCAACGGCACAAACTCGTTTTCGGAGGAAAAGATGCAATTCTCCGAACGAATCGGTGCTGTGAAAAGGGCGATTCAGATTCAAACGATGAGCCCACGTCTCCGAAATCGGCTATGGAATGTGGCCTGTCGGATTTTTTGGAATGACATGAGCGCCTCAGAGACGACTCGATCCACTGATCAAGGCCGTCTCTTGGTACATCTTGGCACCGATTTCTTTGGTATGACCGAAGACGAAATTGAGCGAACGATCGTCAGAACATATCAGCAAATCAAGCAACTTGCGCTCACGTTGGCTTGGGCTCAGTTCTATGATCTCATGGAGTTTATCGCCAATGACCCGGCGACGAAGTCCTATAAAGGGGCTCTGGTATATGGAGGTCAAGGAACCTTTCTGCGCGGCTGCAATGAGATTCTCGAAGAGGAGCTGGCCGGATACCGCTTCGTTGGCACGCGATTAGTGCCGATTACGAACAATGAGGAGATTGCTACCGTTGAGACTGCACTGGCTCAATCGGGTGACTTTGCGCCAGTTTCGACCCATGTAGCCACAGGCCCTCGCACGACTGGCTGACCGACCAGAGCCGGACTGCCGGAATTCGATCAAGGAGTCTATCAGTGCCGTTGAGGCAACGTGCCAGATCATTACCGGGGGCAATAAAGCTACGCGTATTTGTTTACCAGCCTGAGAGACCTCTGAAATCGCCCGCCTGAAAGATTTCGCTGGACAAATGATGCGGTTTAGGCTACCGTATGGTTGGATGAAACCGAT
>Ga0116223_10000834_pt1 | contig 34742 bp, 36 predicted proteins | sample Sb_taG_3_FD_90092 | JGI IMG/M metagenome (GOLD analysis project Ga0116223, IMG submission 90092) | Peat soil microbial communities from Weissenstadt, Germany - Sb_50d_a_PC metaG | ecosystem: Environmental > Terrestrial > Soil > Wetlands > Peat | place: Germany: Weissenstadt | collected 2010-09-21 | reverse complement strand
TAAGTTCGACCAACTGATCGGCACCAAGGACAAGATCTCCTTCTTCTGGAACGCGACCCGGACCTTCTCCGCTACCTACTACGGCGCGGACGGGTTCCCGGAACCCATTTCCGATTCGTTCGGACTTCCGCAGTGTCTCGAAACAGGCCCGCAATTTCCGGGAAGCCCTCAATATCGGCTTGATGAGCGAAGTAGAGATACCGCCGGTTGGCTTGCGCCTCGTTAGCGAAGGCGGCCTTCAAGTTCTCATGAGTCTTGCTCCCTTTCAGGATTGCCATTCTATGCTCCTTTCCGCATGTATCTCCTCGTCGCGCGCAAGATAACTTTGCTGGATCAGTTTTGCGACCAATGCTGTCCAGCCTTGGTGGCTGGCGCCCAGACCTCGGCCATCGTCACCGTGGAAGTATTCGGAGAAGATCAGGTAGTCACGCCAAAGCGGATCGTTCTGAAACTTTTGGATGCTCCCGAAGACCGGCCGCTGGCCTTGATCATCCCGGAGGAAAAGCCGGGTCAATCTGCGCTGGAGTTCAAGACTAACCTGCCATAAGTCCATCCGGGGGCCCGAACCGGTAGGGCACTCGATCTGAAATTCGTCGCCGAGGAAGTAGTGGAACTTTTGGAGCGCCTCGATGACCAGGTAGTTGATCGGGAACCAGATCGGGCCCCGCCAGTTGGAGTTGCCTCCAAAGAGTCCCGTCTGTGACTCGGCCGGCTGATAATCGATTCTGTGTTCGTTTCCTTCGAGCCGCAGTATATAGGGATGGTCGCGATGATGGCGGGAAAGCGAGCGAATTCCGTACGGCGAGAGAAACTTCGATTCATCCAGCATGAGGCTCAGCACAGACCGTAATCGATCCCGGTTCACCAGCGACAGGAATCGACGGATGTTCGTCGGAGTTGTGAGCGTCTCTATGTAATCTCCGAACTCCGGAAGATTGTCGATGAAATACTGCATGCGGCGTTTGAAACCTGGCAGCGTATCGATCAGTTCTGAATCCAGTGTTTCCACCGCGAACAAAGGAATCAAGCCAACCAGTGAGCGTACCCGCATCGGAAGGGACCTGCCATCCGGCAGCCGCAGCACGTCATAGTAGAAACGGTCCGCGCGGCCCCACAACTCGATGCCTTGTCCGGCGATGTTATTCATCGCGCGTGAAATGTTGACGAAGTGCTCGAGGAATTTGGAAGCCACGTCTTCGTAAGCAGGATTCTCCTTGGAGAGCTCCAGCGCGATCGTCATCATGTTAAGACAATACATGCCCATCCAACTGGTGGCGTCAGATTGCTCGATCACACCGCCGTTCGGCAACACTGCACTGCGGTCCAGGACGCCCACGTTGTCGAGACCGAGGAAGCCGCCTTGGAAGATGTTGTTACCTTCGGAGTCCTTGCGATTCACCCACCAGGTGAAGTTCAGAAGCAGCTTGTGAAAGGCGCGCTCGAGAAATCCGCGATCGCGGCGTCCGGAATGTTTTTCCTCAATCTTGTAAACTCGCCAGACGGCCCACGCGTGAACCGGAGGATTTACGTCAGAGAAGTTCCATTCATAAGCCGGTAGCTGCCCGTTCGAATGCATATACCATTCGCGGAGCAGAAGCAAAAGCTGTTCCTTGGCAAAGTCCGGATCGATCAACGCCAGCGGGATTGCGTGGAATGCAAGGTCCCAGGCCGCATACCAGGGATACTCCCACTTGTCCGGCATGGAAATCACGTCCGCGTTGTTGAGATGTGTCCAGCCGCTGTTGCGGCCGCGCAGGCGCTCGCGCGGCGGCTCCGGTCCCGCCGGATCTCCCCGCAGCCAGCGCCGGACGTTGTAATGATAGAATTGCTTTCCCCAAAGCAGACACGCGAACGCCTGACGCTGCACCATGCGCTCGTCGGCGCACAGGTCGTGGGGAGCGATCGCCTCATAGAACTCGTCTGCTTCACTTAAACGCTTCTGAAACAGTTCGTCGAACGCCTCGCCAAAAGCGTGAGGACCAGGGTTGGTGGAAAGCCGCAAGCGTAGTGTTGCCGTCTGCCCCGCGCCAAGTTGCAGCCGGTAACGGGCCGTGGCCTTGGTCCCAGTCTTGTCCGGGTTCACGGCACTCTTCTTTCCTTTGACAACGTAGTCGTCGATGGCGTCTTTCACGTACGGACCGTGGTTCGGCGCTCCATAGAGCCGTTCGAGATTTGTCTCGTTGTCCGTGAACAGAAGCTCGGGATTGCCTTCAAACAGGAGCCAATGCTCAGCCATATCGAAGTGACTCACGCGAATGGCGGCAGCGCCGCCAATTTGGTCCGCAGCCAGTTCGGGTTTACGCGGATCCAGGCCCCAAGACCAGGTGTTTCGAAACCAAATCGTCGGCAGAAGATCGAGGGTGGCTGTCTTCGGGCCCCGATTGATCGCAGTAACCCGAATGAGAATGTCTTCTGTGCCTGCTTTGGCGTATTCCACGAAGATGTCGAAGTACCGGTCTTCGTCGAAGACTCCGGTATCCTGCAGTTCATATTCCGCTGCGAGCGGCTGCGATGCTGGTTCCCGTCAATCAGCTTCGTATAAGGAAATGCTGCCTGCGGGTACTTGTACAAGTACTTCATGTGGGAGTGCGTCGGCGTCGAATCCAGGTGGAAGTAAGACTCTTTTACGTCCTCGCCGTGTTTGCCCTCATGGCCGGTGACCCCGAACAAGCGTTCCTTGAGAATCGGATCCTGGCCATTCCACAACACCATGGCGAAACAGACGAGCTGATGGCGGTCGCAGATGCCGGCGATTCCGTCTTCGCTCCAGCGATAGGCGCGAGATCGCGCGTGGTCATGAGGAAAGTACTCCCATGGGATCCCGTCGCGTGAATAGTCTTCGCGCACCGTACCCCACGCGCGCTCGCTCAAGTACGGCCCCCATTGCCTCCACGGAACCCGCCGTTCACGCGCTTCCACCAGCCGTAGCTGTTCCGCTGTCATGAATCTCCTGTATCAATCTTGCAATACGCGGTCCAGAAATAGACGCTGGCTGTCTCCAGATGTCGACCTATGGGAGGACTTGGCGTGCGAAATGCCACAATCCTGGGTGAAAACACGCACTCGATCTGGTGACGGTCGCCTTGGCACGCCCTTGAGAGGAGGCAAGGTGGCCGGTCACGTGCGGTCTATAATTGCGAATGGTTTGGGCGCCAATCACAAAGGACTTCTCCAGGTGGCCGGTGCAGCCGAACCTGGGTGACGTGGAGCAAGCTCGCGGTGCGTTCTCCTGGGAACAGGTTCGCCGCGAATTGTGCGGTCCGGTCGAATCCTTCAACATCGGTGAACTCACGGTCGACCGGCACGCGGCGGGGCCGCTTCGCGATCGCGTTGCTCTTCGGTGGCTGGGACGCGATGGGGCCATCCTAGACATGACGTACGCGCAATTGCGGGATCAGACCAACCGCTTCGCGAACATGCTGCGGTGGCTGGGCGTTGGCAAGGACGACCGCGTGTTTGCCCTGGCCGGGCGGATTCCGGCGCTTTACACGGCGGCGCTTGGCACGGTCAAGAACACGAGCGTCTTCTGTCCATTGTTCTCGGCGTTCGGCCCGGAGCCGGTTCAGCAGCGGTTGCAGCGTGGCAATGCCAAGGTCCTGGTAACCACCGAGAGGCTGTACCGCCGGACGATTGCCCAACTGCACGGAGCGCTGCCCGAGCTGAAACACATCCTGGTAGCTGACGCCAGTCAGAACCTCGATTCCAATGTGTGGGCACTGGAGCCATTGCTCGCAAAAGCCTCGCCAGCGTTCAAGGTCTCGCATACCAGTGCGGAAGACATGGCCCTTTTGCACTTCACCAGCGGCACGACTGGGATGCCCAAAGGCGCCATCCACGTTCATAACGCCGTTCTGATGCACTACATCACCGGCAAATATGTTTTGGATCTACATCCGGAAGATATCTTCTGGTGCACGGCGGACCCGGGGTGGGTGACGGGGACCTCGTATGGCATTATCGCGCCCTTGCTGCATGGAGTGACCAACATCATTGACGAAGGTGACTTCGATGCCGAGCGCTGGTACGGCGTGTTGGAGAAGCAGAAGGTAACGGTCTGGTATACGGCTCCAACGGCAGTCCGCATGTTGATGCGAGCGACTGGTGAGCCGCAGTCCCGTCATGACCTCAGTCGCCTCCGCCTGATCGCCAGTGTTGGTGAGCCGCTGAATCCGTCGGTTGTGCTCTGGGGCCAACGGACGTTGGGGCTGCCGATTCACGACAACTGGTGGCAGACAGAAACCGGCGGAATCATGATCGCGAATTATCCTTCGATGGAGATCCGGCCGGGCTCGATGGGGAAGCCGCTGCCCGGAGTCGAGGCGTCTGTCGTGCGGCGGTCGAGCGACGGGAGCGTCCAGGCGATCGCACAGCCGGATCACGATGGCGAGCTTGCATTGAAGCCGGGCTGGCCGTCCATGTTTCGCGGATACCTGCACGAACCCGAGCGATACAACAAGTGTTTCGCCGGAGACTGGTACCTAACCGGCGATTTGGCGCGCCGCGACGCCGATGGTTACTTCACCTTCGTGGGCCGTGCCGACGACATCATCAAGACTGCCGGTCACATGGTGGGACCATTTGAGGTGGAAAGCGCGCTCATGGAGCATCCAGCCGTGGCCGAGGCCGGCGTTATCGGGAAACCGGATCCTACGATTGGCGAAATCGTGAAGGCGTTCATTGTGCCCAAGCCCGGTCACGAACCCGGTGAGGAATTGCGGCTCGAACTGATCGGCTTCGCGCGCAAGAAGCTAGGCGCCGCGATCGCCCCCAAGGAACTCGAGTTCCGTTCGCAGATCCCGCGCACGCGCAGTGGTAAAATCATGCGCCGGCTGCTGAAGGCGCGTGAACTGGGGTTGCCTGAGGGCGACCTGTCCACGCTGGAGGTCAGTGCATGACGGACCGCCATCACCTTTTGGATTTACTCCGCCAGATGCTCTTGATCCGCCGCTTCGAAGAGAAGTGCGCCGAACTGTACACGAAGCAGAAAATCCGCGGATTCCTGCATTTGTACATCGGCGAGGAGGCCGTGGGTGTCGGCGTAATGCAAGCTCTGCGGTCCGAGGACGCCATCGTGTCCACGTATCGCGAGCACGGCCATGCTCTGGCGAGAGGGATGTCGCCCGGTTCGATCATGGCGGAAATGTTTGGTAAGCAGGAAGGTTGTAGCCGCGGGCGCGGCGGATCGATGCACCTGTTCGATCGAAAGACACGGTTCTACGGCGGCAATGCGGTGGTAGGCGGCGGCCTCCCCGTCGCGGTCGGCCTTGCACTGGCGGATAAGCTGCTGGCGGATAAAATGGGTACTCAGCCGAACGTCACCTGCTGCTTCTTCGGGGATGGAGCCGTGGCCGAGGGCGAATTTCATGAGTGTATGAATCTCGCGGCCTTGTGGAGGCTCCCGGTTCTCTTCTTGTGTGAGAACAACCGATACGCCATGGGGACCCGGCTGGATGTCTCTCACTCGATGACGGAGTTGTCGAAGAAGGCGGCAGCTTATTGCGTACCCGCGGCAGTGGTGGACGGAATGGATGTGCTGGCGGTGGAGGATGGCGCCAAAACGGCCGCTGAATCGGTTCGCTCCGGCCAAGGTCCTTACTTTCTGGAGTGCCGCACGTACCGTTTTCGGGCACATTCGATGTACGATCCGGAGCTGTACCGGGACAAGGCCGAAGTAGAAGAGTGGAAGACGCGGGATCCGATTGCAGCCTTGATGCGCCGCATCGAGGCGGACGGATCGAAGGCAGATTCGAATGTTGCTGAATTCGAGTGCCAGGTGGCCAAAGAAATCGATGAATCGATCGCCTTTGCCGAGACGGGCACATGGGAGCCTGTCGTGGATCTGCTGCGGTTCGTGTATTCGGAGCAACCGGCATGACTTACCGGGATGCCATTCGCGAAGCGATCCGCAAGGCGCTGCGGGCGGATGATCGTGTGTTTCTGATGGGCGAGGATGTCGGCAGGTACGGCGGTTGCTACGCCGTCAGCAAGGGTCTGCTGGCGGAATTCGGACCTGAGCGTATCCGCGACACACCGCTGTCGGAATCCGCGTTTGTTGGCGCCGGCATCGGCGCGGCGCTAGGAGGGTTGCGGCCCATCGTGGAGATCATGACCGTCAACTTCAGCCTCTTGGCGCTCGACCAGATTCTAAATAATGCCGCAACGTTACTCCACATGTCCGGGGGCCAATTCAACGTGCCTGTGGTCATTCGCATGGCTACAGGCGGAGGGCGGCAGCTTGCGGCGCAGCATTCGCACAGCCTGGAAGGATGGTACGCGCACATTCCGGGCATCAAGGTGCTGACGCCGGCTACGCTCGAAGACGCCCACGGCATGCTGCTGGCCGCATTGCAGGATCCCGACCCAGTCCTGATTTTCGAGAACGCCTTGCTCTATAACATGGAGGGAGGGTTACCTTCGGACGCTGGGCCGGTGGAGATCGCTCATGCTTCGGTTCGGCGCGCAGGCCGCGACGTCTCGGTGATCACCTACGGCAACAGCCTCTGGAAGGCCCTGGAAGCCGCGCGCGGTTTGGCTGAAAAAGGTATCGAGGCGGAAGTAGTGGATCTCCGCCCGCTCCGCCCACTGGATGATCGTACGCTTGTGGATTCGGTTTCGCGAACCCACCGGGCCTTGGTCGTGGACGAAGGCTGGCGCAGTGGAGGGATCTCGGCCGAAATCAGCGCCCGCCTGACGGAGCAGGCCTTCTATGAGCTGGACGCTCCCGTGCAACGCCTGTGTGGCGCGGAAGTTCCGATGCCTTACGCGGCGCACATGGAGCAGGTATCGATCCCGCAGGTCGCGACCATTACAGCGGCAGTGGAGGGGATGGTTCGTCCCCATGGGTGAGTTCCGAATGCCGAGCCTGGGCGCCGATATGACCGAAGGCACGCTGGTGCAGTGGAACGTGAAGCCTGGCGATCCAATCAAGCGTGGAGACATCATCGCCGTAGTCGGCACGGAGAAGGCGGATATCGAAGTCGAAGTGTATGAGACCGGCACGATAGAAAAACTGATCGCGAGGCCAGGAGACAAGATGCCAGTGGGCACTCCGCTCGCGATGATCCGCGTGGAAGGCGAAGCGGCTGTGGTTGCGGCTGCGCCTGAAACGGCCCCGCCAAAGCCCGCTGGCCGGGTGAGAGCCTCGCCGATGGCACGAAAGCTGGCGCAGGAACTGGGCGTTGATCTCGAAAAACTTCAGGGAACCGGACCGGGAGGAGCGATCGAGCGGGACGATGTCGAGCAAGCCGCGAAACAAGTGGCAATCGCGCCGCCTGTTGAGCCGGCAGCCGGCATGCGCCACGCCATCGCCCTGGCAATGGCCCGCTCGAATCGTGAAATCCCGCATTACTACCTTTCGACGCAGATCGACATGACCAAGGCGCTGCATTGGCTCGAACAGTGCAACCAACAACGCTCGATTGAGAAGCGAGTTCTGCCGGCCGCGCTGCTTCTGAAGGCCGTGGCGAACGGGTTGGTGGAGGTGCCCGAACTCAACGGCTTCTGGACCGACGATCAACTGAAGGTTTCCAGCGACATTCATCTCGGGGTGGCCATTTCACTCCGTCGTGGCGGGCTCATGATTCCCGCGATCCTATCGGCGCACGAGAAGTCTATCGAGGATTTGATGGCCGCACTTCGGGATGTCATTACACGAGCCCGTGCCGGCCGCCTGCGGAGCTCCGAGATCACCGAGGGGACCATCACGGTGACGAATCTCGGTGACCTCGGCGTGGAAACGGTCTATGGAGTGATTTATCCGCCCCAGTTGGCGCTGGTCGGATTTGGAAAGATCGTCGAACGGCCGTGGGCGGATCAAGGTATGTTGGGCGTGCGGCCGGTATTGACCGCCACACTCGCCGCAGACCACCGCGCCACCGACACTCATCGGGGCGCCCAGTTTCTGCAAACACTGGATAGCCTGCTCCAGGAGCCCGAAAAACTATGAGCGAGACCAAAATCCGGCAGGCCGTTTTTGACACCATTCGTCAAATCGCGCCGGAGGCCGACCCACGGAAGATCGGCGTCAATGAGAACCTACGTGAAGCTCTGGACATCGACTCCTTCGACTTTCTGAATCTCCTAATCAGCCTCCACAAGCGGCTGGGCGTGGAAATTCCGGAAGCCGACTACGGCCAGCTTGTAACGCTGTCAGGTCTGGTCCGGTACCTGTCATCAAAACTGGCAGACAGACCAGGAAGGAATTCTTAGCATGCTATACACGATCAAATCCCACAAGCCAATTGCGGAGATCCAGCGCCGCCTGGAGGAGTCCGCTGCACGCCACCAGTTCGGAATTCTGACAGTGCACAATCTGCGCGAAACGATGAAGAAGAAAGGCGTGGAGTTCGGCACGGATTGCTGGGTCTACGAAGTGTGCAATCCGTTGCAGGCGAAAAGGGTTCTTGAGGCCAACGGCGCTGTCTCGACGGCGCTGCCGTGCCGCATCTCGGTCTACGGCACGGAAGGCGATTACAGCCTATCAACGCTTCTGCCAACGGCGCTGATGAAGATGTTCGCTTCCCCTGAGCTGGAGCCGGTGGCTCAAGAAGTGGAAGCCGTAATCAAGACGATGATGCAGGATGCAGCGGGTACTGCCTAAGGTCCTCTCGAAAGAGGGGATAAAGCTTTGGACAACACGCTTGAAGTCGATCATCTATCGGTACGGTTCGGCGACGTCGAGGTCCTCAAGGACCTGAGCTTCCAAGTCGCCAAAGGGAGTTCGCTGGCGGTCATCGGACCAAATGGCGCCGGGAAAACGGTCCTCTTTCGGGCTCTCATCGGGGCCGTTCCATTTGACGGAACCATCCGATGGATGCCTGGAGCCCGGATTGGCTACGTCCCTCAGAAGCTCGACCTGGAACGTGACGTACCGATCACAGGAATGGATTTCCTCCGAGCACGCGCACGATTGACCCGGACGCCGGATGCCCACATCGCGCACGCCCTGGACTTGGTCGGTATTTCACGGAAAGTCTGCGAAGGCATGATTGGAACACTTTCAGGGGGGCAATTCCAGCGCCTCTTGATTGGATTCGCCCTTTTGGGAGATCCTTCGGTCCTCATGCTCGATGAACCGACGGGGGGCATTGATGAGCCGGGTCAGAAGCGGCTGAATGAGCTGATCCGTCGCCTTCAAGAGGAACGGGGCCTGACCGTACTGTTCATTTCACACGAGCTTTCCGTTGTTTACCAGTACGCCACCGACGTACTATGCCTGGGCCACAGACGCGCGTGCTTCGGACCTCCCAGAAAGATTCTCACGCCCGATCTACTCTATGAGATCTATGGAGCGCCTGTAGACTATCACGTGCATGACCATTGAAACCTTCCTGCTATCGATCCCCATGGCCATTGCTGCGGGCCTGGTTGGCTGCTTCGTCGTGATGCGGCGGATGGCGCTTGCCGCCGACGCGCTGTCGCACGTGGCTTTGCCTGGTATTGGAGTGGCGCTGGCCCTGCACATCAACCCGATCTTCGGGGCTGCTGCAATGTTGTTCTTTGGCGCGCTGCTGGTTTGGGCGGCGGAGGAAAAGGCACGGGTTAGCACCGAGACGATCATCGGTGTTTTGTTTTCCGTAGCGCTTGCTGTGGGCAGCATGATGACATCCGGAGAAGACCTGATCGAGGCGCTCTTCGGAAACGCGGGCGCCTTGAGCTGGCCGGAAATCTGCTTCAGCCTTGCCGCATCCGGCGCCGTCGTTGCCTTCGTGGTAACGCAGAGGAACAGACTGGTCGTCATGCTTGTCTCGCCCGATGTCGCGCGCACCGCCGGCATCGATGTGCAGCGTCTCAACCTGCTGTATCTCGCGACATTTGCGCTCACCATCGCGCTCGGTTTGCGGTACTTGGGCGTACTCCTCATGGGAGCCCTGATCATCATTCCAGCGGCAACCGCGAAGCGTCTGGCCAGGAACCTGACCGCGATGCTCGTGGTCGCCGTCGCAATCGCAGTCGCCGCCACGGTTGCCGGAACCTGGCTGGCCCATGGGCTCCACGGCGAAACTGGCCCACTCATCGTCATCGTGGCCGCCTGGTGTTTCCTGCTCAGTCTCCTGCGTCGCTGATTCGTGCCGCCTCCCCAGAACATAAGCTTTGGCGACCCAGTTGCACAGCTAAACACTCAACCAGGAACCAGCTTGAAGGCTGCGAGATCCTGAGTTGCGGAGGTATCGATGCCGCGATGGATGAAGTACGTTCTGGTCGCGTTGTTGCTACTATTAATCGCGTCGATTCCACTCGCCATGCAGCTTGAGACGGGATCGATTCAGGGCAAGATCACGAACGATCGCGGACCAGTAGCCAACGCTTCCATAGGGGCCCGCAACGTGATGACGGGGACAGTTGCTCAAGTCGTGTCGGATGCTGCCGGCGCCTGCAAGCTGGAGAATCTGCGAGCCGGGCGGTATTCGCTTTTTGTACAGGCAGGAGGCCACGCCTCGTTATGGATACGCGAGGTTGTCGTAGAACGCGGCCGGACCACACAACAGGACCTTCACTTGACCATGACCCGAACGACAGCCACTGGCATGTAGAGGTGCTACAGGTATCGCCTCTCAACTAGCTTTGCGATGACGCTCTGCGCCGCGGCTTCCGGCACTTCGCTGTCGCCGTGCACGACCACGTCCGGACTTTCGGGTGGCTCGTAGGTTGCTTGAAGTCCCGGCACGCTCTGTGTTGTGCCCTGACGTCCCTGGCGAAAAATACCCTTGGGGTCCCGGGCCATACAAGTTTCCAACGGACAGTTCACGTACACCTCCAGGAACCGCGGAATCTGCTGTCGGGCCTGATCTCTATACGGGCGCCGGTTCCCGGTGGCGTCAAAGATCACCGGCACTCCGTGCTGAGCAAGTAGCGTGCCGATGTAGACCATCTGCCGGTAAAACGCCTCTCGCTCCGCCTCGTCATAGCGTGGGTGGGGAGTAAGGATGTGACGCAGTGCATCGGATTCGAGCACCGCAACATCGATCCCTCGATCGGCGAGTTGCGCTTCCAACGACGCCACAAGAGTCGATTTCCCAGAGGCCGGGAGACCGGTGACCCAGACCGCAAAGGCGTCCTTGGTTTTAGACTCCACAATAGTCATTCGCTTTTTGCGGATCGAAGCGGTCGCTCTCTAGCACCGCAACGATGAATGTCAGCAGCCTCTGGCGCACCACATCCGCGAGCGTCGGGTACCAGAGTGGGCTGGCCATCACGAGTCCGCGAAAGGCAAAGAAGGGCGCCGCAACTTTCAGCATTTCCCCGTCTCCACTCCTTTCGAGATATCGCTGCCAAAAGCGGAGAAACAACGTTTCCGGGCCGCCTTCGAGCCTCCCGCTGCGCTGTAAGGAGAAGAACAGATAGTTGAGGGTCAAGGACGTGACGTCGTCAGCCGGGTCGCCATACTCACCGCGGGAACGGTCCAGTACCGAAAAATCAACCCCGGAGCGAAAGAGGATATTCCACGGGTGGAAATCTCCGTGAACTTGGCGTAGCCGGTGGGTGAGATCCTTGAGACGCCATCGCCACCCCACGCACAGGTGCTCAACCTTCTCAAGGAAAGTCGCGGGCACAAGCGGATGCTGGGGATAAGAATCCGCGATGCCCATGATGCATTCGCCGTGGCCCACCAGTTCACGGATGCGCCGGACATACAGGCCGGGGTCGTTCCCGCGCACTTTGTGAATTTCCGAAAGATAGTCGCACAGCGCGTCGGCGCGGGCTAAGTCGAGTTGTGTGAGATCCCCTGTTTCACGAATCCGCTCCAGGTCGTGGGCGTAGCTCTGGCCTTCCACGTATTCCGTCAGCAGGCAGAATTCCTCCACGTTGCCGACGGAGATCAATTGTCCGTCAGGTTGAACTCCACATGCATCCAGTGATCGGACGTGACGAGGAAGTCGATTGAAGGCCTGATGTTCCCAGAGCAACTCTTGAGCCCGATCCGCCATATTTTCGTGGCCAAATGGACCTGGGGTCATGCTATGCAGGACGGCGGTGCGATGCTCCTGGCCGTTGATCTGAAACTCCACCTTTAATGGGACGCCGTATCCATACGCTTTGACGTCCTTGCTGCAGGTATCGGTCTCCAGGATCACCATGTTGAGCACGGTTACGGGCGCGCTAAGCACGGACTGAAGATATCGCTGGACGTCTTGTTGCTTCAAATCAGGCACTGAACCCTTTTCCCCTAAACGCCCGCACCACCCGGAATGCAGCGGTTCCAAATATGGCCCGCGACCCAGCCGGCGACGTATCCGCTTATGGCCGTCACTAACACCAGACCCGCCGCAGTTCCGAGATTGAACTCGGCGATCTTATACGGCGGCGTGATCATGTGCAGGCGGAAGAAAAAATCCATGACTGGCTGCGCCGCTCCGACGGCGACCAGCAGGGCCCAAAGCAGGTGCAAGATCGCCAGGAATGTTCCAAAAACAAGCCCTAGGGAATGCGCCTGGATGCGTTTCAGGCCTCCCACGCTCCGTGTCTGCAGTTCAAGTGCCATGAGCAAGTTCCGCCCGAATCCTATCGAGATCACTTCGTAAACTTTCGCTGAAGCTGACAGGGTATGCAGTGGGCGACGGATCGAGCGCTCGAAGGCAGTCCGGCAGGCGCATTAGCTCGCGCCGGAGGCGCCGCCGGGACTCCTCAAGCTCGATGCGTGTGATTGGTACACCCCGCCGCATCACCGGCTGTAAGAGTGGCTCTCCGGCCAACTGCTCATCGAACCTCGCAATCACGTCGCCGATCATCCTCCCGTTTTCGATTTGTCGAAAGACCTGTTTCCGGCCCGGATACAGGACCTTACTGGTCGAAAGTTTCAGCCGCCCTCTGCCGCCATACTCCACCAGTTTGTAGGCCATGTCGAGATGCGAGGCATCCTCCATGACAGCCAGCCTGGTTCCCACACCAAACGCATCGATGGGAGCTCCTGAATTCACCAGCCGCTGGATCTCGTATTCATCGAGGCTGCTGGATGCGAAAATCGTCACCTGCTTGAGGCCGGCCTGGTCCAGCATCCTGCGCACTTCGCCAGCGAGCGCGCCGAGATCGCCGGAATCGAGACGCACGGCCTGCGCTCGGAACCGGTCTCCCAACCTCCGGCTGAGATCGATCACCTTGCGGACGCCTTCCAACGTGTCATAAGTATCCACCAGGAGGGTGGTCTCCGCGTGTAGCGCGGCGAACGCCTCAAACGATGTGGCCTCGCTGTCGTGGGCCTGCACATAGCTGTGAGCCATCGTGCCGAAGACAGGAATCCCATAGATCCGACCAGCCAGCAGGTTCGATGTCCCGCTTCCACCTGCAAGATAGGTCGCTCGCGCAACCTTGAGGGCAGCATCTGTCCCGTGCGCACGCCGCGAACCGAAGTTCACCACGCTCCGGCCCTTAGCCGCCTCCACCACCCGCGCCGCTTTGGCAGCCGCGAGGCTCTGAAAGTGGATCTGGTTCAATACGAAGGTTTCCATTAGTTGCGCTTCCAGAATCGGAGCAATCACCTGGACGATGGGTTCGTTGGGAAAAACAAGCGTTCCTTCGGGTAACGCAGAAACTTCCCCGGTGAATCGGAGATCCTTCAACCGCCTAAGAAACTCGTCTGGGAAGCCGAGACGCTGACGCAAGTAGCCCAACTCGTCGTTTTCTAAGCGGAAGCTCGAGACAAAATCCAGAACATCGCCGATCCCGGCCGCTACGATGTAATTGCGGTTTGGAGGCATCTTGCGAAACGTAAGCTCGAAGACGGCTAACTGATCCATGTGCTCGGCGACGTAGGACTGCGCCATGGTCAGCTCATAAAGATCCATAAACAGCGCGGAAGTTTTCATGTCCTTCACAGAGGTCGCGCGCAGGGAGGCAATGGCCGCAGGTTCTCCATTCTCCTCCCCTTGCGCATTCTATCGGCCATATGCAGCGCGCTTCGTTTGCCGTGCGGATGGTCCGAGATGGTACCCTGCAAGGAAGCGCAGTTACGCGTCATTCTCCGAATGTTCTCCCGCAATTCCTTCTTGCCACTTCTTGCTTACGCGGTCTGTATGGTTTCTGCCACGTCGTCAAAGACAACACCACCCCCCGAAGCGTTTCGGCTTCGGCTCTATCACACCCATACCGGGGAACGTCTGGACATCGTGTACCGGCGCGGGGAGGCTTACCTCCCGCAGGCGCTCTCCCAGTTGGATACGTTCCTTCGGGACCACCGCACGGGCGAGGTTCACCACTTCGATCCGCGAGTGTTCGATCTACTAGCCGACTTGACGTCGGCCGTAGGCCGCCCAGATGCGGAACTTCAAATCATCTGCGGTTACCGCACTCCGTGGAGCAACGAATTTCTCCGGCGTACGACTACCGGTGTCGCCAAACACAGCCTGCACATGGAAGCCGAGGCCATCGATATCCGCCTTCCCGGCACGAAAACATCCGCCTTCCGCGACGCGGCCCTCGCACTGCGGCGCGGTGGCGTCGGATATTACCCTGGCTCAGACTTCATTCACGTGGACGTGGGCCCGGTCCGGCGTTGGTAGATTGTGCCAATTGCCGTTCCAGGAGAGCATCAAGCCCGTAGATGTCCTCAAAGAAGTAAGGCATCCCGTCCGCCGGCACCACCGCCGTTCCGTAGACGATCAAAACAGGAATAGGGCGCGCCAGATTCACCTGGACCGGAGTCTCACCGTTCATAGCTTCCACGATTTTTTCGCGCGACCATCGCGGATTGTCTTCAAGTACCCAAAGGGCCAGATCCAGAGCCCGTTCCACTCGAATACATCCGTGGCTGAAGTCCCGGCGGGATCTGGAAAAGAGCTGCCGCGCCGGAGTGTCGTGCAGATAGACATCGTTCTCGTTGGGGAAGATGAACTTCACCCCTCCTAAGGCGTTCTTTGGTCCAGGGACCTGGCGGATGGAGAGCTTTCCGGCACGGAGTTGGGCCAGGATCTCTTCCGAAACGATCTCATTCGTTACTACCTCTCCCTGCCGGGTAACGACTTCATAATCCTCCTTGACCAGATACGAAGGATCACGCTCCAGCTGCGGCACCAGTTCCGCACGCTGGATGCTCATAGGCACATTCCAGTAAGGGCGGAAAATCACGGATTTGAGTTCGCTCGCGAAGACGGGCGTCTGATGCCGGTAAGCTTTCCCAACCACGACTTCCATCTCGAGCTCGGTTCGATACGAATCATCGAAGGCGCGCAATCGGAACTCTGGAATGTTCACGACAATCGGAGGCCGGGAGAATGCGCGCGGAATCCAGCGCCAGCGTTCAAGCGTAAGCTGCAGTTGGCGGACGCGGAAACTCAAGGGAGTGTTGAGCTGTTGCAGGGTCTGGGTCCCGATGCGGCCGTCCGGCTCCAGTCCGTGGCGAAGCTGAAAATGTCTTACCGCCGTGACCAGAGCGCCTTGGTAGACCGGCACCTCGGGTGGCAAAAGGGGCGCGGGAAGGTCTCCCAGCCGCCGCAACCAGGATGCCAATCGAGCTACACCCGGATAGGACTGTCCCGGGTCAATCGGTTTCTTCGAGCTGGGGAGCTGGGCGGCCTCGTCCTCTTGGGCTAGTCTGAGATACTGCTGCAACGCCTGCTCGGTCCGCCGATAACCATCGAACGGCGGCTCGACTTCGGCGAACGTCTCTCCAGGGTCGCGCGAGTTGACCAGCCGTCGGCGGACCCAACCCGGCAGATCATACTGCTCGTTGTTGACCGCGATACTGAAGCGAGGTTTTTGGGGATTGGCTCTGCCGATACAAAGATCCGACGCATAGCGCATCACCGAAACGGTTAGGGCCAAGTCAAAGCGAATAGCTCCGTTTTCTTCGGCCTCGCCGGAGTCAAGCCTTGCGAGATGGGCGTCCCAACGGGAGCCCTCGTAGTCTTCAGGGTCGAGGCCCTTGGCGTCAGCGTTCTTGAGTGCGTCAATGATTGCGCGTGCCTCCGGAGTGGCTTTGCCCTCCTGCACCCACGCAAGAGCGTAACCGGAAGGTTCGTAAAAGCCAGCGATATCAAGCTGGCGATCTTGGAAGTCCGGCCAATGAAGATGGGGCAGGCTCGCGGCCGCGATCAGCCGGCACAACTCCGACCTGCATTCTGGAACGTTCGGCGCGGAGCTCGACAGAACGACGAGCCCAAGCATCGTGGCCAGCACATGACGGGACATCGCCGCGCCCCCTGACGTTTCAAGAAAGCAACCATGTGGCCGAACGGGACCGGAGAAGATCGCTGGACCGCCGCGTGCTGAACTCGTGTTCGATTGGAGAATACGCGATGGAACTCATGGATGTTCTCAAGAGCCGACGCCGTTCGGGCGTATGCCGGTGATCGCATGGAGCGCGGAGATGGACCGCTTAATCAATGGTGCGATTCTTGCGCCGCGGGCTCGACCCGGCGCGCGTCGACGGCTACGCGGGCAGAGGGACTGTAGTTCTAACAGGCAGTCTTCCGGTCGAGCGTCTGGCACTCGACCTTCTAGTCGCGGAGTTTGGGTGGTCGCTAAAAGAGCCTCCCGGCCTTCGCCACTGGCGGAGGGATGCGACTTGCCGTGCGGCAAGCATCTCCATCTTCCGCAACCAGCACCTAAGGGAAGTCGTCCGCGAACAGCCCGTGGCAGGCAGCGCCGTGGCAGCCCGAAACGTGACGTAAGGTGGACGTTGCCTGTGCGATTGGACCCGAAACGCGACTGGGTGGGCCATATCACCCACGGTCCCCCGATTCGCCGGTCTCGTGGTTTACGGAATCGCCCTGCATCTCAATTTCCTTAAGGGGATAACACGACACTGGGGTTCACCGGAGCCTTGCCGCCCCCTTTGACTCGTTGAGCGAGGTTGCGCAGGGCTAACCCGGCTTCTAAAGTCTTGCCGCAGTCACGGCCCGTTGGCACTCGCTTTGCGAGCAGTATCGCGAATGTCATTCGAAGGTCCAAACCGCCCGTCCGGGCCGGGCACTACATTGGCAGACTATCTGGCGCAGTTCGCCGAGTCTCCTGCTCTGTACCTTCAGTACGACAACGGATACAGGAGCTGGTCCTATACCTACGCGCAAGTGGGGGCCGCAGCACGTAGCTTTTCGGCCAAGCTTCGTCGCGAAGGCATAGGTAAGGGCGAGAAGATACTCTTTTGGTCAGAGAACAGGCCGGAGTGGGTTGCTGCGTTTTGGGGATGCGTGGTCGCCGGTGTGATCGTTGTTCCATCGATTATCGTGCGTCCAGCGACTTCCTTCGGCGCGTGCACGAAACCGTAAGCGCCCGCGCCATCCTCATTGGAGACGAAGTCCGGCTTCCCGGGTGGGAAACGCAACCAGTTGTATGGCGGCTTTCAGATTTGGCCTGGGCTAGCAGTAGCTCGGCGCCGTTGGCGGTGGGTCTCCAACCGAACGACATTGCCGAGATCGTCTTCACGTCGGGCGCTACGGGGGAACCCAAGGGCGTTCTGATCAGCCATCGCAACATCCTGTCGAACCTGACTTCTCCGGAGAAGATTATCGCCGAGTACGTGAAATGGTTCCGGCCGCTATTCCCCTTGCGGTTCCTCAATCTGGTTCCACTCAGTCACATGTTCGGTCAGGCGCTGACTATGTTCATCCTGCCTCTGATTCCAGCGGTTGCGGTGTTCATGCGCGGGTACAGCCCTCACGAAATCGTTCGACAGATTCGAAGCCGGCACGTAGCGGTCGCCGTCGTCGTGCCCAAACTGTTGGAGGTTCTCCGCGAGCACGTCCTTCAGCAATTTCCAGAGGCCGGGCAGCCGCCTGCCGCGGGTACCCACTGGACGCGGCGTTGGTGGCATTACAGGAGAATTCACCGGCACTTCGGCTGGAAGTTTTGGGCATTCGTGTCCGGTGCAGCCCCGCTCTCAGCAGAACTCGAAGAGTTCTGGACCAGCATAGGCTTCCTGGTCATTCAAGGCTACGGTCTCACGGAAACGGCACCCATTGTCGCCTTCAACAATCCCTTCGCAGTCAGCAAAGGTACGGTGGGGCAGCCGGTCGAAGGTACCGAAGTGAAGATCGCCCTGGACGGCGAAATCCTGGTTCGAGGCGAGAGCGTCACTCCCGGGTACTATGGCGCGCCGGCGGACGCTGGGTCCGCGTTTAGCGATGGTTGGTTGCATACCGGCGATATCGGTGCCATCGACGACACGGGCAGCCTGTTGATCCGGGGCCGGAAGAAAGAGGTCATCGTCACGCCTGAAGGACTCAAGGTGTTTCCTGAAGACGTCGAGCGGGTCCTCAATGCGATCCGCAGTGTGCGCGAATCGGCGGTGGTGGGCCGGGAGCACCCGCACGCGGTACTTGTTCTGGGAGGAGAAACGCCACCGGAAGAGGTCATCCGCATCGCGAACCAGCAGTTGGAGGACCACCAGAAGATTCGCGGCGTCTCGGTCTGGCCGGGTAACCGCTTGCCACGGACCCCGGGTACCGAAAAGATCAAACGGGCAGAGATCCAACGTTGGGTGGATTCCGGTGCTTTGGCGCCCTCCCCGCCGGCAGAAGATCCTTCGCCGGACACGCCCCTGCTGAACATCGTGAGAAGGTACGCGCCTGGCCGTGCGATTTCAGAAAGCACGACTTTGGACCAATTAGGGCTGACTTCGCTGGATCGCGTCGAGCTCATGATGGATCTCGAGCAACACCTCGATACCAGCCTTGATGAGTCGGTACTGGCCGGATCTCGCACCGTGGGCGAATTGGCGCGAGTCACCGCCGTGCCCGTTCCGGAGGAATTTCCCCGTTGGAGCAGATCCTGGCCGGCACGCGTCGTCCGGCGTGGAGCACTATCCATATTGTGGCTGCCTCTTACGCGTGCCATAGCACGAGCTCGCGTGCGTGGCCGGGAGCACCTGGCGGCTCTGAGCGGACCAGTCATCTTCGCGTCGAATCATCAGAGCAACATGGATACGCCCTGCATCCTGGCGGCTCTCCCGGTGCGATATCGCTACCGGGTGGGCGTAGCGATGTGGAAAGAATTCTTCGACGCACATTTTCACCCGGGGCGGCATACGAAGCTCCAATGGCTGGGGAACAGCTTGCTGTATTGGCTTTTGGGGTTGTTCTTTAACGCCTTTCCCTTGCCACAGACCGAAGCCGGTGCAGGTGGATCGCTGCGGTATCTTGGAGACCTGGTTAGCGGCGGCTGGTCCGTTCTCTTCTTTCCCGAAGGTGCCCGAACCGAGGCCGGCGAGATCCAGCCATTTCAGCCCGGCGTCGGTCTCATCGCGTCCCGGCTGCGTGTGCCGATCGTGCCCGTCCGGCTGCGTGGAGTCGAGAAGGTCCTCCATCGCGGTCAGTACTTCCCCAGACCAGGCCGGGTGGAGATTGTTTTCGGACAACCGTTGTATCTCAATGGCGAGGATTATTCAGCTCTCGCGGAACAAGTAGAACGATCTGTCCGGCAACTATAACCTAGCCTTTGATGCAAATCGGTGGCTCGATCCAAGCAACACGTCATGACATATCTCCACCACCGCTTTGTCCTCGTTGTGGGCACCCAGGAGTCTCCTCTGCTACCTCCCGAGAGTCGCCACGTCCCATGCAGTGGTTGTGTCGCACCTGAGCGGTCAGCAGAGAGTAAAGAACCGACTGGCCACCGACATGCAGGACAAGAGACAAGAACCCAGGAGGCCCTTATGATCCAGCTTCCGTTTGCCGACCGCGCCGAGGCGGGCCGCCTTCTCGCCACTGAACTTCTTAGGCATCAGCTGCCGGCGAATGTCGTCGTCTTGGCACTGCCTCGCGGCGGCCTTCCCGTTGGCCTGGAGGTTGCCAAGGCCCTCGGGGCGCCACTTGACGTTGTGATCGTGCGTAAATTGGGAGTTCCCTGGCAGCCGGAACTGGCGATGGGCGCGATCGCGAGTGGCTCATTTCAAACGCTTGACGAACAGTTGATTGGGGCACTCGGCATTTCTCGTGCGGAAGTCGATGCGGTTGTTGCCAGGGAGAGCGCTGAGGTCGCCCGGCGTGAAACCCTCTACCGCAGAGGCCGACGAGCGTTAGATCTGCACGGCCGGACTGTCTTGCTTGTGGATGATGGGTTAGCTACTGGATCGACCATGCTGGTCGCGGCGCGCTATGTGCGCAGTCTGAAGCCCCGCAAAACCTTGATCGCAGTGCCAGTTGGTTCCGTTCAGGCGTGCCACCGGCTGAGGCAAGAGGCCGACGACTGCATTTGCCTCGCGACTCCGGAGCCTTTTTCGGCGGTCGGTGAATGGTACGCCGATTTCCGACAGGTGAGGGACGCCGAAGTTCAGAGCTTTCTCGAGCAGGAGACTACGCTACCGGCGTTTCAGAAGCAGTAGAGCCAACAAATTGTAACGGGCCGTATCACACTAAACTGCGCACCACGCTACCGTCCAGGCCACAAATCAGGATCGAGTCAGGTCCGTTCGAATCGGCCCATATATTCTGTGGTGCCGAGCCGGTGTCGCCGGAGAGCCCGGTCCAGCTCCTCTCGGCGAGCGCCTTCAGGCACCCCCAGGGTCGTTGTGTCGAGCGCGTAAAGCCGGAAGAAGTAGCGATGGGGGCCGCCGCGCTTGGGAGGGCAGGGCCCTCCATAGCCGGTTCTGCCGAAGTCGTTCGTCCCGGAGTGAACCGGGCGAGCTGCTCGATGCTGCTGAGGGATGGAGTGGACGCTGCACGGAATGTCCCAGAACAGCCAGTGATCCCAGGTTCCCGCGGGTGCATCCGGGTCGTCCATGACTAGGGCGAAGCTTTGCGTTCCTTCAGGCTCGCCAGCCCAGGACAGCGCCGGCGAGATATCTTCGCCCTCGCAGGTAAACGCTCGGGATCGTGTCGCCTTTCGCGAACGCTTCGATGGTCAGGGTAAACATCACGTCCTCAGCGCTTCGGCTTCGTCCCCAGTGCGCGTGGCAAAATCTCGACCGCTGAAGCCGTTTGAGCCTGCTTCCGCGGATGGATTACCTTCACCGTGCTTGCCTGCGGTCCCTTGTCTCCCATTTCCTCCACGAATCGCACGGGAGTGCCGACTCGAAGCCGGTCAAAGTGGCCATTGAGCACGCTTGCCTGATTGAAGTAGATCCCACGACCATCCGTCGATTCCAGGAAGCCGTATCCCTGGTCCGGGAAGATCTCCTGCACGGTCCCTTCAGCCATCTTCTGAAGGCTCTTGACAGAACCTTCCTGCTGGCGCGAGTAGTCCTGCAATTGCCGTCTCATTTCGTGAAACGCCTCGTGAATGGCGCGCTCTGGACTCTTGTGGACGAGCACCGACTCGGCTTCTTGTCTGGAGTCTTCTGTCTTGACGTCCTGCAGGGTTCCATGGATCGTGGGTGCGTGCTTCACCACTAGCTCGCCGTTCGGCAGACCCAAATCGATTCGCACATGATAGAGTTTGCTGGATTCGGCGCGTTGCGGCCGTTCCACCACCACACGGCAACTGCTGATCCTATCGTAGAAGCGCTCAAGTTTGGCAGCCTCTTTTTGTACCATCTCCTCCAAGCCGGTTAAGTCCTTCATCCCTCGAAACGTCACTTGAACGGGAAGCAACATGCGCATACTCCTTGCTGGCTGAAGCAGATCTTTCATGTCAACCACATGCAGCTTCAGGGCCAATCTAGGCAGAGCCGGCAATCGTCCGAGTCTGCACGCGGGTTCGCGACACGCTACGTGCATCCTGGCGGTGCTCGAGCCAGCGGTTGAGCTTGGCCCAAGCCCACGTATTGATCACGGACCGTGCCTCGACCCAGCCTCGGCGTGCCTGGAACACCCCGTATCGGATCTGGTCGAGTTGGGCCGTACTGTGCGCGTCAGAACCAATCGCGAGGAGCACGCCGGCTTGCTGGGCGGCTCGCGCCATGGAATCGTTCAGATCGAGCCGGTACATGGACCCGTTAATCTCCAGAGCCACACCCGCCTTAACGGCTCCTCCAACCAGACGCTCGAAATCCAACTCCAGGGGCTCGCGGGAACCGATAAGCCGGCTGGTCGGATGGGCTAGAACATCTACGTGGGGATTGGCCAGAGCATCCAGCAAGCGGCCTGTGACCTCGTCCTTGTTATGGCGAAAGAGGGAGTGAATCGCCGCCACCACGATATCGAGCTTGGCCAGAATCTCATCGGGATAATCGAGCTTGCCATCCGCCAGGATGTCGACCTCAGACCCGATCAGGATGTGCGGCTTCCGCCGCCTTTTCCGAAGCTGCTCGATTTCTTCAATCTTCTGTTCGAGCCGGTCCAGGTTCAACCCATGGGCGATGCGTTGCGATGGCGAGTGATCGGTGAGCGCAACATATTCATAGCCCAGCGTACCAGCGTGTTCGACCATCTCCTCGACGGTGGACTTGCCGTCGGAGTAGGTCGTGTGCGTGTGAAGATCGCCCCGCAGATCCGCCAACTGGATGAGCCGCGGCAGCTGCCCTGCGAGCGCCGCCTCGATTTCGCCCCGGTCTTCTCGAATCTCGGGCGGCATGGCGGGCATGTCCATGAGCGCATAGATTTCTGCCTCATCCTTGCCGCCGACACGTTTCTGACCGCGGAATACGCCGTATTCGTTGAATTTCAATCCTCGTTCGCGGGCCAGCGTCCGCAAGTGGATGTTGTGCTGTTTCGAGCCGGTGAAATACTGCAACGCCGCGCCATAGGACTCGCACGCGACGGCGCGGATGTCCACCTGGATCCCGCCCTCGATCATCACAGTCGACTTCGTATCTCCGAGTCCTAGTACCTGCTTGACCAGCCGTAATTTTGTAACTTGCTGAAGCGCCTGCGCGCTATTTTTTGAGACGATCAGGACATCCACATCACCGATCGTTTCGCGCCGGCGCCGCAGCGAGCCGGCCACCTCGGCGCGTTCGATGAGTTTGATCTTGCGCAGTTCGGAAAGCAGGTTTTCCGCCAGCGGCAGGGCGACGCCAAGCAGCATCCGTTTCTGGCTGCCGAGCCACAGATCGATGCCGCGCTTGATGTTGTCGATCTTCTTTTGACCGAAACCCTTGAGTTTGATGGATTCGGCTTTATCGAGGCAAGTTTTCAGATCGCCCAAAGAGCGGACGTGAAATTTCGTGTGCAATAGGGCCAGGGTCTTCGGCCCCAACCCGGGGATGCTCATCAGGTCGATCAGACCCGGAGGAATGCCCTTCGACTCCTGATCGTACCGCTTAATGTGACGCGTCCGGATGTATTCCTCAATCGCCTCCGAAAGATCTTTACCGATACCGGGGATCTCTTCGAGCTTTCCTTGCCCGGCGATCGAGGCGAGGTCCTGCTCCAGGTCTCGAATCGATACCGCCGCGCGTTCATACGCCATGATGCGGAAGCGGTCTTTGCCTTTGAACGCCAAAACCCGTGCCATGCGCTCGAAGATACGTGCGATCTCTTCGTTCAGCATGGAAATCAGTCCTTTTGCCGAGCCGCGTCTCGCGCCTCTAGGGCTGCGCGGTGGAGCGCGTCTTCAAGTTGCTGGCGGGCTTGTTCGAGCGAAGCGGCGTCTTCCAACGGCGGGAACCGGAGCGGATCACCGCACGCCACTGCAATGCGTCCCCACGGCAGCGGATTTCGAGCGACGTCCCACTTGTGCCGCTCGAAGACCGAGGGACGGCAATCCGCGCCCACCGGGATCAGAGGAGCGCCGATCGCCGATGCCAGCGCCACCGCCCCAACTTTAACCAAAAAGGGCGGACCACCACCATCGGGAGAAATCAGCGCAGCGGCGCCGTTGTGCACTTCGCCGGCGATCTCCACCAGGGCTTTCCAGCCGCCATGCTGCGCGTCCCCGCGAACAACCTCAAAGCCCAGCCATCGGCAGAACAGCGCCACACAATCGCCTCGCGCATCGCGGGAAACCATGAGCTTCACGGGCATGCTGGGCCTCCGGGCGGCAAACGCCACTAACAGCGAAGGGGCGCTGCCGTGCCAGATCGCGAGCACGGACCCGCTTGGAAAATTCGGCCATCGGTAACTGCCCACCGTCACGATTTCCGCTGTCGCCCGAACCGCGCGTGCGTATCCGTACAACAGTAGGGCCAGGAACCTCACTGCAACCCAATGGATTGGCGGCAAGTATCGTCGGATGAAATCAAGCGCATGATCGACGATTCGTGTGAGGCGATTCCTTCCCCTCTTGTGAAACGCTGCCGAAGACATCGTTTTGGAGCGCCGATGTAGAGCGGTCAGCCGGGCGATCTCCGCCGCAAAGTCGCGTGGCCGGTCAGCGGCAGTCCCGTGTGGGGGTGCCGGGTACAATGGATCTAGATGCGTGGGTTGCATCATCTTCGCTCCCGGAGTGTGGGATTGGCGCTTAGCGGCGGCTCCGTGCGAGGGCTGGCCCATATCGGCGTCGTCAAGGTCCTGGCCGAAGCTGGCATCCAGCCGGCGGTGATCGCCGGAACCAGCGCCGGCAGCCTGATCGGCGCCCTGCTCGCCGCCGGCATGGACTGGAACGAGATCGCATCCCTGGCCCGCAAAACATTCTGGCCCAAGCTCCTGCACGGCGAGACGCTGGAGCGCTTTTGTGCCGAGCATCTCCCCGCCACCTTCGCCGATCTGACGCTCCCGTTTGCCGCCATCACCACCGAATTCCCGGCTAAGCGCGCGGTGATCCTCACGCAGGGCGACCTTGCCTCTGCGATCAGCGCCAGTTGCGCCTTGCGCGGCGTCCGGCGGCCGGTCAGGCGTGAAGGGAAGCGTCTCAAAGACGGCGGCATTGCGTGCGTTCTGCCGTCGGAAGCCTGCCGGGCTATGGGCGCCGACTTCATCGTCGGCTCCGACGTCTGGGAAATCGGCTCTTTACTGCGCGGGTTCGGCATTGGTCCTCATCATCCCCGGGCAAGCCGGACTTACCCTTCGCATTACTACTCCGCTGTTCGCGGCACCGATCTACTCATTCACCCCAGCGTTCCTCTTGCGGGTTATCTGCCCGGTCCTCTGGCGATCGAACGAATGATTTCGGCCGGGGAGGACGCCGCCCGGCTGGCGATCAACCGGTTCACGGCACGAGCGGCCTGATCTGCTTTCACACATTTGGCCTAGACTCCGGAAGGAAATGTCTCCGCCGGTTCCCCAATGCCCCATTCCACAGTAGGCTCCAATGGCTCCACGGCTCGGGTCTGGTCGAAGTGGATGACCGCGTCGAACTGATCTGAGATGCGGGCCTGGAAATAATGGCTGGCGAGTTCGGATTCGGGTCGATAGATCACGCCGATGGCGCGCTCCAGCATAGGCTCCCGTAGTCCCTGAGCGACGCGCGCAGAAGGAGGTAGAGTAAGCAGAAATGAGGGCATCGCGACATCGTGAAAGAGGGATTCGTAGCTCCCCGGCATGGCTGCGCGAACCTGCTTTCGCTCCGCCGGTCCGCCCCAGTTCGAGGCAGCGGTCACTGTGCCGGTGTAGGCGGTGAAACCGGCCAGGACGCAATCGCGGCCGTGGTTTTGACGGACCAGTTGTCCGACGTTCCACTCGCCTGCGCGGCCCATCTGCGTCGCACGCGCGTCGCCCAAGTGCGAGTTGTGCGCCCAGACCACGAACTTTGCGCGTTGTCGCTGGTGGGCGAAATGCTCGACCAGGGATTCCAGCGTTTCGGCCATGTGCAGATCTCGGAGATTCCAGGAGGAGATTCGGCCGCGAAACATCGTGCGATAGTATTGTTCCGCGTTCTTCACTAAGCGCGCATTCTGTTCCGCATAGAAAAAATCGTCAGCTGCAACGCGGCCGTCTCTGCGCGCGTAGTCCGCTGCCCGCTTTTGTAAATCGATCAATTGAGTGATCACTTCGGATTCACAGGTATGACTAAGTCCCAGGCCGGCCGCATAGCCATAACCCTGGGGATCTGCCCCAAAGTGCTCGAAACACGCATACCGATGGCGTGCCCGGCTAGCTCCTTCCGGATCAACCTTGTCGAGGTAATTCAGGACTGCCTCGATAGAGGCGTGCAGGCTGTATAGGTCGAGCCCATAGAATCCGGTCTTTACGGCGTCGGAAGGGGCCGAGTCGTTGTAGGCGCGGAGCCACCCGATGAAATCCAGGACGTCCGCATTGCGCCACATCCAGGCTGGGAAACGCTTGAATCCCGAGAGGGCCTCGACCGCGTCCGCATCCGTGCCTTGGCCTCGGACGTACCGGTTGACTCGATAAGCGTCTGGCCAGTCTGCCTCAACGGCCAGTGCCGTGAACCCTTTCTCCTGAATCAAGCGCTTGGTGATCTGGGCGCGCTGCCGATAGAACTCGTGCGTTCCGTGGGATGCCTCGCCCAGCAAGACGAAGCGCGCGTCGCCAATGAATTCGAGTAAGGGATCGTAATCCGTGTTGGCCCCGGTCAGAGGGCGCGCGGCATCGCGAACAAGGTCGGTAACGATGGGAAGGGTTGCGTCGAGCATCGGATATTCATCCCTTGCCATATCGAGAGCAACTTACAAACCAAATGGCACCTCAACTGCACCGGAAAAGGTCGCGGGGAGAAGGATATGGAACAAGTTGCGACAACCGTACCGCTTGGCGGAATTGAGCTTTCCGCGGACGTTTCCGCTCCCGATCGCGCCAAAGGCTTGGTGCTTTTCGCTCATGGCAGCGGAAGCAGCCGCCATAGCCCGCGGAATCGTCACGTCGCGAATGTGCTCAATCGCGGGTCCATCGGGACAATTCTGATCGACCTTCTGACGGAAGAAGAGGAGGCGCTGGACGTCCGGACGGCTGAGTTACGTTTCGACATTCCGCTGCTCGGCCGGCGCCTGGCTGGGATAACGGACTGGATCGGCCGGCAACCCGGTCTCAAGAGTCTGGGGCTGGGCTACTTCGGAGCCAGCACGGGCGCCGCGGCCGCGCTAGTTGCCGCTGCGGAGCGCCCGGATGTGGTTCGGGCGGTGGTCTCACGGGGAGGCCGACCGGATTTGGCCGGATCAGCGCTCAAGGGAGTCTTGGCGCCGACCCTTTTCATCGTCGGGGAAGACGATACCGTGGTTCTGGGCTTGAATTACTCGGCGATGGCCCAACTTCCCCGCCAGACCAAACACAAGCTGGAGATTGTCGCGAACGCCACGCATCTGTTCGAAGAGCCCGGCGCTTTGGATAAAGTGGCCGCCTTGGCGAGGGACTGGTTTCGGGGGCACCTTGCGCCCCAGGTGTAGTCCGCGCCAGGATCATGCAAATCGTCGAAATCGCAGATCAGCATTAAAGCGGTGCGCGGCCTCCACATCTTGCGTCAAATGGCGCAAGCGCTATATGCTGATCACCGGACATGGCGATCCACGGATAATTGCGTAAGCGTTGTGACGGAGGCATCCATCTTCGCCAGAACGGCTGTGACGGCCGATAATGAGCAGATCGGCGTGAAACTCCTTCGCGGCGCAGGCGACAGCTTTGCCGGGTTCTCCTCCGTCGATAAGAACACTGGCGTGGGCACCGGCCGCCGCCAGTAGTGCGCCGATCCGATTTCGCGCCCCTGCCACCAACGGAGGTGCTTCCGCCAAGGGCGTGGCATGGGCGATTCCCAGGTCGGCCTGATATTCACCCGCAAAGGAATGCGCCCATTCGAAGATATGCTGGCTGCGTTCTCCGAGATCGACTCCGCACACCACCTTGCCGCAGCGGATGCGCTCGAGTGGTGGAGCCTCATCTGAATGAATGCTGGTCCACACAGGACAACTGGTATCGTTCAGCACCTTGGCCGTGACCGAGCCAAGCAGCGAGGGCCGAAAGAAACCCAGCCCGTAGCTCGGCATCATCACCAGATCGGGCGCCCAGGATCGCACCATATTCACGATTTCCTTCGCTGGATCTCCAACCGTGCAAACCCTTCGCGTCACGAACTGTTTGAGATCCTCGGCCAGGAACTCTTTTAGCTGCTGCTGCCTGGGCGGTTGCAACTGCGGTGCAATCGAGCCGTACGTGGCGGCGTCGACAACATGGAGCAACATGATCTCAGCCTCGAACCGGCCGGCTAGAGACTCGACGTAGCGGCCCGCGCCGAGCGCACGGTGCGAAAAATCTACTGGGAATAAGATCTTCTGAATGCTTGGCATGGATCAATTTCTCTTAAGATCAGATGCTCACCACAGGGCATGGAGCGTGGCAGATGATGGAGTAGGTGTGGCTACCAAGCCTCATCGAGGCTTTGCCCGCACTGCTCCGCCCGATTACTAGTAGCCCGGCGCCCTTCTCTTTGGCTGCCGCGGAAAGCGCCCTGGGCACGTCGCTATTACTGACTACCAGCGAATCTGCATGGATGCCGGTATCGATCAAGAGCGTGTGGAGCCGCTCGTCAGTTCCGTGCTGAGCCTCCTCATGCCATTGGAATGCGTACCGGTGGGGCAGGTTGGGCGGGGTCTGCGACACTGCGTGAGCCACCGTCAGCTTGGCGCCGAATTCTTTTGCGAAAGCCGCCGCCCAACGGACTGCATGGAAACTCTGCGGCTCGAAGGTGACGGCGCACATCACGTGACGTATGTCGGTGGGGTTCAGCGACGGACCGTCTTCCAGATGAGCGCCGGTCCAGACCGGGCGTTCCGCGTCATGCAGGACCTTCGCGGTAACCGATCCCAGGAGAAACCGCCGAAACGAACCACCACCGTGAGTGGGCATGATAATGAGGTCCGATGGTTCGGCCGACGCGCGTTCGACGATGATTCTCGCAGGATCTCCGCTGCACACCAAGCGCTTGACACGGATTCCACTCAGCTCAACCGCTCCGAATTCATCCAGTTCCTTCTTTCGAGCAGCTAGGTGCTCCGAGCGTACGGCCTCCCAAGAAGTGACTCCGAACCCGAGCGGTCCTGTAGCCGGATGGATCACGAGAAACTCATTCACATGCAGCAACGTGACCTCCGAGTGGAAGTGACCTGCAAGCGCACTCGCATGCCTGACGGCGACCAAGCTACTGTCCGAGAAATCGATGGGAACCAGGATTCTTTCGAGTTGGAACATAACCTACCCCCACTTTGGGGCTTCCCGTCTTGGCTTGTGCACGTGGGATTCCAGTGTCTTGCTCGATCGATGGAATCTCGCTTGCACAGGTTGCGGGAGGAGCGATCTTATGTCCGCCAAACAATTTCAATTTCACGCCGATGCCCGCCAAAGCATCCTGCGGGGAGCCAGCATTCTCGCCGATGCCGTACGCGTGACCCTGGGGCCGAAGTCCAAGTGCGTGCTCATCGAGAAGAAGTTCGGCCGGCCGATTGTCTGCGACGACGGCGTCACGATCGCCAAGGAAGTCGAGCTCAAGGACCCGGAGGAAAACCTGGGAGCGCAGATGATTCGGGAAGCGGCCGAACGGACTGGGGAAGCCGTTGGCGACGGCACCACAACCGCCACGCTTCTGGCGCATGCCATTCTAACCGAAGGAGTTCGAAATGTTGCGGCCGGTGCCAGCGCCGTCGATTTGAAGCGGGGACTCACCCGCGGTCTCAAGGCGGCCGTGGACTGCATACGGGCGCTATCCCGCCCCGTGACCAGTAAGCGTGAGAAAGCCCAGGTCGCCACGATTTCTGCGCACAATAACTCAATGGTCGGCGACATGGTAGCCGAAGCCGTCGAGAAGGTTGGGGCGGAAGGCGCTATCACGGTGGAAGAATCGAAGACCACCGAGACGGTGCTTGAGTTTGTCGAGGGCATGCAGTTCGACCGCGGCTTCATCTCCCCCTACTTTGTTACAGACCCCGAGGCAATGGAGGCGGCGTTGGACGAGCCCTTCCTATTGATTTGCGAGAAAAAGATCACTAACGTCAAGGACCTGCTTCCGCTTCTGGAGGAGGTCGTGCGGGCGGGCAAGCCCCTGCTGATCATCTCCGAGGATGTGGAAGCGGACGCTTTGGCGACCTTGGTCCTGAACAAGATCCGTGGAACGCTGAACTGCGCGGCCGTCAAAGCTCCGGGGTTCGGCGATCGGCGCAAGGCGATGCTACAGGACATCGCCATCCTTACTGGCGGTCAACTCATAGCCGAGGAACTGGGGATCAAGCTGGAAAACGTCGCGATGGATCAGCTTGGCAAGGCCAAACGAGTTGTGATTGACAAAGACACCACGACGATCGTGGGCGGAGCTGGGACCAAATCCGCCATTGATGGGCGCTGCCGCGAGCTCCGTAAGCAGATCGAGGAAACGACGTCTGATTACGACAAGGAGAAGCTACGCGAGCGCTTGGCGAAACTCACCGGCGGAGTGGCCGTAATTCGCGTGGGAGCGCCATCAGAGTCCGAGGCAAAGCGGCTTAAGGAGGCCTTCGAGGATGCCATCAGCGCTACCAAAGCCGCGATTGCCGAAGGCATCCTGCCCGGCGCCGGGTTAGCCCTGCTTCGGGCGATTGACGCGATCGATGCGGAGGAAGCCAAGTCCGAGGAAGACGAAAAAACCGGCCTCCGCATTCTTAAGCGGGCGCTGGAAGCGCCAACCCGCCAGATTGCAGAGAATTCAGCTCTGGACGGTGGAGTGGTGGTGGATCGCATGCGATCCTGCAAAGGAAACAGCGGTCTAGACGCTTCTACCGGCAAGTATGTGGACCTGATCGAGGCGGGCATCATTGATGCGACCAAGGTGGTTCGTGTTGCACTCGAGAACGCCGTTTCCGTGGCCAGCACGCTGTTGTTGACCGAGGCGACGCTAACCGAAGAACGGGAAAAGAAGGCCGAGCGCACTCCGGCGCCCGAGTTTGCCGAGCCTTAAGCAACCCGAATCGGTTTCAGTTGTGTCGGCCTGCCAGGGGTTATCAGACGCTCGACTAATTCCCGGGAACAATGAACTCATAACGTGAAAACACCCCCGCTTCCTCCGACAGGCAGCGCCACAGCCTCGCCGAGGGGTCGGGTTTACCGGGCCATGTATGCTGTGAGAAGCCGATCTGCATTCGGTGGGTCAGTCCGCGGATGGTCCTAGACGATCCAGCGGTATGCGGTTTCCGCACCCTCCCAGGAAGAACGCCCAGCAGCAACGCGGAATGCTTACGCTTGTGCTGCGATACCAAAGGCGGACTCCACAGCAGCGTGAAGGTTAGGACAGAACTGTTTCGGAAGCGGTCCAATCCCGCATCCGCCAGGAACTGGCGGAGTTGGAGAAGTTCTACAACCGGCTAGTCAGCTGCCGGGTAGACGTGACTGCGCCAGAACACGAACGCGGGTCCAGCCTCTGCAAAGTGCGGGTGGGATTTTGGCCAACCGCCTGAAGATGCAACCTTGCTGGCTGAGTTGCGTCGTCAAGCGTCCAAGCAACGCGCGGGGCACCTCGCAATACAAGCGCAGCGCAAGGACCCGGCCATGGCGGTCCACGCCGCCTTTAACGTCGCACGCCGCCGTTTGACGGATGTCGCACAGTATAAATCCGTCTAAACCGGCAACGGCTGGGTGATGCTCTTGACCACTTCTGCCGTCTTCAGGTCGTCTCTGACCCGCAGGGCGACGTCGGCTTCGGAGATCATCCCGACGACCCGCCCGGCTTTGTCAACGGCGGGAATGCGCTTGACCTGGCGTTGCTCCATCAGATCCAAGGCCTTCTGACACTTATCGTCCGGCGAGCAGGTCACCAACGGACGCGACATGATTCGATCGACCGTGATCGTGTTGGGATCCCGGGCCTCGGCGACAACCCGCATCGCCAGATCCCGATCCGTCAGGATTCCGATCAGCTTCCTCCCGCGCAGATTCCCAACTACCGGCAGAGCGCCGATGTTGTGCGCCTTCATCAGTTTCGCCGCAATGACCGTGGTATCGCTGGCCTGACAGAAGACCGGGTCTTTAGTCATGATGTCCCGGCATTTCTCCGGAGTGACTCGGCGAACATGCAACTCCGAGTCGCCGTGATCCCCGTATCCGGCCGTGCCGCGTTTACCTTGTCCCCAGCTTCCGGGCCAAACAAGTGGCGCATCGCCGGGCGGATGTGGCCCCGACATTGGGTAGACGCCGGAAGGCCCGACCTTGTCTTTCCTGCCTGCTCCGCCACTTGGCGGGCCAGTTTCTGGCCGTGTTTTGCGTGTTGGAACTTTGCGTATCGGCATGGTTTTCTTAGCCTCTTGCTGCTTATCGTGCACTCGGCATGCCAATCCCAGGCCAAGGTGGTATTCGGGTTGCTGTCATTCATTCAGAAAGGGGCAGTCGATGAATTGCCAGGAAAGTCAGGAAAAGCAATGCCAAGCAGAAAGTAACTGCACAAAGGTATCGGTCGGGCGTGAGCGCTGGATGGCCGCGCTGATGATGGCCACAGGCGCGGCATTTGGCGCAACTGTCATGTACTTTTGCGATCCGCATCGCGGTAAAGCCCGCCGCGCGGAGCTGCGGCAAAAGGCGGCGCGGACCGCCCGGCAAGGTGGCCAGACACTCACGAAACATGCAATGGACATGCTCAACCGGGCCAAAGGGACTCTCGCAAAGGCTAACGCTACGCTTGGCCCCTGCGAGGAGAACGTCGACGACGCGGTCACCGGTGAGCGTGTACGCAGCCGCTTAGGACACGTCACGCTGCACGCTGGTGCTATCCAAACAGAAGTCGCAAGCGGAGTTGTAACTCTCCGCGGAACGATAGCGCGGGATAAGCGCCGCCATCTCGTGGATGAGATTCTTGTGGTTCCAGGCGTGACGGGAGTTCGCGACCACCTTGTGTCTGAAAGCTCCATGTGAGACCGAAGTGGCAGTTTCGGGTTTAATCGCGCGTCTCGTAAAAGGCGTGCGGGCATCGCCCTACCAGCTCAATGAGACCAGCGGTTTGCGGCCATGGCCGGGCCACTGCCACGTGGGCCCCAAGGAAACGCTCCTGTGGCGGGATTGGTATCGCTCGGCGTCGCCCGGGCGCAGGAACCAGCGCGTGAGAACGCTCCGCCGGCAGTAAATGAAGAAGGCGAGCAAGCCTCGCGCCTCGAGCCCCCAGGGGGAAGATTCTCAAGGTCCATTCGAGAAGGTGGTCGGGACCTTTGCCCGTAAGTTAGAGCTCAAGTCCGCGCGCTCACGGCGCCATCAGAGTCCGAGGCAAAGAGGCTTCAGGAGGCGTTCGAGGATGCCATCAACCAAGGCCGCGATCCCCGAAGGCGTCCTGTCCGGCGCCGGACTAGCCCTGCTTCGGGCGATTATCGATGCAGAGGAAGCCAAGTCTGAGGAGGACGAAAAACCGGCCTTCGCATTCTCAAGCGGGCGCTGGAAACGCCAACGCGCCAGATTGCCGAAAACTCGGCTCTTGGGGAATTGCGGCCTGGACGCTTCCACAGGCAAGAATGTGGACCTGATTGAGGCGGGCGTCATTGATGCGACCAAAGTGGTTCGTGTTGCGCTCGAGAACGCTGTCTCCGTGGCCAGCACGCTGCTGTTAACCGAGGCGACGCTGACCGAAGAGCGGGAAAAGAAGGCGGAGCGAGCACCAGTGCCAGAATTCAACGAACGCTGACGGAATCGAGGTTCACGTCCGGGTGGCGGGCCGGGGTGGCCTTTTACAGGTTTGCGTCAGCCCCGGGATCGATGAACTCGTAACGCTCGCGGATGGCTTGCACCAGGCCGGTCGCGACGTCGGTTACATTACCCGCACGGTACTGGCCCTCAATCTCCTTGATGGCCTTCGCCAGCGGATAATCGCCGAAAACTTCTGTGATCCAGTTGGAAAAGTCGCCCCGGCGAAAATGACCGTCCAGAACCGAAACCGGCAATTGCTCGACGAGTGCAACGAACTCGCGAAGAGTCCGCGCTCGTCGCCCAGTCGGCGATCCGTCGCGCCAGAACACAAACGCGCGCCCCTCGGGAACTGGGATGTCGATGTACTTCGCCAAGTGGCGGACGTGGGGTGTGATGCGGGGCGCCAGCCGAATTCTGCGTACGTCACCCCCCGCTTCCTCCGTGAGGGGCAGCGCCACAGCCTCGCCTATGACGAGGTTGCCCAAGAGTTGCGCCCATTCGTTTTCCGTCAAACGGCCTTCACACGAACGGCACAGCGTATGAAGGGTTCCCACTTCATGGGGATCGGACTCGCGCGTGACGATGACCGCCTGGCTCGCCGACAGCACATTGCGGCGGAGCTTTGACGCCCGGTAGGTGACCAGGATGTAGCCGCCCAGATCGAGGTCGAGCAGGCCCGGAATGTCCGGGTTCTGCAAGAAGTAATGGGCTTCGTCGACCACGATCCGGTGGGGGAGCCCGGTATGCCGCCGCAGGGTGGTTAACGCCGGCAGCACGCTGCAAATGTATTCGAGCTTTTCCGCATGGGGCGTGTGCGACAGGTCGATCACGACACTGACGTCGGCGTGGCGCAGCGCCCGCAGCAGGTCTCGAGGCCGCGGTAGTGGATCCGCCCCGCCAAAGACAACCACGCCTGGAAGCACTTCCAGCGAGGTGTAATCCCCTTCCGGATCGAGGATACAGACAGCATAGCCGTAGAGGATCAGTTGCTCGCACAGCAAGCCGGTCACCCAGGATTTTCCAGACTTCGGGTCCCCCGCCACCAGCAGGTTGCGGCCTCGGACGGCCAGGGCCAGTGGCTGCCCGTCGTCGGTGTGCCCGAGCAGGAGGTGGCGGCGGGTCTTCAGCGGCACCGGGATTTGACGTTGTTTCGCGAGAGCCCGGATGTAACCGGCAACAGCCGGGGGACCGTCGCCGGGCAGCACGTAGTCGGCGGACGCCTTCAAGGCCTCACTGCCCCAGGCCACCGCCACCCCGGCCTCACACGCGCGGAGCAATTCGTGATCGTTCTCTGCGTCGCCGATGGCTATCGTGTTGTGCGCCGACAATCGCAGAATGGCGAGCGCTTCACTCAGGCCGGTCGCCTTGCTGACGGCTTGCGGCAACACCATCACCCGGCCGCGATTGAATAGAAGTACCAGCGGCAGCTCCAGTCTTTGAAGGACGGCAAGAATCCGGGGAGCTTCGCGCGTGTCGGCC
>Ga0116223_10000833_pt1 | contig 34748 bp, 34 predicted proteins | sample Sb_taG_3_FD_90092 | JGI IMG/M metagenome (GOLD analysis project Ga0116223, IMG submission 90092) | Peat soil microbial communities from Weissenstadt, Germany - Sb_50d_a_PC metaG | ecosystem: Environmental > Terrestrial > Soil > Wetlands > Peat | place: Germany: Weissenstadt | collected 2010-09-21 | reverse complement strand
CGTGCTCGAGCGCCCCGGGGGCAGTGGCCAACGGAACCATACCGGTGCAGTATGAGATAGCGCCGCATTACCACGCTCCTTATACGGAGCAGGCGGGCGTGAGCCTGGAGCGGCAATTGCTGGCGGGCACGAGCGTCACGCTGACGTATCTACGATCATTCGGAGTTCACCAGCAAGTGACCCGTAATGCCAACCAGGCCAAGGGAGGAACGCCGCAAAATAGCTCGCAAAATTACCTGTATGAGTATTTTTCGGAGGCTGTTTTCAAGCAGGATCAGATCATTGCAAATTTCAATGCCAAAGCTGGACGCAATCTTCAAGTCAGCGGCTTTTACACGTTTTCTTCGGCCAACAGCAACGGGGCAGGCAGTACCGGCGCATCGAATGCGTATAACCTCGATCAGGACTATGGGCGAGCCGGCTTTGTCTTGCGCCACTCAGCTTTCTTCATGGCCACATACAATGCGCCCTGGGGAATCAGTTTCAATCCCTTCGTGATTGTTCAATCGGGCCGTCCATTCAATATCACTCTGGCGACCGATCCGTTAAACAACCTCTTTAACCAGCGGCCCACATACGCCACTTCATCGACGCCCGCGGCGGATGTGGTATCGACGCCCTATGGTTCCTTGGACGCTGCCGCACTGGCGGGCGAGCATCTGGTTCCCGTCAACCTGGGCAATGGCCCGGCTGCGTTGGCGGTCAACCTGCGCATCAGCCGGTCATTCGGCCTTGGCGCCAGACGCGCAGGGACAAATCACGCGGCGGATAACATCACGATGGGTCCAGCGATGGGCGAAGGCAGAGGTGGCGGCGGCGGGCGCTCGGATCGCGGCCCCGGCGGCGGGGGCCTCGGTCCTGGAGGGTTGGGCAGCGGCGGCGGATTCCCTGGGGGAATGGGAGGATCTGCGAGCACAGGACGCAAGTACTCGTTGAGATTCAGCATCCAGGCTCTGAATGTGTTCAACAACATCAACTACGGAAATCCAGTGGGCACCCTGAATTCTCCGTATTTCAACCGCTCGACATCGCTGGCCGGTGGTCCATTCAGCATGGGCTCGGCAGCGCGGCGCATCTTTGCGCAGTGCTCTTTCTCGTTCTGAGCGATTGTAATGAGCGCCGCTGGGAGTGTGAATCTCCCGGAGGCGGCGTCGAGTTCGGCTTCTGGTTTCCAGGCACGACCAGCGAAGCCGGCGCCTGGGCTTTCTTCGTGGGGATGCCATGCTGATGGCAATCGGCGCACTTGACCCAATGAATGTTATGTGCGCTCGTGGCGCTGAAGTAAGTCGTGTCCATCTTTTCTACATCGATACCGCAGTGGGACATCTGGGGATGGCAGGTTTTGCAGGAGGCGCGAGCGGATTGAGTATGTCCGTTGTGACATGAGAAGCAGCTCAGCCCCTCGTGCACACCCATTGGCGTACGATCATCACCCGATCCCACCTGCAGTCCCCATGTGTTTGCAGCAGCGGCAGACGCTGCGTCAGGCTCTCGTGGCGCGTGGCATTGGTAGCAGATTCCCTGCCGCGGATCCTGGCTGACATGAACGGCTTTAGGTCCGTCGTAGAGCTGTGGAATGGTGAGGCTGGCTGCGGCAAAATGCATCCTCTCGCGGCGGTCGTAGAAGGCAAGAGAAACGGGAACGGCCGCGCCCGTCACAGAAATGCGCACAGCCGGCTTCGTTTCAGGCGTGCCTTCGCGGTGAATCCAATGGCAGGCCCCGCAAGGCATCGTGGGCTGATTGGCGAGACCGGCGTCAACCAGATGCCATGGGCCGTTCGTATTTTGCGGTTGCACCAGGTCGCGAATCGATCCGCCGAAGTACATGCCGTGACAGCGCAGGCAGTCTTCCATCAAGGGGCGGGGCGAGTCTTGTTTTGGATGAGTAAAGATCTCTTCGTACGTTGCGCTGTGCGGCCCGGCCTGCCATGAGGCATACTCCTGCTGATGGCAGCGGCGGCAATTCGAAGTCGCCTTTAGAACATCAACCTCGCGGAGCCGAATGGTCTCGGGCCAGGTGCGAGTGAGATGGACCCAGGTGTGCCGCAGCTTGGCGGGCAGGCCGGCATCGTGACATTCCACGCAGCCCATCGCCCGGTGCGGAGAATCGTGCGCCTCAATTACGTACGAACGCATCTCATGACAGCTTGCGCAGCCCTGGCCGCGTTCCGACGAATAGTACGCCGATGCGCCAAAAAAGCCGACGAACGCCAGCAGGACCACCGAGCCGGCAGCGATCGCAACCCACTTGAGCACTCGCTTCATCAACGGAACCCCGTGCCCTTCCAATTGCGGACCAGCGCAGCAGAAGCCATGTAAGCGACGGCCATGATGGTCAGCGCGGGATTGAAGCCACCATTGGTGACGTGCACGCTGGAATCGATCACGAAGACATTGTCGACGTCGTGAATGCGGCAGTCGCGGTCGACAACCGAGACCTTCGGATCCGTGCCCATGCGACAGGTTCCGGCCTGGTGCTGGCCAGCGGAAACGATCTGCGGCCGGCCGGCGAAGTGGAAAGTGCTTATTGCGCCGGCCTCTTTGAGCCAGGCCTCGGCGCGCTGCGCCTGCTTCTCGCCAATTTCAAAAGTGTGTGGATGTACGTTACCTGAGATGCGTGCAACGGGCATTCCCCATTTGTCTTTCACCGAGGGATCGAGCGTAACCCGCGCATCGGCCGCAGGAATTTGCTGCGTGGGTCCGAAGATCATAATGTTGCGCTTGAAATAAGCGCGCATCGCCTGTTTGTGCCCCATGCCCCACCGTGAAACGGTTGGCGGCAAGCGATCGATCATTTGAATGGGCAGGCGGATGAACTCATTGGCCAAGAGTCCCCCGCCGCAGAGGCCAGTGGTGCCGTGGTTGTAGTCGGTGATGGCGATACTGGCGCCGGGGCCCACATCGTCATAGGTGTCAAAGCCAAAGAAGCCGACAGCACCGGTGTAATGGTGGCCCTGAAGGTTTCGGCCGACCTGGTCATAACGGTTGCCGAGACCATTGGGGAAGAGCCGGCTTTTTGAATTCAGCAGCAGGCGCGCCGACTCGATAGCGCAGGCTGAAACCACGACGAAATCGCAAGACTGCTCCTGGAGGCGGCCTCGGGCGTCGAAGTAGGTAACGCCTCGCGCGTGACCGCGATCGTCAGTGAGGATCTCCTTTGCCATGCATTCGGTACGCAGTTCGCAATTGCCGGTGGCCAGCGCGATTGGAATCACGGTGTTTTGCGAACCGTTCTTCGCGTCCACCTCGCAGGCGAATCCAACGCACCAGCGGCAGCGCATGCAAGCGGCGCGACCGTTGTAGGGCACGCTGTTGCGGGCCATGGGAATGTGGAATGGATGAAGGCCCAGTCGCCTGGCCGCCGGCCAGAGGATCTGAAATTCGCGATTGGGCGGCAGCGGCGGCATGGGTAGAGGACGACGGCGCGGACCATGGAAAGGAGTGCCTGAGTAGTCGCCTGAAACTCCAATCTCGTATTCGGCTTTGTCATAGAAGGGCTCAAGATCGTCGTACGAAATGGGCCAATCCTCAAGTGAACTGCCCCGCGGCACACCATAGGTGGAGCGCATGCGGAAGTCCTGAGGCAGGTAGCGCCACGCCATGGCTCCGTAGCTCAGCGTTCCTCCGCCCACGCAGGCGGCATTATTCTGGTAGTTCCCTTCGCTGGGCAATACGACGCGAGCGTCGCCGTTGGGATCGACCGAAACCCGCGGGTTGCCCTCGTCTTCCGGTCCGAAGGCGTTGCCCAGAACAGTGGTGCGCTGGTTGCGGAGATCATCCTTGCGGCAATCATTGGACGTATACCAGGGCCCGCGTTCAAGCAGGACAACGCTCAATCCTGCGACCGACAACTCCTTGGCGACGATGCCGCCCGCTGCGCCCGCACCGATCACCACCGCGTTCACGCGCTTCATGACGCCGGACCCTTTTTTTGTTCTGATGGTGAGCGGCCGAGCACAGGCGGCTCAGCGAGACCCAACATGCGCCAGCTAACGGCGTCGCGATTGCCGCCATGACGTGGTGGGCCATAGTAGCCGTCGAGCGTATGGTTGCGCACGAGCTCGAAGAACGTCCGATTCTCCTGCTCGATCGCTTGCACAACTTCAAGCTGCCGGGCGGGCGTGAGTACGGCAAGCTCACCGCCATAAAGTTTCCTGCTCAGGGCATCGGCTCGTTGCAGGCCGTCGCGGTAGGCGCTGCGATGGTGGCGAAAATGGCGCACGAGCTGCCGATCGATGAAATCGACGACGCCGGCCTGGGAGGCGCTTGGAAAGTCATCGGCCGGAATGATCTGATCGCAGATCGCCTTTAACGTCCTGGCGTCTCGTTCACTCAGGAACTCCCAGCCGCCCCGCCGAGACGATCCGCATCCGGACAAGAGTGCCGTTCCAGCAGCAACGGTCGCGACGACGAAATCGCGGCGTGCCAGCATACCCTTCTTCACCTTCATGCGCTCCCTGAGGAATTTTTGGAGACGCCGGGAGTATACGCGCGCCCCGAACCAGGCGCAATGAGAAATGCGGGGGGCATGCGGAGTGACAATCAAGCAGCTTGCAAAAGGGGAAGATCGGCTCAGGCTGTGACCAGATATCTCCGCATCCAGTCGATGACCAGGCTGCGCATTTCCGGCGTTTCCTGGTGGGCGCAGTCGAAGAGCTCGATGCGGCAATCCTGCTGACGGCCGTGTCGCCGATAAAGCGGCAATAGATTTTCGCGAATCTTCTCGACCCCCTCGGGCGGCGTGAGGTGATCTTTGCGACCGTTGACGCTGAGATGAGGCCGCGGCACGATTAGCTCGTTGATCGCGGTGGTGTCGAATTCCTTCAGCAACGACGGAACAAAGTAGTAAACGCCGTGACCGCTGAGGCCGTGTGCGGCGATGAGCGAATCGAAATCGGTGAGGCAGCAAAGGTCGATGGCCAACCGGACACGGGGATCGAGCGCGGCCAGCCACCATGTCTTGGTCGAACCCATCGACATGCCGGTCACGCCGAGCCTTTGCGGATCCAATTCCGGTCGGGATGCGAGGTAAGAGAGGGCCCGGAATTCGTCGAACATCATCATGCCCCAGAGCACCTGGCCACGCCAGAGCATGAGCTTGAAGGCGTCTTCCTCTCCGCGGTGGCCATCGGTGTCGTGCTGGCGCTCACCAAAACACCAACTGTCGATGGCCAGCGTGACGATCCCCATTTCAGCGAGAACGGGAGCGTAGGCGGGTTGGACGCTGGTTCCTTTAAGCAATTGTTCCTTGCCCAAACCGTACTCTCCTGCGTGCCAGTGAATGAAGAGAAGGCCAGGCGCGGGGTGCTGCAGCTTCCTGGGAATCAGCAGGAGCGCGGGAACAGGTTCGATCCCATTCAGGTCGAGGACAAGCCGCTCGAGAGTGTAACCGTCGTGTTCTTCTGTGCGCACCAGTTTGGGCGGCGCGGGTTCATGCTGCCAGGGCAGATCGCCTAGCAGGTCCCAGAGATCGGCGCGCCGGCGCTGCTGGTATGCGGAGAATGCGGTTTCCGTTTCCGCGACCATGTTGCCGGCGGGGGAATTCAGGCCGAGGGAGATGGCGCCGGTCAAAAGCGCGGATCGAGATACAAATTGGCGGCGGGTGGTGTTTTTTAGCCTGGAGATGATCATGGCAGTCCATTCTAAACAGTGGGTTCGGCGAAACGCTGTGCGCGGGTCGAATTCCCGCGAGAGGCGCAGGCATGGACAGGCAGGCAATGCGCACGGGGCTTCAGGCTTCTTATCCGCTGCTGAGCGGACGTGCTGAACCAGGCTCATTGCATAGGGTGCGACTGTACTGCTCGGCGCTAGTTTCCCGAGTATTTGAAACTCCCGGATGACCAGCCAATCGGATAGAACCAAATGTCAGCACATGCTTCCCTTGAGAGAGTAATCGTGACCAAGCTCTAGCGCAGTGCAGATAAGATGGTCAGGTTCAAGCCCACCATCAAGACTGATGAAATGGGGATCACCAATAGGGCCTTCTTCAGCCGCAGCGGGTCGCCCCCCGCGATGGCGCCGATGATGCGCGAGCTGACGGCAAGGCCAATCCATCCACAGGTGATGACGAAGCCGATGGCAGTGCCGGTCATGCGCGGAAAGGCATCGCCGACGATGGCCAGCGTGGTGGGGAAGACAGGCGCCATCGAAAGACCGGCGATGAAAACAAGCGCGAATGCAGTCGACGGCCGAGTGGTTTGCAGCACGAAGAAGGTCGTAACAGCCATTGCGATCGATGCGGCCAGAGTAACGGTGATGGGCTGCACGCGGATGAGAATGGGCGAGACGCCGACGCGACCGATGAGCAGACCGAGCGCGAATCCAAGCGAGAGAATATTGAGCGCGCGCGATTCCGGAACGCCTTGAGCGATTAGATGTCGAGGCAGCCAATTCCACATTCCAACCTCGCAGGATACATAAAGGAAAAGGAAGAGGCCGAGCATGAAGAGGAGTGGCCGACCGAGGACGGGCGCCGCGTCTCCAAGAACGAATCGCGCGGCGCTGGTGGGCGCCGGCATTTTAGTGACAGCCTGAATAGCCAGCGTGACGACAGTCAGGGACGCGATGGTGTAGCATAGGCGGACCCAGTTCCGCGCAAAGAGATTGGCCGAGAGGAAAGGCGTTGTCAGTCCACCGAGACCGAAGAAGAGGTTGACGAGATTCAGCGCGGTGCCGCGGTGCGCCTCGCTCACGTCGCTGACCAGCGCATTTGCGCCAGTCACCACGATACCTCCGCCGACACCGAGCAGAAACAAGAGGACCAGGATCCTGCGGAAGCCTTGCGAGCGGGGAAGCGCGAAAAGCGCGACGGCGATAAAGGCCAGGCCAAGAATGAGTCCGACCTTCTTGCCTTCAGTATCCAGCAATGGGCCCACCCCGACCGAGGCGATGATAAGCCCCAACGCCTGCGCAAAGGCGATGGTGCCATTCTGGGCGGGAGTGAGATGGAAACGGTCGGACAAGTCGGGCAGAATCGTGCCCAGCATGGCGGCAATCATGCCATAGACAAAAATGGCGACGATGGCGGCGAAGATCAACATAGGCGAGATTCCTTTCAATTGCCGCTTAAGAATACGGAGACAATGATCCAGCTGAAATGGTATCCAATACCCGGCTTGGAGCGTTTTCCGCAGGGTTGCGTGATTCTCATTGGTGGTTAGCCTAAGCTCTTGCCGTGTTATCGTCTTCCACAGCGCGTCTTTCGAGGCCTGCTCAGCGTTCATTCACGTTATGGCCTGCATACTCACCGAGTCACTTTCATGGCCCTCTTCACCGGAGGCTCCAGCCGATTCGTTACCTCCACGACTGCTTCTATTGTTACCGGCTGGAGCGAAAGCTGCCGGGCGGGATTTACACCCGCTGGAAAACCGCGCCTTTGCGCGGCGCAGATGCAAGACCTCCTTTCGATGACTGCGGGTGTGATTCCACACCGCTCAAGAAAGCTCAGCCTAAGGTGTGGACACACGAGCTCTGGATACCCGCAGGGCTCTGCTGCCCAGCGGGAACCCAAAGATCTGGCGCCCGTTCGCCGGCAGATGCCGGCTTACGGGAGCAACTTGCCATTCAAGATCGTGCGGCTCTCGACGTGTCCCTGGGTATCACGAATCGTAATCTGCTGCACCACCGGTCGCTCGCGGGAGTCGTACAGGGTATTGGTGTCGACAGTATTCCCGTTGTTATCCCGAAGATGCTCCAGTTGGCCGACAATTTTTCCGTGGTTATCGTGAATGATCATGACTCTCTCCTCGACTCGAAGTTAGTCTTCATACACAATTTCACTCGTAATGCTGGGAATCAGATGCGGACACGGAGTGATCTCCGGCCGCAGTTTCCGGAGAATGCGAATCGCGTCCTCGAATCTCACCGAACCCGTCTGATCGAGAAACGCAGCCATCAAGGCGGGTGCCTTCGAGATTCCGGCGTGGCAATGAACCAGCACCGCGCCTTCGGCGATTGCCTGATCGATCGCCTCGAGAATGGCATGGAGCAGCGCGATGGGAATCGGTTCCGCATCTCGAACCGGAAAGTGGAGATAGCGAATGGCCGCGGCGCGTCGTTTTACGCGCCCCTCGCACAGCGTGATCACGGTTCGAATCTGGTATGGGTTGTCGTTGGCCAACCGTTCCGCGTCGGCAGCGCTGCCCAGGAAGAGTCTCGTAGAGACAGCCGTTACAGAAGAATCCGGTCGATTGAGTGTCATCTTCTAGTATACCGGCGAGCTCACTCATTTAGACACTAAGAGCTCTAATCGGAAGTAACTGGCAGAGTGACCGGCAGCAAGTTTCTTCCTGAAACAGTGGCTTTTTTCATCCACGGCTCGGTATACCGTACTTATGGAAGAGTACTTGACCGTTTCTGAGGTGGGTAAAGGTACATTTCCCCACGTCATTCCCTTCCCTCCCCCACCCCTGCAATTCTCTCCGATGGCAGCCTACCTCTCTCGGTTGGCGCCGTCTTCTCGGCTTACCATGGCGAAACTTCTCCGGAGAATCGTTGCGCTGCTGGGCTCCTCGACCGCGGCAGAAGCCTTTCCCTGGTCGCGGCTCGACTACGCCACGACGATTCAACTGCGTCAGACCCTCGCTTCTCACTACGCTCCTGCAACCGCGAACCTTGCCCTCTGTGGATTGCGCGGCGTGCTGCGCGAGGCGTGGCGGTTGGGACAGATATCCTTCGAGGACTTCCATCGAGCCGGCGACCTCGCGCCTGTGCGGGGTGAGGGCGCAAATCCGCGTAAGTCGGTCGACATCGGCAAGATTGAAAAGCTTCTCGCTGTCACGCGCAGTGACCAGACCGTTCGCGGGCGTCGTGACCTGGCGATTCTTTCCGTCCTCTATGGCGCGGGTCTGCGTCGCGCCGAGCTGACCCATCTCGACCTCGCCCACGTAGAGGTAAGCCGGTTGATGGTCTTTGGCAAAGGCCGACAATGGAGAACGACGCATCTGGGACAGGACGCAGTCACCGCCCTTGAAGGCTGGCTTCTCATTCGAGGCACGGCGCCGGGAGCCTTATTCCTTCCCATCCACCGTTCAGGAGCTCTTCGGCCGCGACGGCTCTCGACTGAGGCGGTCGCTCGCATCGTCGCTCAGCGGGCACAGGCCGCTGGAGTTGGCAAGTTGCATCCACACGACCTGCGGAGAGCTTTTGCAACCCGTTTGCTTGAAACCGGTGTGGACGTCCTCGTCGTTCAGAGAATCCTAGGACATCGCTCGGTGACCACAACGCAGATCTACGACGGCCGCCTCGACTCGGCATTCCAGGCCGTTGCCCTTCCTTAGTTCGAACTTGATGGGCCTTGGGAGGAGGCTTTGATTCTGTTGCGTGACCTTGTCGATCTCTACATCAGCAAGGTGCGCAAAGACGCGAGAGATACGCTTACGGCAATTGAAAGCAAAACCAGACGCTTACGATCGAGCAGATTTCCAGGAAGAAGCTGAAGATCGGCCTGGAATTGGGAAATCTGCGCAGACGAAAAGGATTAACCCAAGCAGAAGTCGCCAAGAGGAGCTTCATTGCGTCAAGCGAAGGAGGATCTTCGAGGCGACCGTTTGGAAAACAGTATCCAAGTCACTTGCCGTGGGAGCAAACGCCGCGATTCCGGATGGCTCGCTAGGGTTGTACTGGTCACTCGCAGGGTCATTCGCAAGCTCCTGGAGATAGGTCTCGTCGATCTTATCACCCAAACCAATCGAGTAAATCGTTGTTCCCTGAGCTCTCATTGTATCGGCAAGTTGAACCGCACGATACTTGGCGTCAGTGCTGATATCCGATATATTAATCGAGTTCGAAAGACCGGGATCTTGCGCGGGGAAAGTGCTGGCCTTGCATGAGACTGGGTTTCCATTCGTCGGGGACATATAAGAAACTCCACTGCACCAACCGACCGCCTGCTCAACCGGAGAGCAGCCTCCATAGTTCACCAGCCCACAAGAAAGAGTGTCCTGATTGGTATTGGCCCAACCATCTGTGAAAAATACGACTACCTTCACGGCATTTGGCGGTGGGGAGGAAACGCTTTGGACTTGGGTCTGGGCATCCAGCAACCCGCCTTGCGCATAAGTGGCTCCCGCAAACGAAAGACTATTAACGGAGGCCTTTATCGGCGCCTGGAAAGTTTGGGAGATTGCCACGTCCTGAGTTGCAATCGACGAAAAGCTTATTTCTCCGAGTCGATCGGTGCCGTTGATGAAGTAGCCAAGAAAATCCGTCACCGAGGAAGGTAACGCCGTTGCCCCACCATTGTCGTTCATCGAACCAGATTTATCTAACACCAGCGAAAGGATAACGGGCGGGCGCGTTGCCTGGGAAGAGTCATTCACGGTGAGAGTCTTAAAGCCCGCAAGTCGAATAAAGAAGGTATTGATTTTGGCGGAGGTAGCAACATTGACAACAGGATCGCCATAAGAGTCTGACGAATAGGCAATACTCAAGGTGGGGGCCGAAGCATTCAACTTCGAGTTTGCATTGTAATTTAAGGCAAACATGCTTTGCCCGATGGACGTAGCCGTACTCTCCCCTTGGCCCAGGTTTCGCATAACCGCTAACGACACCGCATCAGACGCCTTCGCAAGTTCGGTTTTTGTCAAAAAGCCAAAACCAAAGTCGATTCCGAGCCCCACAAAAAGCAACAAGAGGGGCAGCAAAAGGGCAAACCAAAGCAGTATTTGCCCGCTCTCTTTCCCAGCCGCATTCAGACCTCGAATGAGATGCACTTCATCCTCCTCTCAAAAATACGCCGCTTCATACAATGTGGAAGTAAGAGATATCTTCAGCAACTTCTGAATCGGTGTTATGGGAGTATAGGAGTAAAATACCTCAGTTACATAGATCGTCTGACCGTCCTGCAGCACGGTGTTGGCACTCGGTGGCATGCTGGCAGGGTTCCCAACCCCGGTCCCAATCGCGCTGCTTACTGAGATACCCGTTGGTGATTCCGCCTGGTCTACAATTTGAGGCTTCTTATTGACATCGGCTACCGCAGTCACAATGATCCTTCCCTTCGTGCCGATATTCAATGATTCACCCTGAGTACCGAGCGCCGTCACCGTGTCTGTCAGGCTCGTTCCGCGCGAAGCGAGGTCGGAACCTTGTCTGGTTATGCCCGACATCTCTTGTTTGTCGAAAATTATCAGCGAAAAATCGATGAGTCCAAAAGTCATGGTAAGCAGTAAAGACAAACAAAGCGCCAGCTCAACGAGCGCAGCTCCTCGCTCATCCTCAAGTCGCTTTGCCCATGCTGAGCCTTTCATAAGTCGCTTGATCATCACTGCGTTCCCCCTCTAATTCATTTGGCTGGGCAGGAAGGGCTCATTCTTAACCGTGATACTCGCTTTAAAGGTGTATTGCCCATTTGGGAACATCCGCGCAATCAGCGGTGTAAAGAAAGGCATGTTGACGGTCGTCGAAATGGCCAACATATTTCCTGGACCACCGCCGCTCCCTGAGCCGCCGTTCAAGCTTGATATTTGAATGTTTGAGAGATTCACTCCCGGTGCCTCACTCTTGAGGGTGTTAATGATAGAGGTCGCTCTCGATAGAGAATTACCCGGATTGTTCGGATCCGGCAGATGATTTCCCGTCGATCCATATCGAGCAGCATCCTGAATGGCGTGCTGAACCTCCATTTCCACGAAGAACAAGTGTCCGAAATCAACCACTGCAAACGTTAAGGAGATGAACACCAGGAACGTCAACGCAAATTCGACAACGGTGTCACCGTCCTCCGACCGGGATCTACGCCACAGATGCCTCAGACCGTGAATCCAACTCACCTTCTTCCCTCTTCCGCGCCATTGTTGCCCGTCCCACGTCATTGGGGATTTCGAAAGATAGTCAAAAGAACGCATTGAGAGAATTCCTTTAGTGTCGGATCCTTGTACACGGATTCTTTCAAAAGTATCTTATAAGTGGTACATAGCGTTCCCAACCCCTTTTGCTGTGCGTCTGTTGCCGTTCCATCTGCTCGCTGCTACAACAACCGCGCCGTGGGAACAGTTCGCAGAGTCTAACGGGACCCGTGCAGGCGAGAGATTTAACCTGCTGGCCTCTAACCCGCACCGGGGGAACTTGAGGTAAGGTTAAGCCCGGAAGGGTGATGGCAATCACGGGAATGTGCAAGTTCCTGCGTATTTAGTAATTTGAGATGTAGTACCAGAGTAACCACGAAGTAACATCTGGAATCCGATCTAAAACAGCTTTGACATGAAACAGAGAGCGTTGCATTTGGCGATGAGCTGCTTCTGTAGTCAAAGCGCCCGCGAAGTAGGGTGCTTGTACGCGCGAACATTACTTATTCTGATCGAGATTTGCACCGCTGTTGGGCTAAGCCTTTGAAGAGGCGCTAAGAGGATTCATCCATCATGCACAGGATCAGGCGGGCGGCTTCAACGGCGTCGCCCCTGGTGCCAGCATAGCAGCGGGCTCCTGCAACGGCGCGCTGAAACGATTCCACCATCCCGGGTGAGTCGGTCAAAACGTGCGGTGTATTCTGCAACAGGTGGAGAAGCGCAATGCCCTGAGAGATCGGCTCAATGGACCATGCGCCATCCGGCTTGTAGGCCACCAGCAGAATAAGTCTTACAGGTGCGGCGGCGGCTCCGACCCTGGCATTGCATTCTTCAGCGAACGCGGGGACCTGGTCGGGACGGCCATTGCGAAGCAGAAGCGGCCGAGGATAGGGATACACCAGGCCGTTTCGATCGATCAGTGCATACTCATCGGTGAAATAAGTTGCGCCTTGCCTGAGGAGTTCAGCCACGAGCGACGATTTGCCTGCATGCGATTTGCCCGGGAGCAGAAGCACACGTCCACGCCAGAGGATGGCTCCGGCGTGCACGGCATGAAGCGCCTTCAAGTGTCCAACGACAGTTTCGTCCAGCACGCGGATGAGCCCGACGACAAGGTCCCTGGCTTCCGGGGCCGAGGCGATAATTGCATTATCGGCGAAGAGCTGATACTGGCCCTCACCTGCTTCGATGCGAATGCAAAGATCCGGCTTCTCTCGGCCAGGGGCGGTTCTCGGCAGCGAAGGGAAGACGAAATGCTGGAAGACATCGAGTGCATCTGGGTGCATCGCTGTCAACCGGAGGTGGCAGCCGAAGGCGCACACGTCGAAACCGCTGATAACGGGTCTGTTCGGGAAGCAGTTTGCGTCCCCGGATTCTTTATCTGTGTCTTCGCTCAAAGTCAGCATATTACCCCGCGCGGGCAGGGAGAGCACTCACGACGTGCGGGAAGCCAGTGAAGAATCACCGTGCCGACTCCGAGCACCGATACACCTCGAGGCCAGAGATATGGCAAATGGGCTAGCAACACGGGTAGAAATGTTCCTTCGTTGACTCTCGGGATCGAATTCGGCGAGTTTCAGCGTCAGGACGCGACGGCCGTGCATACCGATCGCGCGCAAGTTGCATGTGCCTTCTGGGCTCCCATGGTGAGAGAGACAACGAGCGGCAGGGCAACAACGCCCAACCCCATGAGAAACTGCCGCCGCCCGTTCTGCGAAAGAGGCTCCGAGGTCAAAACAAGGTTCTGCTCCTGGAGTTGCAGAACTGCCTGTTCGGCCACTTCTTCGGTTACGGCGGAGCCAATGGTCGACTTCATGCTCTCGGTTATATGGGAAAGCGTTGTGGGCTTGCTGCACGCTTCCCAGGCGGCCCCGGCGGTTGCGTTTAAGGCGAAAACCCTCTCGCGCGCCTGGTCAACGATCACTTTCGAACCATCAGGCAGGGAGCTTTCGACAAGGGAATTCGAGTGAATACGTTCTATGTTCAAGGGGACCTCCAGTGCTGTGGTCTTAGGTGGTGGGAAAGCCACCCTGAGTGTGCTTTCCTACGGACACTATAAACGACGTGGCTTCATTCTCAGCGCAGCAAACTTTCAGATTTCCATCTCGTAGTAACCCGATTCGTTCTTCATGGTAATGACGGCGATTATTACTCTAGCGGGCAGCACCTGAGCTTTCAAGCGAGGTCAGGTGCCCACAATACGATCGCAATCAGGGCTTGTGCGACTGCCAGCTTTGGCTGGTACCGACGGGACATGCGATTGACAGCAGAGGGAGGAGAAGGCATTCGAATTTTCGCGAACGATGGGGCGCACGAGAGCGCGACCAGCGCGACGGCGGTCAAGGTTCACAGCGCCGACCCCGAACCCAGGTACGGCGCGGAGCCGACGAAGTGCGGTCGTCCAGGGACGATGGAGACCCGTTTGATCGATCAATTTTCGGGTCAGGTTTTATACGAGTCTCATCGGCAAAACATGGCGAATCGAGGATTCAGGATTCCTCAGCTAGCCCGCAGGTCGCCCATCTTCGCAACGCGATCGCGCACAAATTGCAAGTGCCTGTTCCGCTCCCATAGTGAGAGAAACAACGAGCGGCAGGGCAACAACGCCCAACCCCATGAGAAACTGCCGCCGCCCGTTCTGCGAAAGAGGCTCCGAGGTCAAAACAAGGTTCTGTTCCTGGAGCTGAAAAACTGCCTGCTCGGCCAGTTCTTCAGTGACCGCAGGTCCAACGGTCGACTTCATTGCTTCAGTAATATGCGAAAGCGTTGTGGGCTTGCCGCAGGCATCCCAGGCCGCGCCTGCAGTTGCGTTCAGCGCATCGATCTTCTCGTTATAATTGTCGACAATCACGCGCGAACCATCCGGCAGAGCGTTCTCGATCAATCGGTAGGTGCGATTGGAAGATACCCGGAGCATCCGGATCATTGGAGTGTTGCAATGGAAATTTGAATTCCGATCCGGGAGACTTCTGCGGCCCTTGTCTCAAGTAACCAAACCGGAAGCTGTGAGTAACGGCGCGGGATAACACTTTCGTTGGAGGCGGGCAGCATTTTTGGTGAAGCTTAGCTGCCTTACGATATGAGGTACGATGAACACCGCCGTGAGGATAACGCTGGTCCGATGTTAAAACGAGAAGGAAGATTGCGATGGATCAGGAAGTCGCTGCGCTGTTAGTCGCGGGCGCGAGAGTAAAGGGTAAAACGGACGACAGGGCGGTTCGCGAGCTCTGCGAGAAGGTGCACGACTGGGATGAAGTGCTTCGTGTGGGAGAAGAACACAGCATGCTCCCAACGCTGTTTGTGCGGCTGGCCAAGTCGGGCGCGGAGGTTCCGCCGGAGGCGATGGAACGCCTGGAGGCAGCGTACCGGCGCAATGCATTTCATTGCATGACGAATGGCGCTGAGTTGATCACACTGCTACATGCGTTCAGGAGCGCAGGAATCGAACAAGCCGTGCCGTTCAAAGGGGTGGTGCTAGGCGCGACAGCTTACGGGGATTGGACCTCGCGACACGCAGGCGATGTGGATATTTTGATTAACCTACGCGACCGAGAGCGCGCGGAAGCAGTGATGCTCTACAACGGGTATGAGTTGCGGAACCCACTAGGGCCAGACGGGAATCCGGCGGCTTGCAGATTCTACGAATCTCACTTCGAACGTGAGCGCGACGGAATGGTCGTGGAACTCCGATGGCACTTGGACCTGGCGCAGCCGCGATTCACACGCCACCTGGGAATGGATTGGCTTTGGCCACACCGGCAAAAGATAACATTGGCAGGCGAGGAGATCGAAGGGCTTGATGTGAATGTGACGCTCCTATTGCTCTGCATGCATGGGAGCAAGCATCTGTGGACAAGGCTCCTCTGGATCTGCGATGTGGCGCGGCTGCTCGAATCAAATCCGAATCTCGACTGGGGAATGGTCAAGTACGAGGCCAGGAAAGCAGGCTTGGGTCATGTGCTGGCTTGGGGAGTACTGCTTGCGCATCGCGTTGCAGGAGCTGAAGTGAATCCGAAAGTTCTGCGCAGGTTCCAGGCGGAGAGCGCGACCCGCCGGATGACGCGGCATGTGGAAGAACATCTTTTCGATGCACCTGGCACCGTGCCTGAAGGGATGACTCCTTACACTATCGCGATGCTCGACTGGAAAGACCGTGCGCGGCTCCTTTCAATGGACATGCTGCGCCCGAATCAGCGCGATCGCGCGGTGGTGAACCTGCCCAAACCGCTGTACGGGTTGTACTACCTCATCCGGCCGATTCGCCTGTTGCTGGATCGGTCGGCGCGGTAGAACAACTGTTGCAAAAATTCGGCCGTGCTGGACTCCCGTAACCATCATCAAGCATTAGCTCGGACTGAGGAGTCTCGCACAACTCCGAATGCGTCGTGAGCGGTCTGCAGCGAGCATCGTAGGTCTTCGGCGAATCGAGTCGATGTGGCAAGGAACTGGGAGAACCGGAAGCAAGCGGCCATTGAATCTCACTGAAGCCTGAGCTGACTCGATGCCGTTCGCGGAAACGCTCAAGATTCTCCAAATCACCGGGTTACCATATCGCCGTAAAAATGCATGGTATTATGACGGCATGGTTGGCAATCCCCGATATTCCCGCCTAACTATGCCCCCAAAGGGGAGCTTTTTCCTTCTCGGGATTCGCGGAGTCGGCAAAAGCACCTGGGCGCGAGAGCAATTTCCTGATGCCTATTTCGTCGATCTCCTGGACGAGGCGCGATACCAGACTCTGCTGGCCAACCCGGCGCTACTGGCGGCAGAAATGCGCGACCTGCCTGCGCGACGCGTGGTGGTACTGGATGAAGTGCAGCGTGTGCCGGCGCTGCTCAACGAGGTGCATCGCGCCATCGAAACCTCGCGCAGAAGGTTCGTCCTCCTCGGATCGAGCGCCCGCCGTCTGAAGACCTCTACAACCAATCTGCTGGCAGGCCGCGCGGTGATGCGCACCATGCACCCGCTCGTACCCGCAGAACTTGGCGACGACTTCGATCTGGAGCGGATCCTCCGCTTCGGCAGCATTCCGGTCATCTGGCAGGCTGAGGAACCGCAGGCAGCGCTTGAAGCCTACGTCCAACTCTACGTGAAGGAGGAAATCCGCGCCGAGGCTTTGGTTCGCAATCTGCCGGGCTTTCTGCGCTTTCTGCCCGCGGCGGGACTGCTTCACGGACAGGTGATTAACGTAGCGGGCCTTGCCAGGGACGCTGCCACCGCCCGCAGCACCGTTGAAGGCTATCTGAGTATTCTCGAGGATACTCTGCTCGCCACGCTACTGCCCGCTTTCGAGGCCCGGCTGCGAGTGAGAGAGCGTCAGCACCCGAAGCTGTACTGGGTTGACCCCGGTTTGGCGCGAGCCACCAAGCGTCAGCTCGGACCGGTCGGGGCGGAAGAGCGCGGAAGCTTGTTTGAGGGTTGGATTCTCAGTGTCCTGCGGGCGCACAACGAGCTGAGCGACATTTTCGAGGAGATTGCATACTGGGCGCCTGCTCAGGCCCGGCAAACAGAGGTTGACTTTCTGCTCCGCCATGGCCGCAACTACCTTGCGTTGGAGGTGAAATCCAGCAGCAGGTTCTCGCCCGGCTTACTCTCCGGACTCCGCGCTATCGGCGAATTAGACCGTCTGGTCCGCCGCATCCTTGTCTATCTTGGAGACCAGCGTATGCGCACTGATGAAGGAATCGAAGTGTGGCCTCTGAACGTGTTTCTTAATGCTGTGGCGAGCGGGAAGCTTTGGCCGTGAAAGCAAGAACCGCTTTCCACGGAGTTCTGGAGTTCTGCAACAACCCGAGTCAGCAGGCTCATGGCGGACTTCTGCTTCCTCAGCTCTTGCGTCCGCCCCTATCAGCGGGAATCGGACGTTGGATTTTATGGAGGTGCGCGTGTTTGTTCATTGATTGCATGGTCCAGCTTGTCAGTAACGGCGTGGGAAGACGAGAAAACGCTCCCCGAGTGCCGCAAAAGAACCGGCGGACGCGTAGTTCTATCCGCACAGGAATCCCTTCCCAGGGCAGATCCTTCAGCCGTCGCGTGTAGCGGCTGTGAATGCGCCACGATTCTTGCCGGCGCGCAGGGCAACGACTCGCCCCGCCCATAGCTCGCAACACCATAACGAGCCGACGGTTACTCTCAACCATCAACTGATCCAATACCACTTCACCGGCATCCGGCACCAATGTTCGTTGTTTCATCGGCTTCTACCGGAAACCGCCAGAGCCGGGCGAGATTGTCTCGTCACAAGAAAATTCTTGGCCGAGTACGCGCTTCCAAGCAACGGCGTCACCAGAACGGACAAGGGATATGGTGATTGTGACAAATAATTTTGCTCATTCCAAAGGAATTCCGGCTAATACTTAAGAGGAACCGTCCGGAGGTCGCCCCGATGATGAAGTTGCGCTGCTCGCGCAGAGAGTTTCTTGGCATCGCAGGAATGGCAGCTGGCGCCGCCATTGCGCAGCCTGCCTTGGCGTCAATCATACCGGCGCCATCAAGCCGCGTAGCTATTGGAATCTGTCCTGAATACGACCGGCGGGTTTCTGACATTCTTTCCGCCATGTTCGACCAACTCGGCGGGCTCGAAAAGCTTGTCCGCGGTAAAACTGTCGCCATCAAGCTCAATATGACAGGCCCGGCAAGCGACAAGCTCAACGAGATGCCGAATCAATTGACTCATTGGGTTCATCCTCGGGTCATCGGGTCATTGGTCTCGCTGCTGGGCAATGCGGGAGCACAGCGAATTCGCCTGCTGGAGAGCGCGCCGATCGGTACGAAGCCGCTTGAGGAGTTTATGCTCTCTGCGGGCTGGCAGCCGAAGGATTTCTCGAGCGCTGCGGCACGGGTCGAGTTTGAAAACACGAACTTCCTAGGCAATGGAAAGACGTACGCCCGATTCATGGTTCCGGGCGGCGGATTGATGTACGCGGGCTACGATCTGAACCACTCCTACCGGGACACGGATGTCTTCGTTTCATTGGCCAAGCTGAAGGAGCACCGCACGGCCGGCATTACCCTCTCGATGAAGAACTGTTTTGGCATCACGCCATGCACCATCTATAGCCGGCAGGCGCCCGAAGACGAACCGAGCCTCATTCCTATGGGATACCGTGAGCCGATGCACTCCGGCTCTCGCGTGCCGCCCAGGAGCGCCCCGCAGCCCGTGGCCGAATCGAGTGACCCGGGCTTTCGTGTTCCGCGCGTCACCGCCGACCTGGTGGCGGCCAGACCCATTCACCTCGCGGTCATCGACGGAATCTTCACCATGACCGGCGGTGAGTTGCCCAACCAGGAACGCAACTGGATTCATCGGCCGGTTCACCCCGGGGTGTTGATTGCGGGCATGAACTGCGTCTCAACTGATGCTGTAGCCACAGCGGTAATGGGACTGAATCCCATGGCTGATCGGGGCGCTCCTCCCTTTGAAACCTGCGACAGCACGTTGCGGCTCGCTGAGCACCTGGGCGTCGGCACACGCGACCTTTCGCGTATTAAGGTTGTGGGGACACCGATTGCGAAGGCAAGATTTCGGTTTCCGACCTTGACGCAGTTGACCACTTAGAGTGAAACTTGGGGCCTGTTAGCTGAAGAGCGCGTCGTCCCACGACTGCGGTTCGTCCCACATCGGTGTGGGTTCAAAGTAACCCGCTCCTGGCTTGAGATGACGCTTGAGCTCGTCATCGTTTAGTGCAACTCCGAGGCCGGGCGTGTCAGGTACGCGGATATAACCTTGGTTGATGATCGGCTTTTCTACCCCAGTGACAAGGTCCTGCCAGAAGGGGACATCAAGCGAATGATTCTCGAGCGCGAGGAAGTTGCGCGTGGCCGCAGCGCAGTGGACCGAAGCCATGCAACTGACAGGAGTTCCGGCAAAGTGCATGGCCATGGGAACCCCATACTTGAAGGCCATATCGCCGATGTGGTGGGTTTGCAGAATTCCGCCGGAGGTGGCGAGATCGGGATGAATCTTGTCCACTGCGTGCTCTCTGCACAGGGTCTCGAAATCCTCAATTCTGTAAATGTCCTCACCGGTGAGCGTCGGTGTCGGGCTCGCCTCGGTAATCTCTTTGAGTAGATCCGTGTAGTACCACGGAATCACATCCTCCATCCACTCAAGATTGAATTTCTCATATGCCTTGCCGAGCCGGATGACCGATTTCACACCGATGTGGCCCAGGTGATCCATCGAGAGCGGCATATCGTATCCGATGTTTTCGCGCACTGCGGCCACATACTCGCACAGCCGGTCAATGCCCTTATCCGTCACCTCGGCCGCAACAAACAGGTTCGGTTGCACGTGCTGTTCCCAGTTGCTCTGTCCTGGAGGCCGCATCACCGTGTCGGGAATCCCATCGAGCACGTTGATGCCCAGGTCCATCTTCATCCAGGTCAGGCCCATTTCTTTGCGCTCTTTGGCGCGGCGGCCATATTCGGCGGGGTCCATGGATTCGGTGGTGTCCGCATAAATGCGAATCTCGTCCCGCCATTTGCCGCCGAGCATCTGGTACACAGGAATGTTGTAAACTTTGCCGGCAATGTCCCACAGGGCCATCTCCACTGCGCACACTCCGCCTGCCTGGCGCGCATTGCCGCCAAACTGCGCGATCTTCTGGAACAAGTAGTCGATGCGCAGAGGATTTTCGCCGAGCAGCCGGCTCTTGAGCACCATCGCATACTGCGGCCCGGCAATGTCGCGCACCTCGCCCAGGCCGTAGACGCCTTGATTGGTGTCTATGCGGATCAGCACGCACGGACTCGGCCCTGGCTTGACGATCACCGCATAGCGCATATCGGTAATCTTCAGGCTCGACGGACTCGAGGCAAGGTTCACGTTCTTGATCTCTGGCTGAGCTTCCGCGACGCGCCCAACAGCACCTCCTGCTAGTAAGCTGAGCGACGACTTGAGCATGCTGCGGCGGTCGATGCGAAATCGGTGCGCGTTGAACATTGCAGTGAATTCCCTCCATCGTGAGGTTTTTTGAAGTCCCATCTTACTCCTGCATTCTCGTGTTCGGCCCAGGGTTTAGGCCAGCGTTGGTTCGACAGGGCAGATTGGTTTGTGGAAAAATGCATAACCGTGGCTGCGGACAAATCAAGGCCCAAGTGAGTTTCTCCATGATGAGATCCACGTTTTCCCGTCGAAACCTGATCAAGGCAATGGGAGCCGCCACTTTGGCGCCTGTGTTGCCGCAGTTGGCGGCAGCCGGGCAGGATGCACCGAAGCCCTGGTGGCTGGGCAACGGAATGCCGCAGGAGAGCGTCACGACGCCAAAGATCGCCTGCGCGATCGATGTGCGCAACGGCGTGGCCGATGAGGCCATTCGCAACGTCGTGCAAATCGGAGTCTGCCATGTATTGTCGAACGGCCCGGCGATTCCGTGGGCCGCGAACCAGCTTCAGCCAATCGTTGACAAACTCAAGGCCGGCGGCGTCAGGCTGGGGAACCTGATGATTACTGGATTTCCCAACGTCGTTTACGGGCGGCCGGGCCGCGACGACGAGATCGATAAAATCAGGCAGTCGATTCAGGCCGCTGGCCACGTCGGCCTGCCTGTCGTCGAATACAACTTCTACGCGCACCGCGCAATGGAAGGCTATTTCGAAGAAACCGGGCGGGGGGGCGCTGGCCTGACCGGCGTCGATTATGAACGGATGAAGGATCTTCCGCCACTCCCACAGGAGGGTGCGCACGCGCTCGACGAAATGTGGGCCAACATTTCGTATTTCCTCAAGGCTGTCATTCCCGTCGCCGAAAAAGCCAACGTGCGTCTCGCGCTGCACCCCAACGATCCACCCTTTCCGCGCAGCCGGGGATCGCAGCAGATCATGGCCACAGTCGCCGGCTGGAAGCACCTGATCGAAATCGTAGACAGCCCAGCGAATGGAATTACCTTCGATTGCGGCGTGACGATGGAGATGGGCGAAGACCCGGTCGAAGTGTGTCGATACTTTGGCAGCCGCGATCGCATCAACCATATGCACTATCGCAATCCGCACGTCACCGTGCCTTATCTCAAATACGACGAAGGCTTCATCGATGAAGGCGACGTGAATATGTTCGCAGTGATGCGCGAGCTGATCAAGCTGAAGTATTCGCGTGAGGTCTATCCCGAGCATCCGCGCGCCATCGACTACGATCGGGAGCGCGGATCGATTCGCGGATATCCCGGAGGCGGCGGCTACGCCGGCGATCTTTACGACATCGCCTACGCGAAGGCGATGCTACAGGCGGCACTGATTGTCGAGCGAACCAGGTGAACGTGCGTTAAGCCCTCTAAGGCTACGGTGTGCCAGGGCTCCGGCGCTCCAGCTTCGGCTGTTTGGCTCTGGCAAGCAGGGCGTCGAACTCACTGCGCGGCATCTTCAACTTTTCGGGATGCACGTCGATCCACTTGGCGAATGCATCATACTTCGCTGGCGTCCATCCCCCTTCGAATTGCGCGCCGTTCTTGTCCTCGCGATTCAACTCGAAGTTAAAGTCGTCGGTGAGCGCCGTAAACTCCGCCGCGCTGATGGCGTCTTCGGCCAGTATGGCGGGAATGAAAAGGACTCCCTCCGGCTTGGCCAGTACCAGGTCGCCGGGAAGCACGATGGCTCTTCCGATGCGAACCGGTACATTGATCCCGGTCAGCTCCATATCGGCCCAGGCAGAAGGATCGTATCCGCGATAGAACCCGTTGAAATCCGGAATCTCCCGATTCTCTTCCTGGTCTCGGATCCCCGCGTCGAATACGAAGCCCGTATGGGTATGTGCGGCCACGGCATTGCCCAGGTTTGAGCCGATCAGGGTACCTTCGACGATCTTCCCAAACCCGTCGGCAACGTACACATCTCCATTCTGCAATTCGTTGATCGGCCAACTATTGGTCCCGCCTACGCGTCCTTCGGCTTTGCCTTCGGCAAGAATGGCCTTTTGCATATCGGGCCGGGTTGGCATGTATTGCGCCGTGAGCGCGCGACCGGCAAACGGCTTGTCGATATGCAGCGCCTGCCAGCCGCTCTCAAATTGGTTACGGTAGCCGTGGTCGCGCAAGTATTCCCATACGTCTTCAATGGTCATATCCAGCGCTCGCTTCAGCAGGGCATCAGGCAGCTTAGGCCGCCCGTCAGGAAAACGATCGCCCTTCCACTCCGAGGTGTAGAAAAGTACCTGATCGTGCGTCATCTTCACCTGGGCGTGCGAAGGCAGAGCTACCAAAAGAGCGCCAATTGCCGCAGCCAATCCAATCAACTTTTTCATGGAAGTATCCTTCCTTGGGCGGTGTGTCCCCCCGGACGCATCATTAATGCACCAACCCTGGCTTTTACCTTGCGAGCCGCATACTCGCCCAGCTTTCCGCCGGACGGGCATTTACTTTGTTCCCCGCGCCGTCGCGCAAAACTACTCCCTCGCGAGGCGAGCTAGCCCGCTTCAAAGACATCAAGGGAAAACGGCAAAGTCGCTTCGGCAATTCATTCCTGGGCCAGAGCTTTAGCCCCTTTGCGCACGTTGGCTGGCTCCACTGAGATGAGTGCGCCGAAGCGGCCCGACCCCGTAGCTAGAGCATGCAGCGAGGTCACGTTGATCCCGGCTTTTGCCAATTTGCTTGCTAGCTCGGCGAGTGCACCGGGACGGTCTTCGCCCTTCACCATGAACGCGGTCTGCTTCTTGCCAAGGGTAAGGCCCACCTTCTTGCCTGCCGCGCTGACTCCCTGTGTCTTCTCATCGACGACAACGACAACTTCGGCGTTCCGAGCCGTCTTCCGGTAGCCCAAAAAGCCAGTCAAGTTCACTCCTGCCTCTTTGAAAGCGTTCAGAACTCGAGCAGCTTCCCCGACTTTGTGAGGTATCGCTACGACGTAATACTCAACGCGTGAAATCTCGTCGGCCATAGTCGTTCTCCTTCCTGTAGCTTACTCAAATCGATCCGTGTTCTTCGACGGCCCGACCGCAAGTAAAGCGCAGGTCGTCACCTCCTGTCTTCGATCTGGCACTGTTATGGTAGTCAATCTCAAGGCTGACCGAAAGACCCGCAATCCGAAAGCGATTCTCAATTGGCGGCGATAGGCTTTAGCGCTCATCGATGGAACCTGCCCGAGTGGTCGCCAAGGATGACCTAACGTGATTTGCACCGCGTTGCTTCCGAGTTGCTGGTTAACCACCCAGAGCGCGATTTTTCGCTCGCTGAGTGACTCGGGGTGATGGGCCCTGGGAATTTTGAACCACGGTAAATGTTAGTCTTCGGCCAGAACCGAGCCCGCGAAGGGCTGAGGATTTTGCCGATGAAGAAGAAGCGCTTTTCTGTGGAGCAGATCGTCGGAGTACTGAAGCAGGCCGAGGTCGGGGTGCCTGTAGCGGAAGTGATCCGCAAGCATGGGATCAGCGAGCAGACATTCTACCGCTGGAAGGCCAAGTACGGTGGTCTGGAAGTGAGCGAGGCGCAGCGGCTTCGCCATCTGGAAGAAGAGAACCGCAAGTTGAAGCAGTTGGTGGCCGAACAGGCGCTGGATATATTCGGCTTCAAGGCGGTGCTATCAAAAAAGTGGTAAGCCCACCGGCCAAGCGGGAAGCCGTGAATCTCTTTCGCGCCGCAGCGGAGTGCTCGGAACGGCGTGCCTGTGGGCAACTGGAAGTGTTGCGGGCGATGGTGCGCTATCGGCGGCGCGAGAGATCGCGTTGTGATAACCGCTTTCGGTGAAGACGATTGGCTCGCCATCGCAGATGACCTTCTCAAGATTGATTTGGTCAGGGAAGACAACGGACGGCATCTTGCCAGCCGGGTAGGGATGGAGATTGCCCTCGTTCATGCGGCTGCTCAGGTCGCCTAATTGCGCACTCTTCGAAGCGAAGGCCAGCGACGGGCCGATGATCGCGATCGAATTCGCCTCTTTCATCGATTCTTTGGAATCAAAAATCTGATTCTGGTAGGCCTGATCGACCGATGGCCAGTCGGTCTCGCCGCTGATGTCCATTTCATTTGGCCCTTTAAACGACTCCATGGTGTGGCCAGACAACGAATCGACTTCATCGAGCATCGCGCCGCTCAGCGCTCCAAGATTGCTGCGCGGATCGAGAACCGCGTCGAAGCGAACACCGAGATTCCCGAGCTGGATCCATCTGCCGTAGAGCATGTTGTTGTAATCGGTGTTCTGCAGGTGAATGCCGTCGCGCAATTGGCGCCGGTGACGAAGGGGTCAGTGGAAACGAACACCATAGTTTTGTCGAACACCCAGGATCTTTGAGCAAACTGATTCAGGAAGTGCAGAATGCTGGTATCGAAGGCATCAACCATCGTGATCTTCATCCTCCGCACTGCGAACCTGTCCTGCTTCGGTCGGACTCAAGGCAAGAAATCGTCTCTTAAGGAACTGGTGATTGGCAAAACACTTGTGTGATGCATGGAGCGGATAACTAGCTGTCCCGGCGATAAAAATTCGTCAAGAACAGGCTCGAGGTTTGGAGCGCGAAGTAGCGCGCAATCTGGGGTTGATTTGAGGAAGCGCGGCGCTTTGACCCAAACATGACAGGGTCCATTGCGCAGGCTGTCATGTGTTGATCTATCCTGAAATTGGCGTATAATGGTAACTGTATGATTCCTAGTAACTTACGATCACTTTTTTGGGATACGAACCTGGAAACCTTCATCCCCGAAGCCTGTCCTGACTACACGATCTTCCGAGTGTTGGAATTAGGCGACGAAGCTGCAGTAAAGTGGCTGCGGCATACATTCGCTGAGGCCGAAATCCGCCGAGTGCTCCGAACTGAGCATCGCCTCACTCTGAAATCGGCCAATTTTTGGGCTCTGGTGTATGGAATTCCATCTGGAGAGGTTGCGGCCTTGAATGGCAGCCGCTGACCATCACTTTCTTAGCGAAGGAAGTAGCCATGACCGATCCTGAACGCGCGGCGTGGCACAGCAATGTGATTGCTGCCTCAACCGAAGCCGCGCTTGGTGCACTGCGAGATGCAACACTGCTCGATGGTTTCTACCTCGCGGGCGGAACCGGTCTGGCTCTTCAGCTTGGGCATCGGCTCTCTCGGGACCTAGATTTCTTTATGCAGGATCACTTCAACGAGGATGTTTTTCTCCAACGCCTTCAGAAACTCGGTGGCTTTACATTGGCTGCTAAAGCACCCCACACACTCCACGCGACGATCCATGAAGCGAAAGTGAGTTTCCTGGGCTATACGTACCCAGTGCTCTTTCCGACGAACTCATTCTTGGAGGTGGCCGTCGCTGATCCTCGCGATATTGCTTGTATGAGATTGAGTGCCATCGCCAGCCGCGGTACTAAGCGTGATTTCATTGATCTTTACGTTTGCGTCCAACGCTACGGCCTCAAAGCGATCCTAAACCTCTTTGAACAAAAGTACGCGCAGACGAATTACAGCCGCATTCACATCCTAAAATCGCTTTCCTTCTTCGACGACGCAGAACGCGATCCCCTGCCCCACATGCTCGTCGCGCTCGATTGGGACAGGGTGAAGCAGTTCTTTCGCAAAGAAGCGCCGCAGCTAATCTGAAGTGGGAGAATTCGACCATTGGAGACTGCAAATCTCGGCCTGCGCTCTTCGCTTGGCGTCGAGGATCTCGCTTCTTGACAATCCACTCCGAGACCGCATTCGTTCATCGCAGAATTGCGCCTTTTCGTTCGCTTCCGGGGCGGTAGCCCCGTCGCATCAAAACGGTGTTGAATACATAGCGTTGCTGCCACCCATTACACTCCTTTGGTGCTAAACATTAGGATCGAATTCTGCCAGTGAATACAGGAAGGCAAGCATGCCCGCACGCGTACGGCGTGTATGATGAAAATTGCATCAATCGATGCCATAATGGTATGTAAGGGAGGCGAATATGCCGAGATCTTCCACGGTTGCCATCAAAGATGAGCCTGGCGGAACGGGAAATGTAAAGCGCATCCGGACGACAGTAACGCTCGAAGACGATCTAATCCGCAAAGCGCAGGCGTACACAGGCATTAAAGAAAAATCGGCGTTGATTCGGGCGGCCCTAACGCAACTAGTCCAGCGGGAAGCGGCGCGGAGGCTGGCGGCGCTGGGCGGAACGATGCCCGATTTGCAAAGAATTCCACGCCGAAGAATGCCACGAAAATGACTCCGACAGACACGCCCATCCTGATCGACACGAACATCTGGGTCGAACATTTCAAGACCGAGAACAAGGAAGTCTCGGCCTTGCTGGAAGCCGGGAGGGTGGTGATGCACCCCTTCATTGTTGCGGAACTGGCTTTCGGTGGTCTCCGGGATCGCAAAGTGACGCTTGCATTGCTTGATTTCCTTCCCGAGTTGCCGGTCGCCGAACTTCACGAAGTCCGTCAACTAATCGAACTGCGAAAGCTCTACACAGAGGGCATTGGCTTGGTCGATGCCCATCTTATCGCCTCGCTCCTTATCGTCCAAACCCCGACCGAGCTCTGGACGGACGACGATGGGCTTACGCGGGTTGCCGAAAAGCTCCGCTTTCTGGCAAAACCGCCGTTCGCTGTGTAACGTCTGTGTGCGAATCCCTCGCGGTGTACGAGCGCGGGGCACGCCCTTGGCATGCATGATGAACAATGCCGGCATGCCTTCGACATGGATGATATCAAACTATTCTCTTACGACAACTTGCATGCAGCAGTTGCCGATGCACTGATCGGCAGCAAAGGACTGTACTTGATGGCAGGTTTGTCTAGATTTGGAGTCGATCATGGTTCAACTGCCCGCGAAGTTCGAACAAATCGCTCGATTGAGCGATGAGTAATGCGCATGCCGTTCCAGGGGAAAAACCCCGTATTCCTCGCATGAAGCCGGCGACGAGATCAAGAAACAAAAGCTTCGTGCTGCCGTCGTGGCGCTTTCGGACGAACTGCTGAAAGAACTGATCGGATGGGTTCATTTCGGTCGCGGTGATGGCGCCGACGAAGGGGAACCCTAATCGACATCACAGGAATCCGCAATTGGTCGTTGTAATCGATGCGCCTGAGGGAACTCTTCCGCCTGTATAAACGGCGAAAGCCACGAAACACGCTCCTGGAGCGGAGAAACCGCTAGTGGTGCACGAAAGGGAGCTGGGACGAATTCCCTGATTCCTCCACCCGGGGCACCGATCCGGACGAAATCAGCGCATGCGTCCAGGGAAATAGACAGCAGACGGGCGCGGTGGCGGAGAGGTTACTTTGGTGATTCGGGGCGCAGGTGGTTGAGGTGAGCTGTGCCTGACACTTACTGGGGCAGTTGGCCATTGCGGGCAAGGGATATCGGCCACGTATCCACGGATGGTTGTCTCCATACGACGCGAGGACGTAAACCGCCTTGTCCAAGGGGGAGGCTCCCTATATTCTTATTGCTTGACCCCGAGACAGTTTCTATCCCGTACATTTTGGCGATTTCCGACCGTACGAAAGGAGAGGGAGGATGTTTTCCTGAACGCCAGAGTCAAATCGCCTTCCGCCGAGAGAATGGGAATGCGCACTCGATCTCTCACGCTATTTGCGTTGTGCTTCTTTCCGGTTGTTTTGACGGCCCAGTCTGGGGATCTCGCTTCCTATCAAATTTACGGCGGGTTCACTTCCCTCTCCAATTCTTTCAATGGCGTACCTGGATCCCGTCAGCCGTTGCTGGGCTGGGAAGCGGCCGTTGCGTTTCCCGCCTGGCATCATCTGCGGCCAAAACTTGACTATGCAGCTTTCAACGGAACCAATCTCGGCGCCCCGCAGCACGCTTTCTTCATCATGGCAGGCGGTGAGTACGAGCACGAAGTCGGCAAGGAGAGGCTCTTCGGCGAGGCCTTATTTGGCGATGCGGGTCTGAATCAGAATTGGGGCGCAAACGGTTCGCCAGGGAGCAGTGCTTCCTTCTCCACTTTATTCGGTGGCGGCGTAGACACGCCGGTCAGCAAGCATTTTGCAATTCGTGTTGAAGGCGGGTACCAGTATACGAATTTCTATTTGTACCAGAGTTTGAACCCTAAGTTGCCTTACCGGATTCCGGGGCTGCCCAACAACTTCAGCCGGGTCTCCACCGGATTGGTTTGGCTTCCCCATCTCGAATCAGCGTCCAGCGGCAAGCGCCATGAACGTCAGCCAGTTGAAAGCGAGTTGGTCTACGAAGCCATCAGCTCCTTTGGTCACTACCACCTCTTCGCCAACTCTTGGTGGAGCAATCTCCGCCTCGCAGGTCTCGAGTATGACCGACACTCCTGGGGAAAGTTCATCGGAGCGCGAATGGACTATACCGCCGATATTCTGCCGGCGATCCTCACCCAACCAAGCAAAACCGACGTGTGGGGAAATCCGCTGACCACTGATCGTGAACACGTTGCGGGATTGGCGATCTCGCCCGCCGGGCTGCGCATGATGTGGTTCGACGGCAAGCGCATCAAGCCCTATTTCTTTATTAAAGGCGGTTTGATCGGCTTCACAAAAAAAGCGCTCTCAAAGAACGCGTCGTACGAAAACTTCACGCTTCAGGAAAGCCTGGGTGCTCAGTTCAAATTGACCGACCGATGGGAGTTTCGCACCGGGTTCCTCTTTTTTCATTTTTCGAATGGGTTTGTCGTAAACAGCAATCCGGGACTCGACTCGCTGACCTATAACGCCGGAATCAGCTATCACTTGGGGAAACGGGAGGCCGGCCGCTAAAGCGCCCCCGGGAAAGTGCGCGGCTGGCAACTCGCCAGGGAAACATAGTTTACCTCGCGCGGTCGGCGCAGTAGCCGCTCCGGATGGGCTCGGCCAGACTCTGAAGGGAGCAGTTGGCCTGCGGATGTGGATTGGAGAGTCCAGCTCCCTTCACACCAAGCAAAGTAGACCTGTTCTTTGCCGCCCATGTTTTTTGGCGAAAGGCAGCGGCAAGCTGACACCTTTGGGGTTGTAACGGTAAGTATCGGGGCGCAAGTCTTTCTTGCATGTGCGGGCGATGCGGCAGACGAGCGGACAAATGCGGCGTCCGGGAAACCATAATGGGAATCCTGGCTAATGCGTGTGCAGATAGGTCATGCGGCGTTATGGAGCAACCGCTTCAGACCACGCTCTTCGCTCGGTGGGCCAGACGCAAAAAGGCCGACCGGGAAACGGTCGGCCTTTGAACTATGCAGGAAGATTTGTTTTGGGCTCTATGGGCTGACCCTGCATTGGGAGAGCCCGTAGAAACGTCGTTGCAGCGCAGGCTGGAGGGAGACCTGCGCGACCGATTACTTCGCGTGTTGCCTTTCAGGAAGCGGCTTGCGCACTTCGGGCTTGACCGTCGTCTCGTCGACCGGTGTGGTTCCCGTGACATCAGTGCCGAAGTCCGCTCCAGCGGGCACCAGGTAGTTTTGCACAGTCTGGCCGTCCGTTGGGGTCGTGGCAACGCTGATTCGCGAAGCATCAATACCCTGCTCAGTGACCAGATAGTCCTTGGCATTCACGGCGCGCTGTGCGGCGAAGTCTTCCACTATAGCCTTCTTGTGCTTTTCGGCGAACTTCTCCTGCTTGGCGGTTGTCGCCTTCTCCTTGTCGTTGGACTCTCCTACGACCACGGCCTTGGCGTCAGCTTGCTGCTTCAGGTCCAAAGCCACCTGATCGAGGCAGGCCTTGGCTTCGTTGTCAACGCGGGTGGGCCGCTTGAGGTCGTTGGCAAAGCTGATGGAGCACAGAGTTTGCGCGTGCGGCTGTGGCGGCGGTGGCGGAGCCTCGATGGTCACGCTGGTCTGCCCGGTCGCGGAGTGTCCTTTGTCGTCTGACACATTGCAGGTGATGCCCACAGCTCCAGTCGGTGCGCCAGCCGAGGAATATTCCGCGGTCGTGCCGCTGCCCGTGATCGTGCCGGCCGAGGCCGAGTAGCTGTAAGTCAGCGGACGGTTCTGCGGGCTCACGCCCGTGGCAGTAACGGTTGCTGTGTCGCCGGGCTTGATGGTGGTTGGGCTGGCCGAGCAGCTGATTGTCGGAGGCTCAAACTCTTTCACGGTATAGTTCGCCGTCGCTTGCGCCGACTCCCAGGGCTTCAGGCCCTCTTTGCCCGGCTTGCCTTCCTTCACATTGCAATTCACCGTGTGCTGGCCCGGTGCCAGAGAAGCAGTGTCCACTTTCGCCGTGTTGTCGGTGGCGGTGACGCTCTCCCCAGACAAGGCATAGATCACATGATCTTTGGGGTTCAGCCCGCCTGCAGTTGCCGTGATCGTCACCGGCTCACCCGGGAAGACCGAGTCGGGGCTGGCCGAACACGCCAGTGTGACCGGTGGCGGAGGCGCCAGCGAACCAACGTGAATGACGACGCCTGCGCTCAGCCGCGCCGCGTCGACGTTGGCGCGCCCACCCGGGGGATTGGCTTGCGTGCCAAAATCGGCATGCATGTATTCGTAGTCCGCCTGGAATACGCGGATCGCTAGGTGGTGATTAAACCACGGCGTTTCATAATCCATGCCGCCGCCCACCGTAAGGTCAGGACCCCATTTGTACGGGTTGTGGAACGGCCCATCGATATACGAAGCACCCACTAATGCATGAGCGAATGGCGTGATATTTTCCTGAGGGAAGCGAAAGATCAAGCCACCAGAGAATGTTGCGAATCCATCGTCGTTGCCTCGTGTGCCGACATTGGAGCCGGGCACTCCCTGTCCCCACTCATGCTCAGCCAACTCTGCTTGAACGCCTACAAAGCGATTGAAGTAATAGGCGCCACTCACGATTGCGCCGACATTGACTGCGTCGTAGGAATAAGGCACGGCTGAGCCGCTGGGCTGTGGTACCTGGACTGTTCCTTTAGGAGCAAGATAGCTGTATCCAGCGAATATATCGAACCTGGAAGGCGAATCATTTGAGGAATATTTCGCAGACGAGGCAGCTTGAGCCGCCAGAGCAACCGGTAGCGACCCCAGCAAAACCAAGGCTAAAACCCGGCCAACAGTTCTCAAATCAGGAGCTTGCATTCAGTTATCCTCCGCAGACTGGCTAATGCAGCCAGATGGAAAAGTGCAATTCTTGAGCAGACTTAGATCAGCTCTGGTAACGTTGGCTTCGCACCACGTGCGAAGCGTTGCAACATCAATGCAGCACCAATAAACGTACCACAATGACCACAGGCGGGAGCACATTTTTTCCAATAAGCCCCATCATTTCAGCGGAATCCACTAGCAGGACGTTACCAGCGCTCATTACTAAGGTAATGCACTTAAGAGTGTGCACCCACTCACATCAACCCCAAAAGGCAAAACTACAACGTCCGCTATCTTTATCCGTTTAGAGGTTTGATCCACTGACAAAGGTGCTTCTACGCCTCGGAAACGGGTGGTCTGTTAGCTCGCAGTGGGACTCAAGTTCGGCGTTTCCTGGAGCGACGGTGATGCAGGCCGACATCTCCCTTGGAGGAGAACCCGGAGCTGATTAGGATGAACAGCTTAATACTCTCATTAAGTTTAGATTGCCAATCCAATTCGGGCAGTCGCGAGCTGGAACTGTCAAGTTTGCACTCGGGCGCTGAATTTCCCTTACCCTGTCGAGCTCATCTCGACCGAAGAGGGCGTTGCCGCACTGGAGGGCGACTAGAACCGGCTGAGCACATCGATCGAATCGCCGAATATTTTCGCCGCTTACAACTGGTTCCGGGGATGGACTCAGCGGGTCACTTGCGACGAGGGCGGCCGGCTCATACAGCTCCACATGCTCTTGATCAAGCAGAAAGAGGCTGACGTGTTCACAAAGCCTACTCAGTGAGAGAATGCGTGCAGATCTACCATTCTCCGCAGATGCTCGCTGCCGGGAAATCCATGCCTCAGGATCGCATTTATCATTAGATACCGATGCCCGCTTGCCTCCATATCATTAAGCGCGCCCTGTTGGAGTGCAGCGGGCTCGCCCAACTTCTAGCCTACTGGTCGGAGTGCGACGATGTGCGGCCCAGCTTGGATGGAAAACGGTGCCTGCTGGGGATTCCTAATAAGGCAAGCGTGAAACGATATGAAGGTGCGCGAAATGCATGACGTTTATACCGGGGCGCTGAATTCCCCCTACTGTGTCGAGCTCATCTCGACGGAAGAGGGCGTTGACGCACTGGAGAGCGACTGGAACCGCCTGAGCGCATGCGCCGAAAGCCCGAATGTCTTTATGACCTACAGTTGGTTCCGCACTTGGTTGCGGAGGCTTATATGCGACGATGGCCGCGGACAGCTACTACCAAATCTACTGTTGATCAGGCAGAAAGAAGCCGTGGTGGGAATCGCGCCCCTTGTGCGGCGGATTGTCACTCGCCCCGGATTCCGCCGGCAAAAGCTGGAATTTGCGACTCATCATTCTGACTACAACGAACTGGTAGTGGGCAAGGACGTGCGCGCTTTGACGCATGCGGTGATGGACTATCTGGCCTCTTCAGCGCGAGACTGGGACCTTGTCGATCTGAAGGAAATGCGCGATGACGGTAACCGAATCGCCGACATGGAAGCCGCGGCCGCGAGCGCTAAACTGCCTTACCGACTCTTTTGGGAAGAGGACAAGTGCCTCTACATGCCGATCAACGCGCCTTGGTCGACGACAAGAAAGGAAAAGCACCTGCGCTTTGCACGGCGTGCGTGTGTGGGACTTGAGGAAAGGTCCGGCGAGGGCTTTCGCGTGCGAGTGACAGGCCAACCGCAGTTGGAGAAAGGGCTCCTGGATCGCATCATCGCTGTGGAATCACAAAAACGGATCGACGGTCTGCCTTTACCGCCCATCATCGGAAAATATCGTGAAGTGTTCCAATCGCTCTTCGACGTACTCGGTCCACAAGGTGCGCTCATAATCGTCCTCGTGGAGAAGAACGAAGAACTTGTTGCCTGGCGCTTTCTCTACCGATGCGGTACAAAGCTCTGGGACTATATGACCGCCTACGATTATGCATACTCGGCCTTGTCGCCCGGAACGGTATTGATTTGCGCCGCCATCGACTACGGCTTCTCGCATGGATGCGATGAGTTTGACTTTCTCCGGGGCATGGACACGTATAAACTGCGCTGGACCCATGAATTCCGACGGAATCGGCGCATGATTCTCTGGAACAGCCGCTGGCTCTCGAAACTATTCGCTGCCTCATATGTTCGGCATCGTGTCCCGGTGTCGCAGGAAGACCATTCTCACCTGTGACGGTATCCGGTAGCCGCTGATCACAGCAGATAGGAGACAGCAGTGACCAACGAATCGCAAGCTGGATTGGCCGCGAATCTGGCCTATTACACGTCGTCGGAAAGCGTTGCCGCCTATTCGTTCTATAACCTGCTCCAGGAAGAGGAGTATGTATTCCAAAAGTATTTCAATCCCGGAGATACCGTACTTGACCTTGCCTGCGGTTTGGGCAGGACGACTCTGCTGCTGCATGAGATGGGCGTGTGCGTGCGCGGAGTTGATCGGTCCGAGGTCTTCATTGAATTGGCGAAGCGGCGCTTCCCTTACCTCGATCTACGGGTTGGTAATTACGACTCGATCGACGAAGAAGACGCATCTTTCACCAAGATTGTTATCGCACTCAACGGAATTGACTATGCGATTCCCGAAGCACAGAGGGTTGCGGCCCTGCGCGAGTGTGCGCGCGTGCTGAAACCGAGGGGTATTCTAATTTTTTCCTCCCACAACCTAAAGTCGCTACATTGGTTTTCGCCGTACTATCGCAACAGGCGGCGTTGGAAGTTTCGTAATATGTTTCGTGCGTTTGGCACACACTGTTACATCTGGGACGGGGCAGAGTATATGCTTTACACCGTCCCGAGGTACGTGGTGCGACAGACAGAGGCGGTGGGCCTAATGCTGTTGGAAATCCGCGGCTTTAACCGGTACCGATGGACACGGATCGACCAATATTTCTCCCCGTATCTGCAGTACGTGTTCACCAAGCCTATGCAATGAGAGAGTGTTCAGATCTAGGTCTGTGGCAATATGAAGGTGTACCTTTGTAGATACTTTTCTGGAGGCGAGTAGGCTTTCATAGTTGGAGCATGCAAAGCTATCACCGTGTGCATGTTGAGTTGAGGAGGAAGGATG
>Ga0116223_10000828_pt1 | contig 34852 bp, 32 predicted proteins | sample Sb_taG_3_FD_90092 | JGI IMG/M metagenome (GOLD analysis project Ga0116223, IMG submission 90092) | Peat soil microbial communities from Weissenstadt, Germany - Sb_50d_a_PC metaG | ecosystem: Environmental > Terrestrial > Soil > Wetlands > Peat | place: Germany: Weissenstadt | collected 2010-09-21 | reverse complement strand
TTCAATGGTTTCAACTGAGCCGCATTTGGTTTGTACAATTTTTGTACAACCGAGCAAACTCAGGAATCGCAGCATCTCTCCTAAAGGGAGCGAAAAAGATGCTGACGGTTTACACCCGCCACTCGCAAAAATGCCCGCACCGCGACGACATCGCATGGCGTCGTTGTCGCTGTCCCAAGTGGATTCAAGGCACTCCCAGCGAAGATCACGAATTCCTTCGCACCAGCGCAGCGACGCGCACCTGGGAGCAGGCAGAAGAAAAAGCTCGAAAGCTTGAAGAAGAGGCGCGGCCCGGTGCACGCAAGACCGCACCAGCGATCACGATTGAGGAGGCGGTTGCAGCCTATCGCGCCGACGAAGCCGCCCGCTGCCTGTCGAAGTCAACCACGAACCAGAGCAAGACCCTCTTTCAATTTCACCTGCGGGCGTGGGCCAAGGACGTGGGCCTCTCTCTGCTGCGAGAACTCACCACTCCGAATCTGGTGAAGTTTCGGGCAACGTGGGGCAATGGCCCCAATACCACCCGCCGCAAACATGAACGGCTCATCGGCTTTTTCGAGTTCTGCATCGGCAACGATTGGCTCGACAAGAATCCAGCCCTCAAGATGAAGAAGGCGGAGGAGAAGCGCGTTCCCACGGACTACTTCACGCGAGAGGAATTTCAGCGCATCGAGGACGCGACCTATGCGTATGGAGATTGGCGCGGAGGTCGCGACTTTCGCTATCGCCCGGAGAGAATGCGTGCCCTGATTCTGTTGATGCGTTGGTCTGGGCTTGCGATCCGAGACGCCGTATCGCTGGAAAAAGACAAGCTCAGCGCGGACGGAAAGCTCTTCTTGTACAGGGCGAAAACCGGGGTTCCGGTTCGCGTCCCCCTTCCAACCAAGCTCGCAGAACTCTTGCGTTCGTTGCCAACGGTGAATCCGAACTATTTCTTCTGGAGTGGCAACGGCGATCCTGAAACCGCAAAGAAGGGATGGCAGCGCGCGCTTCGCCGCCTGTTCAAGCGGGCGAAGATCAAGAAACCCGACGGCACACCGAAACGTTGCCACCCTCACATGTTCCGCGACACGTTCGCCGTGGAATTGCTGCTCTCGGGAGTTCCGATTGACCAGGTTTCACTCTTGTTGGGACACAGCAGCGTGAAGGTCACGGAAAAGCACTATTCGCCGTTTGTGAAGGCGCGGCAGGAACAGTTGGAGAACAGCGTGAAGCTGAGTTGGCAAGTACACGACGAATGGCTCACGCAATCGGCGAAAACGAATCAACATATCAATTGACAAACGAGGGACGAGAACGTTCACCCTTCGACAATCGGGTCTACCGTCCGGCGGCGTCGATGACAAACGCGGACAGAAAGAGCGTCATGACTGCAAGGAGGAGAATCCACATTAGCGTGGTCGTCAGACTACTGCTAATTCCTGCGAGCAATGCGGAATCCCAAAGGGCTTCGGGATCGTTGACACGCTGTGCACCATAGCCGCTCATGAACTGTCGTACGGAAAGCCCGCCCCTCTTCTTACGGGCATCGGCCAATGCGACTCGGGCCTCGTCTCGCAATTGAGACTCCAGGCCGACCACGACGTTCTGCTCAAGGGGTTTCTTCTTCTTGTCGAAAAGGGGTTTTCCGTCAGCACCAACCATTGGAACTGACACGACATGGAGCTTACGTAAACGGTCGAATCGAACAATGGAAGCGAATCCCAATAAGCCTAGAAGGACCGCCGCACCCCCAAAGTAGCGATAGTTTGAATTGCTGATCGTCACATACGTAACCGCCATCAATGCGACAGCGACCACTCGTGCGCCAGCCGTGACCAAGAATGGCGGCGAGCCGCTGGCTAGCCAACTCCAGCGCTTCACGCCCCCCAGCATCTTCAATAAAAGGACACTAAAAGTGGCGACCAGTGCCGAGGCAAGGGCCACAACGTTTGCGAAGGGACCGTATCGACCAAGATTCATCGCAACACCCTCAGAAATTCAAATGGGCATAAGGCTGCCCTGGCAGCGTAACGACTAAATTGAGGTCCCATTGCAGGTTGTTACCATACGCCCCTCCGTCCACGCCGAATATGTATGTGCCCGATTGGAGAACGCTTGAGGTTGGTGTCGTTGGGTGATTGAAATTGTTGGGAGTGACGTAGTATGCGCCGGACCAAAACACTCTTAGGCCATTTGAATTCGTGGACACCGTGAAATTGCAGCCCGGCGTCGGCACAGGAGGCCCGCTTAGTAGCTGTCGAAGGTAGAGTGATGGGCGATTCCATGGTTGGCCAGACTGCCCATCTCGGAAGCCTCTTACTGCGGCCACTCTAGTTGCCACGAAGTCCGTAGCACGTCTCAGGAAGGTTGACCGGGCCTCTTGTCGGCCCATCGACATAAATCCTTCGAGCTTTCCTTCACGTCCGAGGATCGGTCGAAGGTAGTCGTACATAGCCTCATGGAAGAAAGGATGTCCGCGCCAGCGGCGACCCTTGCCGATTCCAAAAGGAAACAGTGGCCACTTCTCCGAACCACCTAATGCAGTCGCGAGAGAAAGTGGAACCGTCTCGCCCGCGATTTGTACGGCTGGAACGTTCGCATCAAACTCCTCCAGGAGCGATAGCTCATCGGAAAAAGTGTTCGCGTCCGATTCAACATCGGAGACCACAAGATTTTGCTCAAGCTCTAAGCCTTCGCCTTCACGATTGACCAGACGTTCCACAATGCGGGTCGCATATGCAGCATCTTCACGAGAATATTCTGCCATGTTCTTCCTACTCCACCTAAGAACTGACCTCGCGCTTTAGGCCACAGTAATATACCCCAAATTCTCTTAGTTCATTCGTTTGTCTGATGTTTATCCGCTGGAAAGAATACACTTAGCGCTCACAAGGGTCTTACAATGTCAGCCTCACCAGAAGATAGGGGTTTAAAATTAGCGCCAATGGAAAGTTTTGTTAATCGTGCCACGACCTCTTCGGGAGCCTCCGACAAGATAGAACTGCCCGAAGCCGTCCCTCCACCTAGCTACTCTACCTTGCTGGAATGGTGGAACGAATGGCCAGAAGCTCGACCTGCACATATGGATTTCTGGGCAAGAGGTAATTTTAGTAGACGGCTTCTTTCTCGAAAAAACTCCCAAAGAAGCGCTTGCATGGTTAGGGCAGAATATCTCGATGAAGTCGAGGCCGCTCTGAAAAGGCTTGCACTATTGGATTTGGAAATAGACTTTGTTTGGCACGGAGAAGTCTCAGGGCCTCAGCTAGTGATTGTCCCGCAAGATGTCGACTACGAGGACACAGGAGGCTGGGGCTATAGCGCCTGCGCCGGAAGTGAGATTGCTGATCGGAGAGGCGGCAAGGAATGGTGCCCTTCTATGGGATGGGCATCTCTCCTGCCAGATACAATCACTGATTGGCTAGCGACAGAAGCGACGGAGTTTGTGCGCTCCGGGAACGTTGTGGTCGCCCCCGTGGACCATGTAGGGCTCCGCAAGCAACCGGGAGGAGAAACCGAAGAACAGCTTCAGAAAATGTCAAATAGTGTGTCATTGATGGGTGAGCGAGCGAAAATCAAAGCGCTGTTCGAGCTTGAGCTCCCGTTCATAGACGGAATGGCAGTCCGGGACATCAAGAAATTCTGTGATGACTACAAAGACTCCCTCGTGCTCTTCCAGAGTGCGCTGCGCGAGATCATTCAGAGTGCTCCCTGCCAATCCGAGGACAATCTGGCGAAAGAACTTGTCCAAAAGGCAAAAGAGGGAGTCGCGGAGCTTAGTTTATCCGACCGAACTGTGAGCGCGCGGAGAGTCCTTGCGGCGGTCGGAGCATCAATCGGGGTAGTCCTCGTGACCGTCGGGCTGAAATTAAGCGCGAGTCCTGCCGCAGCGGCTGTGGGAAGCGCTGGAGCCGCAATAGCGACTATTGGGCAATACTCTCAGATCCTTGAAGCCCGTGGGCAAATGAGAAAGAACCCGTTCTACGCGATATGGGCTCTTCAACGTGGCAGGGGCAGGAAGAATGAATTTCTTCACCGGTCTTCTTTCGGCGCATCGGTACCATCTGCGAAACCAAGGGCAATTCCGCCTTACCATTGGTTGAGTCCGCCGACGCCGGGGTGGGGAATTCCGACAGCTTTTGTGGGTTGAGCTACCTCAACTGTCCTTCCCCTTCACAGGCTGTTTAGACCCTCCGATACCCATGTAAGCGTCCTCCAGAGTGCGTTTGAAAGGTTGTCACGAGTCAACGATGGCGGCGTTAGCCCGCCTTGCGGAGGCGGCGATGGACCCGAAGCAAGACGCTTTCGGGAATTCTGAGAGTAAGATACCGTCGCTTCTTCAGGCTACCCGTGTTCCCGAAGACGATTATTCCGGGCTCCTTTTCGAACATCTTGCGGACCGTTCTTGTACTCAAGCCCCAAAGCTCTCCGATCTGCTCCAGTGAATAGTGTTTTTCTATCGCTTTGTCTGGAGCAGCCTGATCTGAAACACTCTGCGGGCGCATTGCGGGCGGAAGCGGAGACTCAAAAGCGCTCATCGGAATGCCTCATCCTCGCGGAAATAAGTGATCGCCAGTCCGAGCGGGTTCGCCTGAATCAAATCGTTCGGCACCGAGTCACGGAAGAGAAAAACGAAGTGGGCGGTATAGAGGGTTCGCTTGATCTCGACATGCTCGGCTGGAGAATACGCGATCTCATAGAAATCAACTGTGGCCTTATACGGAGCCGACCGTAGGTCCTCAATCGACACCTTTCCGACATCAATGTCGATGTCCGGGGCACTGGAGTCCTGGAGATATCCCTCGACCGTGTGATTCTTCCGGTACGCCTCAGCAACGCCATTCGCGAGCTGGGCCTCCATGAAGAGTAGTGATTTCTTGAAATTGTCTCGAACCGTGTAACGGTTCCGGCTGTAATAGAGCCGGCAGAAATCGCTCAGGAAATACTTGATCTCCGCGTCCTGGGGCTTGTACCCGAGGGTGTCGTACTTGACGGCCTCCGCTCTGCCGATATCATTGATGCGGATGACCAGGGGCTTGAAGTTCTGGAACATGCGAACGGTTCTGACGTTTGCATAGATTAGGCCAGCCGAGACCAGAGCCATCGCCAACAGCGCCAGCTTCAAGTACGTGTTCGTGACAATGGCATCCCCAAATTGCTCTGCGTAGAGCTGCTTGGCAGCACTGAAAGTAGCGTCTTGTTTCTCTTCTGCACACATGGCCTTACCCTCGACTGATGTAAGCGACCATTGCCGCCGCCAGCCCGGAATCTGCTCCAGCAGCCCCGCTAAACAAGTGATTCGTCAAAGCGGGAATCTTCAGGAGCCCGTAAATTGCGATCAGCAGGAAGATAAACATTGCAGGGAATGCGGTCATCCACTGCTCGACTGTCAACCCGCCCGTGTCAATGGCGAAGAACGCCAGCAGCAGCTTCCCGAAGATGTACACGAAAGCACTGGCAACCACCTGATAGAACGAGTACTGAAGGAAAGCCTTGAACCATCCCCAGAAGAGCCAGTCCATCTTGGGGACAACGAAGAACGGTATGAATACAGGCCCGACCAGCAACAACACGGCTTGGGCGATCAAGCCGAATCCTATGATCATGAGCACGACGGCCTGCACTGTAGCCAGAATCACATACAGCACAACGAATGTCAGAGTCTCGTGAAAATTGATGGCGCTCGGCTGTTCCATTCCTTGCTCAACCTCAGTCACTTTGGTTTCGATCAGACGCGCCTGGTCCATGCCAATGCTGTTTGAGAGAGATGATGCCTCTTGCATCACCAAGTCCGGGAAACTCATGCCAAAGCCAGGAATTGGCGTGCTGTAATACTTGACCATCGCAAAGCCAAACGCGATCACAAGCAACAAGCGGCTGAAGCGGGCGAAGTTGAAACCCTCGCCACCTTCAGCGCTTGAGAGGGCTGACTGCACTCCAAACCACGCAATAAGGATCGTCGCAAAGCCCCGGAAGAGGTTCTGGCCCATTCCAACGAACAAGTCGAGCTTCGAGGTCATCAGGCCTCGAATGATGTCTTCGAGGGAGGTGAGCGGATCTTGAACGGGAGCAAACATTTCATACTCCCGCGTTACCGGCCCGTAGGCGTTTGAAGCTGTGTCGGGATGGAGCCAGTGAAACTCATGGTGTCCGAGAAGTGCTGTTGCCGATACAGCTCTGTGTTGATGGTGCCAACGCCCGTCGTGCGGCTGCGTTCGGTCGTCACAAGTTGCTGTTCCAGTAGCGATGCCAAAAGCTTGTTTGTGTCCTGCATGGTGCGAACAAGCAACATGTTGGCAGCGTTGATCTTGTTCAGGACCGCGACCTGTGTGTTGAGATCAGAGTCGGACGACAGCGAGTCGTCTTCGAGTTGCTTGATGTGCGTCTCAAGTTGCTGAGCATGGTTTCGCATCTCGCCTATTGTGGCCATGCTGTTAACCGTCGAGCCATCTGATAACTCTTCCAGCCCATACGAACGCTTGAGGCCGTCGTAGGTGTTCACTCCGGTTGGATCGCTCAGAGACCTGTTGATCTGCCCGTAGCCCTGCTGCGCGATGCTGTAAGTTCCCGAGTTGATGCCATTGACCCAGCGGGACGTGTTGCCGAGCGTGTTGGCCGCACTCAGGTTCGTCCAGAGCGTAGGAATGGCGCGATACCGGGCCACCATGTTCTGGAGTTGGCGAGCCTGAGACTGGATAAACATGAATTGCTGCATGTGGACGTTGTACGACTGCTGAAGCTGCTGCAACTGCTTTTGCAATTGCAGATAGCGCAGCACAGCGTTGTGGTAATTCGTTGGGTCGTACACGATTCCGCTGCCAAATTGAGCGAAAACGGGGCTGACTGAGAAAGCCAGCACCAGCGATATCAGTGCGATTCTGCGTTTCATAGTTACTCCTTTAGAGATCCGATGGCATCTCGTGTTGTGCGTAGTCGGGAACAAGAAGGTCTTGCATGAGATACACCTTCACGCGGTGTCCTTCTCGAATGGTGATGGTGGGGAGCAGGTTAAGGAACCTGTCCAGAATGTGCATTGACGATTGCGAAAGGCTCGTTGCCACGCCTTGCCGGTACGCATCCGCCGGTGTTTCCGCCAATCCCAGGCTGGTTGTATTGCTGCCGACCTCGGTAAGTCCACCGATCGCGCCAACCGCGATGGATGCGCCAAAAAATTGCAGGTAGTGATGATTAACTTTGTCCTTGAGGCCGGTTTCGCCGATCTGGTTCAAGCCCTGGAATTGATCGAGGTCAACGGAGTAGCCGTCCGGCATGATGAGCCGATGAAAGACCACAGCCAGGCGCGTCTGCCCGAAGCCCTCGACCCGCTTCGTTTGTCCCATGACTTTTGTGCCGGCAGGGATGAGCAGGCGCTGTCCGTCGTGCGAGTAGATGCTATTGGTCATCATGCAAATGACAGGACCGCTGAAGTCACCGTTCAATCTCGTGACCAGCGTGGTTTCAAGGACCGTCCCTTCAAAGACCAAGTAGTCTTTGCCGCTCGACTGATTGAAATTCGGATTGCTCCTCTTCTTCGACGGCTCTTCAGAATTGGCGGACAGTTGCGATGCCTGCGGCGCGGCATTGGCAGGGGGAGTTGGGGGAGGGCTCGGCATCTCAAGGGCTGACAAATCCATCGCCAATTGCGCTGTCGGGTCCGCAGCCGTTTTGGTTGGGTCGCCAGCCTGTGGCGCGCGATAGCTCAGCGACACACTGGACGCGAAACGCGCCATGTACTCCCGACGACGCAAATCTTGTTTGATCGGATCTTGCTCCGTGGGTGGAACGGAGCCTTGATTCGCCAAAGCCGTGCTCGGGTCATCCACTCGTCCGGGCTGCTGCCCGAAGAGACGTTGTGCAGGAGTGAGAGGCGTCTGCTGGTCACGCCGTTCCTGCTCAAGGCGCGACGCGATTTCTGCAGGGCTGAGTCCAACGACCGTTTCCGTCTTTGGAGTGTCCGGCTTTTGCGATGACTTCGCGCCTTTTGCCGGCCCTGAGACCCAAAGCATGATCATGATGACGGCGGTCAGACCCATCACAACCCAAGTCTGAGCATTCTTGGGCAGGACGCCCGGAGCAGGTTTTCGCTTGTCCTGAACGTTGGGCGCCAGATTCTGAGTTTCGTTGACCTGCGACATGGCACTACTCCTGCCTCTTGAAATCCATGCGGTGCTTCCCAATCACTAGATAGCCGGAATCCAGAATCTTGGGCACCACGTAAACTCCATTTCGCAAATCAAAATTGATGAGATTCGGCGAGCCGTCCTTGACCTCGTATAGCGTGGGCTTTTCCTGTGCGGCAGAGCGAATGTAGGTGAACCTGTCATCGTGATAGATCGCCGACACGAGGAACGGCTTTTTGTCTTTGTCGAAAGAGTAGTCAAACTTCAGTTTGTTGACTGGATAGTCGGCCCGGAAGGTTTCTTTGTCTCGCTCCGCACGAGTTGCGGCAATCGCCGCCTGTACGCGCATCCCTTCCACGTCGCTCGACGGCACGAACTTTGGCGGAGCATTCATGGCCTGGACGATGGATTGGTCTTTGGGCTCAATGAAGACCTTCATGTCGGGATCGTCGCTTTCCCCGACTTCCTTCACGAGGAACGAATACACGTTGCCCGACGCGGTAATGAGCGTCACGTCCGTGCTCGTTCCTTGCTTCGCCGGTTTGATGTAGCAGAAATTCTGCGTCCCTTCGACCACCCAAAAGTCCTTGTCTCCGGTAACGAAGTCGAGAATCTTCTCGTTCTGGGGGAGGACAATCAGCGTCGTATAACGCAGCTTGGCCTTGATCAGAACGATGTCCTTGGCCGCATACTTGACTGTTCGTGCCTCGCGATTCTGCGCCGTAGCCGAAAGAGCCAGGAACGCGAGGAAAGTGATTGTGATTACTCGTTTCACAGGGAACTCCTTGCCAAAACCTCCAAACCTTTTTCAAAACCGTGCTCGCGGAAAGCCTGCTCGCGCTTGAAACTTTCATTCGGGTCGCTCGTATACAGCCAGTAGCTCTTTTCATCAACCTCAAGGTTGACGACCTTCGCCAAATCAGGCCGCTTTACCAGCGCTTGCCGCTTGGGAATCAGGGTCGAGATCATTTCAATCTCGTTGTCGTTCAAGTGAAACGTGTTTCGGTACAGCTCGCGGTCCATGTCTGGGTTCGCAAGGAAAATCTTGGTTGCGCAGCTCTCAATGACGACGTTCACAATCTCTGATTTGTCTAATTCATCAAGCGATTGCGTTGAGAGGATCATGGCGGCATTCTTCTTCCGCCAGGTCTTGAGGGCTTCCACGATGTAGTTGCGAATCGCAGGATGCCCAAAGAACCGCCAAGCCTCATCAATGAAGAACGCCTTGAACTTCGTGACAGCCTCTGGGCTGTAGATGAAGGCATTCGCCCGATGCAGGATGTAGAAGAGCAGAGGCTCAATCAGTCCGGGGTAGCGGTCCATCCCCTCGAAATCGAAACACTGAAAGTGCGAAAGCGTCAGCGTATCGTTCTCGTTGTCGAAGACGTGCTCGTATTGCCCGCCCCGCACCCACTTCTCCAGCCGATTGGCCAATGATTTCTGCAACGTGTTTGCCAAGACACTCAGGGTCCGCAAGTTCGCCGGCAGGATGTATAGGTTCTGGATCTGTCCAAAGAGATCCTTTTCTTCCGCCTGTGTCAGCGGAATCACGCCACGGCCTTCGGCGAGCACCTTGACGAAAGAAAAAAGAAAGTTCAGGTTCTCAGGTGTCGGCTCCAGCGAAAACGGATTGATCGTGAATTCCGAATGCTCCGCGCTGACCTTTAGATAAGCGCCGCTAAAGAGCTGTGTAACGCTGCGAAAACTCCCTCCCAGATCAAAAATGAACGTGTAGGGGTCATACTTCTGTAGATTCGTGATGAGGAAATTTAGGAAAAACGACTTGCCCGATCCGGTTCGGCCAAGGACAACGGTGTGGGCCGTGTCCTGATAGTGCAAGTTCAGGAAGTAAGGTGTTCCGTGATTCGTCTCAAGCACCGCCAGGTATTCGGCTTTTAGGTGCTTGTTCTGTCGCTCCCCGGTGTGCAACGTGAACAGGAACGAATAATCGGCGTAGTTTGCGTTCAGCAACCAGAGATACCGAAGATTGAAATCGCGGTTTCCCGGAATTGTAGCGAAGAACGCATTCAGCAGGTTGTACCGTTCCTCGAACAACAAGCCATCGTGCATGGAGAATACTTTGTAGAATTCAGCGCACGCCTTTTCGACGGCAGATAAATCCTTGTCGTAAATGACAACCGTGAGCGAGAACTCCCCGAAGTAATTCCCGTTCAGCTCGATTTCCTTCAAGCACTCGCCCAGACTGCGTACGAGCGATTCCTTGGAATCGTCCACCAGCAGTTCGCCCGGATTCGTTGAGCCGTCGGCCTTGAGCTGGCTAAAGAGCGAAGTCTTGCTGTTGTGGAAGTGACGCCGCATGGACTGAATCCGCTTGCGGGCGGCCGTATTGTCCTGGGCCTTCCATTCCGTAACGATGTGGTAGCTGGCCCCGACTTCCAGCAATTGCCGGAGAATCAGGGGCCAGCTCTGGGCGGTGGGCTCTTTTAGGGAGAGGGCTTTCACGTAGCAGTCGTCGATCAGGAGATGTCCCGGATAACACTCAAGCGCCGAATCAGCCAGGAAGTAATCCACATGCGTGTCATATTTCAGCCGCGCATGTGCAATCTTGGTCGGGGAGAAGTTCAGGAGCCTTTTCAGAACCTTGAAGGCTTCCTGCTTGCCGCACGTTTCAATCGCGACAAAATCGCTGAGGTGAAGAATTAGGCTGCGAACTTGATGCCGCAACGTGCGGTGTTGCCTGTCAATTGCACTGCCAATCAATAGGGTCTGCTTCTTACTGCTGAGAAAGCCCTTCAACTCTTCTAGCCCTTCCTTCGGCTCCGAAGCGAACCTCGCAATCGCACCCGTGATGCTGCGATGATGTGCCGTTCCTTCGTAGAGGATGACGTAGTAAATCTGAAGGGAGTACAGTTCGCCAGCTTTCCTCTCAAAGTAGGCTGTCCGGTCGTCAACCGCTTGCCTCACGACCGGGTTGTCGTATTCGCCATGCGGGATCGTCTCGCCGCTGGACTTGAAGAGGATCTGATAGACGCGGTACTGCGGCCCCAGAAGCCGGAGAGCCGATTCCAGGCGCTTGGTCAAACTGTCAGTCTGCTTGTGATCCAAACACTCGTAATCGACTCCCTCGACTCTGAGTACTACGCCAACGTCACCGCCTTTGGTCAAAAAGACCTGATCATCCAGAAAGCCAAAGATCGCCACATGCTCATTGAGAGCTCCGGTCTCCTTGTAGCTCTTGACGATCTTTGAAAGCCTAAGCATGTTCAATCACCCGAAGATTCGGATCGGAAAACTTCGCAGGGTCATACTCACGACGGAACTTGCCCGAGTTGAGCAGGATTCGTAGGATTTGCGGGTCCGTCCGCGTCGCCCACTGCGCCAGGAGGAAAAGGCAACCGAAGAGCAATATCCCGCCGAACAAACTGCCGAAAAGGTTGAAAGCCGCCGCGCCCATGATGAGCGCAACGAAGAACAGTTTTCGCTCTGCGCCCAGAATCGTGAGCGGTTTGTTGATCGCCTTGTGAGTGGCGTTGATGCGGCGGTCCATCGGCATTGCCATCTCCTACGATCCCGGAAAGAGCCAGGAGAGAAAGTTCACTGCTGCGATTGCCATTCCAATGCCGAAGACAATCCCGGCGAACATCCGCTTGTTTCCGCCTTCACCGAAGGCAAACATCAAACCGCCAACCACGATTGCGACAAGGCTCAGGCCCTTGGCAATCGGGCCAGTGAAAGCGGTTTGGAGTTGCTGGACGGCGTTTTCCCACGGACTGTTGCCGGATTGCAGAAAGATCAGCGTGAGCATCAGGTTCATAAGTCACATCCCGAAACGTGCATTCTTGCTGCACGTATGAACACTCAGACGCGGCAAAGATGCTAAAAGTTCTGCGTTCGCGAGCGAAATGCGGCTTTGGTCCACGCAGTTTAAGAAAATTGATTCCGTTGAAAACCGTGCGGGGCGGGCCATACGGCGGCATCAGTCTCCGGCTGGCCGAAGTTTTGACAATTCAGAGACATTTAAAGTCTTACTTGAGGCGTCCGAACCGCATCGAACCTTCCAGGTGTCTAAGTGAATAGCGCCTTGTCGAGGCGCGTTCGAGCGCGAGCTGCGTCAGTCGAGAAGTTTATGACGTGCGCCACTGCAACTCTTCGCGTGCCGCTGGGTTATTACTGGTTTGTCCATTGCCCGCCCTGCGTCTGTCTGGGCAACTCCCACAAACAATCAGCAACTCTCGTCTCGCAAACGGGTTGGCAATTGTTGTGTTCGTGTCTCTTTCAGGCAAGAAAAATCTGGGGATTGAATCGGAGGTGCTTTTGACGACCGCACAGGTTACTCAAAAGTTTAACGGCGATGAGACTGATCGAGATCTTAGAAAACCGCAAAGAGGCCCTGAAAGTTGCTGAGGTGGCAAAGATGCTGGGCGTTACGCCACAGCACATCTACAAGATGGCCAAGGCTGGCCTGATCCCTTGCTTTCACGTCAAGGGCGCAGTCCGCTTTTGCCCCGCAGAGCTTGCAGAATGGATCAAACAGGAAATCGAACAGGCGAACCGGAAACGCAACGAGTCGAATGGGGGGAATGATATGAAGTATGGGACATGAGATTGCAAAACAAGTTGGCTTGAGTACGACGGGCTGGCATTACTGCCAGCCCGTTTTGCTGAAAGGAAGGCGACGCCCGACAGGCCGCAAACTCTTGGCGTTATAACGTTTGGCTGAGGATGCACCTCGTATTATAGTAGTCCGATGACGTACTCGATTCCGCGGGATAACTTTGGGAGTCCACAACAGATTTCAGTTGGTTCACCAGAGGTTTCTCACATGACGGTTATGGAACAGGATTATCTGTCTGTCAACCGTTTGGCGTATGACACGCTCGCCGAGGCGTATCGAGAACGAGCGGAAATTGATCGGGTTAAGGACATTCCACTTGTCCAGCCGTTCGTCTCCTATTTAGACGAAACGTTCCGAGGAGAGCGCCGAGTCCTTGACATTGGACCTGGAAATGGCGTGAATCTGAGCATGCTCCGTGAGGCTGACCTTTCGATCGTTGGCATTGACATCTCGCCAAAGATGCTAGAGGTGGCACATGCAATGTGCCCTTCCGCAGAACTCTACTTGGGCGACTTCCTGGCAGTTCCGTTCGTCAAAGCATCTTTTCAGGGCGTGTTCGCAAAAGCCTCTGTTCACTGCTTTCCTAAGGTAGACGCAATGCGCGTCTTTGCAAAGGTCCACAAGATACTTGTTTCCAATGGAATGTTTTATGTTACAACGACGGTCGCCATCAATTCCTCTGAGGGCTTTTACTCCAAGAACGACTATCCCGGTGGCCTAGTGAGGTTTAGGAAACGCTGGACGCCTGAAGAACTCGCGCGAGCAGTAACTGATTCTGGCTTCGTGATCCACAAAGAAGGCTACGATTATGAGGCTGATTGGAACAAGCGCTGGTATAACATTTGGGCCATCAAATGCACATAGGCCGGCAAGATCATCGGTGATGCAAGTAACCCTTGAAAATGGACAGTGAAGGCAAACCCGAACAGAAGGAAAGATCAGCAAAGCTGTTTGACATCTTTCCTCGCGGCAAACCCAACAAGGACGAACGATCGAGAAACCTCCGGGATCTTTTCAGTCGCGCTCGCGCTCGGATTGCTCTTGGACTCACCGTCGCCTTCATAGCTGTTGGATGGTCCATTCAGGCCTGGATCGTCCTGCAAAAACAACCTAACGATATAGCAATTCGCTACGCAGGGGCACTCTTCGGAATCGGTTTACTTACAAATCTCACAGCCGCTAGCCTCATTTATTGCATCCTGTACTGGACCCTAAGTGAACGCATATTGAAGGAAATCAATGGCTTGGAAAGCGAAGAAAGCCGAGCCACGTTGGTAGACACGGTTGAGAAGTCAGTAAAGAGTACATACGAATCGTCCAAACATGACCTCAGTGAGACGCTTGTCAGCGCCGTCCACGCCACATTAGATCATTGGAAAGAGACACGGGTCGAGGAGTTTTCGATGTTCAGCGAGCCTCCTTGGGACGATTGGATCAGAACGGCTGAGACAATTGAGATCTGCGTCCAAGGCATGGAACACTGGGTTCAGAAACACGAGTCGGCATGGCATGAGTTCTTCAGGCACGATGGAACTGTCAAGCTGTTTCTCCCGAACCCCGATGATCCGCAAGTCCTTCAAATCCTTCTTGAGCGACTCCCGGACCGTGACCAGGAAGAGATGAAGGTGGAAATCAAGAACACGTACCGCCACCTTAAAGAAGCCCAAGGCCTCGCAACAGACGGCAAAATAGTTCATTATCAGCTTCGCAAGATGAATTGGTATTGCGCCGTACGCTTCGACGAGCGCATTCTCTTGATCTCACCTTACGAACATCTTCGGGTAAACCAGCAATTGGGAAACACGGCTCCTCAACCGAGTCAAGAACCGCACGTGAAGTCGCCGAGTTATAAAATTCCCCTCCAAGAGGCAGCGCATTTACACACAGCTAAGTGGATCAAGAAAGAATTCGAAGGCCTGGCCTCCGTAGACTACTCTGAATTGATTGAGCACCCAAAAGCAGGATGGGACTTCAAGCCAACGGGGACAGCACAATGATGCCCAGTTCCCGTGTGCGAGTTGGCGTAGTTGGGTGTGGAGAACACTCAGCTGAGAGTTTGCTCCCGAGTCTGTGGGCTCTGCCGTCAGTTCAAGTGGTAGCCGTTTGCGACAATGTAGAAATTGCACTAAAGAGAGCTGCTGAGAAGTTCCCAGAGGCACATACCTACGTCGATTTCCGTGGCTTGCTAGATGTAGGTGGCGTCGACGCGATCATTGCAGCTGCATCGCCGCAGGTTCACCACGAAGTCGCTTTAGCGTCGCTGCAGCGTGGGATTCACGTTTTTGTTGAGAAGCCACCGACCGTGACAACTGTGGAGCTAGCCAACCTCGCCTCCCTGGCCAAGCGGACCGGGTTGGTAACTGGGGTTGGACATAATCTCCGTCACGCCACGGCTTCGCTGGAATTGCAGAAATGCATTGCCCATGAATCCTTTGGTTCCCCAATATGCATGGACATGTGGTACTTCGCGTCGAAACCCGTTGGAGACAGATGGGGCCTGAAATCAGCTCTCCGTAGTTTCCTGCTCTCGCATGCGAATCACGCGTTGGATCTTATGGCGTTCCATATGGGTTCAGTAGAGTCGATCACTGCCCTCGCGACGCAAGGTCCGCAGGGAACAATCGCCATGTCGGCCCAACTAGAATTCAAGAGTGGTGCCGTTGGGAATGTGCTAGTGACAACATGTGCACCGCATTTTTCGCTCAGTTTGAGTGTTGTGGGAGATCAGCGCACCGTTGCCCATATGGATGGCCTACGAGGCCTCTCGCAGTACGGACGCCTCGGAGACCAGAAGCGCTGGGGCCGCAAGTGGACTGAACGCACGCTCGACAGTGGGTTCGAACATGCTGGTTACCAAACTGAGTTAGAACTGTTTTTCGACGCCGTGCGCGGTCACAGGCAAATGCACCCCACATTCGAGGATGAACTTGCTGTCTACCGTCTAATGGACGACATCGAGCGACAAGTATCATCGAGGGCGGAAATGTCAGGAGTAACATCACGATAGAGACACAGCGAAGCCTGCATTAGCAGGCTGCTCAAAAAGTCTTCTGGTGTCTTGACAGACCACAGAATATCGGGATCGCGGGCTGTGTAGAGCCCTATATTTTGAAACGAGATCACGCCGAAAAGACATTGTCACCAGCGTGTTAGGTAATCAGCCTTCTGCTGCTAAGCTAGTTCGCGGCCTTTCCGCTCCATTTCAGCGGCTTGGCGTCCCCAAAGAGCGCGATACCGTCCACCGAGAGCTAGCAATTCTTTGTGCGTGCCTGTTTCGACGATCTTGCCCTCATCAAGGACAATTATCCGATCGAGGTGGGCAACCGTACTTAATCGATGTGCAATTACCAGAGCCGTATGCTGACCAATCACGGTTGGCAGCGCGTCCTGAATGATCTTCTCACTTTCGCTGTCCAGAGAACTTGTCGCCTCGTCAAAGATCATTATCGGCGCATTTTGTAGAATGGCGCGAGCCAAGATGATGCGCTGTCGCTGTCCGCCGCTCAAAGTCGTCCCCCGCTCACCGACCATCGTGTTGTAACCGCGTTCGAGTTTGTCGATGAATTCGTGAGCGTAGGCAGCCTGGGAGGCCTCGACTATCGCGTCTTGAGTGCAGTCTGTTTTGAGAAAAGCGATATTGTCCTTTATGGTTCGATGAAACAGTATCGGCTCTTGAGGCACATACGCGATTGCTTGGCGCAACTCCCGTTGAGCAGTCGTACGAATGTCTCTACCATCAATCGCGATGAAACCGGCATTTACTTCGTCAAACCGCAGCAAGAGGTTAACCAAGGTGGTCTTCCCAGCGCCGCTCACACCAACGATACCGACATGTTCGCCACCTGAGATTGAGAACGTTAGTCCAGAAAATACAACGTGACGTTGCCCTCCAAAACTTTTGTAAGCAAAGTGAACGTCGTTAAATGTGATCGCGCCATCTGACACGACCAGGGGCGCAGGGTTGGCCGGGTCGACAATTGTCTCGTGTTCAGCGTCAAGGTACTTGAGGGTCGGATACACCCGCGCAATATGTTCGTCGTACCTCAGCACAAGATCCGGCAAGTCACCGATGCTTTGCATCAGTTGCAACGAATAAATGAGAACGAGGACGATAGACCATGCTGGTGGGACTAGCCTCGATGATGTGTTGCCGAGAGCGACGTAAAACGTTAGGGCGATTGACAGGCCTGTCACCAATGCACGAGGCAAATCGAGTAATATGGTCAGCTTATGGCGAGGCCAGTAAGCGCGTGCTTCCTGAGTCGCAAGCGCGACAACATTACCTTGCGCTTCAGCGTCACGACCGCTGGCCTTGAAGGCAACGATGTTCGTGATCTCGTCCGCTACCTCGCCCGTGAGTCTGTGATAGATTTCCTGAGCCACTTTGCGATATTTATTGGCTAACTGTGACGCCCAAAAGACATAGATGATTTGAACAGCGACACTCATCGTAAGAATGATTCCCAGCCGCCAGTTGACAACAAAAAGGACCAGTAAAGGGAAAGTGAGTGAGACGGACATTCTCGCGAAGTCTCCACGCAGCAAGCGCACGAGGTTCATGCTTCCGTCCAAATGCTTCCGAAAACCGTCAGCAAGCGAGCCGGTTCGGTATTCGCGATAGAAAGCCATATCCTTACCAGTCAGCTTGTTGTAGTACGCGATGAGAAGTGTTCGGTATCTTTCATCTGCCGCCCTGTTCGCAAGCAGTTCGCCACCGCTACCGATGATTGCGCCAATCATATACACAGCTAAAAACAGTAGGATTTCTGTTTTGGCCGTTTGAATACTCCCTCTAGCCAAAGCGGCGGCTGCCCTCACGGCAAAGAGAATGGCCAAGATTCGTTGGGCGAAAGTTCTCAGAAACTCACATGCCATGCCGGCCCACACGGCGGGTAGAGGGCCAAAGGACCGAAGCAGGTGATGGTGAACAGCCCTCTTCATCATATGGGTAATGATTGCGCGCAACTCTCTTGGAGTAAAGAAGATATTACTCGATTGTCTGCCCTACGATTGGAGTAGGAGCTCGTACATTCGTTTTTCCTTTTTTAGCGATATTTTCCATCACCTGACCGCCAATTACGAATAATTTCAATGGTGGTATCTCCTTTCAACAGGTCCGAGTCGAACCACTGAATCCATGCGTCTGAATACGCAGAGGCACTCAATGATCGGCAACGCACTTCTTTTGGCACTGACGCTCTTCATGGCATTTGGGTTCCTACTAATGGATCGCCTGAAATTCTTGGTGCCATATCGGCGAGCAATCTTTCACGACTACGGATGGGCTATCGGCTTGTACGCGGCGCTCCTGTTCGCCAATTTGTTCGCTGCGTTCTTCGTGCTCGCCAGAAGGTTTTTTCTTAAAGGCACCGGCCAGAAGCTTGTGTACGTGGACAAGCAGCTCAGAATCGGAGAGGACGACCTCTCCACTGAGATTCGTAAGCGGTCTGAGGAGTAGACAATGGGGCGCTCCCTGCATGACGAGTCGCTAAGACCCAATCAAGACCGAGGTACATCGACCGATCCGTCTCCACGCCAGATTTCTCAAGAGAACCGCGACCAGGATGCCAAAAGTATTTACCAAAACCGCGGCCACCGGTATCGGTTGAATTCCGGCCAGTCAAGAATGCTTCAGGATTTGGGAGCCTTCAGAACAGTCACCGCAAACTCCCTGCGGAAACATCTTTACGACAACAACGACGAACGCTTCCACAAAGACCTGCGAAGTCTTCGCGAGCAGCGACTTCTTGCCGTTCAGCCGGGTTCAAGGGCAAACGGCGAATACGTCGCTTTGACCAAAGCTGGGAAGGAACTTGCGCAATTTGCCCTGCGATCCAACCGAGACCAGGCCGTCTACTCGGGAATCGTGAAACAACGGGAATTGCGTCACGACGCTGCCATCTATGACGTGTACCAAAAAGAGGCAAGAAAGATATCCAAAGCGGGCGGCTCACCGAAGCGAGTTGTGCTTGATTTCGAATTGAAGAAGCAGGTAAATCGCCAACTCGCAAAAATCCAGGCCATTCCGCCGGCAAACCGCGAACGACAACGCCAGGAGATTGCCGAGGCGCACGGGCTAAAGATCGTTGAAGGCAAGATTCAGTTCCCGGACGTTCGCATCGAATTCGAGTCCCGAGATCAGGAGCAATGCAAGGTGGACCTTGAATGTGTTACCGGACACTACAAGGCCCGCCAGATCGCAGCCAAAACTGCAGCGGGTTTCAAGCTCTACAACCAGGACTATCGCGGAAAGTCAGCCGAACGTGGTGAAGACCTGATCGGTGAGGTGATATCCCTATGAAAGTTCAGCCAGAGGCTATTGCAGGCCTAACGCAATTTGGGTACACACCGCGAGAAGCGGAGTTTCTGTACATCGTGGCTGTGCACTCGGGTTTCTTTCTTCAGCGGCAGTTCATGCAGTTTGTGAATGTTGCTGGCCGAGGTCCCGCCACATATTTCCTTAAGAAAGCCATCCAGAAACAGCACGTGAGGGAACACTTGCCCGAGCGCGGTACCCAGAAGATTTACCACCTGTTCTCACGCACGGTCTATGCCGCACTCGGGAACGAGAATTCTCGACACCGTAAGCCGGGGCGCTACGGACTCTTGGAAAAGGCAGCCGTAAGAGTCCTGGGCTTGGACTTTGTGCTGTCACATCTCGACTGCCAATTCCTCGAAGAGGAGGCCGATAAAGTTTCCTATTTCGCCGAGGCGAAACACGTCAGTACAGATGCTTTGCCCGCGAAAGTCTTTCGCGGACAGACCGGGGCAGAAACATGCCGCTACTTCGTTGAGAAGTTCCCAATATTTGTCTCCGGAGAACCATCGGCATCGCTTACGAATTTCACCTACATCGAGGACGATATTCGCTCACTGCAAACCTTTGCTTCCTTCATACAGAGGTATCGGGCTCTGTTTGGCGCTTTGGGCGGGAGTTTCAAATTGATCTTCGTCTCGACCTCAACAAAGAGCTTTCGATCCGCGAGAGATGTATTCATCCGGGCTTTGTCCGGCACCGAGCGCGAGCGAGGACAAAGACACCTTGCAACGTTTTTCAGGCTGCGGAAGATGGCCGAAGAAAAGCGATTCAAAGACCTCACCCACAGAGACGTGATCGAGTGGCAGCGCGGAATCAAACGGTACTCGGATGACGAGCACGAAAGCCAGTACCAAAACTGGAAACAAACAGGAAATCTGCCGGAAATCGACGGTGGGGCCGAGTTCGGTAATCCTGGACAACGTTTTGAAACATTCCTTGTAGTACCGAACCTTGGGCGGCTCGGTCCATCGGTGGTCGACGAAGCCGCCCAATCATCCGCCCAACTTGCGGAACGGGATAGCAGTGCACAAGGGGCTTAAAACAATGGAGATTCCAAACAATCTTGCAAAGACAAAACACAAGGTCAAGTGCAACGGTACTGCGGGGAGCGACCCCACCCGCCGCCTAAGGCGGCGTGTCCGTGACCGGCTTCGGAGGTCGCTCCCCGCAGTACCGCAAATGAAGTGAAAAGGAGAAGAAAATGCCAATTATTCAAGTCGAGAAAAAGCAATCCAGATCTCAGGTCAAAGCCGCAATCGAAAACGACGTGCAGGAGACATTGCGTGCCTATTGCCGGTTCAGCGGCGCTACCAATGACCAAGTGGTTTCTGGTGCGTTGAAATTCTTGTTCCAAAGCGACGGCGAATTCAAGCCTTGGTACGAACTGCACAAGAATGATTCGCAGCCACGGCGTGGTCCACGCAGGCGCGTGCCGACAGACCAGAATCACAGCGGGACGACTCAATCGTCAGACAAAAGTCTTCCAATGAGTGCCTCGAAAAGGTGAATTGCCATGTTGGAGAGAATCGCCAATTCGCGGACGTTTGTGAGCTTGGTTCTTGCCGGTATGACCGGACTGATGCTGTTCACTCTGTTTCCATTTCCCCAGGGCAACCTGTACCTGCAATACGTGGCCCTCAGAGACCCGCTTGTTTACTCGGTTCTCGCGGGGAGCTACACGCTGTTCTTGTTCACCACGCCGTTCTTCATTTACTCCGCTGTCTTCTCGGGGATTTACGTATTGAGTTTTGCTCGGAAGCGGAAACAGAAGCGGAATCCCCTTCCGCTGTATCCCGACCCAAAATTCAGGGACGATCTGTTCCTTGTCGTCGGAGAGATTCATCACCCGACAAGGATCACTCCCGCCAGCGATCCGCGATGGCTGACGATTCCAGAAAAAGGATTGTTTACCGGCATCGGAGTGTTCGGGGCAGTTGGAACGGGAAAGACAACGTGCTGTATGCGTCCATTTGCCGAGCAGCTCATCGCATTCAAATCTGATGATCCGGCCAAACGGATTGGCGGGCTCGTGCTGGAAGTCAAAGGAGATTTCTGCCACCAGATTCGGGACATTGCCCGACAGCATGACCGCGAGGACGACTACGTGGAAATCGCTTTGAATTCCGACTACCGCTACAACCCTCTGCACAACGACCTGGATTCATCAGCTTTGGCCTATAGCGTCGCTTCACTGCTAAACAATTTGTACGGACATGGCAAAGAGCCATTCTGGCAGCAGGCCTACACCAATATGCTTCAGCACATCATTCTGCTGCACAAGGTGCTCTACGATTACGTGACGTTCTTTGATGTTTACGAGTGCGCGATCTCACCTCCGAAGCTTGAAAAACGAATTGAAGAGGGCAAAGCCAGATTCGAGGCTCGCGAATACGTCTGCGTAGCCCCGGAGATCTATGGAAACGAAAAGTTCGCCAGCACGTTCGCAGAATTCACCTTCGCATATGACGAGGCCAAGGGGATGTACAGAGCACCGTTATCAGATAGGTTGGAAGAACTGCTCAACAAGCAAGGAGCTGCCCTCGAATTCCAGAGATTCACCGTAGAGGCTTCCTCTGACCAGGACGACATCAAGCGGCAGCAACTGGAAGCTGTGAAACGCTGGTATTTTGACGACTGGATGGGGCTGGAAAAGAAGCTACGCAGTTCGATTGTCGAAGGTGTTTCTATTTTCCTTTCACTCTTCGATATCAATCCGGCAGTGAAGCGGGTTTTCTGCCCGCCCAAGCAAACCTACGATCCAGCAGTCAATGTGCCCGATGAGAACGGGTCCTTCCCCTATGGGAAGCCGTTTCCGTCATTCAATTGGCTGATCGAGAACGGAAAGATATGCGCCCTCAACTTCCCGATTTCATTGAATGCCAGCCTCGCCAGAATTCTCGGAACGATGCTCAAGTTGGATTTTCAGCGGGCAGTTCTGGGCCGCATACCAGAGATGGAACGCGATCGGGAAAGGTATTTCCGGCAAGTCTTCTTGATGTGCGATGAATACCAGAGTTTTGCCACGGTCGGCGAGAGTGATCCAATCGGCGACGAAAAGTTCTTTAGTTTGTCACGGCAATCGAAATGTATCCCCATTGTCGCAACACAGAGCATCAGTTCGTTGAAGTCAACGCTCTCCGGCGACAGCTACAGGACGCTTCTCCAAACCTTCCGCACAAAGATATTCTTGGCCCTTGCCGACGATTTCTCAACCAGGCTCGCTAGCGAATTGTGTGGCCGTGAGGACAGGCCGTTCGTGACTTACAACATCTCCGAATCTGGGCAGGATTCAAAACTGAGCCTACTGACGGGAAAGACCGTTTCAGATCGAGGCAGCATCAGCGCTTCCAAAAGTTACAGCGTGAGGCTCGACTACAGATTCAGCCAGAAGTTTCTCGCAGAACTCGCCAACGCTCAGGCAGTCGTACTCCCGTATGACGGTCTGAATCCAATGGAGGCCACGCTCTGCTATTTGAAGCCGTATTACATCGACCCGAATGTTTCCTATTTTGACCAGATCGCCCGTGGGCTGTTGTGAGGGAAGCCATGCAGTTTGAAACGATACTTCCGTTTCTGAGGCCGATAGAACACCTCATTCTGGACCCGGACATCTCCGAAATCATGGTGAACGCGGGATCACAGATCTTCATTGAAAAGCGAGGGCAGCTCACCCAGGTTCCAGGCATCACCATTTCTGAGCAGGCGCTCAACGCTGCCGTGCGAAACATTGCGCGCCGCTTAGGGGACGATATCTCCGAAGAGAAGCCGATCTTGGATTCCCGCCTGCCAGATGGGAGCCGCGTGGCCGCCGTGCTCCCACCATGCAGTATTGACGGAATCACCCTCACAATTCGTAAATTCAACACCAGACACTTCGTGATGGCTGACCTTATCGAAAACGGAACCCTCAGCCAGGAAACCGCCATATTGCTCCGCGAGAAGGTCGGCAACCGTCAAAACATCTTCATCAGCGGAGGTACAGGCAGTGGAAAGACTACGCTTCTGAATATCCTTGCTGACTCCATTCCCGATGATGAACGCATTCTCCTTATCGAAGACACAGCGGAACTCAACATTCGCAAGAGCAACCTCGTGCGGTTTGAAACTCGCCGCGAACAGACGGGATTGCCAGCCGTGACCGTCCGCGACTTGTTGAAGGCAGCGCTGCGCCACAGGCCGGACAGAATCATCGTGGGCGAGGTGCGCGGCGGTGAAGCCTTTGATTTGCTCCAAGCGCTGAACACAGGACATGCAGGGAGTCTCTGTACGCTCCATGCCAATTCTGCCCGCCAAGCCGTCACTCGATTCGCGGATTGCGTTTTGCAAAGTGGGATCGAATTACCACACCGGGCGATCATGGCGAACATCGGGAGCGCCGTAGACCTCTTGGTTCACATTGGTAGGACGAAAGGACAGCGTGCGGTCTCAGAGATCACAGCGATGCGAGGGTTCGACAATGAGAGAAACGAATGCCGACTCGACGCTCTGACCCCCTGAGATCAACTCCTCCACGACGTTGGCAAGCCGTGCCAATGCGCGAAATGTTAATAGAATTAACTTACAGCAAACCAGACTTCGCCGAGCATGTAGATGTGGAGGACCGGGATGACGCAGACTAGAACTCTAGAACAATTGAAGCGACATCTACGCCCCGGACGGGTTTACCGCAGGGGAGACCTTCTGCACTGGTCCCAGAGCGTTGATCGACACCTCAAAAAACTTACGGTTGACGGAACTCTCCAAAGGCTCTGTACCGGCTTGTACTACTGTCCGCGAACCTTTGAGTTTGGAGAGGCTCCTGCGAACGAGCACGAACTCATCAAGGTATTCTTGAAGACAGACCGTTTTGTCGTGACCTCACCAAATGCATACAACCAATTGGGACTCGGGACGACGCAGCTCTACAACAAACGGGTTGTCTACAACCAGAAACGGCATGGAACATTTCGGCTCGGCAACCGACTAGTCACGTTTGAGCGTCGATTTAACATTCCGAGGCAGCTCACTCCAGAGTTTCTGCTGGTCGATCTCGTTAATGAACTAGATCAGCTCGCAGAGGATCACGACGCCGTTCTTTCTCGGGTTCGAAAAAAGGCCAAAGAGATGGACGCTAGCAAGCTGTCACGGGCTGTGTCCCTCTACGGCAAATCCTCCACGCGGAAGAAGTTCCGCGAGATGTTGTGATCTGAATGTTGCAAAACGTCATTAGATGTTTGTAAGTGATGACGTATTGAGACATATCCTATGACCAAGCCCTTCCAGAAGAACCAGATAGCAAAGTCTTAGTGTCAAGTTTTATTGCTAAAAAACTTGACATAAATCGCCAAAAACCTCATATTTAGAGCATGGCACCAGCGCCCAAGACCCCGACCAGATCCCACCGCGTCATGGGATTGGTTCGCCAGCGCATCAACCGAGCGGGCGAGCGGCTATGGCGATATGAAGACTTCCGAGACCTCCCGTTCTCAGCGGTCGCCCAGGCTCTTTCTCGCTTGACGCGAGAGGGAACTATCGAGCGACTCAGCAAAGGCGTCTACTATCGCAACCGCGAAACCACATTCGGCAAGAGCAGACCAAACCCATCTGCCATCCGCAACCTGGCATCACGGCGAAACACATTATTTCCGGCGGGCATGGCTGCCGCCAATCTCTTGGGCTTTACAACCCAAATGCCGAAGCAAGGCGAGATTTCTACCAATGCACTCAGCCTCCCCAGAAAATTGGTCTGGAGCGACACTCTCATCCACACCCGACGACCTGAGGCGTGGACTAATCTCTCCGAAACAGACGCTGCGATCCTCGATTTCTTAAGGCATGGAGCCAAATTCAGCGAGTTAAGCCAGCAAGACACCATTAGCAAACTGTTGGTTCTTCTGACGGGGCAAGGGCACTTCAATCGGCTTATCAAAGTTGCGGATTCTGAACCACCCCGCGTTCGGGCGATGCTTGGAGCCCTTGGAGAGCAGCTTGGCACCAACCCTAAGACATTGCAGGTTCTGCGGGCTTCTCTGAATCCGTTTTCGCGATTCGATTTTGGAAAGCTCACAGCATTACCAAACGCGAGCGCTTGGCAGGCGAAGGAGAAACGGTAGTTTGAGACTCTTTGAACATCCCGATTTTGAGCAGGCAATCCTGCGGGCCGCAGAACACTTTCGAGATCGGAATCTGCGACCAGCGATCATTGAGAAGGATTATTACGTTACAGAGGCTCTTCGGGTCATGGCCAACACCAGTGGCGACAAAATCATTTTCAAGGGCGGGACCAGCCTGTCCAAAGGATGGAATCTCATCCAGCGGTTCTCAGAGGATATCGACATCTTTCTTGATCCCGCGGCGTTTCAGCCGGCATTAGGAAAGAACGCGATTGACCGAGAACTGAAAAAACTCCGGAATGCTGTAGAACAGCATCCGGCATTGGCGTTTGTTGAAGGTGAGAGCCAAACCATCGGTGGATTCGGTCGAAACGACCGATTCTCCTATGCTCAGCGCTTCGGCGGGCCAGGTGAGGTTGCCAACCGCGTGCTTCTTGAAGCGGGCACAGCCAGCGGCCGGGAGCCATCCGCCATCGTGGAATTACGTTCGTACTTAGGCCAATACTTCGAAGAGAAGAAGCAGTCTCTCGGCACGGAAGATGAAGGACGGTTCTCCCTGCGGCTGCTCCATTTTCGGAGGACCTTCGTTGAGAAGATGTTCGCGATTCACAGCAAAATTGAGCTGTTCAAACGGGACAAGCAACCGCTCGGCACCTATGCTAGACACTATTACGACCTCTTTCAACTATCAGGACACCCCGAAGTCACGAACATGCTCCGTTCTGCCGAATATGCCGAGATCAAGACCGATTACGACAGGGTTAGCCGCGCTCACTTTCCCCGAAGCTACTTCTTCCCGGAAGGAATGACTTTCGCTAACAGCGATGCTCTCTTTCCACCCCCAGAACTCGCAGCAGCTATCGGACCAGAGTACGAAGATCAATGCAGAATCCTCTGTTTCACGGCTCATCCCACATGGGCCGTCGTACAGGCGCGGTTTCTGGAACTGCGAGATGTTCTCTGACACTCCCTCCTACGCGACTCTTACATCCGACCGCTTGATTCATCGCTAACAGATCGGTTGGTCGTGTTTCTGAATTTTCGCATATCACCGCCGCCTGCTTCGTACGTCTCAGTCCGCCTGTTGCGCCTTTCGAGGAGCGCCTGCCCGAACACTGTGTTCCCACGCTAACCAGTAGTAAACTACTCCGCATCATTAACTTATGGCCAAACAGCGCACTAATTCCGCAAAGTCCTCAAACGGAGCGAATCTCGGATTCGAGCAAAAGTTATGGGCCGCCGCCGACAAGTTGCGTGGACACATGGACGCGTCCGAATACAAGCACGTCGTCCTTGGGCTGATCTTTCTCAAGTACATTTCTGACGCTTTTGAAGAGCGCCACGCTGAGCTGCAAAAGGAAAAACACGCCGATCCTGAGGACCGTGACGAGTACGCCGGAGCTAACGTCTTCTGGGTACCCAAGAAGGCCCGCTGGCCGCACCTTCAAGCCAACGCCAAACAGGCTGAAATTGGCAAGATCATTGATGAGGCGATGCTTGCCATTGAGAAAGATAACCCACAACTCAAAGGCGTGCTTTCCAAGGACTACGCCCGACCAGCACTCGACAAGCAGCGCCTGGGCGAGCTAATTGACCTCGTCGGCACCATCGGACTCGGTAACAAAGAGAATCGCTCCAAGGACATCCTGGGCCGCGTCTATGAATATTTCCTTGGCCAGTTTGCCAGCGCAGAAGGCAAGAAGGGAGGGGAATTCTACACGCCGCGTTGCGTAGTCCGGCTTCTGGTGGAGATGATTGAGCCGTACAAGGGGCGCGTTTACGATCCGTGCTGTGGATCGTCCGGGATGTTCGTGCAGAGCGAGGAATTTATTGAGAAGCACGGCGGGCGGATCGGCGACCTTTCCATCTTCGGGCAGGAATCAAACCCCACTACCTGGAAGCTCGCAAAGATGAATCTGGCATTGCGTGGGATAGAGGCCAATCTCGGGCCGCACCATGCCGATACCTTCCGCAGCGACTTGCACAAGGACTTGCGGGCGGACTTCGTCCTAGCCAATCCGCCGTTCAACATGAGCGACTGGGGCGGCGAAAACCTGAAAGATGATGTCCGCTGGAAATACGGCTTGCCGCCTTCTGGTAACGCCAACTTTGCTTGGGTGCAGCACATGGTGCATCACCTTGCGCCGGCAGGGATTGCCGGTTTCGTTCTCGCTAACGGCTCGATGTCTTCCAACCAGTCAGGCGAGGGCGAGATTCGGAAAAATCTGATTGAGGCTGATCTGGTTGACTGCATGATCGCCCTGCCCCCACAGCTGTTTTACGGAACACAGATTCCAGCATGTCTTTGGTTTCTAACCAAGAACAAGAAAAACGGCAAGTTTGTCGACCGACACGGGAAGACACTGTTTATTGATGTGCGCAATCTAGGTGTGCTTGTAGACCGCGTTCACCGTGATCTTACCGATGAGGAGATCACGTTGATCTCCAGCACCTATCACGCCTGGCGTGGTGAGAAGGACGCGGGCAAGTACAAAGACATCCTAGGCTTTTGTAAATCATCCTCGCTAGAAGAAATGCGCGAACACGGTCATGTGCTCACTCCGGGACGGTACGTCGGAGCAGAGGAAGTGGAAGACGATGAGGAGCCGTTCGAAGACAAGCTGAAACGGTTGAGGGCCAAATTAGAGGAACAGTTCGCCGAGGCGCGCAGGCTAGAACAGCAAGTCCTTGACAGCTTGAGGGCAGTTGCCAGTGTCTGATTGCCAGTTCAAATTCCCGACAGGTTGGCAAGTGATACCACTCGACCAATGCATGGGTGCGATTATCGACTACCGTGGCAAATCACCAGAGAAAACGACGCACGGAATTCCTTTGATCACGGCTAAAATCGTGAAGAATGGATGGATAGAAAAGCCTGCTGAATTTATTTCGGTTAGTGCCTTCGATGGATGGATGCGTCGCGGAATGCCTGAGCCGGGTGATGTCGTTATGACAACTGAGGCACCCCTCGGAGAGATCGCACAGTTAGATAGTCGTAAGGTCGCTCTCGCGCAACGGCTAATTACTCTCAGAGGGAAGCCAGGTCTGCTGGACAACAATTTCCTAAAGTTCGCTATGCAATCTGAATTTATACAGCAGCAACTCAAGGCACGCGCCACCGGAACCACCGTTCTGGGCATACGACAGAGCGAGCTTCGGAGAGTTCTCTTGCCTGTTCCGCCCCTAGCTGAACAAAATGACATTGCGAAGTGTCTCGGATCACTTGATGGGAGGATTGATCTGAACCGGCGCATGAACGAGACGCTTGAAGAGATTGCGCGGGCCATCTTCAAATCGTGGTTTGGAGGCTTCCACCCGGTTTCTGTGGCCGATCAGCGAGATGGTTGGAAAGATGGCGAATTTGGTGACGTTGCTGAAAACATTCGAATCCAGGTTACTCCGGGTTCCCTACCTGAAACGACGCCATATATCGGATTGGAGCACATGCCGAGGAAGTCAATTGCTCTTACTGAATGGGGAACAACCGAAAGCCTCGCAAGCAATAAGTTTGCTTTCAAATCGGGTGACATCCTGTTTGGAAAACTTCGACCCTACTTCCACAAGGTCGGTGTTGCCGCCGTTGATGGAGTTTGCTCGACCGACGTTCTGGTCATTCGCCCCAAACACCCCGTTTGGTTTAGCTTTGTCCTCGCTCACGCTTCATCGTCCGAGATGGTCGATTTCACCAATGCGGGATCAACCGGAACAAAAATGCCACGAACGAGCTGGGATGAATTAAGACGGTTTAAGCTCTCTATACCACCATCGGAGCTCGCTCAAACATTCAATGCGGCGGTCTTCCCGTTAGTCCAAAGAATCCAAGCCAACATCCACGAATCGCGCACATTAGCGTCGGCTAGAGATGCACTTCTCCCCAAGCTTGTCTCAGGTCAAATAAGAATTGCCCAAGATCCTCACGCCACGGGGGTTACGTTGTGACGCTCCAAACGATCGAGTCAAAAGATGTAAGTCTCGGCGATCTGTTCGCCAATTTCTTTGTCGTGCCTAACTTTCAGCGCGAGTACGTGTGGGGTACAGACGAAGTTCGGCAACTCTTGGAAGACGTTTATGCCGAGTATTCTGACTCGGATCGGAACACCGACTCTGAATATTTCATTGGCACGATAGTCACATGTGTTGGCGATGACGCCGTGTACCAGCTCATAGACGGCCAGCAGCGAATGACCACCTCATATCTTGTGCTATGCGCGATCCGCGATTACATGAAACAAATCCAAGGAGGGGAAATCCAGGCGCTGACTCCCCAGATCGCCGCGACATCAGTAGATCGGAAGGGCCGCGATGTTTTCAGATATAGAGTTGCTCTCCAATACGAAGACAGTTGCGGCGTGCTGGAAACCATCGCGAAGGCCGAAACGGCTCCTAACGGCAAGAATTCCACGCGTTCGGTTAGGAACATCCTAAATGCATACGAAGTCATCAAGGGCTATCTGGAAGAGCAGTGCAAAGACGAGAAGTCTTTGCGGAGTTTCTATGCTTACTTTACCCAGAATGTGAAACTGATTCGGGTCAAGACGATCAGCATCACGCACGCGTTGAAGATATTTGAGACGATCAACGACCGGGGCGTCGGTCTGGATTCGATGGACCTCCTGAAGAATCTCATCTTCATGCAAGCCAGCATGAAGCAATTCGACAAACTGAAGTCACAATGGAAAAAAGTTGTTGATCCGCTCGACAAAGCACGTGAGAAGCCGCTCAGGTTTTTGCGCTATTTCATTTTCGCTAGCTACAAGGTGGAACGTCTCCGCGAAGAGCAAATCTACGAGTGGTTCAGCAGAAACGAGCGGCAATGCGGGTACAAAGATCAGCCATTTGTGTTCGTGGACGAATTGATCGACGCAGCTGAGGCCTACACGAAGTTCGCAAAAGGTCTGAATGCCGACGGCTCAGAGAATCGGTTTCTAAAGAACATTCGCGCGATGAGCGGTGCAGCACGCCAGCATTTGATTCTTCTGCTCGCTGGCAGAAGCCTATCCGAAGAGTTGTTTACTACTCTTTGCTCCGAGATCGAAAATCTGTTCTTCGCCTATGTGATCACACGCGAGGCGACTCGCGAGTTTGAAAGAAAATTTGCTGATTGGACGACGGCTCTGCGTGCCGTCCGTAACGAATCGCAGCTACGGGAATTTCTCCAAGAGCATTTTCGCCCCGAAAAGGAACGCCTTGCGGCCCGCTTTGAACAAGCGATGCTCCAGCTAAGGGAAGACTCGCTTCAGAAATATCGACTCCGTTACGTCCTCGCAAAGGTAACTCAACACGTTAATGAAGAAGCTTTTGGCGCTGAGACTGAGGGGGATCTGGATGGGTTCCTGGATGGAACCAATCATATTGAACACATCCTTCCTCAGACTCCGAGTGAAGCGGTCCTTAAGGAATTTGATAGACGCGATGATGCAGAGGAATTTGCAGGGTGGCTTGGGAACCTCGTCTTGGCTGAAGAAACGATTAACTGCTCGCTTGGCAATCTACCGTTCTCGAAGAAACAGCCGGAGTACAAGAATTCGAGATTCCTTCTGACGAGACTTATGTCGGGCAAGATATCTTTGGGCAAAAACACAGCCATGAATCGGGCCGTTGCAGATTTGCCGACGTTCGAGGCTTGGTCGGCGGAATCAATTGAGAAGCGCCAAGAGGCCCTGGCAAAACTTGCGCGCAAAGTTTGGGACATGCCACGTCCGAAAGCTAGGTCAGCGGGGTCGGGGAAGGACTAATGCCAATCTCCAGCGTCGCAGAATCTACGGTTGAAGAGGCAGCACTCTCCTGGTTTGAAGACCTCGGCTACACCATAGTCCACGGCCCAGACATTGCACCCGGCGAGCTCTTTGCCGAGCGCGAGGGCTACGGCGATGTTGTTCTACTAAAACGCTTGCGCGAAGCGCTTGAGCGTATCAATCCCGACATTCCTGCGGAGGCTATCGACGAGGCGATCCGGCGCGTGCTGCATCCCGAGACTGCCAGCCTAATAGAAAACAACCGACGCTTTCATCAAATGCTAGTGGAAGGCGTCCCCGTGGAGTACCGCCGTGACGACGGCTCCATTGCTGGCGATCTGGTCAAGCTGATTGATTTCGACAATCTGGGAAACAACGACTGGGCCGCAATCAACCAGTTTACCGTCATTGAGAACAAGACCAACCGCCGTCCCGATATTTTGGTCTTCGTCAACGGTTTGCCGGTCGGGGTGATCGAACTCAAAAACATTGGCGACGAGAACGCCACGGTTCGGGGCGCGTTCAACCAGATCAACACCTACAAGAGTGACATTCCCACGCTATTTGCCTACAACGAGCTTGCTGTGATTTCAGACGGCATTAACGCCAAGGCTGGCACGCTCACTGCCGACTGGGAACGCTATATGCCTTGGCGCACGGTGGACGGCAAGGATATAGCTCCCAAAGGCTCATTACAGTTGGACGTGCTCATCAAGGGCATCTTTGAGAAGAACCGCTTCCTCGACTTGGTGCGCAATTTCATCGTCTTTGAGAATGACGGCGGGCAATTTGCCAAGAAAATGGCTGGATATCACCAGTTCCACGCGGTGAATAAAGCCGTGGACAGCACTCTCAGGGCAGCCGCATTACGTGGCGACCGCCGAGCAGGAGTGGTCTGGCACACCCAGGGCAGTGGCAAAAGCCTTTCAATGGTCTTCTATGCCGGCAAACTGATCCGGCATCCCAAACTGGAGAACCCGACCATTGTTGTTTTGACCGATCGCATTGACCTGGATGGACAGCTTTTTGGAACGTTTTCTCGCTGCGAACACGTTCTTCGTCAAACGCCAGAGCAGGCAGACAGCCGCGACGACCTCAAGTCCGCACTGCAGCGCTCATCGGGAGGAGTGGTCTTTACGACCATCCAGAAGTTTTTCCCAGAGAACAAGGGTCAGAAATATCCCGTTCTTTCAGACCGACGCAACATTGTGGTGATTGCCGACGAAGCCCATCGCAGCCAGTACGACTTTATTGACGGCTTCGCGAAGCACATGCGTGACGCGCTGCCAAATGCGTCATTCATCGGCTTTACGGGAACCCCAATCGAGAGCGGCGACCGCAGCACCCCTGCGGTCTTTGGCGACTACATCGACGTATATGACATTCAACGCGCCGTGGAAGACGAGGTCACGGTTCGCATCTACTACGAAGGCCGTCTGGCCAAGCTGGAGCTGAAGGCTGACGAACGACCCAAGATCGATCCTGATTTCGAGGAAGCTACGGAAGGCGAGGAAGTCGAGAAGAAAGAAAAACTCAAGACCAAATGGGCTCGCCTTGAAGCGATGGTCGGCACCGACAACCGGATTGAACTTGTAGCCAAGGATCTCATTGACCATGTAGAGAAACGGTTCGACGCAATGGAAGGTAAGGCCATGATTGTGGCAATGAGCCGCCGCATTTGCGCCGACTTGTACGCAGCGATTGTGAAACTGCGGCCCTCGTGGCACCACGATGATGATGACAAGGGCCTAATCAAGGTCGTCATGACCGGCTCCGCTGCCGATGATGCCAAGCTACAGCCGCACATCCGCAACAAGCAGCGCCGCGAGGCGTTGGCCAAGCGCTTCAAGAACAACTCTGATCCGATGAAGCTTGTGATTGTCCGCGACATGTGGCTCACAGGGTTTGACGTACCCTGCCTGCACACAATGTATGTGGACAAGCCCATGCAGGGCCACGGCCTGATGCAGGCCATTGCGCGCGTGAACCGTGTCTTCAAAGACAAGGAAGGCGGGTTGATCGTGGACTACTTGGGTTTGGCTGACCAACTCAAGAAAGCCATGGCCAACTACACGCAAGCCGGTGGCAAGGGCCAGCCCACGTTTGACCAGGAGGCCGCAGTCCGCAAGATGCAGGAGCACTTTGACGTGGTCAAAGGCATCTTGCACGGGTTCGACTATTCCAAACACCTTGCTGGCAAGCCGGCTGAGCGAGTGCAACTAGTGAAAAATGCAGCGGACTACATCATTCCGCAAGAAAACGGAAAGTCCCGCTATTTATCGTCGGTCTCCGCTCTCTCTCGCGCCTTTGCGCTTTCAGTGCCGCACGAGAAAGCGATGTCCCTCCGCGAGGAGATAGGCTTCTTTCAGACCGTGCGGGGAACGCTCATTAAGACGACGCTTACCGACGACGAGCAGAAAAACCCTGAAGTCGTGGAGTCTGCTGTGCGCCAGATCGTCTCCCGTTCCGTTGTCTCTGACGAAGTAATAGACATCTTCTCTGTGGCGGGTTTGGGTAGGCCAGACATTTCTATTTTGTCCGATGAATTCCTGGAAGAAGTTCGGCGACTTCCCCAAAAGAATCTAGCGATTGAAGCCTTGCGCAAGCTGTTGAACGACCAACTAAAAACCCAATCGAAGAAGAACTTGGTGCAGTCGCGACTTTTCTCTGACATGCTGCAAAAAACCATTCAGAAATACCAGAATCGCTCATTGGACACGGCGGAAATCATTGCCGAGCTGGTGAACCTGGCCAAGAACATGCGTGAGGCCCAGAGCCGGGGCGACAAGCTCAAGATGAGCGACGAGGAAATCGCTTTCTACGACGCGCTTGAAGTGAACGACAGCGCCGTGAAAGTCCTCGGTGATGAAACATTGCGGCAGATTGCTTTGGAACTGGTAGACGCCGTGAGGAAGAACGCGTCAATTGACTGGACCGTCAAAGAAAGCGTTCGCGCCAAGATGCGTGCGATCGTTAAGCGCATTTTGCGTGCGCACGGATATCCCCCAGATAAGCAGGAGCAGGCCACGCTTACGGTTCTTGCTCAGGCAGAATTGTTGTGTAAGGATTGGGTCGCATAGCTCAGCACACGCCGCTTGCGGTCAAGGGTGCGAACGCTGAATCGTCAAGAAATGGACCAGAGTAGTTTGAACATCGGTGAGCAGATCGCTGTTGATTTCTTCACTAGACATGACATGCGCTGTACGCGCTTCACCGACCAAGAGATGCGCCAGAGTAAGACGCCAGACTTCCGTGTTTTCAAGAGCGCAGAATTCGTTCTCTATAGTGAGGCCAAGCACGTACAAGAAGACACATGGCTGGAAGACCAGTTGGACGCGGCTCCCCCATTGACCCTCGTCGGAGGGTTACGGAATGACCCGGCTTACAATCGGTTGAGTGCGCATATTCACCAAGCCGCGAAGCAGTTCCAAGCAGTCAATCCTAGTCGCGAATACCCGAACGTCCTAGTTTTCACAAGCTCTGACCGAGGCTGTATGTTTACGGACTTGATTTCCACTCTGACGGGCAACTTTTATGCCGAGAGCGGAGCCATAGACCCCATATATAAGAACATCTCGGATGGCCGCATAAGGGAAGAGAAATACGCAATAGACCTGTACGTCTTTAAAGATGATTTTCCTGGTGGTCGTGAGAAGGAACACATCTATTTCCAAAATAAAGGCTCAAAGCATTATTTTCGCCTCTGCGAATTGCTCGGCTCAGACCCTTCGTTGCACAAGGTCATTCCTCAGAGTTAGATTCCAATACATCACGTCTGTCCAAGAGCGAAAGATTGAGAACCGCGATCCGGGGCTTGTATTGAAACCAAGAACCTAGCGGTAGGCTCCGCGTCTTTCTTCCACTCCGCTGCGCTCGGGTGGGCGCCGTTCGGCCACGGCTCGGACGGTCACGAGGTCTAAGCGCCGCTTTCGCGCCAAAACAAAAAGCACAAGCATTTTGGCACTCACCGCGCCGACTCTCGCACCCTGCCACCCCTCGCTGCGCTGCGTTTTTCCCCGTGTCCGCCGGTA
>Ga0116223_10000822_pt1 | contig 35078 bp, 55 predicted proteins | sample Sb_taG_3_FD_90092 | JGI IMG/M metagenome (GOLD analysis project Ga0116223, IMG submission 90092) | Peat soil microbial communities from Weissenstadt, Germany - Sb_50d_a_PC metaG | ecosystem: Environmental > Terrestrial > Soil > Wetlands > Peat | place: Germany: Weissenstadt | collected 2010-09-21 | reverse complement strand
TGCCGCCAAGGCGACGAATCACGAAGCTGGGAGCCCGCACCGCGGCGCAGACTCCCAGGTCAGGAGCGGAGGCTCGGGGATTTGAACCCCGGATGGGCGCGAACCCAAACCGCATTAGCAGTGTCATTACCGCCATGCCGGAAGGGTGACGCCGCGACCGGAATTGCGCGGAACTGCAGCTCAGGACGTACGGGACATGCCGGGTTGCGCGGGACCTGCCGCGAAGAATGCTGCGCGTCCGTGCGCAATCCGTGCGCACATGGGGGCGTGTGGCCGGTCATGCGGACGCCTCCCCCTGCTGCTCCCTGTCGAGCACTTCCTCGATCATCGCGGCGATCGCCGTCGACCGCGTCCAGCGGCGCCGGTCCCGGTAGGCGTCCAGGCGGCCCAGCACGCTCGGCGTCAGAGTTACCGAGACTTTCTCGGTCCGCATCTCGCTCACGCCGTCAGCGTACATCCGCAGAGTTCGGATGTCATCCGCCATTTCGCTATTCCGTCCCACTTACCTGGCTGCGCCGCGGCATGACCGCTGCGGCGCTCTCGGCTGCGGCTTTCGCGACCTCGGGAAACAGGAGCACGTAGGTGCTGTCCGTGAAGCTGGTACGCGAATGCCCGAGCAGCTCGCTGATGAACTTGGTGTCCAGGCCAGCGGCCTTGCAGAGGCTGGCCGCGCCGTGGCGCAGGTCGTGGAATCTGACCGGCGGCAGGCCTGCGCGGTAGCCGAGAGTCTCGAACCGGACGGACACCCACTGCGGCGGGACCGTGGTGCCGTCCTCGCGGGTGAACACCCGGCCCGTCTCCGGCCAGTCGGGTCCCCAGGCGAGCCGGTCGGCAGCCTGGCGCTTCCTCCACGCCCTGAGCGCAGCCACGGCTGCAGCTGGGAGCGGCACCGCTCGCGTGCCGGAATCGCTCTTGGTGTCGTCGCCGTCGCCGGTCTCGCGGATATAGGCGATGCCCTGGTCAAGATCCAGCTCAGCCCAGGTCAGGCCGATGACTTCGCCCCTGCGCAATCCGCAGTACGCGACCAGGCAGAACAGCGCGTACAGCCGTTCCCCCTCGATCGAGTCCAGGAACCGCCCCGCATGCGCGGGAAGCCACACCATCACCGGTCCCGGCCGCAGCCCTCCTCCTGCCCAGAGCCGCTGCCGCTTCGCAACGGTGACCTTCCCGCCTGCGGACGCCTCCCTGACCCGCTTCTCCAGCGCGGACCAGAAGGCAGCTTCACGCTCGGCCGTCCACGCGAGCGGCCTAGTCCTGCGGACGCGAGGAAGGATCACCCCGTCGCACGGGTTGACCGCGAGCTTGCCCGGCACGGCCGCGCCCATGGCCGCGTGCAGCACGGCGAACAGGCGCCTGATCCGGGCCGGGGAAAGAGGCTTGGTTGACTTCCTTCCCCGGCGCTCCCCCGGGGCGAGATTCTTCCTCACCGACTCGGCGCGAACCGCCAGGAGTCGGCGCAGCATCTCGGAGGCTTCCCCCTCCTGCTGCGGCATATTGATCTGCATCATCGCGTGGATGGCTCCGGCGACGTGGTGGTCCCGCAAGTCGACCAGGCGCAGGTGGCCGAGGGCGGGAATCCAGTACAGCTCGATGGCTTCCTGGCTCGTCGCCTGTGTCCGCGGCTTCAGGTCGATCTTCCCAGCGACATAGACGCTGAGGTACTGCCTGACGGTCAGCGACCGATCGGGAACGTTCCCCCCGCTTCCGAGCCGGGCGAGGGTCGCGGTCAGGTCCTCCTCAGCGTCCCTCTTTGTGGCGAACGGACCGACTTGCGGCTGACGGCGCTTCCCGCCTGGTCCCGGCGCGCTGTAGCGGTAGAACCAGGCGCCATGGCCCTTGACCTTCCCGAGCTTCGGGCACCTCCCGTGCAGGAACCTGCCCGTAACGGCATCGCGGCAGGCGCAGCGCAGGAAGACCGAGCCCCTCACGGCAGCCGCCCCTCTGGCCGGGCCGCAGGCGGATCTGGAAACACGCCGTCGTCGTAGTCCCCGGCTTTTAGATCTGCGACCTGTCCCTCCAGGTATGCGAGGAGCCGGCGGCGATACTCCTTCTCGAATGCCCGCAGGTCGTCGACGCGCCGCTCCAGCTCCTCGCGGGACTGCACAAGCGAGCTAAGCGCCCGGCGATGCCGTTCCTGCGCGTCGCGCTCCAGGGCCTCGGCACGCGCCCGCGCTTCGCCGGTCAGTTGCTCGGACTGGCGCCTGCTCTTGATCAGCAGTGAGTCCGCCTCGGTCCTTGCTCGCGTCAGCAGACGCTCTACCTCTTCCCCTGCCGGGTCCATGTACCTGCTGGCACCTAGCGCCAGAATCCTGTCCCGGAACGCGGCCAGCGCTGGCGTGGTGCCGCCGTATGCCGGCGCCAGCCGCGGAAGCAGGTCGATGATGTCGGGCTGCTTCCGCTCGGCAGAAAGAACGTAGCGAACCGCGATCCCGGCATCCGGCGGCGGCAGGAAAAACGCGATGACCGGAACTCCAAGGGCCAGCGCGATCGTCGCCAGGTCGTCCACGCTGAACTGCCGGACGCGCCTGCGATCCCATGAACGTTCAGCTGCGGAGACAACCGCCTTGCTCCAGCCGAGCAGCGCCCCGAGTTCCTCACCGGTCAGCCCGGCTGCCTTCCGGAAGTACGTCAGGTTCCATGCGGCGAGCTGGTTGAACGTGACACGACGTTCCGGCAGGTCGGCGTACTCGTTGCCCGGCTCAGGGTCAGCCGCGTTCTCTGCATCCTCCACGCCCCGACCGTAGCAGCACGTTGTCAGCAACCGCCAGATTTTGCGGCACAGTCAAGCGTTTCACCCGACAACCCGGACACCCTTCGGCTAACGTGGTAGTCAGATCACTGACTCTTGATGAGAGTCGCGCACTTGCTGACGAAGGACGGTGGCCGTGATCGAGCTAGAGATGACCGTAGACGAGCTTCTGGCGCTGCCGGTGAGTGTTGGGCTCACCACCGCAGGCCGTCCGTTCGGGCTCGGCAGAACAAAGGCATTCGAGCTCGCGAAGGCCGGCGAGTTCCCCTGCCGGGTGATTCGCGTCGGCAACAGGTACCGGGTCCCTCGCAGCGCGATTCTTGAGGCGCTTGGCATCGCCGACACGCTCACAGCGCGGGACGCCAATGGGGAGGTTGCCTGACGGCCGTCAGGCCATCTTAGGGCAGCTCTGACCAGCTGCGCAGCGGTCGGCTGACCGCACCGCCAACCTCCCAAGCCCTGCGGCAGGAACCAGGAAAGGCTCTCGATGGGCCGTCGCACACCGCCAGGCCGGCTGCCTGGCCTGCTGAGTCACCCGGTCGCCTCACCCGCGCGCCCTGGGATCGCGGGTCCGAGCAGTCCCTGCCGTCTTGCGTCCGCGAGCAGCGCCGACACGTACGACACCGAGATCGCAAGCTCTCTGGCAATGGCTGGCTTCGGCTGCCCGATGCCTGCGGCGAGCAGATCCCGGTACGCGGCAACCACCTTGCCGATGAGTTCCACCCGCGCGCCCGGGTCACCGCGGCGCCCTCGCCGGGGTCCAAGCTCGCGGAGCAGCGCCGCGGCGCCCGGGTCGTTCAGCAGGTCGTACGAGCGCCAGCCATCGCCGGTCGTGGCCGTCATCGCCGAGTCTGCAGCCGCCAGCCGGACGAGCTTGTCGACGGGCAGCGAGTTCAGCCCGCGCCGCGTCACCGGAGGCCCGCCCGGGCGCCGCTCCGCGGTCAGGCTGGTGCAGATCGGCTTGCCGTGCACGACCGCGATCGTCAGGCGCAGCAGGTACGGGATGGCCGGGCCGTCGATCTCGGCCACCATCTCCGGCAGCGCGACATCGCGGCCTTCCAGTGTTGTGAACGTCCCGCCGATGCGAATCCTCATGTGCATGACAGGGACGGTACTCAACGGCGTCCGACCTGTCATCGGACCGCACACAGATATCGGATCGCATATCTACATGCGGCCTGGGTCTGGCGTCGGCCGGATACCGGACCCGACACTCGGATACATGGACATAAACGATCTTGCGCTGCTCGCCCGGGCGAGGAAGTACCTTGCCGACGGTACGGCGCTGCGGATCCGCGAGGACGCAGGCATCAAGCGCGTCGAGTTCGCTGCCGCCGCGGACGTTTCGGTGCCCGCGCTGGCCCGCTGGGAGCACGGCCTCCAGGTTCCGCGCGGCGAGCCGGCATTGCGGTATGCGCGGGCACTGGGCGCGCTCAGGGACCTGATCGGCGCGAAAGAGGACGGCGGTGAGCATGCCGCATAGGACATGGAAAAGCCCGGCGAGGTCATCACTCCCACCGGGCCGTCCCGAAGCTAAGTGCCCTGCCACAGACACCGCTGACAGGCTGAGCGTACCAAATGGCAGCGACCTTAGCCGGGATGTGCTGGTCAGCGTCCACGCAGACGTTCTGATCGCCGCGGTCGAGCTGATCGCGGGACATGAGGATCGGGAAGCCGCGGCGTTCCGCCGCGGTCGGCTAGTCGGCTTCGCTGACGGCTGGGCTTCCGGTCTAGTCGCCGGACTTGATCAGGCGGCAGCATGAACGCCTGCGACTGGTCCGTGCCCGCCGCCTTGCACGGTGCCAGACTGGTTCCTCGCCAGCAGCCGGGCAGCCGGGTGCCGATGCGGGTCACTCCCGGCGCATTCAAAGCTGCTGGTCTGCCGGTGCCCGAGGATCGCCGACAGTGGAACAGTTACCAGCTGAGCCGGCGCTGCGGTTTCCCGTGGACGCCTGCGATCGACGCGCACGTGGGGCGCCGTGGCGGCGAGCTTCTCGGCGTCAGCGGCTTCGTCTGCGTCGACTGCGACACCAGCCTGGCCATCGACGGCTCCGTCTGGCTGGACGGATTCCGCCGGCTCGCCGACCTGGCCGCCGAAAGCGGGAACGTCCTGGATTTCGCCGGCTGCATCGCGGTCAGGACGCCGGGCAACGGCACTCATGGCCAGGGATGGCATCTCTGGTTCGGGGCACCTGACCGGCCCGTGAGGCTCGGCCCGCTCGCCCGGTGCCCGCTGATCGAGATCAAGAACCGCGCCACCGCGCCAGGATCGCCCGGCTATGAAGTCCGCTCAGTTCCTGACGCCAGCCTGGCAAGGCTGCCCGCGTGGCTGGCTGAGCTGGCCGGCGCGCCTCGCCCCGTCGTGGCCGCGGAACGCCGCAAGGGCTCAGGTGCTCCTGCGTGGCGGCGGCTGGAAGGGATCTTCGACTTCCTGCGCGAGCTTCGCGACGGCGATCAGCGCAATCGCTGGATTCACTGGGGTGCGTGCCGCTGCGCCGAGATGATCGCCGCGGGCGAACTTGACGCCGTAGCTGCGGAGCGCGTGCTCCTTGCCGCCGCCCAGGACAACGGCTACGTCGCCGATCACGGCGCGGCTGCCGCGCTCGCCACGATCCGGTCTGGCTTCCGGACGGCGGTGGCAGCATGAGCGACCGGGCACTGAGGGTCATCAGGGCCGCTGGCGTGCCGGGGCCGGCGGATCCGCTGCCGGCGGATCCGCTGCCGGACGAGCCTAAGACGGAGCTGGGGTACGCCCGGCGCCTGATCGATGTCTACGGGGACCGGCTGCGCTATGTGCCCGCCTGGCGGCGCTGGCTGGTCTGGGACGGCAAGCGGTGGGCGCCTGACGGCACCGGGCAGACAGCCCGGTGGATGAAGTCAATTGCCCGACTGGTGACGGCCGATGCGCTGGCGATCGAGGGCGACGAGAAGAAGGCTCAGGCCGCCCTGAATCTGGCCCGGCGCGGCGAATCCTTCGCAGGCGTTTCCGGAGCACTTACCCTGGCGGGAACCGAAATCGAGGTCGTCGTCACTCCCGATGACCTGGACGCCGACCCGTTCCTGCTGAACTGTGCCAACGGCGTCCTGGACCTGCGTACCGGCGTCCTCGGACCGCACCATCCGGGGCTGCTGCAGACCAAGATGACCGGCGCGGCCTACGACCCGGAGGCGAGCGGCCCGGAGTTCAGGAAATTCCTGGAGCGCGTCCAGCCGGACGAGGACATGCGCGGCTACCTGGCCCGGCTCCTGGGGCACGGCCTGGAGGGCCGCGTCGTCGAGCATCTGCTGCCGATCTTCTACGGCGATGGCGGCAACGGGAAGGGCACCCTGATCGGCTCGGTCCTGGCCGCGCTCGGTGACTACGGCGATGCCGCCGACCCCGAGTTGCTTACGGCCCGTACTTTCGACGCGCACCCGACTGGCGTGGCTGACTTGTGCGGGCTCAGGATCGCCGTCCTGCATGAGAGCGACGCCGGGCGCCGCCTCGCGGAAGGCACCGTAAAGCGGCTGACCGGAGCCGACCGGCTCAAGGCCCGGAAGATGAGGGAGGACTTCTGGTCCTTCGACCCGTCGCACACCTTCGTCATGCTGACGAACCACAAGCCGATCGTCACCGGCCAGGACGAAGGAATCTGGCGGCGGCTAAGGCTGGTGCCATGGGAAATCGTCATCCCGGCCGAGGAGCGCGACGAGCAGCTTCCCGACCGACTCGCACTGGAACACGATGCCGTGCTCGCGTGGCTCGTCGCCGGCTACCAGGAGTGGCGCAGGCGCGGCCTCGCCGAGCCCGGCAAGGTCCTCACCGCAACTGCGGCGTTCCGGTCCGAGAGCGATGCCCTGAAGCGGTTCCTCGAGCAGCGGTGCCTGTCCGGTCACGGGACTGCAGGGTCGACCGAGTTGTTCACTGCGTGGTCCGCGTGGTGCGGGGCCGAAGGCGAGGACCCCGGCTCACAGACATCGTTCGCGACCTTGCTGCAGAACAAGGGCTACGACAAGTACAAGGACGGCGCCGGCCGCATGCGATGGCGCGGGATAGGGCTGGCTGCGGAGGACGGAGCATGACCGGGGTGGTGGCCCTACGGAGGGTTACGGAGGGTACGGAGTGCCTATCCCGCACACGCGCGCACGTGTGGGGCGCAAAGCTGGAAACCTTCCGAACCCTCCGTAACGCCAAGCTCTGCCAGGTAGGTACGGAGGGTCTGGAGACTTTCCTAGTTAACCGCCCACACGCGCGCGAGGAAACGGCGCAGACCCTCCGTACTCTCCGTACTTCCGCAGGTGGCACGCCATGAGCGCGGTCGACCGGCCGTACTAGGCAATGCCACCGTTTGCTGCGGACGAGTATGAGGCACTCAGGGCGAGCATCGCCGCGGGTGCGGCATGAGCGGCGGATCGGCGGCTCAGAAGGCGGCTGCGCGGCATATGGGCGTTTCGGTGTCCGTCATTCAGCAAGCGGGCAAGGTGCGCCAGTACGGCATACCGGAACTAGAGCAGGCGGTCATGGCTGATCGGGCCACGCTCGCCAGCGCCTACTGGCTGGCGATGAAGGCGGCACCGGAGGACCAGCGTCAGGCGCTGACCGAGGCTGCGGGCAGCAAGACCGCGCTGTCGCACCGGGTCGCCAAGTTGAGGCGGGAGTTTGAAAATCCCTCATCTCATCGGTGCGTCTGCCAGACGTGCGGGAGGTCGCTGTGAGCACGATCGCCGACCGCCTCGATCCCGCCACCCGCGGGCGCCTGCTTGCCCGCCTGGCCGAGCTCCAGGTCGTCGACTACCTGATGCGCCAGCCAGGCGAGCAGAGACCACCCGAGCCGCCGCGACCGCTGGCGGACATCGCAACAACCGAAAGGGCGGGAACGTGACCACCACCACCGAGGCCCGTACTCACGACGAAGACGGCAAGGGTGCCATCCACGCGAAGTACAGGATCAAGCAAGCACTTCATGACGGTCTTGGGCCGACGAACTTTGCCGTATCGAGCAGCGGGATCGGCCCGGGCGAGTCGGCGTACTTCACCGCGTACGTGGGTCCCGCACCGCTCATGCACATCAAAGTCGAGATCAGTCCCGCGCCAGAGGGCGAACCGGGCACCTGACCCCATCCATGCGAGTGCCCTCCCGGGCCGACCGGAAGGGCACTGCGGAACCTAACCAACAAAAGGAGATTACCCGTGAGCGTGATCCTTTTCCCGGTCGTCACCCCTGCCGAGCCGGGCATACCCGACGACCCGGAGTCCACCTACGTCATGGAGGGCGGTACCCGCTACCGGGTCCGCCACGGCCACATGTGCTCTCACTGCGGATACATGCCGTTTACCGAGGCCCGGTGCCCGAACGGCTGCCCGCCCGGATCTCTCGGCGACGACCACGCCGCTGTGCTGGCTCTCGCCAGCGAGGATGCGTCCCAGCTGCGCGGCCACGTCGCCCCCGAGCGGATTGAGCAGGTCGAGCGGCGCATGCTCGGCTACGACCTTCCCGGCCGGCCGTCGTGAGCGGCCGTAAGGCACGGCAGCGCCGCGCACATGATCCCCGGCTGCCCGAGGCGGTGATCATCCGCTTCTGCCCGGAGGATGAGCCCGGCATCGAGACGTACGCCGCGGTCCGGGCGGCTGGGGCCGCGGAGTTCCTGTCAGATGACGCATTCAAGGCCGAGGTTCTCGAGCCGGGCGCACTCCCGCTGACGGAGCATTACGCGCCCCGCGAGCTTGCGGCGGCACCCCCGAACGCGGTCCTGATGATCGGCACGTCAGCGGACGGAGCATGGACTACCTGGCATCCGCCGTACCCCGCCGAGCCGGTGCCAGGCAGCGTAGCGTGGCAGGCCGCGAGCGACCAGGCCGAGGCCGCGCGCGGTCATGGCGCCCGGATTCAGGCGGACCTGGTCAGCCGCGGTGGTCGGCTCCGCGTGCGCGAGTCCGCGGACTTCCCTCCTGCCATCGCGGAGATGCTCGCGCGATTCGAGGCGGGGATCGCCACGGGCCATATGTGCCGCCATAAGGAGCCGGGGCGGGCGCAGGTCACCCACATGTTCGGCGCCCAGCCTCATCTGCGGCTGTGCGAGAGGTGCGCGCAGGCGCCGCTAGCCGCGCTGGGCCGCGACGGCCGCTGTGACCTGTGCGGGGATACCACCACCGACCCGACCACGGTCCGGTCCGTCAGAGGCTGGCTCGTCTTCCACATGGTTCTGTGCGATCGCTGCTACCCCGAGGGCGCCGACGCCCCGCGAACCGAAGGCGGGGCGTCGTGACCGCCCGGCCCGTCGCCTACTCGGCCGGGCGTTCCACTGCGGTCCACGAGGCCGGGCACGCCGTCATGGCCGACCTGCTCGGACGGCGGCCATGACCGGCGGCGGCGGCCTAGCACTGCCTGCGGGCTACTACGCGGCGCGCGACCCACTCGACCCCGGCCGCGTGCTCTGCTGGCGGCGCTGGGACAGCACCCGGCGCCGCGATGGCGGCCCCCGGTTCGATCCGTGGCCGCCCGGCTCGGGCATCCACCGTCCCCGGCCGCCGCAGGGTGCCATGCCGGCCGGGCTGACCCAGCCCGAGCAGTACATGCGGCGGGAGGAATGGCGGAAGGCCCACCCGTACCGGCCGTGGCTGGAGGCGGTCACTGCCGTGATCTGCGCGGATCCGGTCGCCGCTGCCGCCTGCTTCGCGCACTACACGTTGTGCTGCTGGAACTGCGGGAAGGCGCTGCGCGAGGAGCACTCGAAGGCGTACGGGGTCGGCCCGGACTGCCGCAGGGACATGCCGCCCGAGCTGCTGGACCGCTACGCGGCGGCCACCGCCCGGCATCACGCCTGGGCTGAAACCGTCCGGTGCCCGTCATGAGTACGCAGCAACGGGTGACTACGACCACCCCGGTCAGCAACGCCGTGCTGGCCGCCCGGGCCCGTGACCTGGCTGCGCAGTCGCCGCGAGGCAGCACTGACCGGCTCGGCGCTCTGGGCCTGAGCGCCTGCCTGGCTACAACCAGCTCGGCCGCAGCCGCCCGCAAGGCGCTGGCCGAGATCGAGCAGCCCGCCATCAGGACCCGAGCCGCGGAGATCCTCGGCGAGCTGCTGGCGGCCGAGCGGCCGTGTGCCCCCTGACTGGCCGCTCATCCGCGCGATCGAGCGGGCCGTGGCAGACCCGCGCTGGGGTGGCGGCATCCACCGGGACCACCTGGCCGCGCTCACCGGTCTCGAGCCGTACAGCCGCGAGTTCCGCGATGCGCTGGGAGTCTGCTACCGGATGCGCAGGGTTGATTTCTGCGCTGACTATGTCGTGCCCGGCCGCGGCTCTCAGATGCCGCCAGGCGCCGCGCACGCGCGATCAGCCTGATAGGCCAGCGAACCGGGAGCACAATGGCTGCAACCGGGCAACACGAGGAGGCGCACCGTGACCGGCATCCTGCGATTAACGGCCCTGGCAGTGGTCGTCACGCTATCCCTGGCGGCGTGCGGCGGCGCTTCCCGGCAGCCCGGCAGCGCGCGGTCATCGGCGTACTCGATCCCGGCCCGGGCGTGCGAGGGGCTGCCCGAGGCCAAGTGCCAGGCGGCCTACCTGCTGGCCGGCCTCGACCCGCGCAAGTGCGACACCGTGACCGGGTCCGGGTGCATCGACGGCCCGGTCACGCCGCCGGCGCAGCCATCGCCAGCACCCCCGGCGGGGCCGCTGTTCTCCTGCGCGGTGCTGACGTTCAACGAGTCGGCGGCGCGGGTCAACGCTTTTATCAACGCCCACGGCTATTCCGACAACAGCGCGAAGCCGCCCGAGTTCCAGATCATCGTGACCGTGCCCGCCCTGGCGGCCGTCGCCTCGGTGACGGTGGCCGGCTTCGACAGCGCCGGGGCCGAAACCGGCAGCACCAGCGTGGATATCTCGCAGGTGATCGCGGCCGGGCAGAGCATGACGTTCACGAGCGAGCTGCCCGGTGACTGGTACCAGGTCACGCAGTCCGACGAGTGGGGTAACCCGGTCACCTACCAGCCGGCGGCCACGACGTGCCAGGTCCTGACGTGGAGCCAGTCGTGAAGCGGGAGCTGATCAAGGCGGCACTGCTGGAGGACGCTGCCCGGAGCGACCGGGCCATCGCGAAACTCGGAGGTGTCAGCCATCACACCGTTGCTGACATCCGGGCGCCCCTTGAAGCAACTGGGCAGATTGCCCAGTTGGAGAAGCGTACCGGCAGTGACGGCCGCAAGCGACGCAGCCCGGCTCGCCCTGAGATCAGCGAGGCGGAACGCCTAGCCATCCGGAGAGACCTCCGCAGGAGCATCCGGGATATGGAGAAGGCGGCAGTCGCCGCGCACCGGCGCAAGCCGAAGACGCGCCGCGAGTGGGAGATCGCCGCTGGCCTTCCCGCCATCGAGGCGGAGGTCAGGCGGGAGGCCGCCGAAGGCCGACTCGGCGACCCGCTGCCCGCTCGGCGGAGTACGGTGAGACGCCTGCCGCCACGGCCGGACGCGGCCCCCGGCCCGGCACCCGCGCAGGAACCGCCCGTGTCGAGAGACCAGCTGGTCGCCCACCTCTTCGGCGCCCACGACGGCACGTTCTACATCACCAGCCGGACCTCGCGCGCTCAGCTAGCCGAGGCTCACCGGCAGTACCACGACAGCCGCACGTTCCGCGGCGGCGGCGAGCATGAGCACCGGGACCAGTCCGCGCCGTCGCCACGCCTTCCGACGCCAGCCTCGGAAGGCGAGCGCGTCCGGCGACGGCTCAGCCATCCCGAGCTTGACGACCGCATCCCCGTGTCCCGCGCAGCAGAACCGGTGCCCAGCACGGCGCGGAGACCAGGGCGCAGGAGCCGCGGACCGTGCCGCGGGTGCGGCGCGTCGCTGGCCGAATGCGCCATCGAGGCCGGCGTTCCGTGCTGCGACCAGTGCCCGCATCCTGATCCCTTCGCCAGCAGCCGCTGAAACTGGCTGAGTACCAGATACGCCAGACACACTGACCGCAGACGTCCGCTAGCATTCGCGGACAGCCGCCACCTACACTCAAGAGAGCCAGGATCAGCACGTGAGCAAGCCAGGGCGCCAGCGGACGCACAACCAGCGGTCGCTGAAGGCTCTCCTGGAGGCGGACGACTGGACCGGGACACTGGGCGGCAAGCACGACGTGAAGATGACCAAGCCGGGCGAGCGGCCAATCACGCTGCCCAACCACGGCGGCGAAGACTACTCGCGGGACCTGACAGCCCGGATACTGCGGCAGGCCGGACTCAGCGGAGGGCAGCGGTCATGACGGATACCTACACGGTGCGGATCCACGACGAGGGCGGCACCGGCTACCACCTGTGGGCCGAGGTCGCCGAGCTGCCCGGCTGCTTCGCGTCCGGCCGCAACATGGAGGAGCTGCGCGAGGCGCTCGGCGAGGCCATCAGCCACTACCTGTCCGAGCCCGGCAACGAGGTGCGCGTCGAGGTGGATTACGCGCCGGGAGTGACCGAACAGCGGGTGCTGGCCCGCACGGCCTGAGACACACACCACGACCGATGACCGGGGTATCGGCGACCAGGGCTGGCGATCTGACGGCTCCGGGTGATTTGCCTGCTGAGAGTGCGCTGTCACCCGACTGAGCACCCGCTCGTCAGGGCGTTCAGTCGATGCGCGAGTGGCGGATGGCCAGTCCCGGCGGTTACCTTGCCGCTCATGACACGCGAACCCGGGCGCGCACAGCAGCCGTGCAGGAAGTGCCAGAAGAAGGTCACCGCGATCCGCCGGCAGCTCCGGTCAGACCCGGCCGCCGTCGCCGAGCCCTGGTGGTGCTCCTTGCCGCATGGCGAGTGCCTGTTCGGGACCGACTACCAGGCCGGGACGGTCGGCGGGTATCCGGCCGCAGTGCGCGCAGCGCTGGCGGAGCTGACCGCCTCATGATCGCCGTCTGGCGCAGGGGGCGGTCAGACGGGAGCAGACCGAACGCGCGACGGGACACCGGCCTATGGCGTTCGACTGCCAGCGCCGGCAACGCGCGTATGTTAGTTCGGCAGAATTGCCTGCATGAGGGGTGCACTGGGGCGGCTGCTGGCCGCTGAGCGCCGCGCTGCCGGGTTGTCTCAGCGTCGGCTGGCTGCTCGCGCTGCCGTGGCCGTGCGGACGGTGGAGCGGCTGGAGGCCGGGCAGCGGCGGCCGACGCCTGCGATGCTGTCGTACCTGGCTCGTGCGATTGATCCTGACCAGGCTGATCAGATTGCGGCGCGTCTGCTGGCTGCCGCCGGGCCGGATGGCGTCGGCGAGGATACCGACGGGTCGTGGAGCCGGCGCGCCCGCAGGTACCGTCGTGCCATCGTGGCTGGTGACGCGCCTTTGCCGTCGCGCATTGCCGTGCCAATGCGGCTGCAGGCCGAGGCTGACGCGCTGCGGCGTGCCGGGTGGGATCTGCTCAGCGCCGCGGCCGGGCGTGATGACGAGGATGCTCTCGCGCGAGCTGGCGATCTGCTCAACCAGGCCGGGTGCCTGGCGGCTGAGGCCGGGCCTCGGCGGGTCATCCTGCGCGTCGGCTGCCGCGTCTTGTACTCGCAGCCTGGCCGCAGGTGAGCGTCCCGTACCGTGAATGCGGCGGAAATGGACATCGGCCGCCGGCCGGAGCCCGGACGGCGCTTGCTGTACTACAGGCGCTGACCTGCACCGATGCGTCAGATGACCGTTTTGGTGCTGTAGTGCAGCGCGTTTCTGGCCCGGTAGCTGTAGTACAGCGAGCCTTAATGATCTTGCTGTACTACAGTTGGACCATCAAACCGGCCTAAATGATCTTGCTGTAGTACAGCGGGGAGACGTGTGGCGGATAGCCCTGTGGTTCAGCTGCGAGTGCCCGAGGCGACGCTCGCGATGATTGACGAGGCGCGCGGCGGCCAGTCGCGCAGCGGGTGGCTCCTGGATCTGGCCGAGCGCGAGCTAGCCGGCGACGGCCGCCCCGATGATGGCCGGGCTTCCGCCGCGGCGCTGCCTGCCGCCCGCGAGGTGCCGGCCGCCGGCATCCCGTCGCCTGGCGTCGCGTGCTCGTGGCCGTCGTGCTGGGCGAGGGATACCGCCCGCTACGGGGTGACCGATCCGGCTGAGCTGTACCGCACCGACTTCCGGGACAGGCCGCGTGATCCCGAGCGCTGCGGGGTCACGTTCTGCCCGGCGCATGCTGCCCGGCTCAGCGGGTTCCGGTATGTCCGGCCGCACGCGCCGCTCCCGAGAGCGTCAGCGAGAGCGGCCGGGCCCGCGTAGGCCGGCCTGGTGCTCATCGCTTCCGCCGCGCGGGGTCGGTCGCGGCCTGGTGCCGCCTCAGCGCCTCGGCGCTGACCCTCGCGTACCTGGCCAGTGACCGCACCGACGTGTGCCCGGACCTCGCCATGAGCATCGGCGTCGAGGTGCCGTCCTCAGCTCCGTGCGTGAGCGCCGAGTGCCGGAGCTGGTGAAGCGTGTAGCCGCCGCTCGCTGCCTTGAACAGGTCCGCTGCCTGCCGGTAGCCGAGCCGTGCCCGGCCGCGGCTGTCCAGGTCGCCCGGCGGCAGCGGGACCCGTGCGCGCCGCTCGGTGACGAACACCGGCCCGTCCGTCCGGCCCTTGAGGTAGCGCGGCAGCAGCCTGGCCGTTCCGGTCTGCCACACGATGATGTCCATTGCCCCGCCCTTGCGCCTGACCCGCGCGCACCTGTTCGGCATGTCCAGGTCGGCGACGTCCAGGCCGAGAACCTCGTTGGCCCGCGCGGCGGTCTCGTATAGCATCCGCCAGAGCAGCCGGTCCCGCAGCGGGATGCTCTCGCGCGTCAGCAGCTCCCCGACCTGCTCGCGCGAGAGTGCCCGGTCCCGGTCCGGCCGTGGCCTGCGGCGCCGCAGCATCCGGGTCGGGTCCTCGGCGATCCAGCCCTGGTCGGTCCAGTAGCTAGCGGCCGACCGCAGCGCGTCCAGGCTGACATTCCATGTTGACGGCGCGCGCTCGCCCCAGGCCGACGTAAACCACTCAGACAGGGTCTCGGCCGTGATGCCGCCGACCTGGCTGCCGGTACCGAACTCGCGTCCCAGGCGCCGCAGGACGAGCGCGTAGGCGCGCCGGGTGTTCGCCTGCTCGGCTCCCGTTAGCGTCGCCAGGTAGGCGGCCGTGGCCGCGCCTAGCGTCTTCTCGTGGCTGGCGGGCAGCCGGTGAACGGTTCCCATGTTCGTCATCCTCTCGCTGTCTGATGTCCCCTCCTTGGCGGCCGGACCATCGCCCGGCCGCCGCGGGCAGGCATCAGCCGGCGGCTGCAGCCTCGGCGTGCGGGCAGTCGACGCGCCGGATCCGCTCGTAGCTGACGGTGTCGGTCCATGAGTAGCCGGTCTTCACGCTGACCGATTTCGCGTTCACCCGCGCCACCTCCCAGGTGCGCCCGTGCATGTGGATCATGTCGCCCGCGTGGATCGTGCTGCGGGAGTGGCAGCGGTAGCCGGCGTCCTCAGCGGCCCTGAGCGCTGCCCGGTCGGCCTCTAGCTGCGCCTTGACGTACACGCGCCGCGCCTCTAGCTGCTCTTTGTAGGCCGGGTCTGGCTCCTGGTGCCTGTATGCGGAGTAGATGACGTGATCGGCCCAGAGCCGCGGCAGCTTGCGAAGCTCGGCCTCATGGCCTTTGATGCGCCGGATGATGACGGGCGGGTGCTCGCGGTAGGCGTCGGCGTCTCCGACCACCGAGGCGGCGCGCTCGAGTTCCCTGGACCGGCCGTACTCGCCGGCGAAGCGGTCCATGGCGCGCTCTATCCGCCGCTGGTCCGCCCGGGCGCCGCGCTCGGAGTGATGGCCTACGATGATCGGCTGCCCGAACGGGCGGCTTGCGGCGATCTCGTCGGCCCGTGCCAGCGCGGCTAGCGACACTTCCATGTGACGGCCGGCCGCTGCCGTCAGTCCCTCGCGGCGGTCATCGAGCCGCCCGGCGCGGTCGGCTTTGGCCTGGGCGACATCGCGCGGCGTGTCGTCGATCTCCACGCTGACGTCAAACCCGGCCGCGCGCAGCTGCTTCGCCGCCTCGTCGATCTGCCAGCGCTTCGCGAGGTGGTCGCGTGACTGCGGGATGCCCCACAGCCTGACTGACGGGAACCAGCGGAACCGGCAGCCCTTGAGTATGGCGCTGGTGCCGTCATCCTTGCTGGTGCCGCTGACGAGCGTCCCGCCGGCGTGAGTGTGGCTGATGGTGATCATCTTGCGTCCTCCCCGGTGTTCGATCCGGCCGCCTCGTCCACGCGCTTGGTGTACTCAAGGCACGACGCGCACGGGAACCGCGAGCAGCCTTCGAGATGCCGCCGCTCGCCTGCCGTGAGCGGATCCGGTACGGGCTGCTCGTGCCACCAGACGCCGTGCGGCTCGCAGCGCCAGACGGCGTGGTCCGGGTGACGGTCACGGGCGATGCAGTCGTAGGGCCGCAGGCACATGGCGCTACCTCCCGGCCAGCTCGGCTGACTGCATGGCCTGACGTGCCGCGAGCCGGCGGCTCACCTCGTCACAGACCGCATTGACCAGCCCGTGGCCGTACCCGGCGCCCCATGGCACCCCGGCATCGGTCACGTAGCCGTTGGCGTCCACAGCGCAGTGCAGCGCGCTGAAGCTGGTCACGGCGTCCGGGACGATGCCCGCGGCTATGTCGGCGCCGATCAGCGACATGATCCGGCCGGCAAACTCAGCGATGGACGGGGCGAACAGGACACCGGCGGCAACGGGGCCTTGCGGCGGTGTCAGGGTCACGGCGTCGCGAAGGTCGCGCATCTCGGCGGCCATGCCCGCGCGCCGGCCTGCCTCAGCGTCGGCGAACGGGTGAACCTCGCAGCGCCGGCCGCACAACTCGGCAGCACGGCTGAGCTTTCCGCTCAGCGCGATGATCTCGGCCTGGGTGAAGGTGGCCACGGTCACCACTCCCTTGATGCCAGCGCGGCAGCGGCACCCATGGCCACGACGCGGCCGACGTACCGGCTGCTGAGCCTGCTGGTAACTTCCGCGCTGACACTGAGCAGGTCGCCGTACAGCGGCCGGCTGCCCAGGTCCAGGCCCGCGGCGCCCATGTAGCGCCAGAAAGCGTCGTCTCCGCCGTGGCGGCTGATATCCGCCATCGAGGTGACGCGCGTGGAGAGCAGGCCGGCGGCCAGGTCCGCGCTCAGCAGGACCATCGCTGCGGTTGCGCGCTCGCTGACCTGATCTGGTGACAAACTTGTCGGGTACATCATCTCGGGACTCCTTCACAGTCCTGGTGGTGTGCAGGCCCGGCGGGTGTTGGTAGCACCTGTCGGGCCACTCTTCTGTTATCGCAGATAACGTGTATCCGTCATCCGCTGGTGACGCTACTCCTGTGCAGGCCAGGAGTCAAGCTATCTCAGATAATGTGTCACTATCTGCGATAGCGGTTGCCCGCTAGGCGGTCCTGGTCCTGGTCCGCGGCCTGCCCGGCGCGCCACGTCCGGCGCGCGCGGCCAGGTGCAGGACCAGCGTGCGGCGCGTCCATGCGCGCGACCGGCCGAGCGTCATATCGGCGTCTGGCCACCGGCCGCGCGAGGTGTCGACATAGATCGTCTTGGTCGCGATGCCGAGCCACTGCGCCGCATGCTCGGCGTCTAGCAGCTCAGCGAGGAACTCGGCCGGGTAGCGGTCGAGCACCTCGGGACCTTCCGCGCGGACCAGGTCGGCCAGTTCCCGCGCACCGGGGATTGTCGCAGCCTCACGGTCGCGCTCGTCATCCTGGATCCGCTCGCCTGCCGCAAGCTGGCGCCGGTACTCGCTGACCGTGAGGCGAGGATTGGCGGACCAGAACTCCTGCAGCTCCCAGCTTGCGTAGGCCATCGCGCGCGTTGCCGGGCCTGACCAGAGCGACCATGGATCGATGGCGTGGGCCACGCCGCGGCGGTTCAGCATGTAGCCGTTGGTCGCAGCTTCCGCGGCGACGAACTGAGCGTGTGCCATGTCGCGCCATTCGGCGGCAGCCGGATCCGATCGCCTGGCCTGCCTGGCGCGGTCCGACCGGTCGCGACGTTTGCACTCGGCAGCGAGCGCCCCCGTTAGCTCGTCATCGGCCGTGGCGAACGCCTCGGCCAGCTGGTCGAGCGTCATCGCGCGAAGTCCGGTCACGGTGGCGCTCACAGGTCTGACCCGAACGTGTCGCCGAACAGCGTCGGCGTGCCCATGGCGTCAGGCCTGGCGAACAGCGCACCTTGCACTAGCGGCGCCGCAGTGTCGAAGTCGGCCGGTCCCAGGTCGAGCCACGAGAGCTGTGTGCCGGCCGGCTGGCCACTGTCGTTGGGTGTAGCTGTCATGTTTACAAACTAACGCATGGATGGGGAGTCTGTCAACTCCACATTTACAAACTAGCGTAGGCGCGCGGTCCGCCACGGTTGTCGAGTCCTGGCAGAAACGGCCCCCCATGCCCCCTGGCAGATACCGACGGGGGCATGCGTTCCTTCGGGGCATTCTGCGTGGAATGCGAAGGCGCCTCCGGGAAAATTTCGCGCGCAAACGCGATGGCGCTCCGGCCTCGCATACCGCACCACTTCGAGCACTTGACACACTAGCAGCGCTAGATACACTTAACGCATGAGCGAACTGAGAGAAGCGATCACCGCGGCTAAGAGGCCGGGCGAACTGCGGGAGGCCCTGAACGCGGCTAAGGGCGGTCCGCGGCGGCCGCCAGTGGAAGTATGGCTGCTTGAGGCAAAACCCGGCTTCCGCATCGCCTGCAACGTGGTGCATGAAGACGAGTCGGCTGACCACCCGGACATCGACTCGCTGTCGATGCGAGGGGCGCAGCGCGAGATCACCAGCTACCTCATCTCACAGGGCTACGAGCCGGTAGGTCGCTGGGAGGTCACCGCCCGCGACGGCGCGGGCGGCACGACTGAGTCAATGCGCCGCTTCCGCTGACCGGCTCCCGACCCGGCCAGGAACGCGCCATGCAGTTCGTCTACCAGCAAAGGCAGTCCGATGACTGATGACAGCGCCGACGCCGGCCCGGTGCGCCTGGACGTCCTGGCCGCGCTCGTGGCCTTCGATGCCGCTGCCAGTACCGCGGCCGACAGCTGGGTTCACGCGGACGGCCAGCCGTACAGCGATGCCGAGGCGTCCCTGATCGGCTCGGCATCGCTGGCCGAGTGGGAGCTTGCCGAGGCGCTGCGCGGCGGACCCGGTCAGGCATCAGACCCCGGTGCGCCCACGATCGCCGCGCTGCTGCGGCTTGCCAGCGGGACGGTCCTGGAGGTACTGCTCTGTACCGGGCTGCGCCAGGTCTTGCTGCCTGACGGCAGCGTCCCTGAGCGGTCCCGCCGGGAGCGCACGGCCGCATTCGCCGACGCCTACAAGCGGCTCGCGCTGCCGGGCCTGTCCGGCGATGACCTGGACAAGGCCGCGGTGCTACTCGACAGGCTCTGAGCCGGGGCGCACCGCTACGTGGACTCCGCGGACCAGGAAGGCGAGACTGGTGCCCGGACCCGGTGCCGTCATTGCGCCGGATTCGGGGTGGATACTGCGGCCAGCGAGGCGAGCATTTCCTTCTCGCTGCCAGGGAGTGGCTGCCTGCGGATCGGAAGGAACGTGAACAGTTGCTCGAAGCGGGGGCGGACAGCGTTGCCGTGGTTGTTGCGGATGATCAACCCTGCTTGCTCAAGAGTGTTTAGGTCTCGGGTCAGGGTCTTTGGGGTCTTGCTCGCGTAGAGCACAGCTATGTCTGGGTCAATGCGGCTCAGGCCGGAGATCGGCGTGAACTCCTCCGGACCGCCTGGCGGGATGGCGAGCAGAAGCTGCCGCCGTCTGCTGATCGTGGCGGCGGTCTGGCCGAGGTGAGTTTCGCCGACGAGGGTGACCCAGGCAAGGCCCAGCTGGTGACGCTGGATGATGTCGAGCGTGTCGTGAAGTTCTTCCACGAGGCCCTGGATGGCGTAGGAGGCGAATCTCCATACCGGGTAGCCCTCGGCCTGACTCGTCTCCTGGAGGATCTGGTAGTAGCGGCTGCGCGTCTTCATGTAGTAGTTCGCCAGCAGGTGGCATGCGGGCGTGGGGAACCCGGCTGCGAGGAGGAGCTGGAACTCGATAAGGCGCGCCGTGCGGCCGTTGCCGTCGCCGAAGGGGTGAATCCAGGCCAGGTAGAGGTGGGCGAGTACCGCCCGGATGACGCCCATGGTGCGACACCACTCGGGTCCCGCTGCCATCGCATCCTCAAGGAGCTGGTCAAGCCAGTCGCAGAGCTGGTCGAGCAGGTATTCGCAGTCTCCTGCCGGGGGTCCCTTGTACACGTTACCGACAACGATGTCACTGGTCCGGATCTCTCCCGGAACGACGTCCTCCTTAAAGGGGAGTCCGTCGAGGACCATCTTGTTGAACTGCTTGATCCTGGCAGTGGTCAGGCGGAGCTCATCACCGGCGTACACCTCTGCGGTGACTAGTTGGCAGGCGTCGGCTACGTTGTCGAACTCCTTCTGCTGGTACTCCTGCGACTCCGGCAGTCGGAGGTTTCCCTCAACGTGGGCCATTGCCTGCTCCTCGGACAGGGAGTTGCCCTCGATCTGAACACTGGCCAGAACGCCCTTGACCATGTGGAGCTGGTGCAAGTCGGCTGAGACCGCAGGGGGGAGCGCGATGTAGGCGATGTGGTCGCACTTGGCCAGCGCTTCGCCGAGGCGCACCCAGTCCACGCTGTTCAGCGGGCGCGTGTCAAACGTGAAGCTAATCCACGGGTGCGTCTTGGCGTATGGCCGCGAGTCATCTCCAAATCTGCGGTCCACGCATGCCTCCTGACCTGGGGTGACAAGATTCACACCCTTGTTTTGTCCACCCTACCTGTCCAGCTAGTTGTCCGGGCTACAGCCTGTCAGGTGACCGGGTGCCATGCCTCGCGGTGGCCGTCTCGCGCAGCCGCCTCGCCTTCCGGGCCGCGCTGATCGGCGCCGGGTGCGTGCGGCGGGTCATACCAGACCTCCGGGCAGCCGGCCACCCCGCAGCGGACGTTCTGGTGGCCGTGGGCGCCGTCGCAGGAGCAGGGAGTCCAGGCGCACGTCACCCGGCCCGGTCCCCACTCGTGACCGTTGCGGCAGGCGGCAGGGTACGGCCACCAGTCCGGCCGCTGGAAGTCGCGCACGTTTCCCAGTAGAACACATGAGCGAATCCGTGTCAGCGGGCAGCCGGTATGCTGCGGATCAGGTCGCGCTCGGAAGCGGTGATCCCGACGCGCCTGCCGCTGTCCCAGCGGACGTGGACCGTGCCGAGCGAGTCGGTGAACTCGACCGTGCCGGTGTCGCCGGCCGTCAGGCCGAACCGCGCGCTGTCGGCGGTGACGGCGATCAGTTCCACGCGGTCGCCGCGGTTCATGATGCGGCCTCCTGCCCGGTCAGGCCGAGCCGGGCCCAGACCACTTTGCCGCCTGCCTCGGGCGTGATGATGGTGCCCCATTCGCTGGCGATCGCCGCGACGATCTCCAGGCCGCGGCCGGCCTCCGCGTCATCACCGGCAGGACCGCGATGCACGGGCGGTTGCGGGCAGCAGTCCCAGACCAGCACGAAGAGCCGGTCAAGATCGAGCGCCAGGTAAACCGCCATCGTCTGCCCGGCCTGCACGGCGGCCTGCGTGGCCTGCACGGCGTTGGTGACCAGCTCGCTGACGACTAGCGCGGTGTCATCCGCGATGCGATCGAGCCGCCATGCGGCCAGCGTGCGCCTGGTGAAGCGCCGCGCCTGCGGCACCGCGCCCGGTGCGGCTCCTAATTCCAGGTAAGAGCGGTGAGCCCGGATGCCGGTCACAGTGCCGCAGGCGGGAGCAGTCGCGCTGACGCCCGGCCAGGAGGTGGAAGCAGTACCGGCGCCGGAGCCATGCTCTGACGTGCCAGCGGGACGTGCTCCACCACGCCCCGCCTGTACAGCGCCGGTACTGCCGTCTGCCGGCGATGCCGGGCAGCGATGCCTGTTCACTGTCGCGCTTCACCTTCCGCGCGGGCGGGTCATAGTGGCATCATTGCCCGGAGAAGGTTCTTCTGACAAGTGCATTCGGAAAGTTTCCTCGGAGAGTTCACATGGCCCCATCGTCCAGCCCGACCGTCCGGCGCCGGCGCCTGGCCGCGGAGATGCGCCGCCTCCGGCAGGCGGCGAAGCTGACCATCGAGCAGGTCGCCGAGTCCCTGGAGTGGTCGCCCGGCAAGGTCTCCAAGATCGAGAACGCCCGGGTGTCGGTGCTGCCGAGGGACGCCCGCCGGCTCCTCGACGCGTACGGGGTCAGCGACGGCCGGGAGCGCGAGCTGCTGCTGTCGCTCGCCCGCGAGTCGCGGGAGCGCGGCTGGTGGCAGCAGTACGGCGACGCGGTGCCCGACTGGTTCCAGGTCTACGTCGGCCTCGAAGCCGAGGCATCGGCCATCTCGGCCTACCAGGCCGAGATCGTGCCCGGCCTGCTCCAGACCCGGCGGTACGCCGCCGCGCTGCACCGGGCAGAGCTGATGAACGCCACCGAGGAGGAGATCGAGCGGCATGTGGCCGTCCGCATGGAACGGCAGGCACGCCTGGCCGAGCCGGACGCGCCGAAGCTCTGGGTGGTCCTCAACGAGGCTGTGCTGCGGCGCGCGATCGGCGAGCGGGCGGTCATGCACGAGCAGCTGCTGAAGCTGGCCGAGGTCGCCGGCGCCCCGAACATAACGCTGCAGGTGCTGCCCTTCAGCGCCGGGGCGCACGCCTCGATGGACTCGGCCTTCTCGATCCTGAGCTTCAATCCGCCGACCGATGGCGAGATCGTGTACTTCGAGCACCCGACATGCTCGCTCTATCTGGAGAAGCCCGGCGAGGTGGCACGATATAGACTCGTCTATGAGCATCTTCGCGCGGCGTCGCTGTCCCTGGACGAGTCACGGCGGCTCCTGGCGCGGGGTGCCGAGGACCTGGCCTGAGAAGGCGCGAAGGAGGTGCGGGGTGGACATCGACCTGTCTCGTGCCGTGTGGCACAAGTCCGCGTTCAGCAACGGCAGCGGCGGCAACTGCGTCGAGGTCGCCCGCAACCTCCCCGGCATCGTCGCCGTCCGCGACTCCAAGGATCGCGGCGGCCCCGTGCTGACCTTCGGCCCAGCGGAGTGGGAAGCCTTCACCGCCGGCGTGCGGGACGGCGAGTTCGACCTGACCTGACGGCCGGGAGTCTTCCTCACCGCATCCTCCGGTCCATCGGATCGATCTTCCTGGGTGGGGCATTCACCTGGGGCATAACTACGCCGGAAGGCCCGTATGCCCCATCTACATGCCCCAGAAGTTGATCTACCTCGGCCGCTTCCCAGCGCTCAAGATCACGTTGAACCGTGCGCTTGTCGACCGCTAGCTGCTCGCCGATCTGGCGCAGCGACAGGCCCTGCTGGCGCAGCTGCGCGGCCCGGCGCATCCGCTTGTCCGTGTCCCGCCAGGAAACATCCGCTGTCGTCGATCACGCGCCGGATCTGGCCCGCGAGGTAGCAGCCGGGGTAATGCCGCTCTACAAGGCAGCGGAGATAGCGCGGGACAACAAGAAGCCGCTGGACGGGCATCCCGTTTATGCTTGGGGCGGACGTGCCGTTATCGCCGGGGCGGTGAGCCAGTGCCAGCCAGGATCGACCAGGGGCGCCGTGACGCCATCCTCTCCGACATCCAGGCCGGCCTCCTCGGCCGCAACGCCATAGCCCGCAGGCACGACGTGGCACCGTCCACGGTCGGCAGCATCGCCGTGGACGCCGGGATGCCGGCCGCGTTCGTGCGGGAACTGCCCGAACCCGAACCTCTCCCCGGGCCGCTGGCCGCCGATGCGAAGGCCCGCCGGGCGCATCTGGAGGAGCGCTTCCTGGCCGAGGCCGAACTCATGCTCGACGAGCTGCACCGGCCGTACGTGGCGTACTCATTCGGCGGCCGGGACAACACCTACGCCGAGCATCAGCTTCCCGCCCCGCCGGATACGGCCAGGCGGAACCTCATGGTGTCCGCGGCCGTGGCGATGGACAAGGCTCTCGCGATCTCGCGGCACGATTCCTCGGCCACTGACGGGGTGACCGAGGTGGCGGTGTGGGTCAGGACGCGGATGGGCGGCGGTGCGCCGCCGGAGATGCGGCAGCTGATCACCGGCGAGGTCATCGGCTAGGACCACGGTATGTCGGCCGCCGTTGTACCACGGCGAGTAAAGGCCGGGCGTGACGCGGATGAACAGCAGGACTAGGATGAAGGCGAAGGCATGCTCCGCCGGGCGCGGGGGCCGGGACTGACGGTTGGTACGCCTGGCCAGGCGCCGGGGCTGATCGATGTGACGATCGGATCCCCCCGGAGGAGCCCAGTGGGCGAGATATGCCTGATCAAGTACAAGGATGCGGCGAGGTGCTTGGGTGCCTCGGAGTCCACCGCACGCCGGCTCGGCGCGTCGGGGCACCTGGATGAGCGGCGGATATCCGCCGGCGTCGTCCGCGTCACGCAGGAATCCGTGGACCGCCTGGTCGAGTGCGGCTACGGCAATGCCAGGACGAGTGCGGCATGACCGCCGACACCGAGGGCCTGCGCCGAGCCGTCCTGGCCGTGGCTGTCGACGCGCAGATCCGGCGCATCGCGCCCAGCCTGGGAGCTGACCCGGACAAGCTGCTCGACAGCCGCTCGCTGGCCGATTCCCTCGCAGCTGCGGACCCTGCCGAGCCAGGCTTCGCAGGCCGTGTCGCCGGGACTGTCCAGGCCGCCGTGGCGGCTGACCCCGCGCGATTCGGGGCTGTAGCGGTCCCGGCTGGTCCCGCCGCCGCTGTCCCGTTCCGGCCGCCGCAAGGTCTGTGGACCGACGCGGACGTCCTGGCCGCAGATCCGGTCGAAGTAAGCGCCGCGCTGACAAACGGGCAGCTGTCAGGGTTGGGCATCGGCATGCGGCGCCCGCCGCGGCTCCCTGCGGAGGATCCGAGCGTATGGCCGTCATCCGGGGAAATCCGCCGCCGCCGCATGACGCCGGCGCGGCAGGGCCGCCGCCGCCGGGCCGCGCAGTTTGCCGCCGCGGCCAGGGACACCGGCTCCCGCAGCGGAGGTGCCTCATGAGCATCGTGCCGCGCAGGCTGACCAACGACGAGTTGCTGCAGCAGGCGGCACGCCGGGCGGAGCTCACGAAGGACTACACCGGCGAGATCAGCGACGCCGATCTCGCGATCGCCGATCCTGCGGTGGTCGACTACTGGCTAGAGGCGGGGCGGTTTACGGCGCTCGGCATAGCACCGCGGCGCACGAGGTGAGCCGCGGGACGCTCCGGAGGCGGCTGAAGCGGTCAGCAGCGCTCCCGCGCGACTACCGGGGCGGTGCCGTGGCCGGCTGGATGCTGCGGCACCAGGAGCGGTACCAGCCGAGAATCAGCGGCCCGAACGCGGTACCGCCGCTTCTGAGAGTCCCGCCGGGTAAGGCGGGCACCGGGGAGGTGATGCCCGGATGCCTGAAGGCTTCCATTTAGCGCGTCGCCGCGGCTTACATTTCGGTCAGCCCTGACTCCGACCATTTCGCGGAAGAGCTTGCCGCGCAGCTGGAGCGCGAGGATTTCCGGCTGACCGTCCCGGTGGACCCGGATCTTGACGGGTTCGACGCGAAGCCGAGGACGGCCTGTACAACAGGCCGCCCGCCATCTTCCGCGTCGACATCATCACGAGCGGCGGCACGCCGCCGCAGATCCACATCCCCGGTGTCACCGGAGGGGCTTTCGGCGGCGTGGTCCCCGGCTACGCGCCGGGCCGCGACAGCGTGCTCATGGCGGTCTCCCCCGGCGAGGGCCTCCTGGTGCCCGAGGCGGTGCGCGGCCTGGGCGCGGGGTTCGTCCACTGGGCGAACCGGGCGTTCGGCGGCTCCCGGGTCACCCGGGGCAACAAGACCGGGACGTTCGCGTCGGGCGGCATCGCGGACAGCCGGTCGCACGCGCCCGTGATGGCCGCTGCGGGCAGGCAGGCCCCGGTGGTGAACGTCAACTACTTCGGGCCGCAGGCGCCGAGCAGGGAGCAGGAGCAGGCGATGCTGCTGAAGATCGCCTACGAGCTGGGCACGGCGGGCTGACCCGGCAGGGAGAGTGAATGACATGGCACAGCAGGTCAGGCTAGGGACCCCGTGGTTCTGCGACGGGATGACGCTGAACGGCCTTCTCGGCCGGCAGCTTCTGTCCGGCACCCGGGTCATAGACAGTGGCACCGTGCCGGCGGTCAGCCCGCTCGGCGGCGTCTTCCCGGGCGCGTCCGCCGGCCTGCAGGCGACCGCGCCCGCGTCGGGGCTGAGCGTGAACATCGCGTCCGGTTACTGCGCCGTGCCGCATCCGACGCAGGGCCACGGATGCTACGTCTTCGGGCTGATGTCCTCGGGGAACCTGGCCATCGCGTCGAACTCGTCCGGTCACACCAGGATCGACATCGTGATCGCGAGGGTCTACGACCTGGCCAGCCCGTCCTCGTACTGCGACGTGGAAGTCGTGCAGGGCACCCCGGCCGCCGGCCAGCCCGCGACTCCCCAGTTCGCGATCCTGCTGGCAGCGGTCAGCGTGGCGAACAACGCGAGCAATATCAGCGCCGGGAACATCACCGACAAGCGGACGTTCACGGTGGCTCCCGGCGGGATCCTCCCGGTCGCCAGCGCGTCAGCGTCGCCGTCGTTCACCGGAACCCCGCAGATCGTCTACGACCAGGCGGCCGGGGCGCTGAAAGTCGGGATGAACGGCGGGGTGCAGGCGCTGGCATCACCGGGCGCGCCGGTGATGAGCGTGGTCAACACCGCCTCCAGTCACGGGCTGACGAACGGCGCATCCGACACCTTCCCGCCCGTGGCGTGGGGCACCGGCTACGGGTCGGCGTACCCCCTCGGCGGCGGGAAGGACACCGACGGCGGGGCGGTCACGGAGATGTCCCTCACCTTCACCGCCGACGGGAAAGCCGACTGGGAGTACTACTGGAAGTGGAGTTACATCACCCCGGCCAACTATGTCGTAGCCGGTCCAGGCCAGGGCAGCGGCTACTGCCAACTCGTCATCTCGGTCGACGGGGTCCCGGTCGACTCGGTGTACGCCAAGGCATCCGATTCGCCGGCCGGGCTGCTGTTCGGCGGCGATCCCGGGTGCGCGAGTTACTACACGTCCTCGGCGCAGGGCACGACGCCGTCGGCGGGCACCCACAAGCTGACGCTGAGCCTGGAGACGTTCAATACGTACACCCCGTCGGGGGCAGGCGGGGGGTTCGCCTCCGGCGTGACCATCGGCGCGTGGGGTCCCAACGGGACCCAGCTGGGCAACCGCCTGGCCCCGCAGGCGTTCCTGAACCGGCTGACGCACGAGAACTGCATCCTCCGGGCGTCGCCCGTGATCGTCTGAGAGCTGCGTCCCGCCGGGCGGCGTCCTGCCCGGCCGCAGGGGCAACCGGAGCCCGGTCCTCCGCCTCCAGCGAGCAGCCATGGGGGGAGGCCGGGCTCCGGAGCGCGGCCGTCAGGGGCGCCCCGTCGGCACCCACGCCTGCGTGATTCCCTCGCCGCACGGCTCCAGCACCACCCGCCCGAACCGCCGCGCAGGCGGATATCCCGGCCTTGGCGGCTGCGACAGGCACAGCCCGGGGAAACGACGCGACCCCAGCGTGTACCCATCAAAGTAGAACGTTGCCGTCCAGGCCTGTCCGCGCTCGCCGCACGGCGCGGTGATCACGGTCTTGCGGGCGGTCGCGGTCAGGCACCGGCCCGACAGGGTGACGACATGCGGGCCGAGGCGGACCCGCCACATCTGGTCGTGGCTGGTCCAGCGGCAGACCTGGGTGCGGACCTGGTCGCCGTGGAGGCCGAGGCAGGTGTGCATCTCCTCGGTGATGTGGGCGTACTGGTGACGCGCCGGGGCTGCTGCCGCCGGTGACGCGCCTGCCGGGATGGCCAGCGAGACGGCGCCAGCCGCAAGAGTGATGACGGCCGCCGCTGCGGCTATCCGGAGTCTGAACGTGCTCATCGGGGTTACCTTGTCTCCTTGATCTCGGCGGGGGAATGTCCCGCCGCCATTGGGGTGGTAAATGCCGCACCTCCTGGCGCGGTTGCGCTGCTGTGAGTGGCATCACCTCCCGGCTTCGCGGCCCCGGCGGACCGCATCGCGCTCGGGAAGATCGGTCACCAGATGGAGGGCGGGGCGGGGTGCCTCGATCGCCGCAGGCGCGACGGGAAGCGCGCGGACGGTGCGGGCGGGAAGCGCAGCCATGACCCGCCGCCTGCGGTGATGGCGGACGGCCAGCCACGTCACGGCACCCGCAGCGGCGAGGCCTGCCGCTGACGCCAGGGCGATGACGAGCACCTGGGCGAGCACCATCGCAGCGTGCGCGACCGGCCGGGCGACCAGCAGGATCACGACGACGATCACGGCGATGATCCAGCCGCTGCCGCGCCCGGGCGACGGGCAGTGGTGCGGGCATGGGTGCGGCATAGCGGTCAGTCCTTCCTGTCGCTGCGGGCGGAGCGCAGGCCGCGCACCGCCCGGTGGAGCTGCTTCGATCCGCGTACCTGACGTGATCCGGAGCCCTTGCAGCGGCGGCACGGCCCCCACCGCTTGCCTGTCGACCCCGGATTCCGCCCGCTGCCGCCGCACCTGCCGCACGGGGCCATCGGGTGGAACCAGGCGTGCCAGAGCCAGCGCAGGACCAGGAGCGCGGCGACGATGAGGAGCAGTTCCATGTCAGCCGCCCCCGCATCCGCATGAGACCGACGCCTGCCCGGCGGCGAAGCCGGCGTCGTACCCTGATGCCGAGCCGTCGGCATAGCCCGCGAGGTAGCCCTCGGCCTGCCCTTCCCTGAACGCGACGCAGGGGATCCGCTCGCATTCCCTGTCGCGGCAGGCCTGGTAGAGGTGCGGCGGACGGGCTGGCCTCGCTGCCTTCGCCGCGGCGGCCTTGCGCCGCCTGAAGTCCGACTTGGGTGCGCACACGTGGGTGAGCGGGTTGCCGATCGGCTTGCGGCACGTCGTGCAGTCGCCGAGCGACAGGACCGCCTTCGGCGCCACGGTCGTCCGCCGGACCGGGGTCCTGCGGTCCATCCGGGCCACGCACATGTGGCCGAGCGGGTTGAGGTAGTCCTTGCCGCACCGGCCGCAGTGGAACAGCGCGAAGCGTGCTGCCAGCTTCATGGCGACCCCTCGGGTAGCGGGTAGCGGCCGGTCGGCGCATGCGCGGAAACGGCCCCTGAGCGGTTTCCGGGGTCCGGGGCCAGAATCGGCCCGGTCGGCGCTACCTCGCAGGTCAGCGGTGCTGTCCCTGCCGCTACCGCACCGGGCCGGGTAGCGGCAGGACCACGCCGTCGCAGGTCAGCGGCGGTATCGGCAGCGATACTCCGGTAGCGGCTCACCGGGCCGATTCCCGCTCGACAGCTACCCTGCGGCAGCCCCGCGCCTTCACTCCGTCAGTGCTGACCATGACCGAGGGAACGCCGAGCGGGCGCACCTGAGCGGAGATCGCCTCGCCGGTGAGGTCGGCCCAGCGATCGGGCCAGCGCTCGGCGAGCCGGTCGGCGAGAGTGTCCCAGTGGATGCCCCGCGCGTCGCCGAACACGGCCAGCACGTCAGCGAGCACGTCCCGGTGCTCCGCGGCGAAGGTCTCGCCGAGCGCGTACCCGGTGAGGACTCCCGCTCGTTCCCGCATGACCCTCGCGCGGCCGATGATCCGCTCGGTCGCGGGCAGGTCGAGGTAGTAGGTTCTGACGATCTGCGGTATGCCTTCCTCGCCGCCCTTGACCCAGGCGAGCCCGGCGTCGATCTTCGGCCGGAATACCGTGGAGTCGTAGCCGCGCTTGTACGACGATGTGCCGAGCACGAAGTCGTTGGCGGGCTGGTCGGGGGTCATCATGCAGCACCGGGAGACGATCAGCCCCGTGATGCTGGTCGGGATGATCTTGGCGTCCGGCCGCTGCGTCGACAGGACGGCGATGATGCCGTACGCCCGCCCGACGCGGATCACGTACGCCAGGTCCTCGGCGGCCTGCTCCCCGTGCTGCCTGTCGGTCAGGAGGTTCTGAACCTCGTCGAAAGCCGCCATGAGCGGCCGGAGTTCCCTGTACGCGGCAGCGAGTTCGCGGGTGACCTTCCCGTCAGGGAGCGCCCCGGAGCCCCTGAGCTGCTTGAAGACCTTCGACCGGCGTTCCGTCTCGGCGCGGAGCAGCCGCGCCGAGTCGGCGGCATAGGCGATCGCCTCGGCGTCCATCCCGGAGCAGTACCTGTGGCAGACCTGCCCGAGCGGATCCAGGTCACCCTTGCCGGCCAGCTCGTGAATCCACAGGTCGGCGAGCGGGTCCAGCGCCGCCCCGGCCGCCAGGAGCCGCACCGCGGCCGACTTGCCCTGCCCTGGCGAAGCTCCGACCAGCCAGTTGACCTCGAACATCCCGACGTTGACGTTCCTGCCGCGCGGATCGGTGCCGAACGGCAGGCAGTCGAACATGTCGGTCTGCTTCGCCTTCACCAGCGGGCACGCCGCGGGCTTGGCCTTGCTGATGTCCGTGAACCCGACCCACAGATCCAGGCGCCCCGGGTGCTCCACGGGCACCCCGGCCGGCCAGGTCGCCGACAGCGGCCGGCGCAGCCCGGAGGCGAGGGCTTCCCGCCGGGCGAGGATGTCGGAGGCGCTGACCCCGTGCGGCAGGTCCAGGTGACAGGTCCATCCCGGCCCGTCGTTCATCACGTCCGTAATGAACCGGATCCCTTGCGCGCGGCCGTCCTTGTCCGGCTTCAGCGCGGCGTTGATCTGCGCGATGTTCAGCGAGCCCAGGGCGCGGGTGATGATCTCGTGCGTGGGCGGGGAGTAGTCCGGCGGGACGATCGCCTGGCTGATGATCCGGTGCCCCTCGGGACGCCCGGCCCTGGCCAGCAGCAGCGCCGCCGCGGTCCCGGCGGCGATCCACGACCACACCGGCCCGTAGTCCGCCAGCAGCGCGCCGCCGGTGAGCAGCGCGGCGGCCTCCCCGGCCAGGATGAGGCCGCGGACTTTGCGGACCTCCCTGGCGTCCTTGTCCAGCTTGAGCCATTCCCGGCTGTCGCGGTTGATGACCGCCTCAGACCGCAGCGCGTGGGACTCCAGCACCCACCACCAGTGGATCTGCCGCATGACCAGGCGGAACACGCCGATGACGGCCCACACCGCGACGGCGAGCAGGTACACCGGCAGCCGCAGCGAGTGGTACCGGGCGCGGTGCCAGTTCAGCGCTGCCCAGAAGGCCACGGTCGCGCGGATGTTCTCCCGCTGCAGGTGCACCGGGATGACCGGCCGCCGCTCGCCCTCGCGCGAGGTAATGTCCGCGTAGATGACCGGCGCGACCACCCGGTCAAGCTCGGCGCCGGGGTCCGCCTGGACGGCGGGCAGCAGGCCGGGATCGGCGCCTGAGTCGCTGACCGGGTGCAGCTGTACCACCTCGGCGTCGTGCTCGCCTTCGGTGCCCTCGGCGGTCATAGTGGGTGTCCTCCGGTTGGCTCGGAGACCAGGGCGGGGCGCCGCCTCGTCAGCACGCCCCGCCCGGGGTCTGGTCAGGTACGGGCGGTCGTCAGTTCGGTGAGGTGATCCCGGATCTCGCGTGCTCGTTCCGTGCCGACGTGCAGCTCGCGGCGGACCGCCCGCAGCGACGGCACGGTCCCCTCGGCGAGCACGGGCGCGAACGCAAGCTCGGCGGTCTCGGGCGTGACCGGAGCACGCGTGCCCGGCTGTGCCCGGCCGTTGCTCCCGGACCGCGCCCGCGCACGGTTCGCACCCGTGCCTGGTGCCGCTCCGGACGGTGCCCGGCTGGTGCGCTCAGGCACGGGTGCAGGCACGGCTTCCGGGTGCGCTCCGACTACGCGCTTGAGCACGCCGAGCCCGACCGCCAGCGCGGCGGCAGCGGCCAGCGGCGGCACGGCGGCCGTTGTCCGCACGGTCAGCGAGTGGCCCGCGACATGCCCGACGTTCCCGGCGACGGACACGGCCAGCCCGAGGACCGTGACAGTCCAGGCCGCCGCGCGAGAACGCGGCGGCCACCGGTCGGCGAGGCCGACGAATAGCGCAAGCTCGCCCACCGCGATGAACACGTCGACCTGCAGCGGCCAGAGCACGGCCCACGTGCCGTGCAGCCCGTGACGGCTGGCCCACAGGAACAGGCCGCGGTAGCTCTCGGCGAAGCTCACCAGCGACGCTGCTGCGACCAGGGCGCTGATCGCAGCCAGGGCGGCGCGGCGGGGCACTGTCAGGACGCCGGTCACCGGGCCGGCGGTCATGACGCCTCCTTCGCTGCGCGGGACCGGGGCGGCACCGGCAGGGCAGCAACAGCGTCGACCGCCGACTGCTGATCGAATAGCGCATAGATCTGGGTCGTGCTGACGTCGGCGTGGCCGAGCACGTCGCGGAGCATCAGCAGGTCGCGGCTGGCCCGGTACACCTGCGTGGCGAAGCGGTGCCTGCCCATGTGGGTGGTGGCGGCGAGGCCGAGCCCGTGCAAGTGGTCGTTGATCAACTTGGAGATCCGGTGCGGGGCGTTCGGGCCTTGCTTCCCGTCGGCGCGCCGGAATGCGTATCCAGACAGCGGCAGGGCCGCGGCCTGGATCTCGGCGACCGCGAAATCGCTCAGCGGTATCACGTGCGGCCGGCGTCCTTTCGTCGCGTCGCCCGCGATGACCAGGACCGGCGCCGCTGCCGTCTCCATGATGTTCTCGCGCCGCAGCAGCGCCACTTCTTTGGGTCTCAGCCCGCACCAGTTGGTCAGGACCAGCATCAGCCGGATCGGCTGCGGTGCGTGCTCCAGCGCGGTCATCAGGTCCTTCTCGCTCATGGGCCGGGGCAGCCGGCTGCTATACCGGGGCACCGGCAGCTTCGCGGCCGGGTTGGACTCGATCAGGCCCTGATCGAGAGCCCATCCGTAGAAGGTCCGCACGTTCGACACGGCGGTCAGGACCGCGTCCGGGGTGATCGTGAGCTTCTCGCGCCAGGCGCGCAGGTGCCGCGCCTCCGCCTTGAGCACGGGCACCGGCAGTGCCCGGCCGAGGCGGATCAGGTGCCGTTTCCGGGTGTAGATCGTCGCCTCGCTGAGGCCTTCCTGGCGCATGTGGCTGAGGTGAGCGTCCAGGATGGCCGGGGGAAGCGACCACGCGGCGCGCTTGCGGTCCCGGCGCCACGGCGCGTCCGTCCGCGTGCGGTGAGTCAGCACCGAGCGGGCGTCCGGCACGGGCGGCCCGGGCTCCCAGGCCAGGTTCGCCGCGCGGCAGTCGGACTTATCGCCGCTGCGCTGCCGGACCCGCATGCCCGGCGGCACCGGGCCGAGGAACGCCTGCGCGACCAGCATTTTCAGGGCGATGACCTTCTGCCGGCCGTCACGGGAAAGGGAGACGTAGACGGTCCCGGAGCTGTCCGTGCGCGGGCGGATGATCTGGCCGATGCAGTGCGCCCTCGGCAGCGACCGCACCCGGGCGGCGTCGCTGACCTCGTAGAAACCCTCCCAGCCGGGGACCGGCAGCCAGCTCTCGGCGGTCATGACGGCCTCACCGGGAACCACTGCCGCCGCGCCCAGCGCGAGTGCTCCAATTCGTACTGCTCGGCCAGCCGGTCCATCTCTGCCGGGCCGCCGGTCAGCCGCTCCATCTCAATTGCCATCTCGTTGCCGGCCGTGTACTCGCTCAGGTAGCTGAGATAGCCGCCGGGGCGACCGAACCCGCGGGCGAAGTCGGCGCCGGCCAGGAACGCGAGATGACGCGCCCGGTCGGTGGCGAACCGGTCCAGGACACGGTCGAGCATCCCGAACCACCAGTTCTCGACCGGCCCGTTGCGGACGTAGTACCACCAGAGGTCCTCCAGGACGGGCCGCAGCGGCGCCGTGCTGCCATCGGCCAGGGTCACCGGCATGCGGTGCCAGGCCAGGAACCGGCTCACGACGCACCGCCGAGCACCGTGGCAACCGCACGCAGACCGGTGATGAACTCCTGCTGGTCGGTCTCCGCGTCATGCCAGATGAGGTCTCCCGGCTGCCGCGGGTCGTCCGGGTCCAGGGCGTGATTGGCCACCGCCACGTCGATCTGCCTGGGGCCGTCGTGGGTCGCGATGATCAGCGTGACGACGGTCGCCTCGTCTATCTCGTATATCCGCTCGTTCATGAGCCGCTCACCCTTGCCGAAGATCCGCCGATGCCCCATTCGCCGCCGGGCGCGATGAATACCTTGTTCTTGGGCTTCGCGTGGACCTGAGCGGCCAGGAACACCGCGAGGTCCTGGGAGATGTCGTCCTCGCTGAGCTGGACGATCTCGCTGCCGGTGCCCTCCGCCGTGCTCCGCACTATGGGGACCTGCTCGGTGGACAGGGCACCGGAGAAGACCACGAGCGTGACGATGCCGCTTCCCTTCCGCCGCACGCCGTGAATGTCCAGCCGGTATGAGCCGAACTCGGGGTGGACAACGGTGACGCTCGGCCACTCGTAGGGCTTTCCTGCTACGCGCAGGCTGCGCCCGCCGGTCATGACGCGCCGCCGAGCTGCCGGGCGGTCGCAGCCGCGCATTCCGGCCCGAACCCCGCCAGCCAGGTCACGATCCGTTCGTCGTACTGGCCGAGCTGCACCCCGGCCGCGTCGATCGCCTCGCACAGAATCCGGCGGTTGTGCTGCGCCATCTTCCCCTGGCCAGGGTCGGCCTCGAAGGCCAGGTACACCGCCCGCACGGCTTGCGTCTCACGGGCCTGCCGTTCGCTGTCGAACGGGCCGATGACGGGGCGGCTCAGCCGCGCCGCGATGCACGGACCGCACAAGTTATCGGGAGTCCTGCTGCCGATCATCTGGCCGCCGCAGCCTGAGCACGTCCAGGCCTCGCTGTCGATCGGGCCGCTTTGGTTAGGGTTGGTTGCCATGGTGACCAGTCCTCCTAGTGGGATTGGGTTGCCTAGGGCCGTCGCCGCGCGACTGCGGCGGCGGCCCGCTGTCGTGTCAGGTGAAGTCGGCGCCTCCTTCCCCCTCCGCGTACGGGCAGCACAGGCAGCCGCACTCGACCGGGCGCAGCAGCAGCGCGTGATCGCCGGCTTCCTCCTCGGCCGCGCCAACGACGTCAGGCGCGGCGGCTGGCGGGACAGGTACGCGAACTCCGCCGCGCTGCTGAAGGCCATCAGCGCGCTTCTCGACGAGCAGCTGCCGCGCCGCGGCGACGGGGAAGAGCTGCGCGAGCGCCGGTCCCGCAAAGGCGACTGAGACAAGTTCCGGGAATGGCCGGCTGACAGGCCGCGCTGACGCCGATGTGCGCAATCTGTGCGCACATCGAGCCTGGAAGCCAAAGACCAGCAGTCCCCCGCTAATGTCACGCGGGGAATAACTGCTGGTCAGGTGGCGGAGGCTCGGGGATTTGAACCCCGGATGGGCGCGAACCCAAACCGCATTAGCAGTGCGGCGCCATAGACCGGACTAGGCGAAGCCTCCTCGGCCCTCTGCGGGTGTCCCCAGAGTACCGTC
>Ga0116223_10000818_pt1 | contig 35212 bp, 36 predicted proteins | sample Sb_taG_3_FD_90092 | JGI IMG/M metagenome (GOLD analysis project Ga0116223, IMG submission 90092) | Peat soil microbial communities from Weissenstadt, Germany - Sb_50d_a_PC metaG | ecosystem: Environmental > Terrestrial > Soil > Wetlands > Peat | place: Germany: Weissenstadt | collected 2010-09-21 | reverse complement strand
GCTTAACATTGATTCCAGTCGATGAATCCGGCGAAATGCGGCGTCGGGCGCGGCATCTGCGAGAAATGATTTTCGCCGTTGCACCAAAACCGGGTCATGGGGTTGTGGACGGGCTGCACTCGATTGAAAAAACAGATAGTTGCAGGCGCGTCTTTTCGATTGACTGAAAATCTAGAAGGAGTACAACAAGATCGTTCTTTGACAGCTTCTTAAGTTTTTCCGGTTGGTGCGGCGTCCGGGGCTCGAGCGGAGTCACTTTCCTGATCGCAAGATTGGGAAGGAGGGTGAGCAAGGGTCTATAGCAAAGCGCTGGTCGAGGAGAACAGAGAAGAAATGTTGAAGGAAAGATAGAGTTCCGAGGCGTAGGGTAGATTTATCCGGTTGGCGGTGAGCCCGGAGCCCAAGCGAAGATCGCGCGGAGGTCCCCGCAAGGGAAGCTCTGATAGCAGGTCGAGCAAGGGTCAAACGCGAGCTACTGGCCGAGACGAATGGACCTTACATTACCTCGGAACTCTTATTTTTTGAGCTGCCTAAGCTGTGATCTGCACGATCGGAGTTGCCCTGAAGATTTGACGGAATGAGTTCAGAATCTCGTCGGCGTGCGCCAAGCAGTTCGCGCGCTCAGGAACTGGCCACGCCACGCGCTCAGGGTACTCGTCATATGTTCTGCCGTCGAGCACTCTGCCATTCTTCGCTTTCCTCACCCCACCCCACTGTTTGAAGAAGAACGGAACCCGCGATTCGTAGCACTGGTCGCGGATCGAGACAACCCATTCCGGCTGCATCGGTCGGGCGCCGGGGCCGCTTTCTCCACCAACGATTGCCCAGTTGATGCCGGAGAGGTCGAATCTTCCCAGATCTTCGAGCAGCGGTTCTACAGAGAGGAAACGGACGTGCGCGGGCGTCTGCTGCAAGTGCTCGATTCGCGGCAGGCCGTATTTCTTATCCTCAACACTTACGCCCCACCAGATGTGATCCTGTTTCGCGGCAAACTGGAGCGGACCACTCAACAGTTGTCTAAGCCTGGCCGATCGCTTCGTGAGCACTTGAAACGTATGCCACTTCGCGGCCACCATGACGCGGCAGACAGCCTCGACGTACTTGTCTGGTACGCCTTCCTGGAAGAGATCGCTCATCGAGTTCACGAACACCAGTTTCGGTGAACGCCAGGAAAAAGGTTCGATCAACTTTTCGGGAACCAGTCTTAAATCGAAACCTTGCTCATACGGGTGACCCTTGACTCCGCGGAAACGCTCTGCGAAGGTCTCGGCGTAGCAATGCTTGCAGCCGGGGCTGATCTTCGTGCATCCGCGGACAGGGTTCCAGGTCGCGTCGGTCCATTCGATGTGGGAGTTAAGTGACAAGGTCAGCTCCACGAAAAGTTTGTCTGATCGGTTTCGTACTTCAATACCTCATCCCAAAACTTGAACGCAAGTTCTTTCCGAGAGAAGAGCGCCACGTAGTAAAGGCGCAAATTCTTTTCATCCGACCTAACACATTTCATCGCGTGCAAAGGTGTTGGCAAGTAGTCTAGAGACTCCATGCTTTTGGCAAACTCGGCTGCCACGAACTTCGGAAATGTCACTGACTGTTGTTGTGCGATTCTCCACCGATCTCGCCATGTTTCGGACCCGAGAAACTCATCGACCTTGAGTGCATCCTCCATTACGTAACGCTTGTAGGCTCGGTTCGCATCCGAATAGACAGCTAATAGAACCAAGAAATCAATATAGCGGCGCGACAGCGCACGGATCGTGCTGAATTTCAGGCTGATATCGAACGGATCCGCAAAGCAAAGCGAGAGTACTGTATCCTTCGTCGATCCGTAGGGAATCTCGGCCAGGATGGCGTCGGTGAGCTTATTGCAGTCTCCAAGAAGGTACGCGACTTCTGCATCAGGTGCGGTCCGCTTTACGCGAATCTTCAGTGCATCCAACTTCTCCGCATTCTCCTCACAGAAGACATATTTGTTGAAGGGATGCTTCACCATCAACGAGCGCAAAGGCGATCCAAGGATGATCTTGGAAGTACCACGAATCCTGCCGTATCCGGCCCCAGCATGCAGTTCTACGTATACCCTCTTGCCCCACTTGTCTTTCATGCCAAAAGAAAACAACTCCGAATACAGAGAGACCAGCCGGTGCTTCGTCTCAGTCCATCCGCCGACTTCTGGGCAGATCAGGCCATCATCGGACGCCGCGATTTCACTTCTGCCTGCCACGAAGTGGCTCCAATTGCCGATTCGCCTTTTGTTCGCTTTGCCTGCCTGAAAGAGATTTTGTCACACTCCCACCGATAGCACAATAGCTAGCTGGCTTCACGGCAGTATAGTCTCATCCGTTCTGAGGGAGGTAGGTCGGAAGAATATGCTTGAATAGCTCTTCTTGGTGGACCAGGCAAGATTCGAACTCGCATCTGCGGGCGCAGACGGATATCCACGCCCGCCGTGTTCCTTACACCACCGGCCCATCTCTTACAACAACGTTAGTCGACGTGTTCGCCTTCGGACATGAAGCTCTGCTCTGACGGGGGGAGCTTGTCGCCGGGGCGCGCCCAGAAGACGTACAACGTTGGCCAGAGGATTACGCTGACCAGCAACTCCACGATCAGGCCGCCGACGATTACGATGGCGAAGGGGCGCTGCGAATCGGATCCGATGTCGTGCGACATGGCGGCGGGGAGCAGGCCGAGGGTAGCGACCAGCATGGTCATCATGATGGGGCGGAGGCGGAGGGCTGCGCCTTCTTTGGCGGCATCGCGCACGGGCATGCCGCGGGTGCGCAGTTGATTGATGTACTCGATCATGATCACGCCGATTTCGACGGACACGCCGATGAGGGCGAGGAAGCCGAGGCCTGAGGACACGCTGAAATGCGTGCCGGTGATGAGCAGGCTGAGGAAGCCGCCGAGCGGGGAAAGCGCGACCACCGCGAGGATCAGGCCGACCCACTTCCACGAGCCGAAGGCGGAATACAAAATGAAGGACATCAGGAGGAGCGTGACCGGAACGATGATGGCCAGGCGGCGGTTGGCGCGCTGCTGGCTCTCGTATTCTCCCGTCCAGTCGAGGTGATAGCCCTCGGGCAACTTGACTTTCTGTCCGACTTCGTCGATCGCCTGGCGGACCGTGCTGCCGAGGTCGCGTCCGCGCACGCTGTACTTGATGGCGATGTAGCGGGAGTTGCCTTCGCGATAAATTGTGGACGCGCCGTCATCGAGTGCGATGTTGCACAGTTGTGCGAGGGAGACGCGCTCGCCCGTGGGCGCCAGGATGCGGATGCCGCTGATGTCCTCGACCGTGCGGCGGAACTGGGGCTGGTAGCGAACGGTCAGGTCGTAGCGTTGTTCGCCGATCAGAATCTGGCTTACGGCCTTGCCGCCGACGGCGGTTTCGACGGCGTCTTGAATGTCGCTGACGTTGATGCCGAAGCGGTCGGCGGCGGCGCGGTCTACGTTCAGGTTTACGTTGGGCTGGCCGCGGACTTGAAACGTGCCCAGATCCGCGACTCCGGGAATCTGGCTCATCACGCCTTGCATTTCGTCGGCTTTCTGCTCGAGCGTTTTCAGGTCGCGGCCGAACAACTTGACGGCTAGTTCGCCCTTCACGCCGCTGACAGCTTCTTCGACGTTGTCGGAGATTGGCTGCGAGAAGTTCCAGTCGACGCCGGGGAATTGCTGGAGATCCTTGTCCATGGCAGCGATGAGTTCATCTTTCTTGCCATGGAAGTCGCTGCGCCATTCCTCGCGCGGGCGCAGGTCGACAAAAAACTCTGTGTTGTAAAAGCCGCTGGCATCGCTGCCGTCGTCTGGGCGACCGACCTGGCTGAGTACCTGCGTGACTTCAGGAAAATTCGCCAGCACCAGCCGAGCCTTCTTCGCCATGTCGATGCTTGCGGAAGGTCCGGTGCTGGGTGCGAGCGTTCCGCGCACCCAGACGGCGCCTTCGTCCAGATGAGGCAGGAACTCCGAACCGATGATTCCGCTAAATGCAAAAAACAGCATGGCTCCCAGACCCAGCAAACCCATGCCGAGCGTGAACTTCATGTGATCAAAGCACCAGTCGAGGGAGCGGCCATAGCTGCGGTTGAGCCACTCAAGGACAGGGTTGCGCCATTCCTTGATTTCCGCGCTGAACAACATGCTGCACAGTACGGGCGCGATCAGCAGGGCAAAGACCAGAGCGCCCAGCAAGGCGAAGGCGACAGTCCACGCCATGGGACTGAACAAGCGGCCTTCCACCCGCTGCAGGGTAAAGATCGGCAGGTAGGAAACAATAATGATGACGCGGGCGAAGAAGACCGGACGCTGCACTTCGTGGGCGGCAACGGCAATCGTTTCCATGAACGATTTCTTGTGGTCGGCGAACGAGGTATGGCGCAGGATGTTTTCGACCATGACCACCGAACCGTCGACGACCATGCCGAAGTCGAGAGCGCCCAGTGACAGCAGGTTGGCGGGAATCTGACGCAGGTCGAGCAGGATGGCGGCAAATAACAGCGAGAAGGGAATGGTAATGGCGACGATGAGCGCGCTGCGGACGTTGCCGAGAAACAGGAACAGAATCAGAGTTACCAGAAGGACGCCGTCGGTCAGATTCCGCAGGACCGTGTGCGTGGTGTGATGCATCAGTTCGCTGCGGTCAAGGTGTGGGACGAACTTCACGCCTTGCGGCAGCAGGCCGGCCTTGCCGTTCGTTCCATTCAACTCGTCAATCTTGTGGTGCAGCGCATCGAGTGTGGTCTCAGCGACCGCGCCTTTGCGGAGCAGTACGATGCCTTCGACCACGTCATCGTTGTTGAGGATCGTGCCGTCTGCCTTGTGGATCGTTTTCCCAAGTTGGCCCAGGCGCACTTTCGGCGCTTGAACGACACTGCCCATATCGCGGACGCGCACCGGAGTTCCGTTCTGAACCTTGACGACCGTGGCGGCAATGTCGTCGGTGGTCTGCATGAGGCCGACGGCGCGCACGTTCAAGGCCTGCTCGCCGCGCTCGATGAATCCGCCACCGGCATTGATGTTGTTCGCGATCAGGGAATTCTCCACCTGCACCAGCGACAGGCCATAGGACACCAGTTTCCCTGGATCGAGCTGCACCTGATACTCGCGGGTCGGGCCGCCGAAGGGGTTCACGTCGACGATGTTCGGCACCGACTTCAACTGGTTCACCACGACCCAGTCATTCAGAGTCTTCAGCTCCATCACGTCGTACTTCGGGTTCGTGCTGGTCAGGGTATAGAACATGATCTGGCCGGTCGGACTGTAGTCCGGCCCGATGCCGGGGTTCACGCCCGGAGGCAGCGTGACCAACTGCAGACGATCAAGCACTTCCTGACGCGCATTGAACGTGGTGATTTCGTCGTCGTAGATGATGGTGATGATCGATAGACCCATCAGCGACACGGAGCGGAGATGCGTGAGGTGGGCGACGCCATTCAACTCGACTTCGAGCGGGACGGTGATCTGTTGCTCGACTTCCTCAGCGGCGTGCCCTGGCCACTGCGTGATGACCTGCGCGTAGGTGTCGGCAACGTCGGGATAGGCCTCGATGGGCAGGGCATGGAATGAAATGATGCCCCAGACGAAAAGGACGAGCGCTGCGCCCAGAATCATGAGGCGGTTGCGCAGCGCAAAATCGATCAGAGAGCGGATCATTAGTTATTTCGTCTCCGCTTTCTTCTCCGCCACTTCGGTCGAGAACTCAAGGGCGTTGGTGACCAGTTCTTCGCCGGGCTTCACCCCGTCGCGAATCTCCTGCATGCCGTCGGGAGCGAGGCCGTCGGCCTGCACCACGATCTTGCGAAAGCGCTTGTCGCCCTCTTTACGGAACACCCAGTCTTTGTCGTGCAGGCGCATGATGGTGGTGGAAGGCACGATCACGCGATCGGTCAGCTTACGCGAGCGGAAGTTGGCCACGGCGAACATGCCGGGACGGAGCGCACCGTCGGCGTTACCGAGCACGATGCGGACTTTGGCGGATCGCGTGTTGGGATCGAGGACGCGGGAAATGTCGGCGACCTTCCCGTGAAAAGCGCGATCGGGGAAGGCATTCAGACGAATCTCGGCGGAGTCTCCGAGGTGCACTTCGCTGAGATCGTTCTCGAATACGTCGCACACGACCCAGACTTCGGCGAGATTGGCGATGGTGAACAAGTTGGGTGTGTTGTCCAGACTCTTGACGCCTTCAAATCCCGCGACGTTCTGCTCGACAATCGTGCCCGAGACGGGGGCCTTCAAGTCGATCAGCGGGCTGGGATGCGCGGGGTCGGCGCCCAGGACCTGAATGTGATGCTCGGCGGTCTCGACATCAACCTTGGCTTTGTCTTCGGCATCCTGCGAGGTTTCAAGATCCTTGGTCGCGATGGCGCCGCGATCGTACAACATCTGGGCGCGATCGAGAGCTTTGTGCGACATCACTTCGTCGGCTTTTGCCTTTGCATAGTCCGACATTGCGGCGGACAGGTCGGGGCTGGAAATCACCAGCAGCGTCTGGCCCTTGTTCACGTTGTCGCCGAGCTTGACTTTGAGGTCGACGACGCGGCCTCCGCCGAGAGAGGTGACGCGAATGGTGCGGTTCACATCGGGCGAGATGGTGCCGTTGGCCGTGACTTGCGTGGGGAGTGCCTTGGTCTCCGCTTTTGCCGTCTTGAAAAGTTCAGGACGATCGGTCTCAAAAACGTCGGGATCGATGGTCACCGGAGTTTTGCTGGCCGCTGCCGGGCTGTCATTGGAGCAGCCCACGCCGCCCACGAGAAACGCGAGCAAGAGCAGCAGCGGAACCCAGGCCACCGCTCGCAAAGCAGCTTGGGTCCGCGCACGGCACGGTACAACGACGGCGACTCCGGCCTCCGTGCCAGAGGAGTGCGCTGTCGTGTGCTCCCGACACGCGCCTGAACGTGAAATCCCGCGCAAACTCTTCTTCATTGGATTACCTCGCGCCCCACCGCCAGATTCATCTGCGCCGCTGCCGTCAGATACGCGCCGATCAGATTCACGTAGCTCAACTGCACAGTGCGGTACTCGGTTTGTGCATTCAGGAAATCCAGCAGCGAAGCGCCTCCGTGCTGGTAGGAGAACAAGACTGTATCGCGCACGCGCAGCGCCTGATCCAGATATTGACGTTTGTACGGCTTAAGCAGGTTGATGTTGCTGTTCAGGACGGCGTAGGCGGAGTCCACGTCACTGTAGACTTGGGTCTCCACCCCGTCGCGGAGCTTTCCACTGCGCTTGATGTCAATTTTCGTGCGCAGCTTCTCGCCCTGATTGCTGTCGAAAATGCGCAGCGGGATGCTCACGCTGGCCCCAATGGTGTTCAGGGCGTCGGGATTGTTAAACGAGCCGTTGTGCGTGAACCAAACGCCGATGGTGGGATCGGTAGAGCCGTTGGCTTGGGCAAGTTTGTAGTTGGTTTCCGCCTGCTGCACCGTGAGCAGCGCGGCGCGCAGGTCGGGACGCGTATCCGATGCGTCCTTGCGATATTCGTCGAGCGAAAGCACGTCTTCGCTAAAATCGTAGGGTCCATCGAGATCGAAGCTGTCCACCGGCCTGCGGTCATCCAGCAAGGCCAGCAGATTGATCTTAGTGGTGCGCAGATTGACCAGCGCGGTCTGCAGGTCGGATTCGTACTGCAGGCGTTGCAGTTCGAGGCGATCGAGATCGATGCGGGCAATGTCGCCCGCCTGAAAACGGTCGCGGCTGATTTTCAGGAGCTTGTCGTAGTAGTCAAGATTATCTTGGGCGAGGCGCAGCACGGCCTTGGCCTGGAGGACACCGACGAAAGCGCTCCGCAGATTGAAAAGCAGATTGCGTTCGGAGTCGGACTGCTGGGCGATGCCAATGGCGGTGCCTTGCTTTGCAGCCTCGAAGCGCAGCCCACGCTTGTTCCGGCGCTCGAACAAATAACTGACGCCGGGCGAGACGAACGTGCCGGCGAAGGGCTTCCACACGCCGTGGCTCGGAGAGATCTGGGTTCCGTCTGCCGAAATGGTGAGGTCGGGATTGGGGCGCAGGTGCGCCGTGATCTCGTCGGCTTTCAGTTCATCGATATTCAATCTGCCCGCCTGCAGAGTCGTATTGTTCAACTCGAAGCGGTCTTTGACGTTTTCCCAAGTCCAGACCAGTGCCGCGGCTGGCGCCGCAGATTGCGGCGCCGTTTGGGCGCACACGCTCACAGTCCCGAGCGACAGCAACAGACTGAAACCCCACGAACTCCAACGCATCAAGAACTCCATCGCACTCTTTGCGCAGAGGCGCAGCAGGCTACGTCTCCGCTGGCGCGGCCCTGCCGGAAATGGCAACGGCGCACGGTTTTCCGCTAACAGTGTCGAGAAACTACTTAAGAGAAGGACTGCCCCGGCCGGGCTATCCCAGCAGACTTATGCGAGGAGGAACTGGGAGGAGCGCGGCCTGTCGGCTCGACGGCAGGAGCTGCCGGCGCGGACAAGCAGAGAGTCGGCACTAGTTGCCAGCCCTCGTCCCTCACGATCAAAGATTTTGTGGTGCCCACCAGCGCCGGCGGACTCTGCCACTTCCAGGCAGATACCTTGTCGTTGCTCGTCTGACGGAGGCTCTTCTTGCTGGCGGGCGATTCTTCCATCTCGGCCCGCATCGCGCGGAGGTCGTCGGTGGCAGAAACCACGGGGAAGAGGATGACCAGCACACATCCCAAAGTCAGCAGACACTGTAGGGAACTGAACTTGCGCGCAGAATTGCGGCTTCGCCACAGCCAGTAGGCGGGCAACGCCAGGAACAGCCACGCGAGATTCAGCAGGAATTCCACGAATGAGAGTGAGGCGCGAAAACAGAACGCTCCCTGGGTAGTTTTTCAGAAAATCTCAATGAGAGTCAATGTGACTTCCGTGTGGATGGTGGATCGGTCCGAGGCTGGGCAAGAAAAAAGCCTGTACCTACTAAGGGCACGAAGCATCACGAAGGATCTCATTTTGTGTACGTTTCCTTCGTGAGACTTCGTGTCCTGCGCGGCGAAAGCTTGTCGAATTGATCCTGCCCGCGTGTGGCGTGGTCAGCGGAACGTCGATCCTTACGGTCCCACCGTCACTTGCAGCGGTCCCGGGGTCTGCATGCGCTCGTGGTAAATGAGTTTCTTCGAGGCGACCTCGCCGACTGCGTCCACGTGCACCACATATCCGCCGCGGGGCAGGGTTTCGCCGAAGGGGAGTTCCTTCGCGGGGGTACCCCGTTTCAGCGAAAAGTGCTGATAGCCGATCGCCGTGGCCCGTCCATTCGACGCTACCGCCAGGACGATGAACGTCAAGTCGATGTCGTCGGGTGTCAGGTTCGAGACTTCAACGCTGCCGTCGATCCTGTTTCCGTTCACCCGCGCCGGAGCTTTCCAGTTGAGGGTCATCCCCGAGCGCACACGTATCACGAACACCTTCTGCGCCGCTTGTTGAGGTTTGCCGCTGTCTATGAGCGACACCGTAAATTGAAATTCACCCGTGCGTTCCGCCGCCCCGTGCAGTAGGCCGTTGTCCTCAAGCTGCATCCCTGGCGGGAGCGCGCCCTTTTCCATGCGCCAGTGCAGCACGGGCACTCCGCCGCGGGCGGTGAAGTGGAGTTCGTATCGCTCTCCCGGATAGGTGTCCCGCAGCTGCGAATCATTCTCGATGAGCAGCGGGTTTTCCGGTTGGGGCTCGGTCGCGGACTGGTCTGGGGTCTGGTCCTCTTCTGCATGAGCGGACTCGAACTGGCACCCCGACATTCCGAGCGCACACGCGAGCGCCGCCACCGGAGCGGCAATTTGACGGAAGAATCGAGTCCAACTCATGGAACCCACCCCAGAAAGTCTCCGCAGAGACGTGTATCCGCGACCCCCAATAGAACGGCGCCACCGCCAGAACTTGCCCACCAGTTCTTCTATCACGTCCATCGTTGCGCGTGCTTTGGCGCTGTCTTTTGGTCCAGGAGGGCGGATCGTTGGGGGATCCGCTTTTCGGGAGATGGCCCGATGGTAATCAAATCACGAAGAGGAGTGATCCAGATCACGCACCAGTGTGTGGGAAATAACCCATCCGGACGGCTTGGGGCGTCGATACCCTCCCGCCACCTTCTGGAAAAGCTGTTAGTTTCAGTCACATAGGGGGATCCTGAGGTGAGACGAGGCGTCCCGCGAATTGGCTTGCAAAGTGCCCTTACCTACCTGCGAGCAGGGGCGCTTGCGGTTCCGCCGCAAGTTCCCGCTCCAGGGAGGTTGATGATGCGAGCTCCTTATGGACTAAATATTCTTGATAACTGCCTCACCTGCCCGGTGAGGGGAGAACATCTTTTTTGCAATCTTTCGCTACAGGCGGGACAACGGCTGAACGAGATCAAGTCGACGGCCGTTTATCCCAAGGGCGCCATGCTTTTTATCGAAGGGCAGCAACCGCGCGGCGTGTTTGTGCTGTGCGTGGGGAAGACGAAACTGTCGACGTCATCGCGGGAAGGCAAGACGATTATCACGAAGATCTCGGAGTCGGGCGACGTGCTCGGTTTGAACGCGGTGGTTTCCAACCGTCCGTACGAAGTGACGGCCGAAATGATGGAGCCGGGGCAGGCGAACTTCATTCCTCGCGATTCGCTGGTGCAATTCCTGAAGGACTTCCCAGAAGTGGCAGTGCGGGTCGCGCAGCAGCTGAGCCGCAACTACTACACGGCTTATGAGGAGATTCGTACACTTGGCCTTGCCGCTTCGCCGTCAGAGAAGTTCGCGAAGCTGTTGCTCTCGTGGTCGACCAAGACCGCGCAAGACGACGGTTCGGCGCAAGTGAAGCTGACGTTGACCCATGAAGAGGTGGCGGAGATTATTGGGACGACGAGGGAGACGGTGAGCCGGCTGTTTTCCGAATTCAAGAAGAAGCAGTTGATGCAATTGAAGGGGGCGACACTGGTGATCCGCAGCCGGGTGGCGCTGGAGAAAATTGTGCAGTCGTGAGATGCGGACATGGAGCCCCGGACGCCCTCGTCCGGGGTTGCGCGCAGCGCAATGGGGCACGGTAAGCACCGCTAAAAAGCTCCTTCAACGCAGTCGCCGATAGACACCGGTCGCACACGCGGAGCTTTGCTCCGCGGGGCGGACCCTTCGACTTCGCTCAGGGCAAGCTGCGTCCGCCCCTCCATGAGCTACTTGGCTACCGTCAGCGCGATGACGCGGTCGACTTCGTCTGCTTTTGGGGCAGGCAGTTTCAGGATTACGCCGTCTGCGTTTTGAGCGATCTCTACGGGCGATCCGTCGATCAGGATCTTGGCTCCAACTACTTTGGTTGCGATCGGGGGCAACGCCAGCAGCGGGGATCCCCAGTTCAGGACGTGGACGTAGATCTTGTTTTCCTTTTGCGTCGTGACTCCCCAGTCGCCGGGCGGGATCGGGCCTCCGCGGGTGCCGTAGATCGAGTCTCCATATTTTGAGAGCCACTCGCCGACCGCGTGCAGGCGGGTGACAAACTGCGGATCAATTTCGCCGTTCGGGTATGGCCCGATGTTCAGCAGCAGATTGGAATTGTTGCCGGCGGCGCGGACCAATTTGCGCTCCAGGTCTGCAGGACTCTTGTAGTTACTGTCGCCGATGTTGAATCCCCAAGCGCCGTTGAGCGTGTCGGAACTTTCGAGGGGGATATTGGTGCTCACGTACTTGGTGTTGAATCCTGCGGTGTTCTGGCCGGGGAGATCGCGCTCGAAGGTTTGCACGTCTTCGCCGGGGCGCGGCGTTTGATGATGGTTGGGAATAATGAGCGCGGCCGGCTGCAGCTGGTGAATGAACGCGTAGGTTTTGGGGAGATGCCAGTCGGCGTCGGGCTTGTCCCACATGCCGTCGAACCAGATGCCGCCAATAGGGCCGTAGTTGGTGAGTAGCTCGCGGAGTTGGCCGTCCATGTAGTTGTCGAGATAGGAGTTGAAGTCGCCGTGGTCGGGGCGGCCGTTGTCCCAGTTGGTGGCGCCGCGGGGATAGTAGTCGGGATTGTGCCAGTCAAGTTGCGAATAATAAAAAAAGAGCTTGATGCCCTGGCGGTGGCACTCGTCAGCCAGCATTTTCAACGGGTCTTTCTTGTAGGGAGTGCGGGCGACGATGTTCCAGTCGGAAACTTTCGAATCGAACATGGCGAAGCCGTCGTGATGGCGCGACGTGATGGTGATGTACTTCATGCCCGCGGCTTTGGCGAGGGCGACCCAGGCCTGGGCGTCGAATTTCTCGGGATCGAAAAACGAAGGCAGGCGATTGTATTCGTCAACCTTGAGATGGCGCTCGTGGAAGACCCATTCGCCGTCGCCGAGCACGCTGTAAACGCCCCAGTGGATGAACATGCCGAATTTCATGTCCTGGTATTCGCTGCGGGCTTGGAGATTTTCGGGCGTAGGTTGGTAGTCGGACTGGGCGGTGGCGTTAGGCGCTGCAAGGGTTGCGGTCGCCGCCAGGACAATTGCAAAGGTGCTTCGTGCGAGGATCGACTGCCGGGCGTTTGGCATGGTTCGTTCTCCCCGGATAGTCTACCCGAGGCCGGGCCGAACCTGGGCGAACGGCCTTGGCAGTTGTTAGCACAATATTGCAATTTCATTAACGGGAGACGATTGCACTTTGTGACGTGTCCCCACGTCACTTTGGTAACTGCGGTAAACACGTTCGCACCACTGCCCGGGTTCCAGATGGCGCCCCGTGTCGCGTCCTTACTGCGTTTTCCATACAATCTAGCGATCAGATGTGGTTCAGACTTAGCCTTTGGTGGGGTGAATGATATGGGGCAAGGGAATGGGTTGGTTCAGGTTGCCAGTCGTTATTCAGTGGAGGAGACCGTCCGGCGGCTGGAGGCTGCCTTTGCCCCGAAGGGGCTGCAGGTCTTCGCGTTGATCGATCACAGCGGGGAGGCGGAGAAGGTTGGGTTGAAGATGAAGCCGACCAAGGTTTTGATCTTTGGGAGTCCGAAGGGCGGGACGCCGCTGATGGTAGCGGCTCCGAGTCTGGCGATCGATCTGCCGCTGAAGGCGCTGGTGGCCGAGGACGCGGCGGGCACGGTTTCGGTGACCTATAACGATCCGGAGTATTTGAAAGAGCGGCATGGCGTTCCGGAGGAACTGATCAAGAATCTTGCAGGCGCGGGAGCGGTGATCGCGAAAGCTGTGGAATAATGCAGGCGGCGTTGGGGGAGGATGATACGGAAGCGAGCCAAACGCGCGATTGTTGCGTCGCAAAGAACGCGACGCTTCGCACGGCTCGCCCAGATTCCTCGCTGCGCAAAGAACGCTTGCTCGGAATGACAAATGAGATGCAGGCGGCATCGGGGGAGGCTTGAGTGGAGAATCCGAATCAGGCGCGCGACCATCTGGCGAATGAGCGGACGTTTCTCGCCTGGGTGCGAACCGGGGCGGCGATTGTGGTGTTCGGATTCGCGATTGGGCGGTTCTCGATTGCGATGCGGCAGTTGACGGCGCTGCAGGGGCATCCGGTGCGGACGGCGGGGATTTCGGTGTGGATGGGGTCGAGCGCGATCGTCGCGGGCGTGGCGTTGGTGGTGGCGGGGCTAGTGCGCTATCGCAAGACGCGGGCACAGTTGGATTCGGGGACGTTTGAGCCGGCCGGGTTTTCGCTGGATCTGGTTACGATTTTGACGGTGCTGTTTGGGTTGGCGCTGGCGGGGTATTTGATTTACACGGAGAAGATGTTGGGGTAAGGCGGACGCCCTCAGTTTTGGCGCTTCACACGGCACAGAGTCAGCCGAGCTTTGCTCGGCCCGTCCGGGTCAGAGACCCGGACCCAAACAGAAACACGGAGACTATGGCGAACGATCTTGAGAAAGAGGCGGCGGCGCGGGCTAGTTTGCAGTTTGTGAAAGACGGCCAAGTCGTTGGCCTGGGAACGGGGTCGACGGCGGCGTTCTTTATCAAACTGCTCGCGGAGAAGGTCAAGGATGGGCTGCGGATTCGCGGGATTCCGACTTCAGTGCGGTCGCGGGAATTGGCGGAGAGTCTGGGGATTCCGCTGACTACGCTCGATGAATGCCAGGAGATTGCCGTCACCGTGGATGGGGCGGATGAGGTCGATCCGCAACTGCGGCTGATTAAAGGTGGCGGCGGAGCGATGCTGCGGGAGAAGGTTGTGGCGTCGGCTACGAAACAGTTGGTGATTGTCGCGGATGCTTCGAAGAAAGTGGAGAGGCTAGGGAGGTTTCCGCTACCGGTCGAGGTGATCCAATTTGCGCAGGCGCTGGTGGCGAAGAGGATCGCGGAATTGGGGGCCGAGGTTTCCGTGAGAAAGGGCGCCGATGGGAAGGCTTATGTGACCGATGAGAATCATCACATTCTGGATTGCCGGTTTGGAGAGATTCGGGATGCGGATGAGCTTGCGCGGCAGTTGAGCGATATGCCGGGTGTGGTGGAGCATGGGTTGTTTATCGGGATGGCGAAGGTGGCGTTGTTTGCGCGGGGGAGCGAGATTGTGGAGTTGCGGCGGTAACGGGAGAGGCCTTGTGGGCGGGGCGCAGCGGCTGCCGAGCTGCGCTCGGCCTGTCCGGGTCGGAGGACCCGGACCCACACAAGCCAAAGCAGATTCCTCGCTTTGCTCGGAATGACAGGACTTAGGGTAAGGTGACAAAGCGTCAATGGCTGCTGGGGCACAAACTCGGGGGTGGAGTGGGCCGTCGCGGAGGCGGGTGCCGCGGTTTCAGATGCAGGCACCGCTGGACGTGACCGTGCTGCGGTCGGGGGTTCCGGACACGATGCCGGGACGCTCGGTGAACGTGTGTGAGCGCGGGATCGCCGGCGTGCTGGCAGGGGAACTCGTCCCGGGTGAGGCGGTGGGAGTGGAGGTGCGGCTGCCGATGGTGGCGGATCCGCTGCGGGCGCGGGCTTTAGTGCGGTATCAGGATAAGCTGCGCTGCGGACTGGAATTTGTTGGGCTCTCGGCGGAGCAGCGGGCGGCGATTCGAGATTGGGCGAAAGTCGCGAAGGCGGAGACTGACGTCGGAGTAGCGGCGGCCGGTGTCAAGGAGAATTCCCTAGAGAAAGAGAAGAAGAACGCCGATGCCGTTGGAGCAGGCGGGGGCGGGCCGGGCGGCGCTGGGTCGGGCAAGCCGAAGAAACGTCGCGGGGCGGGATGGATCGTTGTCCTAGTGTTGGCGGCGATCGCGGTGGCGGTATTCTGGTGGAAATGGAACCGCTCGTGGGAAGAGTTGGAGTCGGGACTGAAGAGTCAGGAGACGGCATCGGCGGAGAAGCCGCAGGCGCAGGTTCCCGCAGAAGTGATGGAGAAGTTGCTGGTGCATCGCGTGGAGCCGACGTATCCGGCGGAGGCGCGGCAGGCGAACCTGCAGGGAATCATCGCGCTGGACATTGTCGTAGGGCGGGATGGGTCGGTGGTGAGTATGCGCGCGCTGAATGGTCCCGAGGTGCTGGCGCAGGCGGCGATGGATGCGCTGCGGTGGTGGAAGTTTGAGCCGTATCGGGTAAATGGGGAGCCGGCCGTGGTGGAGACGACCGTGGCGGTGGAGTTTAAGCAATAGCGACAGGAACTTCTTCCCTGGCAGGAATCCGTTTCTGGCAGTGGTTAGAACTCCTCTCGACGCCGCAGGCAGCCCGACCGAGGGATTCTTCGCTTCGCTCAGAATGACGAAAGGTGGGATGCGATACGTTTTCACCGTGTTTCCTTACGGGGTAACGATCAATCTTGAAAAAGCTTCAGGAGAGTCGAACAACATTCGGCCAAAATCCGCGCTGCCTATTCGTACCTTAGCGCTTCAATCGGATTCAGCCGCGACGCCTTCAGGGCAGGGAAGAAGCCGGAGACGATCCCCACCAGCGACAGAATCACGAATGAGATCATCATGACGCTCATCGAAGCGTGCAGAAAGATGGCGCCCTCATGATCGGTGGTCTTGTAGAACTCGTCGTATAACGGCATGGGAGGGATCGCCCAGGTGAGCAACTCGGCGACCGCCATGCCGATGACCCCGCCGAGAAAAGTGAGTACCAGCGCTTCCAGCAGAAATTGCACTAGAATGTGCCGCGGCCGTGCTCCGATGGCCTTGCGCAGCCCGATCTCGCGCGTGCGCTCCGTAACTGAAACCAGCATGATGTTCATCACGCCGATGCCGCCCACGGCCAGCGTGACCACGCCAATCAGTCCCAGCACGGCCTGCAGCCCGTACGAAAAGCCGTTGATCATGGCCCGGTCTTCGATGGTGTCCCACTCCGGCGTGGCTTTGTCGTCTTTGGGATCGAAGTGGTGCCGACGCGCAATTACCTCGCGCACCGCCATGAGCGCCTTCTTGTTGAGTTCCGGAGCTGTGGGTTGAATGATGATCTCGTCGGGATCGCGAATGTTCTTGAGATCGCGCATCAGCGCGAAGGGAATGAACCCGTTCTCGTTGTCCGGGCCGTTATACATCGAATCCTGAATCTTGTTGCGCATCGTGCCGATGACTTCGAAATCCAGTCCGCCAATTTCGACATGCTGTCCCGGGCCGGGCGCGCCCTGAAACACCTTCTTTGTTGCGTCGTAGCCCAGAATCACGACGCGGCGATGATCGGCGAAGTCGCCTTCGTTGAAGTAGCGCCCATCCGCAAGTTCCAGCTTGCGCATCTGCCCGTACGGCATGTCGACGCCGCGTACCTGGATCGAGACTACGCGCGTGCCGATCTTGAATCCAAAGTCGCGATCGATTTCGCCGCTTACCGCTCGCACAATCGGAACTTCATCGCGAATCGCTTCCACGTCTTCGATTTCGTACTTGACCGCCTTGCCTGCTCGCTGTCCGCCCGCCTGCATGCTCGTCTGCCCGGGCCAAATCACAATTACGTTGTTGCCCATGTTCAGAAACGCGTGCAGGACGCAACCACCCAGCCCCTGTCCGTAGGCCAGCAGCAATACGACCGACGCCAGACCCCAAACAATGCCCAGCATGGTGAGCGCCGAGCGCATCCGATCGCGCAGCAGCGCTTGCCAGCCTTGCGAAATGAGTTCTTTCAGGAACATCGTCTCGACCCGTTGCTGCGACCGCCTCCTTCACCACGGAGGCACGGAGTCACGGAGAAGAGAAACCGGAAGTTCTCCGTGTCTCTGTGTCTCCGTGGTGACCGAGCCGTTCTACTGAATATGCACGTCTCCCGAACCCGTCCGCACCGAGAGCAGCGGTCCTCCGCCACGGACTTTGCCGCGAATCGCTTTCCGCGTTTCCTGCACTCGCCCTTGCACGGTCATCTCAATCGGCGAATCGACATCCACCGTGCCCGAACTGGTGGAAATGTCGGCGTCGAACGCGGCATTGGAAGGCAGGCGCACATGTACATTGCCCGAGCCAGTGCGAATCTCCCACGCGCCGCTCTGTGTACCCTCCGCAGTAATGTCGCCGCTGCCGGCCTCGCCACGGAAGGCGCCCTGGATGCCGCGCACGTTAATGTTTCCGGACCCGGTATGGAGATCGATCTCGCCCGATCCCGTTTCTTCGATCTCAATGTCGCCGCTTCCGGCGCCGCCTTTCACTGCGCCGGAAATCTCGTGGGCGCGCACATCGCCCGACCCAGTCTGCAGACGGACCTCGCCGGTAAGATTGGCAAGCTTCACGTCGCCTGACCCAGTCTGCACGTCCACATTGCCGCGCGTGCCTTCAATGATCTGGTCTCCCGAGCCGCTACGGCTGCGGATGGTGGTGTCGGCGGGCACCGTGATCTCGTAGTCCACGGAAATGTCGTGCACGTTCACGTAGTCGATGTGAACGGCATTTCCTTCCTGGCGAATCGGAGGATGCTGTTCAATCTCTTGGACGTCTCCCTGCCGACTGCCCCTCAGCCAGCGGTCGCCGACGAAGATCTTGCCGTGAATGATTACCGAACTTGAGGAGCCGGTGCGCACCGTAACGTCGCCCGAACGGGTAAGCACCTCAAGATCGACCGGGCCGCTTACCGAAAGCGTCCTGTCGAACGTGCCCTGCGGCGATGAGGCAAAAACAACGGTGGTTGCGAAAAGCACGACCAGCGCGATCGTCAGCGACAAGCTCAGGAAAGACCGGCTGGACACTGTAGTTGAGCGGAGAGTTCGATGGTTATTCATAGCGTAGTGACTCCACAGGTGTCATGTCCGCGGCGCGCTGGGCTGGATACATGCCTGCGGTCACGGTGATCAACGAAAGCGTCAGAATCGAAGCGACAATCGAAATCCAGGAAACGATGGGGTGCGGGACAAAATCGGGCAGCGGCAAGGCTTCCAGAGCGACACACGTCCCCATCCCAAAAGTGAGTCCGAGGATGCCGCTCGCGACCGTCAACATGGCGGATTCTGCGAAAAACTGCCGCAGGATATCGCGCTTGGTCGCTCCCATCGCCTTGCGCGTGCCGATCTCGCGCGTGCGCTCGGTGACCGACACGAGCATGATGTTCATCACGCCGATCCCTCCCAGGCACAGCGTCACAATCGCCACGCAGCCGAAGAAGATCGTCACCACACCAAAAATCTTGTCCAGCATCTTGGCGCCATCCATCGTGTCCCAGACAAACAGCGCGTCTTTGTCGGGAGCGTCAAAGTGGTGAACCCGGGCCAGCGCGTGCCGCACCTGCAGCACCGCGGCTTCATGTTCTTCGGGATCGACCACTTCAAACACAATGTCGTCCAGATAGCCGCGCTTGATACCCGCGCCCGGCTTTTCCGGAGGAGGGAAGTCGCGCGAAACGGCCGAATACGGGGCGAACAGATAATCATTGTCGGGGCCACTGTAACTCATATTCTGCTTTTTCTCTTGCAGAATACCAACCACGACATAGGGAACGCTCTGCACCAGCACACCGGCGCCAATCGCTGGCTGTCCGGGAAAAAGCTGGCGGTACGCCTTCGAGCCCAGCACCAGCACGCGACGGCCTTCGCGCTCGTCGTCTTGGGTAATGAGCCGCCCTTCGGAAATCTGCAGCGACCGGAAATCCTGGTACGAGGGCCACATTCCGACCACGCCGCGGCTCGCCAAGTTGTACTGGCTGACTTCAGGAATGGTTCGCCGTAGTTCCGGGCTGACGTTCTTGACGAGGTAGCATTCGTTGCGAATCAACTCCGCGTCGTCGACATGCAACTGAATCTCTCTGCCAGCCGCGCGTCCGCCCACCTGCGAACTGGTTCGCCCACCCCACATGATGACCAGATCCTTGCCGAGGGTCTGCAGGTGCCTTTTCTGGTCTACGCTGAATCCGCGCCCCAATCCCACCAGGATGATCACCGATGCGATCCCCCACACGATGCCGAACATCGTGAGGAACGTTCGCATCTTGTGAGCCCGAAATGTGGCGAACGCCTGGCGCAGGATTTCGGAGAGAGTCATGACAGTTGTGAGTCCCGAGTCGCGAGTTAGCGATTCACTATCTGCTATCTTCTTCGAGCTTCTTCATCGAGTTGATCAAACCGCTCAGCACACGGCCCAATTCATCAGACTGACGGATCAACTCTTCGGCTTGCGCTTGTTGAAGATGTCGTCGATCTTGCGCGATCAATATCTGTGTCTCAATTTCCGCAAGCGAGCCTCTTGCATGACGTAGAAACCGAATGAATTCTCGACTCGTGTAATGGGCTTGTCCTTCGGCTATGTTGCCTTGGAATCGAAACCGCTGCACGCCGAAGCTGGCTTGTTAACCCGTAAAGCTCATGCTGCGGGAAGGAATCGGTTGCGTCATAGACTGCTCCGACGAGTTGCGTGCCTTTCTTCCAAGCTATCAGGTCTCTGTAACTCATCGTTACCGTCGCTTCGAGGCACGCAACTCGGGACTCGGGACTCCGGACTAAACCTACTGCAGCACCACCTGATCGCCTTCCTTCAGTCCGCTCAACACTTCCGTCTTGGCGCCGTTAGAGATTCCGATGTTGACGGCAACCTTGTTCTTGCCCTCTTTTCCTTTCGGGTCGGGAACCTCCACGGAGGCTTTCTTGTCCTTGTCGTAGAGGATGGCGCCTTCCGGAATCTGCAGCACGTTCTTGTGTTCTTCCAGGATGATTTCCGCGTTGGCGGTCATCTCGGCCTTGAGTTCGCCGCCCGGATTCTGGATCGACACGCGGACTTCAAAAGTCGTGACGTTATCCTTCTCCACGCCCATCGGAGAAATCTTTGTCACCTTGCCATCGAAAGTCTTGTCCTTGAACGACTCCACCTTGATGCGCGCCTTCTGCCCGAGATACACCTTGCCGATGTCGCTCTCGTCGACCTTGCCCTTCACATACACTTCGCTGGTATCGCCCAGCGTCATGACCAGCGTGGCCGACGAACCCAGCACAAGGATCGAACTCACCGCATCGCCCATTTCCACATCGCGCGAAAGCACGATGCCGTCAATCGGCGAAATAATATCGGTATAGCTGAGCTGTTCGTCGAGCTGTTTCAGATTGGCCTGGTCCTGCGCCACTTGCGCCTGAGCCTGCGCGATCTTCGCCTTGAGAACCGTCACCTGCGCCTTGGAGACATTCTGCTTGTTCAGCGCCATCTCGTAGTTCTTCTGAGCATCATCCAGCGCCGAAGCCGAGACCACTCCATCTTTTGCCATGCCCGTGGCGCGATCATAGGCGCGCTTCAGCACGGGCACGTCCGGACCTTCAGCGTCCACCTTGGCTCGTTCGAAGTCCGCCTGCGAACTCTTCAGATTTGCTTCGGCGGCCTCCAGCGCGGCACTCGACTGCGCTACTTGGGCTTCGATTTCGATCTTGTCGAGCTGGGCCAGCAACTGTCCCTTCTTAACGTGGTCGCCGTAGTCCACCAGGAGCTTCTTCACGATGCCGCTGGCTTTCGATTTCACTTCAACCTTCGTGATGGGCGTGACTTTGCCGGTCGCCACCACGCTCTTGGCCAGGTCGCCTTTTTCCACCTTGGCGAGTTTCGACGGATCAATCTTGGTGCCGCCGCGCGTCGCCGCGAAAACTCCCACCGCGATCAGCAGAACGATTCCCAGTCCGACACTGCCCCAGATAATCAGTTTGCGACGCTTCTTCTTGCTGTTTCCGTTACCGTTCACAACGCCTCCTGTGGATACTGCCAAGTGGAGATTGGGAGCCATAGCGCCCTCACTCTGTTGTACGCGGCCAGAGTTGCTTTTGTTCCTGCAATCCCGAAGTTATGATTTCCAGCTTGGATTCGAACGAGACTGGCGGAACCGCTAACCCATCTCCCGCCTGCCAGTTAGACCCGTACCCCCTGAAAAGGATAGCGGGTTATGACCTCGAATTTTGTGATCACCCGCTCGAGATTACTTGGATGCAGGACTCCACACACGCCCGGACCCGGCAATTCATCGAAACCGGCCACTGGGTCCTAGCTACTGGTTACTGACAACTGACAACTGGTTTCAAATGTTAGAATTACCCTTCCATGATCGCCTTTGTGCTGCTCCGGGTCTTTCTGATCCTTCTCCTGGTGGCAGCCAACGCCTTCTTCGCGGCCGCCGAATTCTCCCTGGTGAGCGTGCGCGATACCCGCATCCAGCAGCTCATCTTGGCGGGTCGTATCGGCGCGCGCATCGTGCAGCGCCTTCACCAGCACCTCGATGAAGTCGTGAACGGTGTTCAGCTCGGCATCACCATGGTCAGCCTCACCCTGGGCTGGATCGGCGAGCCCATGGTCGCCCGGCTGGTCGAAGGAATGCAGTTCGTCCACCGGGTTCCGCACGCGGCCGTCTACGCCCACACCATCGCCATCGCCATCGCCTTTACCTTGATCACCTACATGCACGTGATCCTGGGCGAACTCGTTCCCAAGACGCTGGCCTTGCAGCGGGCCGAGCAAATTGCTCTCGCCGTGGCTGCGCCCATGGAGGCTTTCCTCACCCTCACCCGCCCCGTCCTCTTTTTCATGCGCCGCTCCGGAGGCCTGGTCCTGCGGATGTTTGGCGCCCAGCCTGCCCGGCGGGGCGGAGCCGTCCATTCCCCTGACGAATTGAAGCTCATCGTGACCGCCAGCCGCCAGTTCGGTCAGATTCCCGAGTTTCAGGAAGAGATGATTCACAGCGCCATCGAACTCGACAGCATCACGGTCCGCGAGGTCATGGTCGCGCGCCCTGACATTTTCTCTCTGCCCTCCGATCTCATGCTCGACGAGGCCCTCGCGCGTGTGGTCGAAGGCCAACACTCGCGCGTTCCTGTCTACGATCCGCAGCGCGGGCCGGAGCACATTGTCGGCGTGCTTTATTACAAGGACCTCATGCGCTGGATGCGCCTCCGCCTCAGCAACCTGGGCCAGTCCACCGCGACTCGCATTTCTCGTATGCAAATCAGCCAGATCATGCACGACGTTCTGGTCGTTCCCGAAACCAAGGTCCTCGCCGAATTGCTCGCCGAGTTCAAAGAACGCCGCCGCCATCTGGCCGTTGTAGTCGACGAATTCGGTTCGACCGCCGGCGTGATCACCGTCGAGGACATCCTCGAGCAACTGGTCGGCAACATCGAAGACGAGTTCGACGTTTCGCCCAGTGAGCCCGCGCTGGAAGACGAATCGGTTCTGGTGCTCGAGGGCTCAGTCAACATCCGCGACCTCGAAGCCGAATACGCCCTGACGCTGCCGCGCGACGCCGGATTTGAAACTCTGGCCGGATTCATTCTGGCGCGCCTGCAACGCATCCCAAACCTCCGCGACTCCTTCGAATTCGAAGGCCGCCGCTACACCGTCGAAGAGTTGGAGGGCCACCGCATCGCCAGAGTGCGAATCGAAAAAACCGCCAAGGTAGAAGGCGAAGCCGAAACCGCCAAGCAAGGCGGAGATTGATGGCCATGCTTGCTATGAGGACTAACCCAAAGCATTGTCATCCTGAGCGCAGCACGACGACGAGCGCAGTGAGCCGTCGCGCGCAGTCGAAGGATCCCGACCCTGCCGTTGCCGTCGTCTGCCGCATGAAGGCGTTCTCCCGAGGCGTCCGATGCGTGCAGAGAATTCCTTGACGACACGACGATACGACGGCCGCGACGGTTTGGAGGGGGATAGGGATCCTTCAACTGCGCGAGCTCATCCGAGCTCGCTTCGCTCAGGATGACAACTCTGAGAAAAGTGAGTAGTCCTGACCAACGGCAACCGTTGAACGACCAACGACCAACGACAAACGACCGCGCACTAACTGAGAACTGACTCTGAAACCCGTCCTCCAACGCGTCCTCTACACGCTGCCGGTGATCTGGCTGGTGGTGAGCCTGGTCTTCCTACTCATTCATCTCGTCCCCGGCGACCCCATCCAGCAAATGCTCGGTGAAGGCGCGCCCCCCGTCGACATCGCCGCCACCCGCCACGCCTATGGCCTCGACGCCCCACTCGGCCAGCAATACATCCGCTATTGGAAAGGAGTCTTGCACGGCGACCTGGGCCCGTCGTTCCGCTACAGCCAGAGCGTGACGAAGCTGATCGCGCAGCGCTATCCCTATACGCTCCGCCTCACGCTGGCGTCGTTGTTCGTGGCTATCATTCTCTCCATCCCCGCCGGAGTCCGCTCCGCGCGCCGCCGCAATCGTTGGGACGACCGCCTGCTCTCGGTAGTCAGCCTCTTCGGGCTGTCGTTTCCTAACTTCGCGCTCGGGCCAATCCTCATCTTGCTGTTCGCCATCAAACTCGGCTGGCTCCCAGTCTCAGGCGCGGGCTCGTTCGCGAATCTCGTGCTGCCTGCCCTTACCATGGGTAGCGCGTTAGCCGCGATCCTCACTCGCATGGTGCGCACGAGCATGCTCGAAGAACTCAGCCAGGACTACATCCGCACCGCCCGCGCCAAAGGATTGCCCGAACGCACCGTCGTCTACCGCCATGCCCTGCGCAACGCCATGATCCCGGTGCTTACCGTGCTGGGCCTGCAGTTCGGCGCTCTCTTGGCGGGGGCCATTGTTACCGAAACCATCTTCGCCTGGCCCGGCATCGGCCGCCTGACGATCCAAGCCATCTCAAATCGCGATTATTTCCTTGTGCAAGGCTGCATCCTCGCGATCGGACTGACGTACGTGGCCGTGAACTTCCTGACAGATGTGCTGTACTCAGTCGCCAACCCGAGGATCAGGCAATGATTACATCGTCCACCACCGCCATCTCGTTGCGCCGCCGGGTCGCCGGCAATGCCCGCCACAATCCGCTGGCAGCGATGGGATGCGTGCTGGTCGTCGTCTTCGTGATCTTTGCTTTGTTCGCGCCCTGGCTTGCTCCACAAAATCCCGCCGCCATCGACCTTCCCACACGCCTCGGCACTCCTTCGCACGCGCACTGGTTTGGCACCGATGAACTCGGGCGCGACATTCTCTCGCGCACCGTCTACGGCGCGCGCATCTCCATGCTCGTCGGCAGTTGCGTCGTGCTCACGTCCCTCAGTCTTGGACTGATCATCGGTTCCATCGCGGGCTATTACGGCGGGGCGATCGACCGCTTCGTCAACGTCGTCCTGATGAACGCGTTTCTTTCTTTTCCCGGAATTCTACTCGCGATCGCCTTCGTCGCCTTCCGCGGTCCCGGCATCTTCAATCTGGTTCTCGCGCTCTCGCTCGGCGGATGGGTCGGCTACGCGCGCCTGGTCCGCGGACAAGTCCTCGCCGCCCGCGAACGCGAATTCGTCGAAGCCGCCCGCGCCCTCGGCGCCAGCGACCTCCGCATCATCGTCCGCCACATTTTGCCGAACATCATTCAGCCGGTAGTCGTGCAAGCCGCGATCGGCATGGCCGGAGCCATCCTTGCCGAAGCGACCATGAGTTTTCTCGGACTCGGCGTGCCTCCGCCCACCGCGAGTTGGGGATCGATGCTCAACGACGGTCGCGCACATCTTTTTGACGCGCCGCATCTTGTTCTGTTTCCCGCACTGGCCGTGATGCTCGCCGTGCTGAGCTTCAACTTCATCGGCGATGCGCTACGCGACTATCTCGATCCTCGTTCCCGCATCGAAGCCGGCTTGTAGCCGGCGAACTCGCTTCTCTCTTCGTGTGGGTTCTAAGTCTCTGAAAATGCCCGATATACAGACCTTGACAAACATTGCAAATTGCAATATAACTATTGCGAGTTGGAATATAGCTCCAGGGGCGACCAAGTGAAGCTGGGCGAGAAAATTCGGTACCTGCGCGAAGTGGAAGGTTCGTTGCGCGGTCTGGGGCGTCCTATGACGCAGCTCGAGTTGGTGCGCGCCCTTCGCGAAGAGCTGGGCAAAGGCAGCAGCATCAGCCAGTCCTACCTCTCGCAGATCGAAAACGGCGCGCGCCCGCACATGACGCAGTCCTCGCGCGCGCTGCTGGCGAAGTTCTTCAAAGTGCACCCCGGCTTTCTCGTGGACGATCCCGAGGGCTACCACGCCGAGCTGACATCCGATCTTCGGACGACCGAAGGCCAGATCGATGTCTGGCTGCTGCAGGGGTCGGAAAAATTTGCCAATGACCCCGAAGTCAGCGACGTGCTGATCAAGGCCGCGCGCGAAAAAGACACGCGCCGGTGTTTCCTGCTGTTGGGCGCGATTCTCGACACGCCGGGACTGGCCGACCGCCTGTTGGAGGCGCTGCGGCCCGAGCTCGCGGCTGGCAATGGCAACCATCGCCGGACATCACGCGCAGAAACGCATGCGGAAGGGAGGCGAATCCGATGACATCGACAGGGTTCAGCTGGTCGGACTTTTATCTGATCTGTTTCGCGGTCGGCTTCTGCTTCAGTTTCTTTTCATTCGTGTTTGGCGGTTCGCGTTTCGGTCGACTGCATCTGCCGCACTTTCACGGACACAGCGTCCCACATTTCCCGGCAACGGCCGGCCCGGTCGTACACGCTTCTGCGGTCGGCGGTCACGCGCCGGCGGCAGCGCACGGGCCCGCAGCGCCGCATGCGCAGGGTGCGCATCCATCAGGTCGCGGCAGTGTTTCGCCGTTTAACTTCGTCACGCTAACGGCATTCCTGGCGTGGTTTGGCGGCACAGGGTATCTGCTGACGCGCTTCTCGTCGGTGTGGGTCGGACTGGGATTGCTGTTCTCGGTGGTCAGTGGACTCGTTGGTGGCGGAATCATTTTTCTGTTCCTGAGCAGGGTGTTGATGTCGGACGAGGAGAACATGGATCCCGCCGATTACGAGATGGTTGGAGTGCTGGGCCGGCTCTGCGTCTCGATCCGTGACGGGGGTACGGGCGAGATTGTGTACTCGCAGGCGGGCACTCGACGTGTCTGTGGCGCTCGCAGCGAGGACGGCAGCGCCATTGCTAAAGGAACCGAAGTTGTGGTCACGCGCTACGAAAAGGGAATTGCCTACGTGGAGCGGTGGGAAGAAATGGCTAACGAGTAACAGGGGAACTGCGTATGGAAACGAACGCAATGCAGAGCGATGTACTCGTTGAGGAGACGCACGCGGGGCGGGTCTGGAGCATGATCATTCTGCCCGCGCTAGTCGGGCCGGTCATATCGGTGGTTTTCTATCCGACGGCACCGGCGCGTTTTGCTCTGGGCATCGTGGGCGTGATTGGACTGGGAGCGCTGGCCCTGGTGCTGAGCGGGTTCCAATACCGCTTCCTGCGGCACGGAGTGGAGATACGCACACTGGGGTTCCGGCTGCGCTCGATTCCGAAGCAAGCGATTGTGAGTTACTCGATTGAGCCCTGGGCCTTCGCGCGGGGATATGGGATTCGCGGCATCGGCAGTAGCCGCGCATACGTATGGGGGAACAAGGTGGTTCACATCAAGACCACGAATGGCGAAGTGTATCTCGGACACAACGATCCGGAGCGGATCGTCCGGGATTTGGATCGGGTGACAGGCTTTGTGTCGCGGAGTTAGAACTCGCGCTCAGGAGATTCCATGAATCGGAACTGGTACAAAGCATTGACATGGCTGATGTGGCTGGTGCTGCCGATCACGGCGCTCAAGTACTGGCGGGCCTGGGATCATCTGCCGATGCGCATGGCCGTTCACTTCGACGCCAACTGGCGGCCCAATGGCTACACCTCGCGCGAAGGCGCGGTAATGCTGGGGCTCGGTATTATGGCCGTCCTGTTGGTCTTGTTCACAGTCGGGGCCCTGATTGCGCACGCCCTGAAGCCGGTTGCGGCATGGCCGATGCTATTGGGCTTTTATGTGGTCCTCGGTTTTTTGTGGTTCGGAAACAACTCGATCGTCGAGTGGAACCTGAACCCGCCGCCGGCCCATTCCGAGTTAGTGGGCCCCAACTCCCCAGCGGCACGTGACTCAATCGGAACGAGCTTTCTTACTCTGCATTCGTAACAGGAGGCGTTATGTTCGGGTTGCCGACGATGGTAACGATTTGGATTTTCGCCGGGCTGGGAGTGATGGTCATTCTGTTCCTGATGAGCGGAATGGCCAGGCTATATCGCAAAGCGGGGCCGCACGAGGCACTCATCGTGTATGGCCTGGGTGGGACGCGGGTCGTGCAGGGACACGGCACGCTTGTGTTCCCGATGGTGCAGGTCTGCCGCGATCTTTCCCTGGAACTGATGTCGTTCGACGTGGCGCCGCAGCAGGATCTGTACACGAAACAAGGCGTCGCCGTGACGGTCGAAGCGGTGGCGCAGATCAAGGTGAAGTCCGATCGCGAGTCCGTGCTGACCGCAGCCGAGCAGTTCTTGACGAAGTCCGACCAGGAGCGTGAAGGTCTGATTCGTCTGGTGATGGAAGGTCACCTGCGCGGCATCATCGGACAACTCACGGTAGAAGAAATTGTGAAGCAGCCGGAAATGGTTTCCGACCGCATGCGATCCACTTGCGCCGAAGACATGAACAAGATGGGCCTGGAAGTGATCTCGTTCACCATTAAGGAAGTTCGCGACAAGAACGAGTACATCACCAACATGGGCAAGCCCGATGTAGCGCGCATCAAGCGCGATGCCGACGTCGCCACGGCGGAAGCCGATCGCGATACGGCGATCAAGCGCGCGCTGGCGACGCGGGAAGCTGCTGTCGCACGGGCGCAGGCTGACCAGGAACGCGTGCTGGCTGAAACTTTGTCGTTGGCTAAGCAGGCCGAATCGCAACGCGACCTCGAAGTGAAGAAAGCGCAATACCTGGAAGTCACCAAGCGCCAGCAGGCGCAAGCCGATAAGGCTTACGACATCCAGACCAACATCATGCAGCAACAGGTGATTGCTGAGCAGGTGAAGGTGCAGCAGATCGAGAAAGAACAGCAGGTCAAGGTGCAGGAAGCGGAAATCAATCGCCGCGAGAAAGAATTGATCGCGACCGTGCTGAAGGGGGCGGAGATTGAGCGTCAGCGCATCGAGACGCTCGCTGCTGCCGAGAAGCAGCGCCTGATCGCGGAAGCCGAAGGCCAAGCGTCCTCGATTCGCGCGCAAGGCGAGGCCGAAGCCGAAATCATCTTCAAGAAAGGCGATGCCGAAGCTAGGGCGATGAACGTGAAGGCCGAGGCTTTCCAGGAGTACAACCAGGCAGCGGTCATCGACCGGCTGTTCGCCAGCATGCCGGAGATCGTGAAGGCCTTGGCCGCTCCGTTGGCCAACGTCGACAAGATCACCATCGTCTCCACTGGAAACGGCGATGGGGCGGGCATGAGTAAAGTCACCGGCGACATCACCAAGATGGCGGCGCAAATCCCGGCGCTGTTCGAGACGCTCTCGGGCATGCCGCTGTCAGAGTTGCTGGGCAAAGTACGGCAGATCGGCGACAAAGCCCCGAAACCGGGCAATGCGCCGAAAGCCTAGCGAGGGGTGCGGGAGCGGGCCGGGGCCCGTTCCCGCCTCAAGGCTCGTGGAGGGGCGGGCGCCTCGCCCGGCCCCGAGCGAAGCGAGGTGGAAGCGGCAGTAGCTGAAGCCGGAGCACAGGTTATGACGAGCAATTCAAAACACGCTGGATTGGGAATCGCACTAGGAGCCGCGCTGGGCGCAGTGTTCGGCGTGGCGGCTGGACACATGGGCGTCTGGCTCGCCATCGGAGTCGCGATCGGCATGCTGATCGGCGCTTCATTCCGGCGCAAGGAAACGGAATGCCCACAGTGCGCGCAGATCCACCGCGCGCATGAACTGAGGAGGCAGGTATGACCACGAACAGAAAAATAGGAGCCGCGATCGCCATAGTGGCAGCACTGATCGCAGTCGCAGGGCTCACGGTCGCGCATCTCGGGGTTCCCATCTCGTGCGGAATTGCGGTGATCGGAATTGCGATCGGGACCGGTGTGGCGCGGGGAAAATTCTCCAGCGCGCCGAACGCAACGAAGAAGGATTAAGTCGGCAGTGGGCGGCTGCAAGCTGAACGCTGACGGCTGATAGCTGATAGCTAAAGAAGGGGGTTCGATATGGCACTACTGGAGCGCGTTTCGACACTAGTCCGGGCCAACCTCAACGACCTGATCGACAAGGCCGAGGAGCCGGAAAAAATGATCAAGCAGGTCATTCTCGACATGCAGAACCAGCTTTTGCAAGTCAAGACGCAGGTGGCGATCGCCATCGCCGATCAGCACCTGCTCGAAAAAAAGCAGAAAGAAAACGAAGAAAAAGTGGCCGAGTGGATGCGGAAAGCCGAACTAGCCGTCGACAAGAAAGAAGACGACCTGGCGCGCGCGTCGCTGCTGCGCGTGGAGAGCTATCGCGAACTCAGCGAGAACTTCACGCAGCAGGTCTCCGACCAGAAGGCGCAGGTGGAGAACCTGAAGTCCGCTTTGCGCCAACTGGAGCAGAAGCTGACCGAGGCTCAGGCCAAGGCCGACGTGCTGATCGCGCAGCATCGCCGCGCCCGTGCCGTGGGCAAGGCCAGCGACGCGCGCTTGGCGTCCGGCGATGGCTCGAAGGCTGCGGCGTTCGACCGCATGAAGAAAAAGGTCGCGCACTCGGAAGCCGTGAGCCAGGCGAAGTCAGAAATCGCCGGCGACAATATCGACGACCGGCTGGCCGCGCTCGAGAAGGAAGATCGCATCGAGCAGCTGCTGGCGGAGTTGAAGACGAAGCGGGGAGCGTAGGGCACGTCTGGCGCGGGCACTCCTGCCCGCGACGCTCCATAGCGTGGATCCCGGTGTGCGCATCTGTGCGTGCACCAGACAACAGGATCTTACTTGGGAGGGAGTATGACTCGCAGTAGGAATAGTTTGTTCACCGCCGCAGGTTCGCTGGCCTTGGCGCTCGGTGTTGGCCTGCGACTCTGGACAAATGGCAATTTTTCCCATTTCGCCAGCGGCTTTTTTCTGGGCGTATCGATCGCGCTCCTGATCTGCGGCTTGGCGCGGCCGTCGCGCGGCGTTTCGAGATAGCTGCAGATAGCCTCCCGGACCAGAGCCGCGTAGCAGCGAACTCACAAGCGCATTTGTTGCTAACCGTTGGATAACTTACACAAGGAGCACTCTTCAATGACTGCTACCATCGCACGAATCGAAACGAAGTTGGTATCAACGCTTCTATTCACTCTGTTGCTATGCGCATCCGCAGCCGCGCAGGCCCAGCAGAAGCCAGAACAACTGGCCCAACAATCCTCCGACGCATGGCTTGCCCTCGTCGACTCCGGGAAATATGCGGAGAGTTGGGACGAGGCGGCACAGATGTTCAAGTCCGCCGTCACCAAAGACCAATGGCTGAGCGCATTGGGGCAAGTTCGTACGCCGCAAGGCAAGGTTCTCTCGCGCAAGCTCAAGAGCGCAACCTACACCAAGACTCTGCCAAACGCGCCCGAGGGGGAATACGTAGTCATCCTGTACGACACGAACTTCGAACACAAACAAGGCCCAGTAGAGACCGTGGTCCCCATGCTGGACAAGGATGGGAAGTGGCGAGTCTCCGGCTACTTCATCAAGTAGCAAATCGATCCAGTAGAAACGAGAGGCCCATGCTTCGCGTCTTTAGGGCGAAGCATGGCTGCCCTCGATGGAAGCCTTCAGCGCTTTCGTTACCTCGCCGGCGATGTCGTCCTGGACCATGAGGATGTCGTCGAACGGCCGGTCGTACGTTTCAGACCAGACGACGTATCCGCTGTCCGCGCGAACCAAGCGCGCGGCGATTCGCACTCTGGCGCCTGACTTGCGCACGCTCCCGTCGAGTACGTACGCGACACCCAGCGTCCTAGCGATATCGGCGACGGGTATTTGTTTGCCCTTGAAGTAGAACGAGGACGTAGGAGCCGGTACTCGAAGGCCCGGGATCTTGCTGAGCTTGTCAATCAGTTCCTCGGTCATGCCGTCGGCGAACTCCTCCTCTTTCATTCCCTCGGTCAGGTCGAGAAACGGCAGCACCGCAATGGATTTCTCTGGCTGCGCAGCAACGGCGGTGGAGGGATTGTTGTTTGCGACCTTGCCACGGAACTGGAAAGCAACAAGAACGATCAGCGCGAGGCCAAGAGCCGCGCCGACCAACATGAAGCCGACTCTGGACCGTGGGCCGGCCGTCGGCGCATCCGGCAGCCGATCCATCCAGGGACGCACTGTCGCCACCATCCGATACCCGAGTCGCGGCACGGTCGCGATGTAAGTGGGTTGCTTGGGGTCGTCGCCGAGCAGACGGCGGAGCGATGTAACCGCCTGGTAGACGGAGTCTTGAGTGACGGTGACGTCAGACCAGACCTCGCTGAGCAAGTCATCGATGCTGACGACCTCGCCCGCGTGCTCGGCGAGGCACAACAGCAGCCGCATCGTCCGCACCTCGACCCGAGCGGTCTCTCCATCTCGTGAAATCTGGCCCGAAGTCGGATTGACGCACCAGTCGCCGATGCGAAGCATGGTCTGGGTTGGACGGTCCATCGCAGGATCGGTCATTACCCTCTGTTCTCAACGGTGATTACGACTTTCCCTCGCGCATGTCCTTCTTCAAGATAACGGAGGGCATCAGCGACTTCGCTTAGCGGGTAACGTCGATCTATGACGGGCACAATTTTCCCGGCTTCAAGAAGATCTTTCAGAAAAACCAGATCCTTCTTGTTTAGCTTCGCGAGAAAGAAACAGACCTTCTTGCGCCCCATCGCTGACAGTAATGGTCCCAGGAGCATGACTTGGGGACTCACTTTACCTCCGGCCCAGACATAAATGCCGTCCCGACTCAGCGCACGCCTGTAATCGAAAATCGAATGATAGGCGTTTGCAGCCAGGATTAGATCGTAACGCTGCCCGCTCTGCGTGAAATCTTCTCGCGTGTAATCAATGACGTGGTCTGCGCCGATCGATCGCGCCGTTTCCACGTTCCTCGTGCTGCACACGGCAGTGACTTCCGCCCCGAACGACTTGGCAATCTGGATCGCAAATGTACCCACGCCACCAGACGCGCCATCCACCACAACCTTTTGGCCTGGCTGGATCCGTCCCTTGTCGCGAAGACCCTGAAGGGCAGTGATCGCCGCGACCGGCACGGCTGCGGCCTCCTCAAACGATACGTTGGCCGGCTTCAGCACCAAGCTATCTTCAAGCGCACACACATACTCGGCAAACCCTCCGAGCCTTCTTCGCCCGAACCACCCTTTTGCCCCGAACACCTCGTCGCCTGGCCGAAACTCCTTTACGAGTCTGCCGACCGCTTCAACTCGCCCTGCGATATCGGAGCCGAGGATCTTGTATTTTGGTCTGAGTAGTCCCCCGATCATCGGGCGGGCGAACAACGGCCCTCTCATGCCGCCCCTGTCCAGTGTATTTACGGATGCCGCGCACAGCTTGATCAATACCTCATCGTCCGCGGGCGTAGGTGTTGCCACGTCTTTGAACTGCAGCACATCCGGTGGTCCGTATTGCGTGTAAACAATCGCTTTCATTTTTAGAATAGAAAAGCGGTGTTGTTCTATGCCAAAGTTATAACTACTTTTCCTCGCGCGTGTCCTTCTTCCAGATACCGAATCGCTTCAGGCACTTCACTCAAGCTGTAACGCCTGTCGATGACCGGCGTTACCTTTCCAGTCGCCATGAGTTCGCCCAAGATAGTCAGATCTTCTCGGTTCGATCTTGCCAGAATCCCGCCCATGTTCTGGCCCACGAACCGTGACATCACACTCGCTCTGATTCCGCGAGTCAGAGGACCGATCATCCACCGACCGGCCATTGCTCCGGCCATGATTAATATCCCCTTGGGACTTAAGACGTGCCTGCATGCGGACAACGGATGGTTCCCAACGGCGTCGAGAATTATGTCGTAATGTCTCCCACTTTTTGTGAAGTCCTCCCGCGTGTAATCAACCACTTGACTTGCTCCGATGGATCGAACCATCTCCACATTCCTCGAACTGCACACGCCCGTCACATCTGCGCCGAACGACTTGGCGATTTGCACGGCAAATGTACCCACGCCGCCCGCCGCTCCGTTAATCAAGACCTTCTGCCCCGGTTTAACGTGCCCCTTATCGCGAAGACCCTGCAATGCGGTAAGGGCCGCGATCGGTGCAGAGGCCGCTTGCTCAAACGTCACGTTCGTTGGCTTTATGGCCAATGTTGACTCTGAAGAGCGCGCATACTCGGCAAAGGCCCCACGGCACGTGCCGAACACCTCGTCGCCTGGTTTGAATTGCTTTATGTTCTTGCCTACCGCTTCAACCTGGCCAGCCACATCAGCGCCGAGTCGTGTGTCTTTTGGTTTGCGCAGCCCGACCATCATGCGAAGGATGTACGGCATGCCCCTCATAAAGTGCCAGTCATAGGGATTGACGGAAGCGGCACGAACTCTTATCAAAACTTCGTTGTCAGTGGGTACAGGTTTTTCAACGTCCACGATTTGGACGACGTCCGGTGGCCCGTATCGGCGATAGACAGCGGCTTTCATATGCGTACCCGCGGAATCAGCAATGCCCTCGCCGATTGTACGCGCTCCCCGGAGAAACGCCGACCAGGTTTCCGGCTGGTCCTAGACCGTGCTCAGCAGTCCTGCCCTCTTGCATGCAGTTGCACATAGCTAGCGCGATTTCAGGACTATTCAGAGTGTTTCAGACCAGGCTCAGGACTTCCCGGGTTTCGACTGCGTATTGTCTTCTTGCGGGCTAAGAGAGAAATCAGAGGTGAAAGAAAGGATATGGGGTGATGGAAGATTCTGTACCTGGGCCAACGAGGAAAAGGAATGCTCTATTGGCAATCGCAGTAGGCGGCTTGATCGCCGGGGCTTTGGACCTTCTACAAGCCAGCATCCTGTTTGGATGGGACATCCCCCTCGACATTGCCGGCGGCCTGCTTGGGCCAAAGGCTCTCCACGGAGGCGTCGGCACCTTTATTCTTGGTGTCGTCCTGCACTTCTTTATTGCTTGCTCAGCGGCGGCAATTTACTACACGGCAAGCCGTAGGCTTGGCTTCTTGAAGGAGCACCCACTGGTGTGCGGATTGTTCTTTGGCGCCGCAGTTGAAGAGGTCATGAATCTTGTTGTTCTGCCGCTCTCCGCGCTACACGCAAGGGGTCCTTACGAACTTCATGGCCTGATTCAAGGTCTGCTCGTGCACATGGTCGTGGTCGGGATGCCGATTTCCTTCAGCGTTCGGCGATTCGCCAAATAGACACATATCCGCTTTCCGCGATTTGACGCGAGTGGGAGTTACGCCTCAACCGATGCGTAACTTCCTGCCTGAACAACGTGCCCTTGAATCCTTAGCGTGCTTCAAATTCCGAATCGTGCCTTCTCCCTTATCCTGAACAACTTACAGCCCAATTGCAACCTTTGCGCAAGGCTCGGGTTTCTTTGCTATGAGGACGGGGCTCGGTCGTGGCCTGGCATGCTTTCGTAATTGTGAGGGCATCCTTTAAAGATGCCACTTCGCGGTCCTCGAAAAGCGAGAGGAGTTTTCACCCATGAGAAAAACCGTCGCGGTTGTCTTGTTGAGCGTGAGCATGATCCTTTCCGGCTGCGGGTCGAGTTCACATGCCACTGGCAATATCAATGGCATGTGGTCGGCGACGCTGTCGAACACGACGTTGGCGAACGACTTCGCCTTCATGACGAACTTGACCGTGCATGCCGACGGATCTCTCGGAACGAGCAGCTTCAACCTCACCATGAACAACACAGCCTGCGCATTTCCCAGTTCCACCGAAAGCGGCTCATTCACGATCACCGGCAATCTCAACGGCCAGGTGTCGGGCAAATTTCACTACGTCATCATGTCCAGCGGCGTAGAGGTGAACACCCTCACCTTGGATGGCACGGTGAGCGGCGGCCAGATCGCGGGCACGTGGACGGTTACGGGAGCGACTGCGAACTGCAGTGGATTCGGCACTTTTACCATGAACCCGGTTGCACTGCCCCCGCTAGGTAGGTGACGGGACACCTCGCTTAGGGAACCTCTGAAGAACTCTCCGATCCACAGGCTGAGCGTATAAGGTGTAAGTGGAGGAGAAAAGGCGGATGCGACAGCAAACTCTGGCGGCGCAGACGGGGTTCGAGAAGTACGGGCGG
>Ga0116223_10000816_pt1 | contig 35352 bp, 38 predicted proteins | sample Sb_taG_3_FD_90092 | JGI IMG/M metagenome (GOLD analysis project Ga0116223, IMG submission 90092) | Peat soil microbial communities from Weissenstadt, Germany - Sb_50d_a_PC metaG | ecosystem: Environmental > Terrestrial > Soil > Wetlands > Peat | place: Germany: Weissenstadt | collected 2010-09-21 | reverse complement strand
CTAAAACTGTGGGTCCAGATTCGCAATCATACTGGCTCCAACCTCCATCTTTCTCTCGCCAAGTTCCAGTTCAGGGACTGGAGCAATTTCACAGCCGACCCTCTTTGGGAAGACAATTACGAACCAGGAAGCGGCAAATATGGATGCGATTTTCGATGCTCTACTCCAGACCCAACGACAGGCAACCAGTTTCACGACGTTCCGGAGTGCGATCTTCCAGCTGGGTCCATGCAAGACACCTGGATAGGGCTGTCACCCGACCATTCAGAGGAGACAGTCAATTCCGTCTTGTCGAAGAAGAGGCTCGGTTGGTTCGAGGTTCGTGTTTCGGCGACGGTCCCTGGCAAGTCGTGGGTAAAATGCCATAAGGTTGCTTTGTGAGTCAGGAGCATTATTCGTTCGGAAAAAGGCTTTGAGATCGCACGGCCTCGCCCCAGAACATTCGAAGTAAGGTAAATATCGTCCTTCAACTGGACCTGGCTCTTTTCAGCGATCATTTTCCCTTGCTGGATCGTCGTAACAGCGAACTAACCTGCGTCCAACCTCGACCGGCACGCCAAGTTGCGACACGTCTTCAACGCCGGTCGAAATCGCTATCAGAGCGCCCAACAGCTGCTGCTCCTCTTCTTTGGGCAATGTCTCGCTTCCCAGAAAATCCTCGTGGTAGGCCAGCCACGCCTTAGCGATCCTGACCCACACGGCGACCTCCCTTTGCGGATGCATGTCCCGCATGAACCCGATCTCGAATTGCTCCAGGGTCATGGTGGTGAACGGCCCGATCACGTCGAAGACGGCCTTGATCTGGTCGAGCAGTTCGGGCGACAATGACTCGTGGCGAATCGGCCCTGGTCGGAGTTGCTTCGGATCGACGTATTCGGGTTCGCTCATGGGATGGTCGCTCCTTTTGCCATCTTCCTCAGTTCGATCAAGTGCCGACAATCCCGGCCAGGGCATTCTCCAGCATATCCATTCGTGCCAGCCCCGACCTCAACGACTCAGGGATGTTCGATTCCCCCCAAAACGCTCCCGCCAACTGCCCACAGATTGCACCCGTGGTATCGGCGTCGTCCCCCAGGTTGACCGCTCTCAACACTGCTTCCTCGAACGTGGCAGCATCGTGGAAGGCCCACAATGACGCCTCCAGGCTCTTGACTACCCAACCCAATCCCTGAATGGCGGGTGGATGCTTCCGCCGAAAACTTCCCTGGGCGACCTTCTGAATCAACGGGTGCAAAGGCTTTATGTCGTTGAGAAGCTGCAACGGTTTCCAGTCCGGGCAGAGAACCTCATCACGATCCTCGCCCTGGATCAATGCCGCAAGTACCGTCGCCAGATACCGGCACGCTGATACGCACTGTTCGCTGGCGTGGGTCGGCAAACTGGATTCTTCAGCCAGTCCGGAAAGCTCTTTGCATTCGGTTGGATACAGATGAGCATATCGGATCGGCACGGGAGCCAATCGCATGATCGAGCCATTGCCGCTGGCTCTTTCGGAGCGGTCGCCGGAAGCAAGAGCGTCCTTGTCGGCGACATAATTGTCCAGCGCACTTCTGGTGGTGATTCCGATGTCAAAACACCGCCCGTTCACAGAATACTTGCCGGTTCTCCACCATTGGACGTAACGGCTGGCCTGGTCGTTCAAGTCCCAGCCCACAGTGGCAATGCTGTCGGCTAGGGCCAGGGCCATGCTGGTGTCGTCGGTCCACTCTCCTGCCTCTAGGCGATGCGGCCCACCGTTCCGGTAACCGGTTACTGGTGCGAAGCTGCCTGGGGACTTGAATTCGATGGCGGCCCCCAAAGCATCGCCCACGGCCAAGCCGATCAAGGCTCCTCGGAGGCGGTTGTTCATGGGTTGCACTTCGCACCTACGTTTCACTGCCGAGAGCATGAGTTGCCAGCCCGTGTTCCTTGGCAACTCCGACCAAGGCCCAGGCCAAGTTGTACAATGTTGCTACATCGGTTTACGTTTCTTCTTGCCAAGGACGAAGGCTTTGGGATTCTCCCGGAGAACTTTGGCAGCTAGAGGATCAAGTATCTCATGGGTAATGCCTGCCGACTCCGATGATGCTTCTGCCGTGGGCAGTGTTGGCACCACAAAGGGCGTAGCCTGTTCCCAAAGCGCTTCGCACTCTGGTTGAAGGTTGGCAATCGACTCTAGCGGCCCCCGCAGAACAATCTCAAGGCTTGTTTCGAGACTGTAGCGATACCAGTTGGCGCTCCCAACATATGCGAGCCGATCATCAATCAATAGGCATTTCGCATGAAGCCGCTCCAGAGTGCGCACCTCGAAGTGGTCCCAATGCCGGGCGAACTTGCATAGGCCCGAAACGATTTCCTGCCACACTTCCGCCTCCACCTGTTGCTCTGCCCGCACGAGTACACGGCCCTGCAAGTGGCGGGACGAGTGCAGCACAATCTGCTCTGCCACATACGAATCAAGCCAGGGGCCAATGAGGAAGACAGAACTGGTTGCCTTCCGCAAATCGCCTCGTAGGTAGGCCAGCGTCTTACCTGGTCCAACGCAAGTGAAGTTCCCGGACGACATTCAAAACCTCCTCGGCGGAATGGCTGGCCGACTGATGACAAAGCGCCAGGACGTATGCCTCGAACCGTGTCTTGCCTCCCTTGCCCGAAAACTTGCCGAGATTCCGTGTACAGTTTTGGAACGCAGCTTCCATTCGCCCTTCCGTGAGTAACGCTTCGGACAGGCCGTTTCCTCCTGGGGTCGCATCAAGTACCTGAAGACGGTGATCGGGGAGGTCTAGCTTCACACCGACATCATCCACCCTGGACTGGACCGCATCAGCGACGAAATGCTCTAGGATGCTGCCTGTCAATTCCCCAAGCGATTGCTGCGCCCGCACGTCCATCTTGGCGAGCGGGATATTGCCGAAATCCCATTCCCAACCAAGGGTTCGGTAGGAGAACTCGTGCAGGTACGGGAATCGCTCGCCACGCTGGACTGCCTGCTTAAAACGCTCGGATACCTCGGCCAGACTAACCTTGCGCTTCTCCTGCGTGTCCAGGTCGATCTCGGTGTACCCCTGCCACTTGCGTGAGTAGTCCCAAATACCGAACTCGAATCGTCCCTTTTTGGGGCGATCCCTGGAATCGTCCAGCGCCCTGACTTCGTAGAGGGTAAAACCCTCATCCCACGAGCCACGGGTCGTGACCCGTCTGCGCTCACGCCGCACCTGCACGGCTTTTACCGCCCGCAGCCACTTCCAGAGCAGGGTGTCACTATCGGGATGCTCCCAAACTGCTTTCTTCCAGTCTTCGTCATACCCAACGACTCGGTAGCGGTTCAGGTCATGTCCAAGGAATACTGCCTCTGGATGGGCGTCACGGAACAGGGCGATGTCTTCGATGCGAGCTACCTCCACGTCGCCTTCCAATAACGGTATCTTTCCTTGACTGGCGCTGGCTCGAAAACCCCGATGCACCCAATTGCCGGTCATGTCCACGAGGGCCCTGTATCGTTCATCGAATAGGCTCTTGAGGTCGCCATATGTTGGTGCTTCCCCGAACTGTTGTTGCAATGCCTCGTTGAACTGGTCCCAGGTGAAATCCCGGTACTTGATGGACGACATCCACTCCATGAACGCCGCCAGCATGTGCCGCCACTTCAACATTTCCAAATGCACTGGCACAGGCATTGGGCGGCTCTGATCCAGCCTGAATGCTGCAAGTGGATTTTCAAGGATGCTCTGGTCGTGAGGTTCGGCACCGACCCTCAGTAGCACCAGGCCAGGACGGTCCTGCCGCCGCCCGACCCTCCCGATGCGCTGGAGCAGGTCGGCCCGGCGAGGAGGGATTTGGTCCATCAAGCAAACGTCAAGCCCCTCAATATCGACGCCGAGTTCCAAGGCGCTGGTTGCCAAAACGGTGGTGCCGTGGACGGCGGGATCATTCAGCATACGCTCCATCTCCCGTCGCTTTTTCGGGGGAAGGTCCGCATCGTATATGACGTGCGAGCGACTATGCCGTTTGCCCTCCAAGTTCATCTTGAGCCACTTACTCATGTACTTGCTTTGCGAGAAGTAGATGGCGTTCACATCCGTTCCGATCTCCTTCTCATTGCCCATGAAGGGCTGGAGAGAGACATCCCCCACCAGGTCGTTGAGCAGTAGCACGATGCGAAGGAGGCCATCGCTGGGCGAATTTGCCAGTGATTTCGGGACATCTGCTGTTGGTATCAGGTCAAGCCGTTGCTTTGTCGAGTCCTCGATGTGTCTGATTTCACTGTCGGCGTCCACCGATAATAAGGTTGCAGCGAACTGACGGGCGGAACTCAAGGTTGCCGAGGCGAGGAACAGCCCTGGACGACGCTTGCCGAGAATTTCACTGGCGAGGTATACACGCTTCAAGAAGTAATGGACGTTCGCTCCAAAAACGCCGTCGTATGTATGCGCTTCATCGAGGAGCAGGCACCGAAGTCGGGCCACAAAAGCCTTGTTCTCACGACTCCGAAACAGGCTCCAATGGGCTTTATCGAGGGTGGCGATGCGGATGCGTGCGAAGTTGAAGGAGCTACTCTTTTCTTGTTCGTCCATCACTCGGTCGAAAGTGGCACCCATCCCTTTTCCATGCCAGATGGTCCAGCCCACGGCGTCTCGGCCAACCTTGACGGTTCCCCCATACGGGGTCGGCTGTCCGCACGGATAGGCAAGGGATTTTGGCTCCGACAAGCGTACCAGCCGCTCGGCCTGCCCCCACATGAGCGCTTGGGTTGGGAAGCACAACAGGGCGGTTGCATCTTTATCCTTCGCTAGTTGATCGAAGACCCAGGCCAAGAAGCAGAGGCTCTTCCCGGACCCTGTGGCCGTGGTGATGATGAAGTTCTGGTCGTTTTCCTTGCAGTATGCTTTGAGGAAGTCCGCCTGGTGAGGGAAAAGGCCGTTGGCCTCAACTTTCGGCTCGTAAGCGACCAAGAACCGCTTGAGAGCGGGCGTGACCTTGCATGAGTCAATCGGCACTGGATGCGTGAAAGGTGTGAAGATACGGACGGCCTGGGGGTGAAGCACCTTCTTGAAGTGCCGCAGGGCGTTCGCCGCCACCTTCTCGATGCCTTGGGTCATGCGTAGCCTCACAGTTGAACGTGTCGAGTTCGCCTGCTGTTCATTTCCCATCCTGATGAGGTAGGTCTGTCACTAATTGCTTGAGCCTCGCTGCCTCCCACTCGGCGTTCCCTAGTTTCAATCTCGCCTCGTAGCCAAGGTCGATCTGAAAGGAGTCCACTCGCCATTTCACCACCTGTCCCGAACCACCTTTGCTACGGCGGCTGGATCGGCCCGGAACGGCGAGTGGCAAAGAACCGGGGTAGGCAAGCAGAGGTCGGCAAACGGCGTGCGTTTGACGTTCAGATTGAACGCTGTCACCATCAGCGCTTCCAGGTTCACGGTATCCTCGACGTTGTACGCCAACAGCGTCTCAAGAAACCGCCGGTCCTTGGTACGGCGGTATTCGTGCCAAAGTCGGACTGCCATGAAGCCGTCGATCTTACTAGACTCCCGCCGCCGGATGCCCAGCTTCCGCTCGCACTTCTTCAGACCCCCAGCGACGCCCACGCCCCGCAAGACGTGCCGTAGGTCGATGTGGGCCTGGCGCAGTTTCACCCCGAAGTAGTTCTGGATGAATGGCACGTCGAAGGACTTGCCGTTGTAGCTGACGAGAAGGCGGTAATCCTCCAAATCGTCCGGGAAGTCAGCCAGATTCTCACCGTTGACGTAGTGCCGGATCGTCTTACCGTCGTAGAGAACGATGGTCGTGATGTCGTGGGTATAGGGCGATAGACCCGTCGTTTCGATGTCCACGAAGGCGCAGCATTTGCGGAAGGCCCGGAATAGTCGCCAGTGCTGGCTCGTCGGCAACGTCCTTGCGAAGTAGCTGATGTCCTTCTTGTCGTATCGGTCAACAGACTCTCGCAAGTGGCGAAGCCAGGAGCGTCTTACCTGGCCAGCGGCCTTAACGCTCTTGGGGGAGAGGGCGGCTCGCCAAGAGTGGAAACCTGCGGACCACAATTCCTCCTCGGTCGTGTAGCCGATACCGGGGATGTGACAAAAAGTAGCTGTCAGCATGGTCCACCCACCGCTGTGTTGCTCCCCAAAGAGCCTGAGATTATTACTGCACCAATCTAACCGACGACATCTCCGTGCAAACCGACGGTCAAGAAGAAAACAGCGATCCCTGCCCCGTGACTTCATCCTGGCTACGGTAAATCGTCTTGTCGCCGTCCCGCAGATATATCATGCCGAGCCGCTGCAACCGCACGGCCAGGTTCGAGATATTCACCTGGGATTGCTCGGCTAGCCGGTACAGGTCTGGCCATTTCGTGAAATCGAAGCGGTCGGCGGCTTCCTTCATCAACCAGGCGGGCATGAGCAGCACCGACTGGTAGCAGTCAAGGGCGCTGCGGAGGTCAGGCGTATCCCGGCCCTCGGTCACCCTCTTGTAAGGCGAAAAGCCCGCTTGTGGTGCAAGCCATTACAGCAGTTCTTTCAAGTAACCAACCGGCACCGCTTGCGAAAATTGGCGACACGGTACGCTGGCATCCCTAACGGCCTCGAAGGTTCTTTCAGTCACGATGCCGACCACGCTCCGATTATAGTCGCCGGACCTGGATTCTCGGCTGCTTCACGTCTTTGTGCCGAAACCGACTGCGTGCTGCTGGACCCGTCGAACCAGTTGCTTCTAAATCTACTCCATTGAGCCGAGGGAACAACTTGGCAGCGCAGAGCATCATCACCCTCTAAGCCGCTTGCAACACCATCTTCCACCGATTACCTTAGTCCTGTGGGCTGGGTTCGCCTTTAGCACTCGCAATTCCCCGACGCAGCGTTGCGAATCGCCCAACGGGGGCTTTTGTCGTGACTCTCACCGCTTCTTCCACGCCTGAACAGGGCCAACTCGTCAACGTCCGGCAGCGACGGTGGGTTGTGATGGAAAGGGCCAAAAGTAGGCTCACTGCCATTCCCCTGCGCCAAAAACCGACGAAGCGTACTTCGGGGCGTCCCATGTCTCTCCCACCACAGACACCAGGAGCGAACATGGCTGGGCAGGCTGAGCGAAATGATTGAAGTGACGGAAATGCGATATAAGGCCGACATCACCGCAGGAGCATTGAAGCTGCAAGAGAGCAGGCTCATCGCCGATCTGCTGCTGCGCAAGGTCGATGCCGAGGGTTGGAAGGACGCCATCGTGACCAAGAATGTCCTCCAGGCCCGCAATCCTGCCACGGCGATCCGACTGACCAGGCTAATTCGAGGGCGGCTGGAAAAGATGGGGCCTGAACCGCCACCCATCGTGCAAGTTAAATCCCTTTCACGGAGCAGCATCATGGCGAAGAGCAAACGACTACCATCTCTCAAAGATCATGCAAAGCAGGGGCAATTACCGATCCACACAAATCGGATTTACGTTGGTGAAGAAAGTGTAAATATTTATTTGACGTATGACCAAGCAGTACAAGCCGCCACAAATATATTGAAAAAAGCGGAGTTGCTGAAAACAACTGAAGATAAGGTTGTGCATGTTTGGGCCAAAAAGGGTTCCGACAAATTGAATTTTGGAATCAACGATGTAGTTCAGAAAGGCACACAAGATGCTTGGGAATAATGTCAACGCCGTCCGTCTTACTCCCTGTTCTCCCCACTGACCGCCCGATGCGGCTCACGCCCACGGACGTGTCGCAGTTCGTGCGCCTAGAGCAGTGCGAGCGATTCCTCCGCTTCCGCCTGGCGGAACGTGCCGGCCAGAAGTTCATGGAAGAATACGACGTGAACCCACAGCGGATCACGCCGCTCTTGTCGCTGTCGGGCCATGAGTTCGAGGAAGGCATCGAGGAGACGCTGGGCAAGAAGTACGCCACCGTCAATTACGCCAAGAAATCCGCTGCCCATGACCGGCCCGATAACAACCAGGAGGTTGTGGCCGAGGCCCGCAAGCTTAAGCCTGGCAAATCAATCCTGCTGTTCCAGCCTCGACTGAAAACCGAGTTGCACGGGTGGGCGCTCCGGGGCGATCTCGACCTTGTGCGGCTAGAGCGCAAGAAGGACGGCACCCTGCTCGTCCTTATCGGTGACATGAAATCCACCGTTCAGGTCAAGGTCGAGCATTGGCTCCAAATCGCTTTTTACCTCCTGGTGCTGGAGGATATTTTCACGGCAGAGGGCATCGCCTACGAGCCGGTGCAGATGGGTGTTCTTTTTCGACTTCCCGCCGATCCCACCCCGGAAGAAGAGATCGAACTCAAGCCCCTGAAGGACGCCGCCAAGCAAATCTTCGGCCTGGACGATGCCCTGCTCGAAGTCGTGGCCGACCCTCAAGCCTACGTCCAGTCAGTTCACGATCTTGTCCTGAGCGCTGACTCCACCGCCCGCCGGGTGGCCAGCACCCCGTTCGAGAAGGTGCCGTTCTGCCTGTCTTTCAAATGCGACGGCTGCTTGTACAACGAATTCTGCCTGAAATGGAGCGCCGATCACGAAGACCTGTCGCTGCTGCCGTACATGAACAGCACCGAGAAGGAGGCTCTGCGGCGGGTGGGCATCACCACGATCAAGAGCCTGGCCACGCTCAAAGAGTTCGTTTCTGGCAGCAAGGCCGATCTGGTCCCGGCACCGGGCCGAGAGGCCCAGGTCAAGCAGATCGCCGCCACCTGGCCGGTCGGACCCCGGCTCGATGAACTGATTCACCGGGCTAAAAGCTTCCGCCGCTTGGTGCGCAAGGACGGCACGAAGGCCCTCAGCTACATCCCTGGTAAGGGCAACAGCACCCTGCCGGTGGCTACGCCGGACCTTAACCCGAACCTCGTGCGCATTTATCTCGACGCCCAGCAGGATTATCTCGAAGAGCGCATCAACCTCCTGGGTGCCCTGGTCGTCACCTGCAAGGATGGCACGCCGGTCGGCAGGAAGACGGTGGTGCGCATGACGAATGGCCCACCGGATTCCGTTGCGAAAGAGCGAAAACTCTTCGTGGACTGGACCCGTGAATTGGTCCAGACGGTCGTGGACCTGGCTGTGTCTGATGCGCCAAAGGGTGAGAAGAAATCGGCCCCCATCCACGTCATCTTCTTCAACCATTACGAACAGCGGCTCTTGTTGGAGGCCCTGGCCAGGAACTTTCCGCCGATCATCCAGGCCACGCCGCCCTTGTACGATTTCCTCACGCAGATTGCAGCCTACGACTCCCCCATCTCCAGCTATCTCGATGAGGAATTGCGCATGTTCAAGAACTTCCCGATGACGTGCCAGAGCCTCCAGTCCGTGGCGGCGTTTCTGAAGTTCGACTGGACGACGCCGCACAATTTCCGGGAGTTGTTCAAGTCCAGGGTGTTCGACTACATCGGAAAGCTGGAGATCGACGGCGTTTCAGAGTGGTTCACTCGCCGGTCACGGTTCAGCAGTTCGGTGCCGCTCGAATACGCCTATGCTGCCTGGGGCGAATTGCCGAAGCCAGAGAAGGGCCAGGGCGACCTGTTCACAGCTTTCCGGCCCGTTACCAAGGATTTGCTGACCGCTTTCCAGGTACGCCGGCTGGAGGCCCTGGAACACGTCGCCAACTCGATTTACGGCAACCCCAACACGCAAAAAACGCCGTTTGTCCTGCCTGACCTGGCCCATTACGAAGATAAAGCCCACGACCTGGCCCATGCACTGCACGAGTTTGTGACCATTGAGCGCCTGGTGGAACTCAACGACTGGAAGCGGACCCGGCACGCCCCACCGGAGCGCCGGGTGTTGATGGGCGAGACGTTGCTGGTGCGCTACGTCGAGGCCGACCAGCAGCCAGGCGTGGCCAAGCAGAACCGGGAGAACGAAAAACGTCGCAAGAAAAGAGAAGAATATGTGGCAGCGTTTCAGGCCGCTAATCCTGACAAAAAACTCAAGCTCACCAAGGAGCAGACTGCCGAATGCAAATGGTCGCCGGAGGGCCTGCGGGTGAAGCTGCGGCTGGAGACGGTCGGTGTCGATTGCGACCTGCACGAAGCGTTGGCCTTGTCGAATCTCCGGGATGGCGACCGGCTGGTGCTGTACCCCAGGTGGACCGTTGATGAGCGGCTGCCGGTGGCCGAGCGCAAGGAGTTCACGCCGACGCCGAAGCAGATGCTCTATGGCAACCGGGCGGAAATCGTCAGCATCACGACCAAGAAGGACAAGGTGGGCCGCATCAAGTCGGGCTACGCCGAAGTCATCTTGCACGAATCCTTCGGCGGTGACTGGTCACGGGGCTTTGTGTTTCCGGCCATCAGTCGCACGCTGGAAAACAACAAGCTCTACACGCTCGATCCATGCCCCAACGACTGGTACGGCTACTTTTGCAGCCAGGTGGTCGAGGGCCTGTGCGCCGGGGAGCCGAACACCCTCTACGACCGCCTCGTTGACCCGCCACGGCCAGGCAATGGGGCTGGGACGCCTGGCCAGCAGAAGTTCCTGGCCGGGCTGGATGCCTTCCACCAGGCTGGGCACCTGCACGATTTCGAGGCTGACAAGAGGGAGTTTATCGGCGGGCATGGCAAAACGCCCGTGCTGCTGGTGCAGGGTCCACCCGGCACCGGCAAAAGCTATTGCGCCGCCTTCGCCATCTTCGCCCGGCTGCAAGGTGCGATGAAGGCAAAACAGCCCTTCCGGGTGTTTGTGTCCTGCAAGACGCACGCTGCTACGGACGTGTTACTCAAGAACGTGCTGGACGTGCAGGAGAAACTGCGGGAACTCCGGGACGCCGACCCGAAGCTTTTTGGCAAGTATTTCGACGCCCGCCTGCTGGAAGTACCGCTTTACCGAGTGGACCCACATGACCCGCCGCCTGCTGGCATCGTGCATTTGTTGAAAGACGACGAGAAGGAACCCGACGAGGAATATAACGCCGACGTGATCCTCGAACCGGATTGGGTCGTGGTCGGAATCGCCCCGGCTGGCATCTGCAGGGTGCTGAAAAACAAGTGGAACAAGGCCATCTTCGGCCAGGAGCTTTGCGATCTTTTGGTGCTGGATGAAGCCAGCCAGATGAACTTGCCCGAAGCGCTGATGGCGGCGCTGCCGTTGAAGTCCGAGGCGCAGCTAATCGTCGTGGGCGACCACAGGCAGATGCCTCCTATCGTGAAGCACGATTGGGACACGGAGACTCGCCGGACATTCAGCGATTATCAGGTTTATGAAAGCCTGTTTGACACGCTGCGATTGCAGCAGCCGCCGATGATCCAGTTCGCTGAGAGCTTCCGGCTCCATGCGGTGATGGCCGAGTTTCTGCGCCAGGAAGTATATCGGCATGATGGCATCGCCTTCCACTCAAAGCGCACGGACGTTCTGGCGCTCCATGCCATCGAGGATGATTTGGTCGCCGCCGTGTTGCTGCCCGAATATCCCCTGATCGTCGTAACGCATGACGAGGCGGACAGCCAGATGAGCAACCCGTTCGAGCAGGCGCTCATCGAACCGATCCTGCACACGCTGGTGGAACAACACGGCCTGGAAGCCGAGGAGGGCCTGGGGATCGTCGTGCCGCACCGGGCGCAGCGGGCGGCGCTGCGCCAGTCGTTCCCGAAATTGTGCATCATGGACCCGACCAGCGGCCTGCCGGTGCGGTCGGCCATCGACACGGTGGAGCGGTTCCAGGGCGGCGAACGAACTCTGATCCTGGTGAGCGCCACGGAGAGCGACCGGGCCTACTTGCTGGCCTCGTGCGACTTCCTGCTTGACCCTCGCCGCCTCACGGTGGCCTTGAGTCGGGCAAAGTGCAAGATGATCCTGGTGGCCTCCCGCAGCATCTTCTCCCTGTTCAGCACCGATGAAGCGACGTTCGCCAACTCGCTGCTGTGGAAGAACCTGCTGCTGCGGACGTGTTCGACGTTGCTGTGGGAGGGCGTGAGGGGTGGGAAGAAGGTGGCAGTATGGGGCGGGGGTTCTGAAAAGGTTGCGGATAGCTGAGTAAACGCTGGCGTCGGACACCCCTTGAGGGGTCCACACAAAAGCAGGGCGTTCAATGATTCCTTCGATATTATCCTCCGCCATAGGCTGGGTTGATTTCTCGCCAGAACATCGTGAAAAGGTCAAGTCGGTCATCGACTTGCTCGCCACTCCCGGTGTGATTGACGAACTGGGCATCGGCGTCATCCGTGACTCGTTCTCCGACTCGCTGTTCCCCGGTATTTCGACGATCCAGACAAGGGCAAAATACTTCCTCACGGTCCCTCGCATTTTCAAGGATTATGCACGGCTACCGTCCCACCAACGGCGACGACGAAGGCTGGCAGATTACCTCAACGACCATGAGAACCTTTGCATGAAGGCGCTGGTCGCCAACCATGCCGACGACAAACGGTCTGGGATTATTGGGGGGTCGTTCGCTAACAAGCAGGGGGAGGTGCAGCGAAAGCCGTCCTCTGCGTACTGGACCGGCCTCCGGCAGTTCGGGTTGATCCATACGAACCTCTCGCTTCAAGCGTTTTGCCGGAGGTTTGCCAACCCCGACCAGCCCCTTCACGACCTAGTTCAGGGATCGGATAAGACGACAGGTGATGATCCAGACGCCGCAGAACCCATGAACGAGACGATCAACTCGCCTTCCTACGACGATGACTGGATTGACTTGTTGACGATTCGCCTGTCGCCTGAAGAAGCGTCCTTTCTTTCTCGGCAGATTGAGGCCCGTGTTCCACTGACACTTCTGGGGCAAATACTGCTTGACGCCAAAGTGCGCCGACGGTTTCTTGAATTGCCGTCTGACTGGAACTTCACCACCTTTGCAGACGAGGCTCCGTTCCTTGGGAAGTTTCCGACCAACCTTCAACGAATCATCGTCGCTGCCAGAGATTTTTGGCAACTCATGTACGGTGCGCATATTCGGTACAACTGTCTGATTCAGAGTCGGCATGGCACAACCGGCCTTCGTGACGAGTTCGAGTCGCTTTGGACTGACTGGAAAACGACCTTGACGACTTTTCCGTGGGGGCGATGGGACACGGCGTTCATTTGGGAACTCACAAAGCTGCACCACCATCGAGTCAAGGACTATACCATTGAATTCGTTGACTTATGGATCAAGGGCGTCCACGATAACGCTTCCACAGAGGCGCTCGACCCCCTCGTAACTCGACAGGAACGTCTCAACAAGAAGGCTCGTGCCCGGTTACATCCCACAGCGGATGTCAGCGAGAACGAATGGATTGGCATTGACGATCTCAATTACCGTTTGAACGTCGCCCGCACCATCATCAGCGACATCGATTCTGGTCTCACCTCGACGGAGGCCAACAATGCTTGACGTGAACAAGCATCGGCTCGACTACGGTGCCATGCTTATCCCACCCAAGGGGTATCGGCTGGCCAAAGCGGTCGCTGCGACCTACACGCTGGACCTGAACACTCTACTTTCCATTCCGGTGGCTCTGTTCTTCTCGCAGACGTTGGAAGGCAACTTCGAGGGCGAACGAGTTCAACTTCTGGAAGCAATTCAACGATGTCCAGAGGTGCTGCGGATTTACCATCAACGGGGCAAAATTCACGTTCCGAAGAAGCAGAATCGACTCTACGGCCTGCTGGAGCCATGCGTCGTTGGCATCCTGCCAGACAACGCCTACACGTCGTTTCACCCGAAGGTCTGGGTGCTTCGATACGAGAACGACAGCCAGCCGACGATTTACCGAGTCATCGTACTGAGCCGCAACCTCACCTACGACCGCTGCTGGGATATTGCTGGTCATCTCGACGGTGAGGTTACGGAGGAGAGGCAGGAAAAGAACCGTCCGTTGGTCAGTTTTGTCTTGTATCTTCTTCGCCACGAACAGTTTGATGGCGACAAGAAGTTCGTCAGCGACCTGCGCCGGGTTGACTTTCGGACACCTGCCGGGTTCAACAAGAACTTTGTCTTCCACCCCATCGGGATCGATGGCCACAAGAATCCCATCGTCACTCAGAAGGGCAGCCGAGCAATCTGCGTCAGCCCCTTTGTGCATGACGAAGCCGTCCGCACGTTGCGGGACAATGTGTCCGAGGTACTTCTCCTTTTCGGATGTCGTGAGGAACTCGACAGGCTCGCTCCCGAGACGCTCTCTGACATTCGCACATTCTGCATCTCCGACTTGATTGTCGATGGTGAGAGTCAGGACAAGGGTGAAGATGGTGCAGGCGATCAGGCCGAGCAGAACCTTCATGCCAAGCTCTACGTTTACCAGGGAGAGTCGAGTGGCGTTTCGTGGTTTCTCGGATCGGCCAATGCGACGAGGGCAGCCTTCGACCGAAACATCGAGTTTCTGCTGGAACTCAACGGCAGCGGTGCATCGGTTCAGCTTGAGCGACTCAAGGAGGAACTTCTGGGTGCCGATGAGAAGAGCGGGATTTTTCAGCAGTATCGGCCTCCCACCAGACCGGTCGATGCCTCGGAAATCAAGAAACTGGAGGAAAAGTTGCGCCTCCTTGAGTTTGCTCTCCTGAAACACATGAACTTTCAACGAGCAGAGGTGACCCCCTCGGAGAACGAGGCGAACTTCGACCTGCATCTGGTCCTCGATCCCGGAAACAGCGAATGGCCTGGCCTGAAGGTCACTGTGTCGCCTTTCAATTCGGATGCGGTTGAGCCGCAAGAGTTGCCATCAGGATGTGTCACGGCCTTCACGTTTCGTAACATCAACGAAAGCAATCTGAGCCGGTTTCTCTGCTTTGACATTTGGCACGAGGGCAAACGGGAGCGCTCGTTCCTGATGAAGGTGGAGATAGCCAATCTTCCCGAGACTCGTGTCAGTCGGATTCTTCGCAGCATCATCAATAGCCGGGATCGGTTCTTTGAGTACCTTCGATTCCTGTTGGCCGACGATGCCGAGAAAGAACCGATTGGCACGGAGCCAGATGACGACCGAAGTCCTTCGGGCGGAGAAAATGCGAGTATTTGGGATACGTCTTCACCGATATTTGAGCGGTTGTTGTTGACGGCATCCCGATCCCCTCACCGCTTGAAAGCCATCGACGATGTGATCGAACAGCTTCGGAAAGAGGAGACCGACAACGCATCGAGCCGAGTTGTCCCGCAGGAGTTTGTGGATTTCTGGGAAGCCTTCAAGCAGATCGTTCCTCGGCAGGCACGGAGAAACCGCCCATGACGACACCCCGAATTGATGAACATGTCACACGGAGTCTGGCTGCACTGAAGGATTTTCAGCGGGCCACGGCCAATGTCGTGTACGCCAATCTGTTCAAGAATGGCCAACAACGAATGCTCGTGGCCGATGAAGTCGGTCTCGGGAAGACGATTGTTGCTAAGGGGGTCATTGCCCAAAGGATCGTGGACAAGGCCAATGTGGGGGACATGACGCCGCTCAAGGTAACGTACATCTGCTCGAATCAAGTGATCGCCCACGAGAACGTCGGCAAGCTGGACATCTATCCTGACCGGCGGTCACATGACCGCTTCGCCAGCAGATTGACGTACCTCGCATTTCAGCCGGAAGGCGAAGGGGAAGGAGTCCTGCGACTCAATACCCTCACCCCAGCCACATCATTCAACAAGGGCAGAAGTACCGGACAACAGGGAGAGCGCCGTATTCTCTACGCCCTGCTAATGCAGGACGACCAGTTGAGTGGGTATGGCAAGGCGCTGTCAGCCATGTTGCGAGCGGGCGTCCAAAAACTAGCAAGTGCATGGTTTGAAGAACTGAATGCCGAGCAAGGGAAACCATATGGCTTCAGCTTGCGCCCCTGTTGTCAGGGGCGCTTTCTCACTGCTATCAGGCAGAGGTGGCTGACTTACTCCGATTGCCCATTGTTCGCCCAGCTTGGCACATTCGAGGCGATCTCGCTGTACGATGCCGTGGTCGAATTCTCAAAGCTGCTTACGCTCAAGAACCTGGGACAGTATCGGGAGGGGTCCGACCACCTTGTACGGGAGCTAAAAGATGCGCTGTCCGAAGTGTGCGTCGAATACATCGATGCTGACATCTACATCCTCGATGAGTTTCAGCGCTTCAAGGAACTTGTGAACCGAGAGAGCGAGTCAGACGCAGCGGAGATTGCCCGGCGCATCTTCGCAAAAGAGAAGGCTCGGATTCTTCTCCTCTCTGCTACTCCGTTCAAGGCTTACAGCGGAGACTCACCTTGGGAGAGCAGCGAGGAACATTACAAGGAATTCCGCACGATTCTGGATTTCCTTTTTGACGGCGAGAAGGATCGCTTGGCGGGATACGAGAACCATCGCCAGGGCCTTTTCAAGCAACTGCTGGAGTTGGGCATCACGGCAGGCGACATCGATACGTCGCATCGGGACGCCGTGCAAGATGTGCTGCGACGAGTTATGTGCCGGACTGAGAGGCTCAGTGTGTCGCAGGACTTCAACGCAATGACGGTGGACAAGTGGCAGACAGAGCCATTGCAGGTGTCCTCGGGCGACATTCAGAACTTCATCGCTACCGACAATGTGGTGCGGTATCTGAACGAGATCGACTCCCAGTCACAAAACCCCCTGCATGCGCCCGTTGAATTCTGCAAATCGGCACCATTTCCGCTGTCATTTTTGGATGATTACAAGCTCAAGCAGCGGCTTCGTGCAAAAAGACGGAAGAAGGACGTGCAGAAAACGCTGAGGGCGAACTCAGCGGCATGGATCAACCACCGTACAGTGCATCGCTACAAAGGTGTTATTGAAGACGGCACCTTGCCCGCCACTCATGCCAAATTGGCTCAGGTTCTTCGTGAGGCGATTGGGCACAACGGGGCGAACCTACTTTGGATTCCTCCGAGCCTACCCTGCTACCCCCTGGCAGGTGCCTTTGAAGGAGCCACGGGCTTTTCCAAGACGCTCATCTTTTCGGCGTGGTTGATGGTTCCTCGGATGCTATCATCGTTGATTTCCTACGAAGTCGAGCGGCGTACCGTTGGAAATCCCGACTCAATTGACCCACAAGAGAAAGATGATCGGAAGTATTTTCACTCAAAGAACGAGCGTAGGCATCCGATTCCGCAGTTGGTGTTTTCTCAAAAGAAAACGGATACCGGCGAGTCTGCGAACAACATGTCGAACTTTGCGCTCCTTTATCCGTCGCACACGCTTGCCAACGTGTTCGATCCGCACGAGGCATTGATCGGGCAGCATTCGCTCGACGACATTCGGAAAAATGTCACTGCGAAGATTAGCCGACTGATCGATGATGCTGAACTCCATCGCTTCGGAAACGCCTCGGGGGAATCCGATAGGTGGTACTGGGCCGCTCCATTGCTGCTGGATGCCCTCACGCCCTCAATCAAGGAGAATCTTGCGGAATGGCTCAAATACGTCAACGAATCGGACGATTCCCACTTCTTCTACACCAACAGGGAAAAAGGAGGTGGCGCCGAGGAAAACAGTTCCAAGGCGAAGCACTTCGAGGAATTCGTGAAGTGCTTCGATGACCCCCAAGAAGCCGGACTCGGGCCGGTGCCCGACGATTTGGCGCAAGTTCTGGCGGACATGGCTATCGCCAGTCCCGCCATCGCAGCTTTGCGGTTTGTTTCGGAGCAATACAACCCGAGTTACTCTGACGGCACGCTCTTCGCATTTGATCTCGCCGGCGAATTCGTCAGTCTGTTCAACAAACCCGAATCAATAGCCACCGTCCGCTTGAGTACGGACAAAGCACCCTACTGGCGTCGGGTGCTGAAATACTGTGTAAGCGGCTGCCTTCAATCTGTCTTGGAGGAGTTCATTCATGTCGTGAAGGCCGATTGTCCGTCACACTGGGAAGTGTATGACCGACTTGTCGAGTCAATGAACCTCGGTACGTCATCGATCAAGGTTGATGACCTGAGCAGTTTCTTGAAGAATAAACGACGAAACATGCGATGCCATTACGCAGTGGACCTTGGCAACCAGCGTGTTGAGACCGATGAAGGACAGGACCGCATCAAAGGAATCCGCTATAACTTCAACTCGCCGTTTCGCCCGTTTGTGTTGGCCACGACTTCAATTGGTCAGGAGGGACTCGATTTTCACACCTATTGCCGCAAAATCGTACATTGGAATCTGCCTTCCAATCCGATTGATCTCGAACAGCGTGAAGGCCGAATCAACCGCTTCAAAGGACTGGTGATCCGCCAGCAAATTGCCAGCAAGTATCGTAACCTGCTCACCGAGGCGTCTGTGCGAAAGAGCGGGGTTTGGGATGCACTTTTCGAGGTAGCTGCGGAGCGGGAGGGCAGCGGCAATGGGAAATGCGAACTGATCCCCTTTTGGCACGTTGAAGCGGACCGATACCAGATCGAACGAATCATCCCGTTTTATCCTTTCAGCCGGGATCGAGCCAAGCTGTCTTCACTGTTGAAGACTCTCGCTCTGTACCGACTTGCCTTCGGTCAACCTCGTCAAGCGGAACTGGTCGAACACCTTCTCACGAACATTCCCAAGGATCGCATCGGGGAAATCCGCAACAAGCTGATGATCGATCTGAGTCCGATCAGCTATCTTCGTACTGACAGTCAGGCTGAACCTCGCAATGAAGCCGAGAGATAATGAGCAACACCTTCACCCCTGGCCCGGCCCCAAACACGGTGTATACCACCGATGGCACAATCCTAACCGCACCGGAGGGATGGGTACTTCTCCCGCCCGGTGACGCCGCCTTGACTCGCCGTGTAAAAGCTGCTGGGGACCATTGGGTCGTGCAGGAAAAGAAGGGCCGGAAGGTTTTCTCCAGGGGCGTTTGGGCACCGGCAGCGACCATCGACCGCATTCGTACCGACCTCGAAGCCGAGCGGTCCACGGAGAGCTTCGCCAAGAAGAAGGAGGCCGACGCTCGTCGCCGTGAGAAGGCCCAGGCTGATTTCGTTGAGGATTTCCTGGGGGTGGTAGTCAAGTTCCTGGCATTCCATCCAAATTATAGTGATCTCGCCCAACAAATGGCCCGTGCCGTCACCGACCACGCCACGCCTGTTGGCTCCGGGACCGTTGCCAGAACAAAGCGCCTCCCTGTCGATCAGCGGGCCGAATATGCCGTCATTGCCTGGATGCGCCATCGGACTACCGGGTACGACGGCATGGTGATCCCGAGGGTCAAGGGGAAGCGGCGGGAAGTTCGCAGGATGCTCGCTGCTCGGTCGAACGAGTTGCTGGCCCGGTATCGCTGTGGCGAGCCGGTGCCGGAGGGGTGCCCGCTGAAGATGGCGTGCGGTGCGTTGTCTGGCCCAAATTATGATGGTGGAACAAGCACATGAAGCCGGAGCAAGCCGTATTTGCCTTCTTTCCGTACCTGATTACCAGGGAGCGGCCCAGAATCCGTGGTGTCGAGTTTCGCAACAACAAGGATATTGCCGATCTGCCAAGCGACGTGCAGGAGCATCTAACAACGCTGTATGAAATGTTCTTCCTTCAGGATGGCGTGCGCATTGAGCAGATGATATGCGCATACCTCGAACTGCCACGACAGAAGGAGGAGCAGGAAGAGACGCTACGCCGTTTGCACGAGGCTCGATTGCTGGTCGGGTACCTCTACTCTCATCCCCACCCTTCCGGTAGCGTCTTTCTGCCCTCTGAAAACTCGACGCTGTTTGTGTTTCGGACCGGAGATTCTCTCCAGCCGGGTATGGTGCCGACAAGTATGGTCTGGCCTGACCCTGGCTACGGACAAAGGGTGAAGCGGACAGACGGCAGAGAGGTTCCGACAACAATGTTGGTTCCAGGATACGCTGGTACAAGAAACCAAAGCACTCAGCTATGGACGGCCAAGGGCAGTCGCATCTATCCCGATGTACCGCACATCGTCCTGAATGACGCCCAAGACCTGGCGGTCAACCTCCAAATGTTTCTGTCACATGCTCACCAGTGGGCGCTGTGGACCCTGTATTTTGAACCCGATTACTGTCCACCAGACCTGCGCAAACGGGTTTTCGTCAGTATTGATTGGTACATGCGAAGTTGCCGGGATTCGCTCCTCGAAGCCGAAGCTATCGTACACCTTGCGATTGCTCTGGAAAGCCTGCTCCACGTTCGTTCGGGCGAGGGAATACGAGAACGTCTCAAGGATGCTGTGCGGACGCTTCTTGGTCCTGTTCCTCGTCTTGATAACTGGGTCGATCAGTTCTACACGGCTCGGTCGGATGCGGTACATGAAGGTGTGCCTTCTGACTTCATGTTTTATCCGCTCTTGAAGGAGTCACCCAAGAGTACCAAGGGTACTAGGAAAGAGAAGCCCAAGAACAAACTGGATGCTGACGAAATACCGCATCGGTCGCTCCTGGCCTATGGGCGTCGAATCTTCCGCCTCTGTGTATCCAGTGTACTTGCGGGTGCCCTACAGACTCGAATTAGCCGCCTTGATGCTCTGTTCGTTCGGAACGCAGAACGCATCGAGGAGATAATGAAGCTGCTGACCGAAGGACCTACTGACAAGCGCATTCTGAACGTCGAGCAGTTGGTAAACGAATTGAACGATCAAACCAATGATCTGGTGGACCCTGATGCTGTCGCCGCCAAGGATGTCGTGTGGATTACCAAGCTGGCGCTTCAGTCCGTGAAGGATGCCGTACCAACGATCTCAGAGCCGGTGAAGAAGGTGATCGACGACGTGATCGCTTCGGTAAAGGGCGAGCCGACTGTTGCGTTGTTGGAGAAGATCGAGGAATGCGCCCTGCAACTCCGCTCTGCCTACAGCGTGACTGACCGCAGCCCACATTCGAGGATCATGTGGATCGTCATAGCGCTACTCGACTATGCTTCACGCCCAGGCTTCAAGTTGCAGTGCTATTACCGGGAGAATCCCAGGCGTGGCTAATCGCCGGACGGAGACGATGTCGGCAGGCTTGATCGGTGGCACACAAGCTAGGCGGCTGCTCATCGGTGTCACTTCTTTTTGGCCTGTCTCGACTGGATTTTGCCTTTCAGCAGCTTCTTTCGTAGGTTGGGGAACTTTGTGGCCGGTTTTCTCGCCATCCGCCTTTCGTTCTTCGCCATCACCTGCTGTCCTTTCAATCGGGATGTCTTGTTTCCCCTCACCGGATTGTCTCGACGCACTGCGGCACGTCATTCTCGGGGTTGTTGACCAAGGTGCTGACCCGGTAGAGAGTGATGGGCACAATCAGACGGCTCTTGAACTGGATCGCCCTATTTTGTCTGGCGGGGTTCTTCTTCCCATATTTCCAGCACACGACGATTCAGGGCGCTAACGAAAAGAAGTTCAGCGAACAGTCGTCCTGATCAGGCCGACGAATCCGAATGAGGCGTGGTAACAGAAATCACGACGCCTGCCAGATTGCGCTTGAGGACAGGCGAGCCGTCTGTGTCGATTGAGGGCGCATCTCGCTCATTACTATTCTTCAATTGCGGAATCGCTGCCAGCTTCTACGCTTTTTATCAACTCATTTCTGTCAATCGTTATTATCGGTCTGAGCGTGCCCCGCTTTGATGCGCTGGTTGGCGTCGGAAAAATGTTGATCGTGAGGAGAAAAATAGTTTTTTTGTTGTGCTCGACGAACGGGATCGCCTGACTACTACCATCGACGATGAATTGCATGTCCTCCTCAAAGGTGTTAAAGACGATCAGATAGCCGAATGGCTCGTTGTAACTGCCGGTATAAGTGTAGACCTGATTGAATCCGTCAATTACACTCCGCCTTGCTTGGGAGGGATTGCGTCGAACCAATTTGGCATCTGCTATTAGCGCATCGTTGGGATCTTGACAAGCGATCAGATCAGGCTTCCCGGTATCTGCGTACGGATCAATGGAAAAATCGAGGCCATGTTGGTGAAGGTACTCGTACAGGTGAAGCTTGAGTACCCATTCCTGTTTTTGGGATTGCGCTTTCCGCCAAAGCCTGTCCAGCCGCTCACGCTCAAACCATTCGCACTTGTGCTTGTAGCGCCGCAATAGGGCCAGAATCATGCCGTTGTTTTCAAGCCCCTCGGTCAGATACGCAAAAACCGGCTCGACAAACAGGCCGAGGAACACTGTCCTCCAGTGATCTTCGTGCAGTTTAGCTTGGACGCTTGGTTGCATGTAAATCTTGGCCACCTCAAACTCAATGTCCTGTGCTTTGCAATTAGGGTCGTTCGGTAGGAGCACGCATTCGCCCAGGATGCGGCAGGACCAGGCGATGGCATCATCGTGATCCGTGTAGTAAACTCCTCTCTGATCTCTGCTTCCTGGCGGCAAATGGGAGGCCAAAGCGACCTCCCAGGTGGGAAACTGCCCAGTGTGTTCTGACGGCTGCGAATGCTCAAACCGTTCGAGAAGAGAGCCAAAGACAGGATGCGCTGTCAGTGAAGCCCATACTTGCGTGAGCACGTAATGAAACTGAGGGTACTTGGCCGACTTGAGGCGCTCGTGCCACGTGTTTAGATTGTTCCGAAGTTGGGTGGTGTAGGCGGTTCGCATAGCCCGGTTTGCTCTTTAACAGATGCATTCCCGTACCCATGCGTCAATTCTACATCGGCCACTGTCCTGGCAGAATAGCTGTGCGTAAGAGTCAGGCATCGTGAATCGCTTATTCCTGGCCGATGATTCAACCACTCGGTCCGAAACAGACAGAGCGATTGAAGCGTCTCCCGATCCGCCGCCCGCATCAAGTTATCGAATCATTTCTTTGCCTGGCCCAAGTCTTCTGGTCGGTCTACGTGGCTGTAAGGACTGCACCTGCGGAGTGAGTCGAGAGTTTTTCCAGGGTCGTTGCCGGAGAATCGCCAAAAGGGAGGTTCCACGGCGTTGGTAAAAAGCAATCGGGTTGTGACTGTGGAAACGTAGAGCGTGTCTTGAACAGGAGAAGGCGATGACAGACATGAGACGGATTGACTGGAGCGACATCAACGCAGCGGCGAAAGAGTTGGCCGGCATTTGGCAGCTCATCGACAGGTTCTAGAAGAAGCATAATGCGTGTCCGATGATCTTGCCGGCTCGATGGCTTATTCTTGGACAGTGGCTCTGCCGTGCAGGTATTCCGCAACCAGCGCCCGAAACTCGGCCGCTTTGTCCTGGGTTTCGAAGAAGAAGTCGAGCCGGCCGTGCAATGCCAGGAACTCCTTTGTCGTCCCCGAGACAGCCGAAAAACCGGCCACCTCTACGGCCAAAGCTTTCGCCATGGCGCCGACATTGCGATCAACCTTAGCAATTTGGACAGAAACAGTTGCCATGTCAATGACCTCCGACTCACCGAAAAGGCGTTAAACAGTTCTTTTACCCGTGGCGAACCGAAACATTTGACAAGCCAGACAAGTATGATGCCGCCATCGAGACTGTTCCTAAAGTCTGGAGGTCTGCGGCGGCGAAGCAGTACCGCCACTTGATGAACAGGGCATCGAAGGCACGTTCGTTTGTCCTTGCACTCGATGATCTGGTTGGACGCTGTGCTTACGCCATAACTTAGAGAGATCAGCGGGCTCAGGAGCGATCATCCCCGACTCCTCTAGGCTGTTGCCGATGGTGTAGTCGCACTGACCAACTGGGGCAAGGGCGGCGTCAAAGGCCCTCCCGATAACGAGCGAGCACTACGAGCGTCTCAGTGAATTCCAGTCTTTGCCCAAATGACAAATTACGCACTTGCCGGGTGTCCTCTGTGCGATTACGGAGAAACTGCCATGAACACCCTCGCAGAAAGCATGTTTGCACGTAGCGCAATACACGAAGGTCAGCGTCACTCGGCCAAACTGTTCTTGGCAAATCCGGCACGGCACGATCTTTTTGGGCACCCGAGGAGGTCCTGTTTTGCCCCGGATTTTCTCTTCATCGTTATTGCTTGGGTCATACCAGGAATAATCCGGCTCGAAGTCCTTTGCATCTCCGGGCATGGCAGGATACCTCGTGAAATCGTTTGCTTCAGACTTTTCTAGGTTTCTCTGGAGCCTTGGCAACCGGGAAAGAATTGGCTTGGCAATCGGCTAACCCCGTGGGATAATGCTAACAGCCATCGGCATCGGCCAAAAGCCGACCGCCTATAATGGGCGGAACACTTACGACGCCAAAAGCGTCAGGAGTATTTTTCATGTCCGGCCATTTCTCTCTCAATGGATCTGTTTCGTCGAAGGGAAAAAATGCGCCCCTTGCCGAGCGGGACCGACAGGCAAGCCAAATGCTTTCGACCCGCTACGAAGCACTAAACCAATTGCTTTCGGAAGCCGAGCGACACCTAAGGGGGTTGAAGCCAGTCCATCCGGTCTGGGTCGATTACGAACGTGTTTACCCTCCAGGCGGGGTGGCGTATTGGGAGGTCCTCGGCATTTCCAAGTATGTCGACAGGTGGCGACTCTGCCACGCCTACGATAACGAAATGAACGAAGAAGGTTTCCTCGAAATAAAGCCAATTGTCGAATGTCCAGTTGAAGTTCGAGTCCGAGCGGCAAACGAAGTCCGGCGATTGCACGAAGCGATCATCAAATCCAAGGAAGACTACGTTCCTTGCGTGGACAAGGCGATTGAGGACTTAACCAAAATGTGTGAGGAAATCTAACCAACTTTTGTAAGCCGATGGCAAAAGCCGGCGCAGGGAACGATTCCTTGCGCCGGTTCTTCTTTCGAAAAGCTTGCCGGGCTATATGGCCGCAAGGCCCCTGGTTGGTCACCCATGCCGGCCCCCTGGCGGAATCCATTGGCCAGTTTTCTCCTTCTAACCGGTAGGGCACTTGGGAAATTGCGCCCCTGCGGTCGATGCACTCTTTCACACCAGATGGCACATCGGCTAACGGCCACTGGGTTTGCCAGGTACATCGCTCCGAAAGAAATGAGGAATCACGCCCGATAATTGGAGGCGGAAGTGGCAAAGCAAAAGATAACGGTTTCTTACTCCTGGCAGAGCGACCTGCCCAATCGTACGAACCGGGGGTTTATTGAGAGGGCATTGCAAAAAGCTATCGACTCGCTGAGGAGTGAAGCCAAAGCGGTTCTGGATCCCTGCATGGACCGAGACACCCTCGATGTGCCCGGCACGCCCGACATTCCTTCGACGATCTTCGACAAAATCGATCAGTGCCACATTTTTGTCGGCGACGTATCGATCATAAACCCGAAAGCCGCTGCCGATGACCGGAAAACCCCCAACCCGAACGTGCTCCTTGAACTGGGTTATGCGGCCAAGACCCTCACGTGGGATAACGTGATCTGCGTCTACAACAAAAACTACGGCGAAGTAAAGGACCTACCTTTCGATCTCCAACGTCGCCGGATGTGCATTTATGCTGTTGCCGAGGGTCAAGAAGAGAAGGCGCAGGAACGAGACCGCTTGGCGTCCGTCTTGCGTGAAGCCATCGACTCGATCCTAAGACGACTCGAAAAACAGACCGAAGAGGAAGCCAGTGCCAAGCAGCTGACACCTGAAGGTGCCGCCGCCAAGGTCCACGATTGGCTGGCCGACGATAGCAAGCGAATCCAGCTTCATCAGTTGGTCTCCGGTGAGAAAAATAAGCTTGTGCAGTGGATCGTTGGTCCTGAATTGCCCGTACAGATTGCGGGAAGGCTATCACCCGAGGATTTTAGACATCGATTGAGCAGGTACGAGGAGATGAGCCAAATCCTTGTCTCAATCATGGCGGCTGGCTGTTATTACGATACGCAGGCACACGAAAAGCTTTGGATTGATGCGCTCCAAGGAGTCGCAAATTATTCCAGCGATTTCGCTAGTTTTGCTGGCGAGCAGAGGTTTATCCATCTGCGGCGTTATCCAGCCCTATTGCTTCTTTACTCCGGTGGTATCGCAGCCGTGGCTGGGGGCAACTACGGGACGCTGCTTTCGTTGCTGACAAAGCCGAAGATTTATGATCCCAACGGATCGTGGACCGTGACTGATGCGCTTCATCCGGAGCAAATCCTAGACACGGAGACCTTTAGTTGGATGTTGGGTGGTCAGCGGCGATACTTTACGCCAATGAGCGATCATCTTTTCGAGGTGCTTCGGCTGCCGCTGAAGGCCTATCTTCACAACGACCAGCAATATCATTTGGGTTTTGACAGGTTTGAATATATGCGAGCTTTGTTGGAGTTTGATCGACAAGAGCACAATCCAGCCATTGGCAGATTTAGCTGGCAACGAAGGCCGATGGGCCCGGACATCCGCCAAGAAATCGACGCCGAGGTGAAAAATGAAGGGCCAAACTGGGCACCCTTCCGAGCAGGTTGGTTCGGGGGTCAAATTGATCGATTCGAAGCCGCACGAGCATCTGTGAACAAGAAGGCGGCTGGCATACACTGGTAGTAATTCTGGACCGGAATCTTAGCCTGAATCCAGGCACCTGAATCGTGCAGGCAGATCGGATTGTTCTGGGTAAGAAAACCATGGAAGACGTGAAAGAGGATTACCCCGACACACTCATGTTGGTCGTCGAGAAGGTTGGAGAAAAAATGGGACCGCACGCAGATGCGGTCCCGATTGGCCAGCAGGGGCATTGAAATCGTCCACAGCTTCGCTCCCGTCATCCTGGTTTTGTCACCCGTGTCGGGGGAAGCCCTGGCTTAGGAATTCGTCAAGCCGCCTCCGTTGTTCGAGCTGCGCCAGCCGCAGCCTCTCCCTGGCGAGGTCCACGTAGGGCTGATGCGCTTCCATTCCTAGGTAGCGCCTGGAATTGAGCACGGCCATTCTCAAAGTGGTCCCTGCTCCCGACATGCAGTCAAATACGAGGTCGAAGGGTCGGCTCCATGAGCGTATCAAATCTTCGGCCATCGCCTCGGGCATGATCGCCGGATGCCCGTGGGCAATGCGATCAGATGCCGAAATTCCACACCCGGCAGCGTATTCCCAAAACGAACGTCGCAGGCCAATTGGCCCAACTGTGATGTTCGCCCGATCAAGACGAAGGTTGCCGTCTGCTCTGCGCACATAAAATGTCGCCTTTTTCCCGGCGCACTTGTTCGGGCGATCTCGAATCAGATTGATCGTCCTCGGTTTCCCCTTCGACAGCACAAAGGCGTATTCGGGTGGGTTGGGATAGCGGATGTTCCCACCGGGGCAACGTGTGCCCAGCCTCCCCATGATGAGCGTCTGATGGACTCGGAAACCGATGTCCATGAAGTAGAGCTTCTGCCGGGCGCTGGTTCCGCTCTCGCTGCCCTTGATGACCTGATCGGCAACGACCCAGACGACCACGCCGCCGGGCATGGTGATTCTGTACAAGCCCTCGGCGATAGCCTTGAACTGATCGAAAGTCCAAGGATGACCCCCAAATTTCCGCATGTTATCATACGGAGGACTGGTGAGGGTGAATGGGATGCACTCAGCGGGCAACTGGCGCATCCCCTCCACGCAATCGCAACACAAGATGCGGTTAATCAACTGTGAGTCGATCATGCCGCAACCATCTTTCCACGAATCCGTTCGAAAACTTGAATACCCCTGTCCACTACAAGGCGGCCGTTCTTGGCGGCTGACTCCTTGCTCCAATCGAGGCGTTCCACATCTGGCACAAGATATTCCAGGCGATCCACGATCAAGACTAGCACGGCCACTGTGTCCTCGGTGGAGGCGGTGTTCGCTGAGTCGGCACTCTTTGGAGGTTTGGCAGACTCATCCTCCCACTGGGCGGAGTCATACCCGTCCTCGCCGGTCTGCTCGTGCGCCTCAGGAAGAGATAAGACGCTTGGCTTATCTTCGTTTGTTTCAGAAGTGGCCCTCCCTCCGTGCCCTTGACGAGACGATACGCAGGGCACGGTTTCTGGCTGACCCTTCACCGTTTTCGTGATGCGGTACTTGTTCTTGGCTTGGGTCAGCGTGAGGCCTGCTATGGCCTCTTCAGAGCCGCATCTTTTGAATAGCTCCTCAGCTTCCCATGCGCTTGTGCGGGGGATGTTGTGTTCCTTCAGCCACCGGACCCACCGCCGCTCGGCCTTTAGCTTCTCGTGAGCGACGAGGAGGGCACACCCGGCCCAGAAAGTCTGCACCGTGGATCTTCGGGCGAGCTGAAGCGCCTCGGTCCCCAGCCGGCCAGACTCTGCAAGGCCAACAGTGGCATAATGCGCCAGCTGGTCCAAGTCCCAGCTGTCATCTGGGATAGCTTCACTCTCGATGCGCATGACCGGGTGCTGCGGGTCACCTGCAAGACCACAATTCGCCAAACGCTTCTCACTCTTCTTTTTCGTCATTCGTTTTCCTCCTTATGTTCGGGAGCCGAACAAACCAGAAACGCCATTCGTTGCTTTCATTCTCGATCAGTGGAAGTACGCCTCGGGGCCGGCGAACCCTTCGCCAGGGGCCCAAATCGATGGGCGAGCCGGGGAGGTGCTCTCACCGCCCTGCTCCAAGTGGTTCCAAGCATGTTCATTCGTCCTCAACACGTGCGCAGACCTCCCTCACGCCGATCCTTGCCGGGGCTCCCGTTCAATGCGCACGCCGAACGATCCCGACAAGTCGGTACAAAACGATCCTTGCATTCCTTTGTTGGTAGCTCTACGTAACCGGAATTGCCTGTGTCATACTTCAGGGAAGACGAGGCAGCAGTGGCGTCCTCCAACGAAAAAGGCCGCTCCATCGAGCGGCCCTGTCGTCACACCAAGCTGTCGGGCGAATCCCCTCTTATGCTTTTCAACCCTCTCTCTTATTGCTGCTCGCTCAAAAAATATGGTGCAAATGCGACAGAGATCATGTATCATTTGCGACAATTAGCAAGGTGCCAATCGAGGAGGGGACCGATGGCGAATCAGCGTGCACGAAAGACCCAACGGCGGCAGGAGCTTTCCGACAAGCATGTCGTGATAGGGGACAGCAACCACTCGCAGTCCTTACCCTCGCCCCATCTTGATCGCCTGGAGCACATGCGCTACCTGGATGTGGGGCACGATCCAGAAGTCTTGGCCACGAACCTCCGACTTCTCTTGCAGCAGAAGGGGATGACACGCCGAAAGGTGTGGACTGCCATCGGAGAGCAAAGCCGGGCCTGGTTCGAGCGAGTGGTTAAGAGGGGCCTTTCGAATGTTACCCCCAAGGGGCGAGACCGCCTGGAAAAGGTCGCCAGCTTCTTCGGCCTTTCATACGACGATCTTTGGCGACCTGATCTAATCACCTTCGAAGTTGGACAGCCGAGACAGGAATTTCAAGGCTATAGTGAGAAATTGACCGACCTCCTGCTGAGCGGCAAGCACGAGTACCTGAAGGACTTAATCGATTCCCTTCACCGCAACTTGTGGAAGAATGTGAAGCTGGAGCAGGAGCCGGACCCGGACCCTACGGAGTCGATTCCGCCACCAAGAGAGCGATTCGGTTGGAAGAACAGGTGACCTCCGAACCGGTGCTCTGGTCAGGTTTCCAACTTGTGCACCGAATATTTTTCTACGCTCAGATATATTGTTCCTTTCGATCTGCCAAGTCGCCACGGCTCTGAGTTTTCGAACAGAAAACTAGGGGATGAACCTGAGAATGGCGCTCGTTGAAACCTTCCGCCACAAAACGGGTGTTCCGATCCCTCAGCAGTCGTCTCCGTCGCTATGCCTGCGGCCGGCGCCCGGCTTCGTTCTTCTGATCCCTGGCTCTCTGCTTCAGATTGTCAGTGTCTTTCGCTCATCGCTACTTGAGCTGGCAGCCTTTCACCCAGGCTTGATTCAGGATCTGGAGCAGGTGCCGGAGTTTTGTGTTTGAAAATGGTGCCGATCACGCTGGGCTGGGGCCGTGAGCAGAGGGATTGGGCCCGTGACCGTCCGAAAGCAAGAATTGGCCGGGGCCGCCCTCTTCTTCGACGTGGCAACAAATGCTAGTTTACAAAAGTTGGAAACTTCGACCGCCGAGGAGAGCGACCGCCTTTTGACTGTAAACTAGCTCAGCAGTAGCTTGGCGAGCGGAGAGCGCTTAGGCCCAGGCGAGACGATGGGTCTGGCCGGCCCAGGTTTATCGGGCTCGATCTGTATCAAGCCGAACTCAAGATCGGATAAGACGCAGCATCCCCCAGCCCTCCCACACGCAGGCAGGCGGAGCGACGCCGGCTATCGTTAATAGCGGTACTCGCATGACCCGTCTTGAGCACCCCTCCCTATCACACTGGCAACGCCCAACGGCCAGGTGAGATGCGTTTTAGGAAGTCGTGTATGTGCCATCTGTAGTTATGCGCACCATTGCAGTTTTCTCCGAAAAATCTGATCACTCACAACTATATTTATGGTAGATTACCGCCCTGCACGGGCGTGAGGAGGATCATGAAAGTCTTGCTGAACGAGGCCGGTCGGCCCCACGTGTTTACCATTGTCGATCTCTCGAAGGCGTTGGAGCGATCCATTTCCTCGATCTGGGGCCGAGTGCGCATCTTTAGCACGCTGCCAGCGCCAGAGATAAGGGTCGGGCGACGAGAGTACTACTCGGCCCATGCTTTTGACGAGATCGTAAAGACGGAGCGGGCCCGTCGAGCCAGCAGAGAAATAGTGCGCCGCAACGATGGGCAGCCTAGCTGGCCATCATCTGAGCCCGTGCAGGAGAGCGTAGTGTCATAATACATCGGAAGGCACAATGAGGAGAACGAGAAGGAAGAGGCGAGCAACCATCTACAGTTGGCTTCGAAAGCGCATATCACCAATAGATTATGGCCTGAAGTGCCGGAATCGTCTTACTGGCGAGGTGAGTCCTGTCCACTGCAATCGAAACGAGCAAGTCCTCGACGCCTTCCAGGATGGCAGATGGTTGAGTCGGCTAACCAATGCGAAACTTGATCGGCACTTTAGCGGTGAGGAAACCTATTACTTTGCTGGCAACGGCAGCTTTGAGGCGGAAGAAAGTCTAATCTTAATCGACATCGACTGCCATGCGACCGGCACACTTGCCGGAGCGATAGCCTTCGCCGAGTTCATCCGTACCCACCACTTCCGCAACCTCTACTTCGAAATCAGCACCAATGGCAACGGCGTCCATGCGTATGTGCGGCTCAAGAAATGGCGAACCAGCGCAGGTTTGGTGAACGAGTACTTGAAGGATCGTCTGCAGCCGCACCTTCGTCGTCTCTTGGCTGAAACTGGTTTTGAAGTCGAAAACGTGGAAGTGAAGGCGACTTGTCCGCTCATGACCTGGGGTCAGGGTAAAGGCGAGCTTCTGACCTATAGGAGCGGTCAACTGGCCAAGCTACCTCGGGAATGGAATCGGTTTAACGAGCTAAAACGGACCACCGTCCTTAAGCTCTCGGATCTGCGCCAACTCCCAATCGACGGGCCAGACCGGTCCAGGCCAGTAAGGGCCGGTGATCGGACAGACTGCAATGGACGCTCCACCATCGCAGCCGAGTCCATCGACGGAAGACATTTCCCAGCTAAGGAATTGAAGGAGCTGTCTGGCCGGTACTTGCGAGTGGCAACTTCACTTTTGCAAGGCAGGACACTGCCTACGTCTGGACGAAGCGTGGTTAGAGCGGAAGATCTGGCAGTCTTTCTGATGCTGCTGAAATTCTTTAGCGGAAATATGAATGCTGACGGGTCCTTGCCGATGGCACGGTTCAGGTCGATGTGGAATGCGTTGTTCGAGAGCCGTGACGTGAGCCGCTCTTTCGATCCCAAACGATTTGCGGCCATGAGAAATCTCGTGTCTGATTTGGGGCTGCTCGAATGGGAAGATCAACGGTACACACCTGGAGCCCTCGGCAGTAAAGGTCAATCCTGCTGCTGGCATGCATCGGATGCACTGATGGCGTTGCTGGAGGAAAATGCCAAGAAGCCCATGAAAAAGGAGGAGAAGACAGAAAGAGAGGAGGGAGGAACATCCTTGAGAGGAACACAGTTCCTTATCAATAGATCGTGCCGATTTGCTGAAGCGATCCGACCAGTCTTAACCATCGATCTGAGTCGCCAGACGTATCACCCGGACCAGATGACGGCCCTGGTTGGGGTGTATGCGGCAGCATGACCGCCGCCAAACTCGATTCGGACCGATTAACATCGCCGCCTTGCAAATCCCATTTTGGTTGAAGCGGAGGCTATGCTGTCTGCCGATGCTAGTGCCGCCCTTGGCACCATTGGGTCAAGGGCCAGCCTTCCATGACTTTTCGATTTTCTGTCACAAAACCGCTTTTGAATGCGACGTATCTTTCTCCGAGGCTGGGACCGTGCCAGTTGCTAGTGCTCAGGGCCACGTGGCGTTGAGCGAGCCTACACCGGACAGCCCGACTGCGCCCTCAAGCGGCGAGTTTGCGTTTGAAAACTGCCGATGCACGAGCACACCGAACCCGAAATATGATAGACTCCCGAGCGACGCCTGAAAGGAATCGGCTTGATGCGTTCTACGGGCATAAAATGGAAGAGGAACGGACCGACTGGAAGCTACCACAGTAACGACCTGCGGTTCTTTATCTGTAAGATGTCTCGCCGTGCGTGGGTTTTGGTCGATTTCCAGGGAGGGGTACAACACGGCTACCGCTGCGATCTGCTCCGGACGGCGAAATGGGTAGCCCGCTCGATCTACCTTGGCCAAGACTACCGCAGACCGTTCAGACCTTTGCCAGCCGTTCCTAGCAAACCGGCCGTTGACTGGCTCAAGGAAGGTTTCTAGCCCCGCCCGTAATAGCATCGCCTAATGCCACCAACTGTTCGTCGGGGCGAAGTACATGGCAGGAGGCTGCTCGGTAGACCCAGTGACCGTGCGGACGAGCGATCTGCGAAAGTACCGGAATGAAGGTCGTGAATAGCCAAGATGCTCCAAGTATTGGCGTAAGGCTCGGTGCCTTAGCGACCTTGCGTTTTAATGCTGAAACTTCTCTGCCAATGAATTTACGACCGACTTTTTGAGGACACACTTTTCCAGCTACCGCTCCAGCTCCCATCATTTCTGATTTTTCAGACCCAAAACCCAAAATAATTGCGCAGGGCGCCGGCCATCAGGGCTTCTGCGTTATCATCTTGGCTCACCCATCGGCCGGCCCAGCAGCGGCCCGAGGCAGGCCCACAGTCGCCGTTTTGCCGGGCAGAACCCGCCGGCCATTTCCTGGGCCAAATGCGCAGAAGACTGCGCTTTTCACGGCCAGCCGAATCGGCCCTACTTCGCCTTTGCCTATTGTGCTCCCCATCACACCATCGCTGCAAGAACGACCATCCAGGTTGATTTCGCAAGCTGATTAATCTTGGCGTCCAGGCGAGAACGCAGCTCATGCAGCCTGTCCCCCGTGGCCTGGTCAAGCAACTTCACAACGCTCTGAGCCTCGGTGAAGGTTTGTGAGTTGCCGAAATGGTGGCGGTCAATTGGCCGAGCGAGGGGTTCTAACCTTCCGAGTCTTGTACTCTATACACCGTTGCCCGACTTACTCCTGTCACCTTGGCGACCTCCCCGACGCCTGCACCCTCGGCTAGCATCTCCCGTACCCTTTCCTTCGTGGCAATCGGCAGATAATGTTTCTCAGTGGCTAATGGCGACGATGTAGCGTGAAAGACCGGAGCGTACATTCCGTGCAGCTCCTTGAGGGCAGCGTGCAGCTTGCCCCAGGGTTTGTTCGCATACGCATCTAGCAGGTTGTCTCCAACAAAAGCAGTCCCGTGCGCCAGAACCATGTGGGCCAGTTCTCCGTCATAATGAGAACGAACTGTATTGGTCATTGTGTCCCGTAATGCCCCGAAAGGCAGTCTGCGAAATGCCGGCTCAGACTTCACCGTTCTGTCGAGTAATCGATTCCATTCATTGGCAAACTTGGCTTGAGCGTTCGTACAATTCTCATCGTACCACCTGTTTCCTTTTTCGGTGACAAAGATAAGCGTACTGCCGATCTTCCTTGAGCGCTCAACTCCCCAGCGTACAATCTGTACCGTTTCGGGCCACAAGTACCATTCACCAAATACCTCGGTTTTGGGTCTTATAACCGTTAGGAAACTATCCTGTTCTGTAGACTCAAAACCTACCAGGCGCTTGGCGTAAAGGTGTTTCTCCTCCAAGTGAAATTCGTTAATTTCTAACCTGCCAAGCTCGGCGGCGCCCGAGGCACAATTGAGACCGAGGTAGAGCATCATTCTTTCGAGCGGAGTTGCATGTTTGTTTAGGGTCGCAAGCTCCTCTACTGTCCATACCTCTTTGGTGATGACCGATAGTCTCTTTTCTTCCTGCCGCTTGACAACTCTTCGCTCGATATCACCAAAACCTTTCGGGGTCTCCCATTGGAACTTGTCGGACGCATTCAGCCAGCGAAAGAATCGAAAGAGTTCCTTGATGTTGTGGGAAGCATCTTTCACGCTGATCGGCTTGCCGTAAAAACTCATCGGACGGTTGCGCCAGTGGGTCACCATCGCAGTACACTTTTCCAGGGTGAGGGAGTGAAGAGGTACCTCGGGGTGAGCCTTCAGAAACCGGTCGATACGCTGAAGGCGAAGCTTGCCATAGGCGGTTAGGTTTGACGTGCCTGCCTGAACGTTGTTTGTTCGGGGGTGTTCTTTGTAAGCCTCGAAGGCTTCGTGCAGTGTTCCGGTGATGAGCTTGTCGGGTAAATCGCTAGGCTTCGTCAAAGCACCGAGGGAGAGCATCTGTTGCCGTAATTCGTCGAGTTCCTTCCGCAGACTCGCTTCCAGTGCCGTTTGCCCTGCCTTGTATCGCTCAGGATCGCTTGGAATGACCGCAAGCGAGGGAAGATTCGACCGAACCACGTTGACGGTTTGGGCGTATCCTTCTGGCGGAAGGTTGCCAGGGTCGAACGTGAAACGATGTTGGCCATCGGCAATCTCGGTGGCGAAGCGCAGTGTCATTGCGTCCCATGCGTCAACCCCCGTTGCCTGGCATTTCTCATCGTACAAACGGCGTATCCTGGCTAGCCGCTCCTCGGCTGAACCTCGGTGAGTTCCCAAGTTGAACCGGTGCTGGCGACGGTTGCCCTCGGTATCCTGTTTCCAGCCGACATAGGGTCGATACCTGCCTTGCCGGTCCGGTTTCAAGCCTCGGTTTCTGGTACTCATGGCTAAAAATCTCCGTTTATTGGATTTCGCCAAAGGCTTATCGTACAGAGTTGAGAGCTTATCGGACACGTTATCGTACAGAGAAAAGCGTTTTGCGATTGTTAGGGAAGGTGTGATTTGCTGCAAAGCCAATAAAAAAGCCGACTTGCAGTTTCTGCAAGCCGGCTCTTTAGTGGAGGCGGCGGGAATTGAACCCGCGTCCCGAAGCAGATCAGTGCCCGCTTCTACGTGTGTAGCTTGCCAATTCCGGTTGGCCGAAACCTTGCGGCCTCGCCAACCACGTTCGCCGAATCGGTTCCCGACAAGCAGGGCTCCGATTCAGCTAACCGGTTGTGAAGTCTAGTCGTCACCGCCTCCGGCGCAGACGGTCCCGAAAGACCATCCCAGGTGACAACGAGCCTGATTTAGCGACCAAGCCGGAACCTCTCAGGCGAAGCTCCCGGACATGGGGCCACCGTAATTAGGCAGCCAGTGCAAACTGCGGTTCTGCAGTTAAGTGTGTGATCAGATTTTAACGTGGCCATCTGATCAACCACGACACGCCGCTCAGCACCTCAACATACCCGGTCGATACCAGATCGCCCCCGGAGATGAAGCTG
>Ga0116223_10000811_pt1 | contig 35440 bp, 29 predicted proteins | sample Sb_taG_3_FD_90092 | JGI IMG/M metagenome (GOLD analysis project Ga0116223, IMG submission 90092) | Peat soil microbial communities from Weissenstadt, Germany - Sb_50d_a_PC metaG | ecosystem: Environmental > Terrestrial > Soil > Wetlands > Peat | place: Germany: Weissenstadt | collected 2010-09-21 | reverse complement strand
GCCGATTCCATCTTCAGCAAGTTTCCCGAGGCCGCGTGGCACACGCTGCTCGACCAAGCCGAGCCTCGGCCCTTGGTGAAGTACGAGCCACTGCTTGTTCCGCCCCGCACAAAGATGGGTCTTACAAACTCGCCCTGCGCCTTCGAGCACCACCAACTGGCAACCTATACCTAAATGGGAGGACTAGCGTCTTCGGAGCATTGCAAGCCCCCGCAAGCATCCGAATTGGATAGCTTGATGGCGGCGGAGCATTCGGCCGTGGAACTCCTGCTTTAGCCAGAATTCTGTTACCATTTTGTTACCGTTTTTGGCATACTTTGGCGCGATTGGAGACGAAATCAGGCGAAAGCGTACTAAAGTCTTCGTCGCTCAAGTGGAAGAAAAAGCAAGGATTTCCTCAGTTTTGCCGCTTTTTTGAGTTTGACGCTGGCGAATCCCGGTATCGCTACCAAACGCAGAAAACCCCGATAAAACCGCTCAAACCCATCAACTGTTACCAGTACTGCTGCATACGACGTAAAAGATGGGCTAGGCGCGGGGAGCCTCGGAAAAGTGAAGCGAGGCGTCTGCGGAGAGGCAGCCCAGGTGGCCACCCAATGATCCTGTGCGTTTGCTCCTGCTGCGAGACCTGCCAAGCCGAAACCCAAAATGGACGCCAAAGCGACTGTTCGACGAAGCGATTGTTGCGTCCTCACCTTCTCTCTTCTTTCCTCTCTTGAGCACGCGGTTCAGAAGCGCGGTAAAGTCAATTCGCAAAACACCGTCCTAGAATTCAGTCGAAATGGCGAGCGCCGACCTCTCGATCCCCCTGAGCATCGAGGTCCGCGCTGCGTAGAGGAGCACTCTATTTCGCGTTCGCGGCGTTCTGGGCTGCGACGGCGGCATATTTCTTGCAATTGTCCTGCATGCTGCCGGGGATCTGCGCGCAGCGATTGAAAGCATCCGCCGCTTCCTTGTATTTGGCCAGGTTCTCGAGGTCTGCTCCCAGAATGAAAAAATCGGTCGGGTCGGGCGTTGCTTCATTCTGAGTCGCCGTCTCAAGTTCCTTGGCGGAAGTTTCGTATTGCTCGCGGCGGAAGTAGACCAAGCCAAGGCCGCTGTGCGCGATAGCCATCTCGCCCGTCTTGAACAGGACAAATTGATCATCCGGTAGGCCGGTTGGTTTTATCATTTTGTCCATCACGTCGAGAGCGTGTTTTTCGTACACCTCGGCCCTGTCCAGATTCTTGTCGGCATCGGGCGCGTTAGCGTCAAAGACGCGGGGAATTACCCATCCGCTCAGCGCAAGCAGATGCACATCATCCGGAAACAACGAAAGACCCTTCGCCGAGTAGGTGTAAAAGCTCGGCAAATCCTTCTTGTCATAATAGGTTTGCGAAAGTTCCTCGTAAACTGCTGCGCTGTAGCGGTCCCCCGGATATTTCGCCAGGAAAGCGATGCCGAGGTGAATCTTTTTGTCGCCGTCCGTTTCGCTGGCTTTATGAAACGCCTGATAGGCGGCTTCTTCCTTCGGATCGCCCAGTTGCTGGAGCAGGTACTTCTCGGTCACATCCTGCTGTGCCTGCCGGCCATCCATCGTCGTCAACGAATTGTTCACGGGTCCCGCGGGGCTTGTCCCTCCCTGCGCGTGGGAGATTCCGGAGAACATGGCCGTAGCTGCAAGGAACGCTGCAACGGCAAAAGCCAAATCGTAAGCTGTCTTCTTCATGGCGCAATTTTCCTTTGTTGAACCAGTTTACTCCCCCCGGCAGCGCGCGCTTATTCCCAACCTGTCTTTGAATTGTACGGCATCGTGAAGCCCATGGCTTCGATTTCGTGCATTTTCCCGCCGCTGACTTTGAAAATGTGCGCGGCGGGAAGATCGAACGGCTTGAAATTCATGGGCACCTCGTCCACGCCAGGCACGCCGACGATCTTCAGCGTCTTTTCCTCCATCGGATGGCGGAATTGCGAGAGCCCGAAGACGAGGCCGGTTTCGGGATCGGCAATCCAGACGCGGCGAGGCTCGATGCGCTTAATGTAATCGAAGGTGTGCGTACGCAGTTGAGGCGCGCATCCCATGGCGCCGATGGTTCCCCGTCCCGGCGCGGCGGGCGGAGGATTGCTCGTCGTCTGCATTCCGTTCTCCCGGCGGACGCAATCATCGGCAAATGGCGCATCGTTGGCGTCGGCAGTGACCAGCGCTTCGTAATACGAGGCACCGATTGTCAGCATCTGTTCCCGAGGGACTCGCTGGTCGGGCGGAACCGTGGCGAGCAAGCCCGGGCGCGGCACCACAAGATTCACAAGGCTCGTTGCGCTCAGATTGCGTGCGATCAGGTGCTCAGCTTCCACTATTTGACCGTCGACGATCTTTAGACGAAGACCGATCTCAATCGGCCGATCGTTTTCCAGCATGACGCCCAAGAATCCAATTTGCTGAGCAACGACATCGGGCACATAGATCTTGAAAGTCGTCGGTATGGCCGAGGCCGTCTTCCAAAGCCCTTCGCCCGGCTTCATTGGCACCGTGTTCTCGACGAACTTTACATCCGGTGAAAACTTCACGATCGAGGGATCATGCGCCACGAGGCCGGCCAAATAGATATTCGTGGTCATGATCAGACATGCGCGGTCGCACTGCACCGGGGCAGCTTGCGGCCCGTTTGCAGCTCCGAGCGCACCACTTGAGAGAAGAACAATTACAATTGCTTTCAGTATCGCTTTCAATGGATTCCCCCCTGGCTTCTGCAAAATCACTTCACCGCTTGAAGCGCTGCGAAGTATCTCTTACGGCGTGTGCGCTGCGGCTGCGTCCCCGCCTTGCTGACTCTGCACGATCTTCTGATAGGACGCCTCGGAGCGAGCAACATACGCCTGGTAGCCGGCCGGATCAATAAACGGATTCGGGTCCGCGCCCTTCATCAGCGCGTCGTGCTTTTGCTGCATTTGGAAGAACGCACCATTCGATGCGAGGAAGACATCGCAAGGGAGCGCCTTGACCACGGCAAACGCGTGGTCGAAATCGGCCTTGATGCCCGGATAGGTCGCAGGCGAGTCCGGTCTATCGAAAAGCTTGTTTGTGGGAACCGCGACAACCGAACCGAGGAAAACAACGTTGTACGACTTACCCTTGTCTTCGGTCGTCATGGTCCAAGTGGTCGTGCCCGGCGTGTGGCCCGCAGTCAGATAGGCTTTGAGCGTGACGCCGCCGAGTGCCACAGTGTCGCCATCGTGAATCACGCGATCCACCTTGACGGGCGGGAACAGGTTTTGATCGTGAAACAACACGTCATTATGGCCGCCGCTTTCGAGATATGGGACATCCTGGGCCATCGCGACCAACTGCGCGCCAGTGGCGCTCTTCAATTCGGCAAGGCCGCCGCCGTGGTCGATGTGGGCATGGCTATTGATCAGAATCTTGATGTCCGAGAGCTTGAAGCCGAGCTTCTTGATGTTGTCTTCGATCTGCGGAGCCATATCGGGATAGCCGGTGTCGAGGAGAATGTCGCCCGAAGGCGTGGTGATCACGTAGCAGGCGATGCCAGTTGAGCCAACGTAGTAGATATTGCCGATGATGTGAAACGGCTCAAAGGGGGCTTTCATCGCCGCCGCAGCCGCGGCGGCCCTGTCCGCCGGACTGCCGCCCGGTTGAGCCGGAGGCGCTCCTGACTGCGCCGTAGCGGAGGGCGCCTGCCCCTGAGCCAAGAGCGGGATGCTCGCAGCCATTGCAATGATTAATGCAAGGATGAGACGTGGACGCGAATTCATCGTTCCCCCTTGGGTCTCGGTAGGACGACTGCCCTGTAGAGTCGGTTTCCAAGAAGCTGCGAAAATCAAGCGCTCTTGCCTTTGCCCCAGAGTTCCGCGCTGGCGATCCGCGCGCCCTCGACCAGCGCCTCGAATTTCGCCCACATAACGGACGGGGCCGCGCGCTGGATGAATTCAGCCTGCGCGAAGCCGCAGTCTGTTCCTGCAATTACGTTCTCCCGTCCCACGAGTCGAGCGAATCTCAGAATGCGGTCGGCCACGAGGCGCGGATGTTCCACTGTAATGGTGTGGTGCGTCACAACGCCGGGAATCAAAATCTTTCCCGTCGGCAACTTCCTTGTTTCCCACACACGCCACTCGTGCTCGTGGCGGGGGTTGGCTGCTTCGATCGAGTAGGCACCGGCGTGCACGCTGAGGATGAATCCGACAATCTCCTCGAGCGGAGCGTCTGAGAGATGCGGGACGTGCCAACTGCCAAAGCAGACGTGGTAGCGAACGCGGTCCTCTGGTATACCCTGGAGAGCATGATTGAGGGCTTCGATGCGGAGGCCCGCCCACTGACGGTACTTCTCCGGGCTCTGCTCTACGTAGTGATCGTACATGTTGGCGAGAACTGCGTCGTCGATTTGAACGATCAGTCCGGACTCGTAGATCGCCCGGTATTCTTCGCGAAGGGCGTCTGCGATGGCGTACACATACTCTTTTTCCGTCGGATAGTATTCGTTGACGCCGTCGTACGCCGAGCTGGCGGGCGCCACGACCGGAAGGAAGGCCTCTTCGACGTTGACTGAACGCAGCGCCGCTTTCAGGTTAGCGATGTCGCGGTCGATGCTGCTGTGGTCGCGATATTTGATCGGGCCAACGCACGCTTCCGTGGGCACTCCTTTTGTCATCCACGGAAATTCTGCCGCCATCACCTCGGGAAAGCGGTCGCGGTCTCTTCCGAGCCAGTAGACCGGGCGCAACTGATCGGGTCGGTGCTCAAAGCCGGTGATCCGCTCCAGGATATAGTTCGACCAGCTGGATTTTCCGAATTCGCCGTCATTGACGATGTCAACGCCGACTTTCGCCTGCATCTTTACAATCTCAGCGACCGATTCTCGCAGGCAATCTTCATAGCGCTGCTTGTTCTCCGGTGATTGCTGTGCGGTTTCGGCGAGTTCCCGCAGCTTCTGTGGGCGAACGATGCTGCCGACATGCGTAGTGAGAATTCGATTCTCGCTTCGTTTCATGGGTTAGGTTCTCGATTCTGCCGGGCGCCTAGGAGCGAGATGTCGCCATGGCTGGGGCCACAATGGGTTCCAGAGTGGCAAGAATTTCTTCGCGGCGATCCTCAAACCACGGAGGCAGATGAAGTTTTGTGCCCAACCGATCCGCGGGCTCGTCCTTCTCGAAACCTCCCGGAACGTTGCAGCAGCACTCCACTAGGATTCCACCGGGCGAGCGGACGTACATCGAGTGGAAGTAATAGCGATCTTTGATCTCTGAAGCGTCCGTATAGCCGAGCTCTTCGTAAATTGCCTTTTGCGCTGCCATCGCCTCATCATCGGCGACCCAGAGCGCGATATGGTGAACCGTACCAGCGCCAAACGTCCAACTGCCGGGCGCGCGATCAGGCTCGTGTACAAGGATCAGCGTCTTGTTCGCGCCGCCGCTTCCGATTTCGAAACGGTAGTACGCGCCGTCCACGCCGGTTTTGCGGAAACCCAGAGCCTCGGTCAGGAATTTCTCCTGTTCGTTTACATCGCGCACAGATAACACCGTTCCGTGAAACCCGCGGACAGACTCGCCTTGACCGATCTTGTCGGTAGTCCAGCCAATCCTCGTATCGTCCTTGTCCTCTAAGACCTCAAAAGCCATCCCCGCAGGGTGGTTGAACCGAATAAAGCGCTGTCCGAAACGCTCCTCGATAGGCCCGTGCTCGACCCTATGGCGTTTGAAATGCTCCTGCCAGAAGGGCAACGTGCCTTTGGCCACCGTGTAAGTAATGGACTGCACCTGGCCGGATCCGCGCCGACCCATGAGGCGGCTGTACGGAAACGTAGTCATGATCGAGCCGGGCTCGATGTTCGCATTTGAGTAGTACAGGTGGTAGTGGGGAAACTTACCGTCCATCAGGACCGTTTGTTTGGCCAGACGCTGGCCCACGATTCCAGTAAAGAAATCGACGTCTTCCTGTGCGCCGCCAGCACACGCAGTGATGTGGTGATATCCGGTAGCGGGATAATTCATAGCGCCCTCCTAGCTGGGCGACGACGCGTGACGGGTTCCAAGGGATTCACTGTGAGAAGAACCTGCATTGCGGCCCCACACTTCGTTTGCAACTTCGACGACCAATCGCAGCTTGGCGAACTGTTCGTCTTCGGTGAGGCGATTGCCTTCGGTCGAGCTTGCGAAACCGCATTGTGGGCTGAGCGAGAGCTGGTCGAGGTCGATAAACTTGGCCGCTTCGTCGATGCGACGCTTCAGCATGTCCTTAGATTCGAGCTGAGGAAGCTTGCTCGAGACGAGGCCGAGCACGATCGTCTTGTTTCTTGGCACGAAGCGCAACGGTTGGAAATTGCCTGCACGCGCGGATTCGTATTCAAGGAAATAGGAATCGACGTTGACCTTGTTGAAAAGAACATCCGCAATCGGATCATAGCTTCCCTCGCCGAACCAACCGCTCTGGTTGTTTCCCCGGCACAGGTGCATCGCTAAGTGAAGCGAAGACGGGCGATTGGCGAATGCCCGGTTAATCATTTCCGGATACAGCTCGTTGAGGGCATGTTGAGGATCATCACCGCGGGCCTTCATCATCCCCTGAAACTTTTCGTCGCACAGCGTTGCCATCGGCGGGTCGTCCACTTGCAGATATCTGCAGCCCGCATCGTAGAGCGATCTCATCTCCTTCTGGTACGCGTCGGTGATGTCTGCCCAGAAAAGATCCATATCCGGGTAGGCAGTCTTGCGAATTGCCGCCTCTCCGCACGTGAAATGCAGGATGATCGGCGAAGGGACGGTTACCTTGGGAGTGCGCTTCGTAAGCGAGCTGAGGAACTTGAAATGCTCGGCGTAAATAGGCTTGCGCCACCGCAGCTGCGAAACGACCTGAGTCCACGGGACGGGAATCTTGCGACCCTCGTGGTCGACGAAATAGGCAACCGTGGCTTCCTGGCGAACTTCGACGCCGCCCAATCCTCGGACGAAGAAGTCGGTATAGAAATCCTCGCGGCGGAACTCGCCATCAGTGATGGATTGCAGCCCCGTCTGCTCCTGCTGGGCTACGACCCGTCGGATGGCGGCATCCTCGGCGGACTGTAAATCCTCCGCCGAGATTTTTCCCGCAGCGTGCTCTTGGCGGAGTCTCTTGAGTTCCGCGGGCCGCAGCAGACTGCCCACGTGGTCAGCGCGAAAGGGCGGATTATGCGGGGCTGGCGCTGTCATGGGGGCCTCTTGTGTCACCGATCAGCTAGACTGTTTTCCCAGAAATATCATGATCAGAATGAAAACTTCGCCGCGAACTGAAACTGCCGCGGGTTCAGCATTGTTCTCGGCAGCCCAAAGGTCGCGTTCGGGCTATCCGGAATGAACAGACTCACGGTCCCAAAAATATTTGAGATCGGCGTGACAGCGGTGTTTCCGACTTGAAAAGGGCCCGCAAGGACTGGAGTCTCGCCAGCCAATCCGTTGGGGCATGTAATGCCTCCCCCCGATCCCGCCTGAATGAGGCGGCTGACCGCGTCCCGGTAATGCCGAGGTATAGCCGGGGTTGCTCCGTTGGTGCCACCACAGAAAACGGGCGAGCCGTAAACTGAGGTCACCTCGTCCACATTCGAGCGGTTCAACAGGTTGAAGGCATCCACGCTGACGTCAAGCTTCATCCGCTCCGTGAGCTGGAAATATCGCCCAAGGTGGAAGTCCCAGGAGTACAACGGATCACCGATATACGTGTTCCGCGAGATCATGGTTGAGCAATTGCTTACCGAAGGACAGTTGCTCTTCACCGCTGGGCCGCCCACACGATCCGTTGCGCCGCCCGCCACGTCGTTTAGCGTGTTGTTTCCGTAATACATAGTAAAGGGCCGGCCAGACTGTAAGGTGATGATGCTGCTGAGAGTGAAATGCCGCGTCCACCACATATCTTCGGGTCCCGTCGCCGTGAAATTCGTCACGAGGCGGTGGCGAGCGTCCTGGTTGGAATTGGCGCGCTCGGCCTTGTAATCGAACTGGTTGACCGGCAGGTTGATAAAGGTCGTGAAGTTGCCGTTGTCGATCGTGTGCGAATACGTGTAGTTGGCAGTCAGGTTGAAGTTCTTGATTCGTTCGATAGCCGTCAACATTCCGCCGTGGTAGGCAGCGTTGGCCACGTCGTTGTTGTAGTCCTCGAGTCCGCCGCTCAGCGTCTGCAAGCCTGAATTAAAGACCCCTCCGAACCACGGCCCCAAGCCCGCGAGTGCTGCCGAGCCGGTACCGGGCCCGCTGTCAGCGAGCACCGGTTCACCGGTGCATGGCGACAGCGTTCCGTTCGGGTTAACTAGCCCCGGCACCGCAGCCGCATCAACTGGCCCCGACTTCGTCGTACCCACCGGGCAGGGGATATTGATGTTGTTGCCGCGAACCAGCTTGTGCGCACCTACAAACAGGTAAGTAGCGTTGAGTGCGAAGCCACCGCCGAACTGATGGTCGACCTCAAGGCTGGCCTGCTCGGCATAGGGAGTTCGGGAGTTGTGGTCCATCCCGCCCTCGCCGACGCCGCAAGCACCATCTGAAAAGCACGTTCCGGCCAAAGCAACCGTGCCGGTCGGTAAACCGGAGCCCGTGTACGCGTCGTAGCCGCCCGTCGCTATGACGCTTGCCGCTTTGGCCGCAGCGCCCTGTGAAGCGGGGAATCCGAAAATCTGGTAGCCCTGGACGGACTGACCCAAGTTGGACTGGATATTCGGAAATTCCATGGGAACCACGCCCTCGCTACCACAGAAGGTTTGAACCAACGCACTGGCTTCAGCCAGATGGTTGCCGCACTGGTAGCCCGCCACGATCTTCTGTGTATTCGGTACAAAGAAGAACGTCAGGTTCTGCCGATCGAAGAAGATCCCGAACCCGGCTCGGACCACGGTCTTCCCGTCGGGTGACCAAGCCAGCCCGACCCGTGGCTGCCATTCGTTGAAATCCTTGTTCACGTAAGACGCCAAGCCGCTTTCATAGTCCCATCGCACGCCGTAGTTGATTGTCAGCTTGGGTGTGATCCGCCATTGGTCTTGCACGAATCCGCCCCAGTACCCGTGGTCGATCTGCCGGCTGTACAGGTTGAAAAACTGCTGGGGATAGGCGTTCGCCCAAGTTGTCGTGTTTAGAGTGTTGTTGGTCGACGTCACTGTTGGCGTGCAAAACGGCTGGCAAGCGCCCGCGGTTACCGGTAGAGGAACGCCAGCATAGTCGAATACCACGCCATTATCCTGAGGCACTGGGCAAGACTGCTCCGCCCCCTTGACATCCGCCGGGAATAGTAAAGAGGATATATGCGAGCCAACGGTTCCATTGTAATAATCCGCGAAAACGGCAAGGCATGCCGCCGCATTAGTCCCCCCGGTCGGCACGAGCATTCGGGTCGGTGTGAACCCCGGGAAATTCTCCAGGCTCCAGAGGTAGTTGCCGTCAAATCCGAACTTCCAGATATGGTTACCCTTGACCCATGAGAGCGAATCACCCAGCTCAACTCGGGACTCATACAGCCTGTCGTTGGTTCCGAAGTTGTGCCCAACCTCCAGGTCGTTCAGGATGCTGAAGTCAGGTTGCCCCGTCATACCGGGGAAGTTGTAATGCCGCCGCGCGTACTGCACGAGCACCGTGTTGACCAAGGTCGGCGTTACGATGGTATCCAGCGTACCAACGAGAGATTGGTCGCGGATGAAAAGATCGCGGCCGCCGCTCGGCACGCCGATGCCGCCGCCGTCGAGCGTCTGGCCGACCAGCTCGCCGGAATCGCGCGCATCTTCCGCGTTGTAACGAACCGACAGACGATTGCTCGGGTTGAACTGGTGATCGACTCGCGCGAAGCCGTAATCGTTATTGGAGGTCTTCAGGAAGCCCTTCAGAAATCCGAACGCTGCAGCCTGGCTGATAGTCGAACCCGGCGCGAATCCGCATGCAGCCAGACCCGCCTTAGTGCAACCTTCCGGAGCGAGTCCCATGAGTGCTTTGGCGTCGTCGATAACCTGCAAATTATTGACGAGGTCCGGCGGATAGAGCGGCGAATCTGCGCGCCGCTTGCCTTCGTAGTTGATGAAGAAGAAGGTCTTGTCCTTGCTGATCGGCCCGCCCACCGTGCCGCCGAACTGATTCTGTTGCAATCTGTCCGGCAGGTTTTGCTGCTGAAGTCCCGGCTCCTTCTTCTGTAGCAGGTTGAGCGAATCCAGCGCCTGATTCTGGAAATATTCGTAAGCCGAACCGTGGAAATCGTTCGTCCCGCCTTTGGTCACAATGTTGACGATACCGCCGATCGCCCGGCCGTATTCAGCGCCGAAGCTGTTGTTGACCACGCGAAATTCCTGCACCGACTCCTGCGGCGGCGTCGAGCGCTGAATGCCGCTGGCCGAATTGACGAAATCCGCGCCGTCCACCGTGATCTCATTGCTGAACGACCGCATGCCGCCGAATGAGATCTGCGTCGCTTCGTATTCCGTGAACGTAGTTCCCAGGCTGGTCCGGCTCGTCGCCACGCCGGGGGTCAGGAGTGCAAAATCCGTGAACAGCCGGCCGCTGATAGGCAGCGACCCAATCTGTTGCGAATTGACGATTTGGCTGATTTCCGTCTTGGTGGGTTCAATCGTGGGCGCTTCGGTCGTCACGACAACTCGTGCGCCCTGCGACTCCACCTGCAGGCCGACGTTGATGGTCGCGGCTTGACCGACTGTCAGCACGATCCCCGTCTGCGTGTAGCTGGCGAACCCGGTGTACGACACCTTGAGTTCGTAATTGCCAGGCGTCAGATTCGCGATGAAGTAGAACCCTCGATCGTTCGAGGTCGCTGTGGACGTTGTATTCGTGTTCGTGTTGCGCAAGCTGATCGCCGCGCCAGCGACGGATCCTCCGCTCGCGTCCGTCACGGTACCGTTCAATTGCGCGGCCGCGGCGCCCTGCGCGGAGGCCGAATTGGCACAGCCAATGAAAATCGCGATTCCAAACGCGATTCCAAACGCGATTGCCAAAGCGGAAGTCTTTCTCATCGCCCACCTCGTGGATGTCAAGTGTTCAGTCTGGCGCAGGCGTCCCAATAGCGTGCGGTTATTAGCTCGGTGACGACCCCGCCCAAACCTCTATCTGCAGCGCTACTTACTACGGTCTATCCATCCATGTCAACATTAACTTGTATGCACTGAACTTGCGCCATCCAGATATCTCCTTATTGGAAGTTCTACATGTATTTGTAGCGAGTGTGTATGCATACAATCAATTTGACAGTCCTTGAAAAGGTCAGATATCGTGAGCGGCCGCGAAACTAGAGCTTTTGCCAGTGAGCACTAGAGGCATTCGATCCGCGTCTCCAGGTCTCCGGAGGTCTGCGAAGTACTGCGAGCAGAGCGCGGGCCAGACCATGGGGCCGGTGGCGCGAGGGAGATGTGATCTTTCGTGCGAACGATGGCATTTGCGATTGGCCTCCGCGGGCGGGCGAACGAATTAGTGAACGTCATGCACCGCCGCCAAGAGCACGAGCTTTTGATTGCAGGCACGGGGACTCAGAATTGAAAAAAATCGCTAACCTTACTCGTCGGCCAAAGCACGATCCCGCCCTCCTCTACCGCCATCGGGACGGAATTTATGCCCCCGAGCTGTTAGGCGCAGCCCTAACGGGTCTCGATTTCTTTACCTGGCTTGGGAAATCACCGGCTGACGCGCGAACCATTTGTAAATCCCTCGCGTTGGCGGAACGCCCCGCTGATGTGATGCTCACTCTTTTCTGTGCCATGGGCCTGATTGAAAGGAAGACGAACACTTTCCGGCTGAGTGCGATCGCGAGGGAATTCCTCACTCGTGATTCGCCCTGGTTCGTCGGGCCATACTACGCACCGTTCGCCCACCGCCCCGTCTGCCGCGATCTTCTCGAAGTTCTACGAACCGGCAAGCCCGCCAACTGGGCAGGCCGCAAGGACACGAGGCCTTGGGCGGAGGCACTGGAGGATGACGCGTTTCCCCAGCAATTCACTCAGATGATGGATGCCCGGGGCTTTTATTTGGGACCGAAATTGGCACGTAAGGTTGATTTTGAACCTTTCCGAAATGTGCTCGACATCGCAGGTGGGTCGGGAATCTACGCCTGCTGCCTAGTTGCTGCATATCCGCACTTGAGGGCGACCGTTTTCGAGAGAGCACCCGTTGATCGTGTCGCGCGCAAGTGCATCGCGAGGCGCGGTTGCAGGAAGCGCGTTGCAGTGGCCCAGGGCGATATTTTTTCGACGCCCTTTCCTGATATGTGTGACGTGCATCTTTTTTCAAACGTTTTGCACAACTGGGACATACCTGCAGTAAAGAGTCTCTTACGGAAGTCCTACGCAGCGCTTCCGGACGGCGGAATGGTCCTGATTCACGACGCTCACCTTAATCGTCAAAAGACCGGGCCGCTTCCCGTAGCAGCGCATTCGGTATTCCTGATGGCAATCACTGAAGGCAAATGTTATTCGATTTCTGAAATCGAGGTTTTTCTCAAGGAAGCAGGCTTCTCAGTAATGAAGTATCGCAAGAATGCGTTGCATTACAGTGCCATCACGGCCCGCAAAGTGGGCCGGTAAACCTGCAAAGGAGTTCCTCCGCCCGATATGGCCTTTGTCAGAATTCAGCGGCTTCGGTGGGCACATATCCTTGCATCGCGAGGAATGAAACGCCATGTCGCCAACGAGAAGCTCACATCTTGAATGCTAGGGGGCAACCAAAATCTGGCCGTCGGTTCTTCCGGCCCCGAGAATACGCGCAGACGCACCCGATACGCCCGATTGCTCCAAGCACTTCCACATCGAACGCCATCGGATCGACAGCCCTCCCCTTTATCTTCTCCCTTCACTACCGTGCCTTAGTTGCAAATTCTTCTTCGTTCCTAACGCAACATTGAGGCGAATAAAACCAGTTTCGACCAGCGAGTTCACAATCAGGTGTCTTGCGCTGTTCTTACGTCCTTTTACATCCACTTATCGATCGAAACACTCTTTGAGTAGCTCATATTCGCTACTTGGTAGTATGGGTTGGTCTGGCCGACGACGACAACGACGTTGATCAAAGCCGTGCTGGGCCAGCGCGGAATCAGATCGTCATCCTTGAGCCCCGCAGCTTGCGGTCCCCGTAACGCAGCCCCTCCTGTGATAAGGCTGTCGGAGCAACTCCGAGCAACGATAACAAAGTTCGCCGATTTATCTTCATGGGACCGCCTCTCACCGTGATCCGTACCATCGGTTGCGAATTTGTGAAAGTTCACACCCATTTGTTGACCGATATGCTCCCGCGAAAGCTAAGATTGCCAGCTTGAAAAAAACGCGTTCGTCTCTCCGTCGGCCACTACAACATTGATGCTGGCGCCCGGCCAAGTCATCTTCTCCGCAAATCGGCATCTCACAGAACCCCGCCGCAAGATAAGCGCCAACCAGCTTCGTGTGAATCCAGTTGTACGCTTAATTCAGGTAGATGCATCCACAAGAGCTGATACGGTTTAGGGTCGACTTTTCTCCGCTATGGCAACTTCCAAGTAACGAGCTGTGCTGTCATGTAGTTACAAATCCCCGGAATTTTTGAAAACTGCGACGTATTTTTTAATTGCTGTCTTATTGCATACATTTTTCTGTTGACAAGCGCATGCCGTCAATAGTAAGACACGCCGCATAGGGTGTGTGGTGGAAGGATCCGACGCGCCTGAGTTCAAAGAGATCGCGAGTCAAAAGGGGAGGTGGGGTATGTCAAAGGGCCTTCGTGTACTGAGCTGCGCTCTGCTGTGCCTGTCTGCGGCATTGTTCGTTCTTTCGATCTGTGCGGGGCCGCTGTGGGCGCAAGCCGAAACGGCCACAATCTCAGGCACCGCGACCGACGCGTCTGGCGGCGCTATCGCTGGGGCGAAAGTCGAAGCCACCAACCTTGGAACGAACGCGGTGCAAAGCACCGTCACCGATTCTGCCGGCCGCTACAGGTTGGCCGATCTCCCCGTCGGCACCTACAACCTGCAGGCCTCGAACCCTGGCTTCAAGACTCTCGTGCACTCCGGCGTCGTCCTCTCTGTCGGCGGTTCGATCGTCATCGATTTCTCGCTGCCCGTAGGACAAATCAGCCAGACCGTCAACGTCGAAGCCGAGGTCTCACGCGTCGAGACGGAATCGTCTGAAGTATCCACCCTAATCAGCCCGCAGCAGATGCGCGAGCTGCCGCTCAATGGCCGCAATTTCGAACAGCTCCTCACGCTCGCCCCTGGCGTGTCGACGATAGGCGCGGCGGTCAACGCCGTGACCGGTAGGCTCTACGGAATGATGGACAACTATTCAGTCGCTGGCGCGCGACCCACTGGACAGATGTTTCTGCTGGACAACACGGATATCCGCGACTTCTGGGAGCACGGAACTGGCTCGGGCTATGGCGGCACGTCCCTTGGCGTGGAAGCCATCGGCGAATTCCAGGTGCTGACGAATACGTACTCCGCGCAGTTCGCGGGGAATGGCGCCGTCATCAACGCAACCTCGCGCTCCGGAACCAATGATCTTCATGGCGGCGCGTACGAGTTCTTCCGCAACAACGTTTTGGACGCCCGGGACGTAGTCGATCCATTATCAACTGGCGCTCCGCCGTTCCGAAGAAATCAGTTTGGCGTCGACGTGGGCGGCCCGATCAAGAAAGACAAGCTCTTCTTTTTCGGGAATTGGGAGGGGCTCCGGCAGAGTCTTGCGACGACCACGGATATCTTCCTTCCCGAGCCGTACCTTGTGCAGGGCAAGATCAATTGCGGCAGCGTTGCAGGAGCTGCTGCTGCTCCCATAACTGTTGCGGGCAGTTGCGTTCCCTCAACCGCGGCCAACAGTACGCAGCCGGGGATCTTGATCGGAACCCCTCAGAACAGCTTCTCAGGCCTTGCGGATGCGAATGCAAGAGAGGAGCAAATCGCGGCGCTGTACAGCCTTTGTAAAGGGTGTAGGCAAGTCGCGCCCCAAAGTGCTTCGGGACTCTCCGGCAACACGAGCTGTGTTGCAGCGGGTTGTGATCTGGGCGGATATTACGCAGCTGCGGTCGCACCGCCCCTGGTCGTCAATGAAGACTACATCATGGGACGCGTGGACTACGCGCTCGGGGCGAACGATTCCCTGTTTGGCCGCTATACCATTGACAACGCGAAAATCGGCGACCCGCGCGATCCGATGGAAATCTTCCCGGAAACCGATCACACGCGAAACCAGCTGGTTACCATCACCGAACGGCACGTCTTTTCGGCCACCCTGGTGAACGCGCTGCACGTCGGTTACGTGCGCAACAACGAAAATTCCGCCGCACAACCAGCCCTCACCAATGCCCAGATATCCGCGGCAAATGCATATTCGACGGGGCTGGGCGGTCCTGCGATCACCACCGATCCGCTCCGCTTCGTGGGAACCTATCCCGGCGAACTACCCCGCCAGGACGGCCAGAATTCCGCCTTCAATGGGATCCCTAATATCGGCCCGGATCCGAATCGGCCCGATGAGATCGTCCAGAACAAGTTCAGCGGCGGCGACGACATCGTCTGGACCCATGGCGCCCATAGCCTGAAGCTCGGCGGCGTGGTCACCCGGATTCAAACCCAAAACCTCCAAACGGCATACTCCAACGGCGGCTTGTTTCTAGTTTACGCAACCGTCGATACCGGTTTGCCCAATTCTTTCTACGGTGCTGGCTTCCCCAAATGGTTCTTTGACCGCAATTCCTACGTGGGCCAAGTCTGGCTTGAAGGAGAGCCGCTAGTCGCCTTCGCGGTTCCACAGGGCGAGAACAACGCAACCCGATATTTCCGTGAAATCCTGATCGCTCCGTATATCCAGGATGACTGGAAGATCACCTCGCGCCTGACGCTGAACCTCGGCTTCCGTTACGATTACGACACCAATCCCGTGGGCTGGGCTTTCGGTAATCAGCCGATGACCACTATCGTTAACTCATTTCTTCCACCCCTTGGACCCGAGTTGAATCCCAGCGGCAATGCTTTCACGCCCGTCAAGCACGTCTTTGCGAACAACATCAACGCCGGGAACTTCGGACCTCGCTTCGGATTTGCTTTTGATCCTTTCAAGGATCACAAAACCTCGATCCGTGGAGGCGCCGGCATCTTCTTTGATCCCACGTCGGGCCGCCTCTGGGAGTCCAACTTCATCAACACGGCTCCCTCGGGTTTCTCGGTACCCGCACCGGTGGTCTGTTTCGACCACTCCTGCGACACTCCGGTGCAATTCCCGAATATATGCGGACCCGGACTCCCAGCCCCAGACACGTGCAACGTTCCTGGCGCGACGGGTGAGTTTGCCGGCGTGACCTATCAACCCCACGGCGGCTCCCCCTACCAGATCACGTACAACTTGAACGTGCAGCGCGAGATTGCGCACGGCACAGTCTTGTCGGTCGGCTACGTCGGCTCGGTGTCTCGCCACTTGTGGACGCAGGGGGACATCAATCCTCCGCAGTGCCTTGCGACCGCGGTGTCCACGGCGTTCCCGAACTGTACGCAATTGCCGCAGATTCCAACGGCGCGCCCGACTGCTACAAACGGGACCTATCTTGTGACAAGCGCTTGCCTGATTCCAACCGAGGTGACCTGCTACGGCAGTGGGATGAACATCGCGACCCTCGCCGACGCGCAAGGGGGCACCGTCTCGGCACGCATTAATCCCAACTTCGGATCTATTATTCAGGCTTACAACACGGGGGCATCGTCCTACAGTTCCCTCCAAGTATCGCTCAACCGCCAGTTCGCACATGACCTTGCCGGACAGTTCAACTATACTTGGTCCCACTGCATTGACGACGGTTCTTTCGCGTCATCCCTGGAGGAATTCGCTGCACTCGTCCAGGATCGCTACAACCAGCGGTACGATTACGGAAACTGCACTTTCGACATCCGCCACAACATCAGCGGCAATCTCCTCTACTCCTTGCCTTTCAAGGGGAATCGGCTGGTCGAAGGGTGGCAGATCTCCACGATCGTCGGGATCCACACGGGACTGCCGCTAAACGTCTACAACGGCGCAGCCTTCAACGATCCCGGGGACCTTGGGAGCCAATGGGCCTCAAGAGCAAACTATAGCTTCGCACCCGGATGCAGCCCAAATCACCTCCTCAAGCAGAAATCGTATACCGCCCAGGGGAATCGAGTCGTCCAGTGGTTCGATCCCACGTGCTATGAAGCTCAGGCTCCGGGGTTCCTGGGCAATATCAAGCGAGATAGTCTGCCCGGTCCCGGCACGTTTAATGCGGACCTTTCCATCACCAAGAACACCAAAATCACGGAGCGGTTGAACCTACAGTTCCGCACGGAGTGCTTCAACTGCTTCAACCACTTCAACGTCGGGGGGACGGGAGCGGGGGTACTGGGCGCCATAGATACACCCGCCGCTACTCCTGCCGGGCAGACCACCGCCTCGCAGTCGCCGGTTATCACGCCTCGGCAGATTCAGTTTGCTTTGAAGTTCGACTTCTAGGTTTGCGATCGGCCGAGCCGATGCCCGGAACCCAATCTGGCGTCGGCTCGGTCCGTTTCGCGCGCTGGGTGTCTAAATCATGAAAGCACGACAGGTAATTTTGAGAGCGATCGCCAGGAAGATCACTTGGAATCAGGCGGCGGACGTTCTTGGGATCTCCTACTCAGCCATGGAGCGCTTGCGCCAGCTTTACATTAGGAGAGGCTACGACGGTTTCTGGGTCAGAGCGATTCGTAGACCTCGTCAGAGGCATGTGCCCTTGGAAACCGTTGAGAAGGTTCTCCTCCTGTACCAGGAGAGTTACTCTCACATCAGCCTACGTTCCTTCCACCAAAAATTAAAAGAAGAACATGGCATTGATCTTTCCTACGAGTGGGTGGCGCAAGCCGTAAATGAAGCTGGCTTGATAGCGGATCCATTGCCTGATCAGTCGCATGCTTGTCGCCAGAGTTGAGACCTCCGCCTTCCGCGCGACAGCTGTGCTGAACCAGCCCGAAGTCACAGGGTACGCAAAATCTGGAGACGGCCCTCTCCACGCCACACGAATGCCGATTTCCTGAATTTTGGTAAAATGACACGAGGAGTCGCTAAATTGAGAGCACTGCTGGGCTCGCGATCCGTCACCGCTTTGCTTTTTATCGCACTGATGCTGATAGCCGCATGTGCTCGGCCTTTGATGGCTCAGGTGGCCGGTATCCGTGGCTTCAGCGTTGCCAGTCGTTCAGATACCGTCGCGGACGACGGGAAAGCAACAGCCGGCTCGGATGCCCGCCGCTCTTCTGAGTGCGATCGATCCTGCTTGGAAGGAATGGTTGATCGATATCTCACTGCGATGGTAGCTCACGATCCTTCTCGCGCGCCTCTATCGCCCACAGTCAGGTACGCCCAAGACAATGTGCCCTTAAAAATCGGCAAAGCCTTGTGGGCGACCGCTAGCGGTCTTGGCACCTATCGGCACTACTTCGCCGATCCCGAACGTGGCGACGTCGGCGCAATTGGCGTCGTCTATGAGAATGACGTCGCCGCCATCCTGATTCTCAGACTCAAGATCGAAAACCAACTCATCACAGAAGCCGAACAGTTTGTCGCCCATGATCCGCGCGGGGCCGCCTTGTACGAAAAAATGGCAAAACCCGACCCCGGCTGGCTCACAACGATTCCGCTTGAACGAAGGCAATCGCGTGAGTCTCTTGAGGAAGCTGCTTACATGTATTATCAGGCTCTCGAGAAAAATGACGGCAAGGGTATCTACGCTTTTACCGACGATTGCAATCGCATCGAAGATGCCGTCAAGACGACCAATCAACCCAGGCCGCAGAACTATGGCCATTCTGACTCGGACATCAGCGACTTCACGATGCTAGGGTGCAAAGCCCAATATGAGTTGGGCTTTCTTGGCTTCACGACTGGATGCCGCGACCGGAGATATTTGGTAGTCGATGTGGAACGAGGTGCCGTTCTCGCCTCTGCGTATCTTGATTTCGATGGGACTGTAACGGAAATGCATTTGACCGACGGCCGCGTCTGGAAAGTTCCGCCGTACTTCATGACACCGCGCACAAACCAGTCAAACGAGGCCTATAGGATCGAAAATGGGAGCATTCGATTAATAGAAATGACTATGTATGAAGTTCCGTTCAATGCTCGCCCTGCCTTTGACAAATAGACGCCCGGAGACCCTCATGCCGAAGACCCTTCCACATCGTGCTCTTCTCGCAATCCTGTTTGTTGCGATCTCTGGCATCGCGCTCGCTGTCGCGGTGTCTGCCGGTGATGGGAAATCATCGGTTCTACAAGCGCCCCCATCACCCCCTGCCCGCTCGTCCCCATGCAATCGAGATTGCCTAAGGAGTTTCGTCGATAAGTATTTCGATGCCTTGAGTTCACGCTGTCCTTGCAGCATTGCGTTGGCTCCCGGGGTTAAGTACACCGAAAACGGGCAGCTGGTAAAGCCCGGTGAAGGCATTTGGAAGACTTTCACGGGGCGTGGCAAATATCGGGTGTATCTGGCGGACCCAGCAAACGGTGAAGCAGGGTATTACGGTGATTTCAGCGAATTCAAAGGCACCCTTTTCGGCGTGATGGCACTGAGGCTCAAGGTGCAAGATCAGCGAATCGTCGAAGTGGAGGCGATTGTGGCCCGTGAGCAGTTGAGACCTGGATCAGGCGGTTTGGGTGCAAATACTGCCGGCGTCATGACTCCCAGAATGATCGATGAATTGAAACCCAGCGGTTTTGTATCGCCCGATACCCTCTTTAGTACATCCGATGCTGCCAAACGGACGACGCGGGAGCAACTGATTGCAACAACGGATCGGTATTTCGAAGGATTCAACGAGACCAGAGGTTCGATCGTACCATTCGCCGAACGGTGCTCTCGTCGAGAGAATGGGATCGCCGCCACCGATAATCCCGACGGTCCTGCCGTGGATCCGGCGCAGCCTTCATTTCGAGTTTTCAGTCAGAGTTGCCGGCAAGAGCTCGAAACTGGATTTTTCAGCGCGCTTATGAAAGTCCGTGATGTGCGTCAACTGGTCGTCGACGCAGAGCATGGCTTGGTGCTGAACCTGGCACTCTTTGACAATGAGGGTGATGTGAAATCCGTCTCGGTACCCGGAGTCGGCGGAGTCAGCGTACCGTCCGAGTTTCTTCGGCCAATCACTTATCTTGTTCCCCAATTGTTCAAGATTGAGAATGGCAAGATTCGAAAGATCGAAGGATTGGCATGGCCCGTCCCTTACGGTATGAGTTCGGGCTGGGACAAGTAGAAGTATCTCCTTGCATGGATGGCGAAGTGCGCCCCAGAGTCTTCGGGTTTCGCGAACCCGCTTGCTTGCCTGCTTCACGTTGCATGTAGTTGGCAGACGTCCATCATAGGCGGAGCGCCATCAATTGGTACGAATGGCGCGAGGCAGAAATCATTGCAAATCGAGATTCGCGTCCGTTTCTATTCGCTGGAATTATATGGCCGTAAATTTATTTGCATGCAGTGGATAATATAGTGTATACATCACTGAATTTGGCGCTCCCCTAGAACTGCTGGGAGGCCGACTTGCTGCCCGGAGGTTGGTCTACCACCCCCTTCCTCCGGGTGGCTTTTATTCAATGAACAATCTGGGCCCTCCTCCGCCGGCACTCGGACCCCACATTGTATGCATTGCGTGACAAGATACGCGCTTGGTCCTGCTATGCGCGGCTATATTCGCCCGCCAGTGAGCAATTCGATCGGGAATCGTCGGCGGTGAAAGTTCATGACGACCGGGGACACAAAAACCTGCTCGGCGGAAAGTTGGAAGTATGCTGCGAGACGCGCATCATCCTACGAGGTCTTTTTGCCGACTCCGACTCGCTAGGATGGTTCAGACGCTCGGGCAGATTCCGGTGACGCGCATCGTAAGGAGACCCTGTAGGCATGCAAACTGAACCGATCATGGACGTCGCCCATTTGGGCCATTTGGAATTGCTGACTCCGAAGCCGGAGGAGAGCTTGCAATTTTTCGTCAACATCATGGGAATGACCGAGAGCGGCCGGGAAGGCGACTCCGTTTACCTCCGTGCCTATGACGACTACGAGCGCCATTCGTTGAAGCTCACCGCATCGAAACTGCCCGGTCTTGGCCATGTGGCCTATCGAACCCGGAGCCCGCAAGCGCTCGAGCGGCGCGTGGCGGCATTAAAAGGCTCGGGATTCGACATCGGCTGGAACGATGGCGACCTCGCGCATGGCCCGGCGTTTGTGTGCCAGGATCCGGACGGCCACAAGATCGAGCTGTACTACGAAACGCAGTGGTACGAGCCGCCGCCTGAGTTGCGCCCGGCCCTAAAGAATCAAGCGCAGCGCTTTCCCGCGCGCGGCATCAACGTGCGCCGCCTCGATCATTGGAATGGGCTGGCCGTGGATATCGAAGGCAACCGCGCGTTTTTCGAGAAATATTTGGGCTTCCGGTTGACCGAGCAGATCGTGCTGGACAACGGCACGGAAGCCGCCATGTGGATGACCTGCACGAACAAGAGCTACGACTTCGCCTATTCGCGCGACCACACCGGAGTCAGGGGTCGTTTTCATCACATCACCTACGCGGTCAATAGCCGCGAAGAGGTGCTGATCGCCGCGGATATCTGCCTCGAGAACGGCGTCTACATCGAAACCGGCCCGCACAAGCACGCCATCCAGCAGACCTTCTTCTTGTACGTGTACGAACCCGGCGGCAACCGCGTGGAAATCGCCAACGCCGGAGCGCGCTTGATTCTGGCGCCGGACTGGAAGCCGATTCGCTGGACCGAAGCCGAACGCAAGAAAGGCCAGGCCTGGGGCCTCAAGACGATCGATTCGTTCCACACCTACGGCACACCACCAGTGCAAATCGTCACAAAGAAATGAACGAAGTGAAGTAAGGACGCGCGGGTCCAAAAGCCGTACCCGTCGTAACTACCCCACGCTGCCACATCCTGGGGGCGTAAACCGCCGAAATCGAGCGCGCTCGCTGTCTCAAGTCACGATGGCTACACGCGCACATCAGCGACCAAGTAACTACTCCCAGGCGCCGATCGGCGAAGCCCAGTTCTTTCCATGCATCTGAGTCGAGACTGGTACCGAGGGACCCCAGAGACATTGCTTGCATTAGGTAGAGTTGATAACATCCGCATGATCGTCGGGCATGCGGAATGATCCACTTGCGGGGGCAAGGGAACGATTCCACGCTTTTCAGCGAGCTCGGCAAGATTGGCGTGCAAATGGCCGGTAAGAATTCACGAGTAATCGTAAAAATTCGCGAGATGATCTTGCATGGAGAACTCCTGCCAGGTCAGCGCGTGAGAGAGGTGGAGTTGGCCAGTACCCTCGGAGTTTCGCGAACTCCCGTTCGCGAAGCCCTGCCCATGCTGGCGCAAGAAGGCATCCTCGTCCAACTGGATACGCGCGGGTTCGTGGTACGCGAATTCACGCCCAAAGAGATCATGGATGCCATCGATGTTCGGGGTGTGCTGGAAGGACTCGCGGCGCGCACACTGGCCGAACAGGGACCTCCGCGCCGGCTGATGCAGTCGCTCCATGACTGTCTTCATGAAGGCGACGAGATTTTTGCTAAGCGGCACCTCGTCGAATCCGACGAAGACTCCTACGGCGAGATGAACAAACAATTTCATTCGCTGATCGTCCAAGGAGCAGGCAGTAAGGTAATTGCCGACGCGATCGAACGCAATAACGGCATCCCGTTTGCTGCAGCTCACGCGATCGCCTTTGACAGGGTAGACCTCCAATACATGTACGACTTCCTGTGGTATGCGCATCGTCAGCATCATGCGATCGTTCAGGCGCTCGAAACTGGCGAGGGAGAGAGGGTCGCGGCGCTGATGTTCGAACACGCGTACGGAACGAAAGCCAGTATCAACATGGGGCGAAAGACCTGGAGATCCGATACCGACAATGGCGGGCCCTCCCCTTTAGAGCGAGGGCCCGAAAGCGTTCAACAAAGCTGACCGAACGGTCCGAGACTCAATCGGGGGAAACGATTGCCCGGAACCGTGCAAAAGCATCCCGAGAAAAGCCTGCCTTCGAATTCGTCGTCGTAGAAGATGATTGTCGCGCAAAACCACGACGCCAGCACGGACACTTCGTCGGCGCTGTTACCGGGAACTCGCGTCTCCTCTCGCAGGATTGGCGGCACAACCATCTAGGATGAGTCGCTCGGAACTGGGTTCGCACACGTTGAGTATGTCAGGACGATTGCTTCCAATTTAGAGGCTCCAGTCTTCGCGCTTGGCAGAGATCACGCTCTGCGCCCCCAGTTTCTAGCGGATGTAGATGTGATTCTTCTCGCTGTCGAATTCGGCGTCGCCCAGCACCAGAGCGATGCATGTTTGCTCGGGAGCGGTTTGGACGACCGTAGGCAACACGTGCCGAACGGATCCATCAATCTCGGTGGACAGTTTCCGCAGCGAAAATGCGGCGTAACACATCCTTCTGTATTTTGCCGGAAGCAGTGCGAGGGATGGCATCGACGAAGCGAACCCATGTGGGGAGCTTGAAGCGGGCGAGTCGGCTAGCGCAGTGATCTAGGATCTGCTCGGCCATAACCGTCGCGCCCGGTTGAAGAACCACATAAGCACAGGCACACTCTCCCCACCGTTCGTTTGGCACTCCAATGACGGCTGCCTCGGCCACACCCGCCAGAGTCAGGATGCTTGCCTCCACTTCCGCGGGATATACGTTCTCTCCACCGGTGATGTACATGTCCTTCAGGCGGTCAACGACTTCGTAGAAACCGTCGTCTCGTCGCGCAACGTCTCCGGTCCTAAACCATCCGTCGACAAAGGCCCGGTTGGTAGCTTCAGGCTGGTTCCAATATCCGGGGCTGACACCGGGACCGCGAAGCCACATTTCGCCGGGTTCGCCGGGTCCGACATCTTGGCCGTCGGCGGCAACCAAGCGGATCTCAACTGCGGGTGCCGGCAAGCCTACGGAGCGAGGCTTCCGGCGGATGATCTCGAGATCGAGAGGCATGCAAGTAACCGTTCCTGCCTCACTCATGCCGAACCCGTCGGCGATTGGTACGCGAGCGTCGAGAAATCTTGCCGCCAGACTCTCGGGGAGTGGCGCCCCGCCCAAGAAGAGTCCTTTCAGTCGTGACAAGTCGCTCGCGGGGAATGATGGATCGTCGATCAACGCCTGAGCCATCTGCGGCACACAGAAATAATGAGTGACACCGGGTTGCGGATCGGAAATTCGCTGGAGTGTCGCCGAAGGCGTGAACCGATCAGAAATCGCCAATGTGGCGCCTGCGTAGAAAGAGCTTCGCACAAGACCGAACAGGCCGATGACATGAAACATAGGGGCGTCGCACAGCATGACGGAATCCGGGCCAACCTGGCCGACGATGGAGTGGTTGAAGCTGCCGAAGAATATGTTCTTGCGGGTCACAATGACACCCTTCGGCTTACCGGTTGTTCCCGAGGTATAGAGGAACGTACAAGGCGCGTCCAGCGCAGCAAACCGACTGGCGACAGCCTCCGCTGCGCTGACTGCTGATCGAAACTCGTTGCTGCCGGGCGAGATCTTGAAGGTAACTAGCGAAGGAAGGCCGGAAGCGGCTTCCGTCGCCGCGCGGCCGAATTCCTCGTCGTAAACAAATAGCTGCGGACCAGCGTCCTCCAACAGAGTCTTGAGTTCAGGACCAGCGAGACGCCAGTTGAGGGGCACGAAGATCGCACCTGTCCGTTCACAGGCGTAGTGCAGCAGTACAAGATCGATGCCATTGCGAGCCAGTATGGCAACCCGTATACCCAAGGGCTTGCCCAGCACCTTGACCAGCAAACCGGCGCACTTTGCAATCTGCCGATCCAGGTCACGATACGTGAGATGCTCGCCCGTCCTAAATTCGAGGCACGCGGCTCGGTTAGGCCGAACACCGGCGTGATATTGAATGGGATCCTTGTCGAACCATGCGGGAGTGTTTGACATCGTCGTGTCTGCTTCCATGGAATTTACTCTCTGCCTTTGCAGTTTCGCATCCCGGTTGGATGCTGTCGGTGTATGAATGCTGCTGCCGCACCGCTGCCGCCGACATCACATCACGAAATACCGGGCAATGATCTCCGGGGGATCTGATGCAAGTCAGCGAGTCTCGCGGCGCCTGGCCTGCCGAATCGTCCAAACCTATTTTCCGGCTGGCGTACGTCTATAATGCCCAAGGCCTGGTCGGAAACTCTTGTCATCAAGGAATTGTTTCAGGCCCTCTTGGCGCGCTTGCCCCTCGATCAGCCAGAGTTGTTCCTGCTTGGAAGTCAGATAATCCTCTGAAGTTTCCCAAGGGAGATCGCGCGTTCTCTTGAAGGCATCTTTGGCCGCCTTCAGCACGGCGGGATTTTTCTGCAAGAGAAGGTCAGCCAGTTCGCGGGTACGATGACGCAACCGCGCCCTCGGCACCGCTTCGTTGACGAGCCCCATCTCGGCTGCTTTGCGACCGTCGAATGTCAAACCGGTCATGATGTAATAGAGTGCGTCGCGGTGTCGCATCGTTTCAGCTACGGCTCGGGTCACATTGCCGGCTGGGATAATGCCCCAGTTGATTTCGGACAAGCCGAATTGCGCTTCCTCCGCAGCGATGGCAAGGTCACAGGACACCAACGGTGTGAACGCTCCGCCGAAGCACCAGCCGTTCACCATCGCAATCGTCGGCTTTTCAAAGTATCTCAGCCGGCGCCACTGCCATTCGTAGGCTGCTCGCCGGGCCTTCTGCGTCACGATGCGCGGCTTGCCCTCCATCTCCCGGAAATACTCCTTGAGATCCATGCCCGCTGAGAATGCTTCTCCTTCTCCTGTCAGAATCAATACGCCGCAACGGTCATCGGCCTCGAGTTCATCCAGGACTTCCAGCATCCGTGAATTCAATGCGGGATTTATCGCGTTCCGCTTTTCCGGACGATTCAGAGTGACCCACGCCACTCCTTTGTCGAATTCGATCCGAACCACTTCTTTACCCGCCTTCGTCGTACTTGATGCCATAGGTTCATTCTCCGAATTGGTCTGTGGGCCTTAAGGATAGAGCCTCCCAGGTCCGGTAATACTTTTTAGCGTGGGGCGCGCTACTGACGACCGCGAGCGTGCCTATCGCTATTGAACCAAGCAGCGAATTGCGAGGTCAAGGTCCTGGAATCCTTGCATCCGCCATAACGCGCGCCCACTATGCCGTGAGTTCCAAGCCCGTAATGCGAATACCGCTGTGGTGCACGCGGTAGCGGCGGTTCACTGAGATCAGTACGGCTGTAATGGCCTCGACTATGCGGGACATTTCCAACGGGCCAGCATCAATCGGGCGCAAGCCAGGGATCAACTTCACCAGCGGGAAAAGGGTTTGTTTGGCCGCCTCGTCGTCTCCGCATACGAGGATGTCGCATTCAGGCGTTACCGACAGGTTTTGTAAAGCTTCAGCCGATACGTTGTGGAAGGCCGCCAACACAGGCGTCGTGACTGGCACGAACTCGCGAGCCTGCGCAGCGGCGGATCCTTGCCAAACCCCTAGCATCCGTGTTGGCTTGCCGCCCAACGCCGCAGCCAGGGGAACCGTTGTGTCCACCAAAATGGCACGTTCGAGGGAACCTCGGATGCTCTTTAAAATGGCGACTTGGGCCGAGATAGGAACGGCCAACACCACCACCGAAGCCTGTGCGGCGGCCTGTGCGTTCTCGAGCCCACTGATTGAAAGTCCCGCCGACTGAGTTGGCGCGTGAGCGTTGAGCGTTTCCTGTATACGCCGCGCCGCTTCCTTTGCCTTGCTTTCATCGCGGGAGCCAATAGTGACCCGCACTCCCGCCCGCGCCCATCGCAAGGCGAGGCCGAATCCCAAGTCGCCGGTTCCGCCGATAATGGCAATCCTTTCTTCGCCCATAGCTCCTCCGCAACATAAGTTTTGAGATCTCAAATCTAATTCCGAACTCCCCCATGGGGCTCCGATCCTGGAAGTCGCAAGATCATTGAGACGCCCGCTATCAGGGGGACGGGATCGCGATGGCATAATGGCAATGAATCACGTCAGTCCTGAAAAAACTCAGTTGTTTCTCTCAAAAGAATTTCCAACTGGTCGTGGTGCACCCAGTGCCCTGCGTTTGACACTTTCACGAGCCGGCAATTCCTAATCGCCTTCATCCGTGGGTCCGACTCCGGCACGGGCAAATAACTCTCCAGACCGCAGAACAACAGCGTTGGACAACTGATGTTCCCAAATATCTCCACACAGTCCGCGATGTCGAATCCGTGAGGAGCCAGTACCCGCATGTAATGGTCGAACTTCCACACGAGCGATCCGTCCGGCTCCCAGTTCGTGCCGTGGAGCGTCAGGTGTCGCGCGACTTCCTCCGACAAGCGGGGGTTCGCCTCTTTCATTCGGGCCATGGCGGCGTCGAGATTCGGGTAACACTTGGAGCGGCGCTTTTCCACGTCGCGCACGGCTTCAATCCAATAAAGCAACCGATCCCTGGGCGACCCTTGCAAGCGGCGCTCTCGCGGCACAATAAAACCCTCGATTGATACTGCCCTGCACACACGGTCTGGGTACAGTCCAGCGTAGTGAAGCACAACACTTCCGCCGAGGGAGTGACCCATCAGCCGGATAGGGAAGTTATCGATAATGTCAAGAAGCGCCGAAAGATCGAGAATGTGTTCGGCAACGCTGTAGATCGCCCCGGGCGCCCAGGCGCTATTGCCGTGGCCCCGCAAATCGAGCGCGTAAACGTGGTAGCGCTCGCGCAGCGACCGCGCCACCCAATCCCAACTGCGTGCGTGATCGAGCCCGCCGTGGACGAGGACAAGAGGGGGCTTCCCGTCCTGCCCGTAGTCCCAGAACTGGAGCTTCAAACGGTCGGAATAGAAGAAGTGCGAAATTGGCTCCATTGTGCTCTAGAGAATCTTCACCCCTAGCCAAGAGTAGAAACGACAATTTGTGCCTGGCCTAATTGGCAGTACGTCCATTGCGTATGACAACGCTTATTGTACAGAACCCACTTGGCTCGCTTCGTTTCGGATGCTAGTCTGTGCGCCGTTGAATTGATCGAACGTGTCAAATACTGAAGCACATCGCAAACCGACTCCTTTCCCAATGCAGATTATTCCGTTGATGGGGCTGCCCGAAGTTGCGCCCGGTGACGATCTCGCACGGCTCCTGGTTGAAGCAGCCCAACGGCAACGACTCGTTCTCAAGCAAGGAGACGTCTTCGTAGTGGCACAGAAGGTTGTGTCCAAGGCAGAAGGAAGAATCGTGCGTCTCGACTCGATCAAACCTTCCGAGCAAGCGGAACAGTGGGCCTCTGAATACCAAAAGGATCCTCGTGCGATCGAAGTTGTGTTGAGGGAAGCAAGCAGCATCGTGCGGATGGAGCGCGGCGTGATCATCGCCAAAACGAGGCACGGCTTCGTCTGTGCCAATGCCGGCGTGGATGTCTCGAACGTTCCAGGGGGAACGGCGTTGTTGTTGCCGGAGGATCCGGACCGCTCCGCGTGCACGCTTCAGGAACAACTCGCGCGAGCATTTGGCGTTCATGTGGCCGTCATCATTTCCGATACATTTGGCCGCCCGTGGCGGGAGGGCTTGGTCAACGTCGCGCTGGGTGTCGCGGGAATGATGCCATTGGTCGATTATCGGGGGCAACGCGACACGCACGGGAAGATGCTTCAAGCGACTGTGATTGCGCTGGCCGATGAACTCGCTGCTGCTGGCGGACTTGTCATGGGCAAGCTGAACCGCGTCCCGGCAGCGGTTCTCCAGGGCTTGGCGATGTCGCAGGGAAGGGGAAGCGGACGCGACCTTATTCGGCCGGCGGAGAGAGACTTGTTTCGGTAGTGGTTTACATCCCCAAGAGGTCATAACAGCTACGCCCCAATACCGAGAAGGTCAATGAGACCCTCTCTACCCGACCGCGATGGGTGACGGCTGCAGGTCTGTGGAAACAGTTTCATCTCGCACCGCAGCAAAGTACCCAAGTGATCCGCCCGATCCCAAAGTCATGAGCTTGTTGAGACATCAGCAGTGCCGCCATCTTGAGAGCTGGACAGTTCGTGATAAACGGGAGGCTGGCCAGGATCTTGAACGACCTCTCCCGACGATAAGAACTGCAGACCAGCATCGATCTCGCGAGCGGCTGCCTGCACAAGTGCAGAGATATTGGCGATGAAGTGGGGAGTCGCCTCATCGTCTGGAATGGCCATAGTGATGCTACCGATCACGTTCCGGTCTGGGCCAAATACAGGTGCCGCTATACCTACGCGGCCGCTGTCAACTTCGCCTCGGGTAATATGAACGCCACATCTCCGGATGCGGCGCAGATTGAGCTTTATCGTTTCCCAGTCGGAGCCCAGCCCTCCTGCAGCGATTTCGTCAGGGTACTTCTCGAAAAACCATCGCGCTGTTCTCGAGGGAAGATTAGCAAAAATGACCTTGGATGATGCGCCGCGAAACATCGGCATCGGTCGGCCGCGCTCATAGCCGACGGTATTTTCAGGAAGAACTCTGGCCTCTTGGTGCACGCACATGACGCGATTCCGATAAATTCGGCACAAGAGAGCGACGCCCGCGCTGCCTGAGCGAGTAACTAGACGCTGCATGGCAGGCCGCCCGACCTTAATCAACGGGTCGGTCAACCTAATCTTGCGATCATTCTCAATGACTGCGGGCCCCAGAACATATTTGCCGCTTGGAGACGAGTCGAGAAGACCGACCTTGGACAAGTCTCTGAAGTATCTGTAGGCCGTGCTAACGGAGACACCGATTTCTTTAGCTGCCTCCTCCACGGTCCATTCAGACTTTTCAATCGTGAAAAGGCTCAGGACAGCCAGTAGTCGGTTCGCCGTAGTCACCTATTTCCTCTCTCGCGTGGGCTGTTCCTCGACTTTGTATGCTCGCTCAGAGCTGGCGTGCCTGAGCCTGCCGCCACTATTGTGGCCGCTGGTCACGAAGTCGAAGCTATTTCCAAGAATCGCCTATTTTAGAGGCCATGTCTATAGAAATTATCTCATGGCGGGTTCTATGCATTAACATAGCAGCGTCATTCTCATTCTGTGATAATTATGGACTAGTTTGTTCTTGACGATCAGCGATTCTGCTTGGTAAACTCTGCCCTGTCCCGGCAGCGCGCCGATCGACGATCTGGCTGCACCGACAGACAGGCGGGTACCTCGGGTATGGTTGACAAAGTCAAATCAGTTTCCGAAGTCGTTCACACGATTCCTTCGGGAAGCCACATTGCGTTAGGCGGCTTCGCGATTGCCCGCAATCTAATTGCAGTTGTCCACGAATTGATTCGGCAGCAGAAGCGGGACCTGACGGTCTCCCAGGGAGTTGTGGGACTCGATACAGACTTACTAGTCGGGGCTGGTCTCGTAAGGCACTTGATCATGGGTGGAGGGTCGCTGGACCGATTTGGCCCCGCCCACTGCGTGAACCGCGCGCGCGAAACAAAGTCGCTACACTGCGAAGACTACACCAGCCTTTCAGTTTGCTTTCGCTACTTGGCAGGAGCGCTGGGTCTCTCTTTCATTCCCATCAAGTCGTTGCTTGCTTCCGAGATCTTGGAGCGTTTAGAGGCGGGGCCGGGCGCCGAAAATGTGAAGCGATCAAAGTGTCCCTTCACCGGGGAGGAGTACGTCTTGTTGAGGGCGCTTACGCCGGACGTGTCCTTCGTTCATGTGCAGATTGCGGACCGCGAGGGAAATTGTCAGATCAACGGACCTCGCTGGGAGAATGAGGAGCAAGCTAAGGCGGGGCGCCGGTTGGTTGTAGTAGCGGAGGAGATTGTTCCCACCGAGTATATCCAGCGCTCGCCTGAGAGGACAATCATACCGGGACACCGAGTGGAGGCGGTCATTCATCAACCGTTTGGTGCGTTGCCAACCGCTGTTTTTGGCTGTTACGACTACGATGCCGATCATTTGCGCCTGTACGTAGAACACGCAAAGGAACCGGAGCGCTTCAAGGAGTATTTGAAGGCCTTCGTTTTCGGTTGCCGCGACCATTGGGAATACCTGGAAAAGCTCGGAGGATTGAGGCGGATGGAAGAATTAAGGGCCGATCCCATCCTAGGATACTGAGCGGAAGAGTGAAGCGCAGAGAAGTAAAGGATCCATTCGATGCAGGTGACTGAAGGAACGAAGAGCAGAAATAGACTGCCCGATATCCGAGCCACCGAGATTATGGCGGCTGCCGGAGCGAGAGAACTCCGCGACGGTGAGGTCATCATCGTCGGGCTCGGATTGCCCGAAGTGGCCACCGTGCTTGCCAAGCGCACGCACGCGCCGCGACTTGCCGCTCTTCTTGAGGTTGGAGTGATGAATCCGGCTCCAAGAGACACGCCGGTGGGATTGGCCGATTCCCGGATATTTTACCGAGCCACGTGCTGGAGCGGCTTTCTGGATGTGATGGGCATGAACCTGCATCGAGGTGTGGTTGACGCGGGGTTTTTAGGGGCTTTAGAGCTTGACCGCTACGGCAACGTCAATACCACGCTTTTGAAGCAGGAGTCCGGCAAGATCCGCTATGTGAACGGCAGCGCCGGGGGAAACGATGTCGCCTCGCTGGCCAAACGTGTAATCGTGATCATGCGGCACGAGAAACGAAAACTTCCTCTAGCCGTGGCCTACCTGACTAGTCCTGGCTTTGTGGGCGGGCGCAGCCGGGAGGAGTTGAATTTGCGCGGAGGCGGTCCGAGCCGCGTGATTACCGACATGGCTGTTCTCGGATTTGACGCGAAGACACATGCAGTGTCGTTGCTCTCGTTGCATCCGGGGATTCGACTGGAAGAGTTAGTAGAAAATACGGGATTCCCGTTGCACATCCCGAACGACATTCCAACGACGCCACTTCCCAGTGCCGAGGAGTTGCGCTTGTTGCGAGAGGAAATCGACCCGAAAGGCTTACATTTGAAGTAAGGGGCGGCAAGCCTTATCGGCCTGCCATTGTACCGAAAGCGAGGAACGATCATGGTCTATGACATCGAGTTAAACTCTGCCGCACATTATCCGGTTCGCGGGATCGTGGAATTATCGCCCTTGATTGAACAAGCTGGTTTCGGTGCTTTCTGGAAGGGGGAATCGAACAGCACGGACCCGCTGATCTTGCTCTCGGGTATTGCCGCGCGCACTCGCACACTCAAGCTCGGGACGGCCATCTATCACATCTACGGCCGAAGCGCTGTCACGCTGGGAATCCAATCTGCCACCTTGCAGGACCTCTCCGACGGGAGGCTCCTCTTGGGCCTGGGAGTGGCCAACAAAACGATCGCCGCCTGGCACGGAGGCACTTTTGATCGTCCTCTGCGCCGTGCCAAGGAATATATCGAGATCGTTCGCAAAACCGCCGCGGGCGAACGTGTGGAATATCAGGGTGAGATCTACTCGACCGGACAACGTTTTCAGCTTTCCTGGAAACCGTCGCATCCAACATTTCCGATTTACCTTGCGGGATTGGGACCGCAGATGACGCGGTTGGTAGGGCGGATTTCCGACGGGGTCTTTATCAACATGGCTACGCCAGCCACGATCCGTGAAATCGCCGCCCGCGTCCGCGCTGGTGCTGTCGAGGCAGGCCGCAACCCAAGCAAGATTGAAATAATTGCGAAGGTTCGGGTTTCGCTGCACCCGGATCGAGCCATGGCCAGGTCGCGCATCCGGCAGGTGCTGACCTTCTACAACATCGCCGACCACTACAAGGACATGCTCAGGGCATCCGGATTCGAGGAAGAAGTGAACGCCGTCCAGGAAGCTTTCAAGGCGGGTGGATTCAAAGCCGCAAGCACCAAAATCACGGACGCTTACATGGACAAGTTGCCGGTGATCCCCGCGACTTCCATCCAGGAAATCAAAGATCGGTTGAAACCCTTTGTGGAAGCTGGTGTCACGCGACTGATTGTTCCGTACGTTCCTGTGACCGAGCCGGTTATCGAGGATGCCCGGCGATTCGTAGAAGCGTGGGGAAATTCATAAACCTATTCTTACAAGGAGACGATCATGTGCGATTTTGCTGCCGATGCAGAGGCGGCCCGACAGCTTCTCGTAGGCCGGGTACTTACCGTTGAGCGGGTTCGCCAGCTCAATGCCAAAGACTATTTCTACCAGATGCTCAAGGACAACCCGGAAATGCTCAAGATTTATCCGGGAATCGAGAACAAGCTTCTCGAAGGAGCGATCGACTGCCACATTCATGCATTCCCAGATTTTGTTTATCGCTCTCAGGACATGATTCAGATCGCCATCGATGCTTCCAAGGCGGGCATGCGTGCGCTCGCATTCAAAGATCACTGGAACATCAGTAGCAACGCCGCCTATTTGGCCCAGCGACACATCGACTACTTGATCGAAAAGGGAGAATTGACGCACCGCGTGGAAATCTACGGTGGAGCGGGGACGTGTCTGGGGATGAACCCTGATGCCATTCGCATAGCGCTGCAATATCCGAATTTTAAGATGATCTGGTTCCCCACCTTCACGTCACTCGGCTTCTGGCGCGGCGCGGGACAGCCGGAGCGAGGTGGCGTACGACTGGTCAGCGACTCTGGCGAGGTGTTGCCAGAAGTGGCGGAGATCATGAAGATGGCCGCGGCAAAGAAGGTCGGCATCGGATTCGGACATACCGATTTCAAGGAGTTGCTGCCGCTCGCGAAGAAGGCGAAGGAACTCGGGGTCCGGGCCACACTGGATCATCCTTTGCTGGAACTGAACAAGCTCTTGCTGGATGAAATGAAGGAGCTTGCCGATTTGGGAGTTTATGTTGGGACCTATTGCCAACCTATGATACCCAGCCTGTACCAGCCTGTCGCCGATCCCATGGAGACAATCAACACCATCAAAGCAATCGGACCCGAGCGATGCATCATCGGCAGCGACTTCGGCCAGGTATTGCACATGGACAGCATTGATGGAATGCGAGTGTTCATTCGAGCCTTGCTCGCGTTCGGCATCAAGGAGCACGAGGTTCGGATGATGCTCCACGACAATCCAGCCAAGCTGATGTGGCTTGACTAAGCCCGGAAGACGACTTCGCGAGCACGGAGGACATGAGATGGGAACGACGACGGAAGAGCTTCAGGCAATCCGGGAGAATGTGCACGCGATTTGCCGTGATTTCCCGGACACGTATTGGCGCGAGGTCGATAAGAAGGAAGCGTATCCGCAAGACTTCGTCAGCGCACTCACCGCCAGCGGGTATCTGGCCGCCTTGATTCCAGAGCAATATGGCGGCGCGGGACTCGGGATCACAGAAGCCGGGATCATCCTGGAAGAGATCAACCGCTCAGGAGGCAACTCCGGCGCCTGCCATGCCCAAATGTACACGATGGGGACCATGCTTCGTCATGGTAGCGAAGAACAGAAGCAGCGCTATCTCCCGTCGATCGCGCGGGGCGAGTTGCGTCTGCAGGCGTTTGCCGTCACCGAACCGAATGCCGGATCGGAAACCACGCGGATCGAGACCCGTGCCGTTCGCAAGGGGGATCGTTATGTCGTCAACGGGCAGAAGATTTTCATCTCTCGCGCGAAACAATCGGACTTGATGCTGCTGTTGGCTCGCACCACGCCGTATAACGACGTCCAGGACAAGACGCAGGGGATTTCCGTGTTCATCGTGGACATGCGGGACGTCAAAGGGAACCTGCAAATCCGGCCTCTCGACCTGATGGTAAATCATCACACGAATACGATCTTTTTCGAGGATGTGGAGATCCCGGTCGAGAACCGGATCGGCGAAGAGGGCAAGGGTTTTCGTTACATCATCGACGGGTGGAATGCGGAGCGGATTCTGGTCGCCTCCGAGGCCATCGGAGACGGCCGCTGGTTCGTCGACCGCGCATCGACGTATGCGCGCGAACGAGTGGTCTTTGGGCGGCCCATTGGCGCGAATCAAGGCGTCCAGTTTCCCATCGCGAAGGCCTACGCGCACGTGGAGGCTGCCGATCTCATGCGCTTCGATGCCGCCGCTAAGTTCGACCGCAAGGAAAAGTGCGGGGCCGAGGCCAACTTGGCCAAGCTGCTGGCTTCCGAAGCCGCCTGGGAAGCCGCGGATGTTTGCTTGACCACTTACGGCGGCTACGGCTTTGCACGCGATTATGATGTCGAGAGAAAGTTTCGAGAGACTCGTCTCCTCACCGTAGCGCCGGTGAACAACAATTTGATACTGGCGTTTGTCGGCCAGAACGTACTGAAAATGCCAAAGTCGTATTAGACGAACGGGAAGGTAAGAAGCCAGAGTCCGGCGGGCGCGGGCCTGCCAGCAATTGATTCAGAAATCATAAACAGAGAGAGGTGCTGCAAAACCATGGACCGGAAAAATGAGTTATTGCGCTCCTGGATGTTCGTCCCCGGAAATCGCCAGCGCATGATTGAAAAATCGCTGGGGGTTGCCGTTGACGCCGTCATGATGGATATCGAAGATGGCGTGGCTCCTGCGGAGAAGGACGCCGCCCGCAAACAAATTGCGGCCTGCCTTGACCAGGTGGCAACGCGCCTGAAGACGGAGAAGCAACTTCGCACGCCCGCGAGGTTCGTG